>Ga0182030_10000004_pt1 | contig 316128 bp, 267 predicted proteins | sample 812S3MmetaG_FD_121299 | JGI IMG/M metagenome (GOLD analysis project Ga0182030, IMG submission 121299) | Permafrost microbial communities from Stordalen Mire, Sweden - 812S3M metaG (Illumina Assembly) | ecosystem: Environmental > Terrestrial > Soil > Wetlands > Permafrost | place: Sweden...
GCGAAGGGGCGAGGGCGTGATATATTAGAGCTTCGCCCACCTTAATGGGCTCGTAGCTCAGTTGGTTAGAGCGCCTGCTTGACACGCAGGAGGTCACAGATTCGAGTTCTGTCGAGCCCACCAATTATCTTTTAGCAGGGAAGCATGCATCGAGACGAGTCTCGACGCGGCACGCACGAGTGCGTGCGCCACATTGGTGAGTATTTATCTTTGCTTGGCGGATTCGGCTAACTGGCGGGCGGGGGTGGGTTGGGCGGTGGGGTTGGAGAATACCAGCGCGCCGTCGTCTACTTTGGTCCAGTTCATGGCTAGCGTGTCGCGGAAGTAGTTTTGATTGACGCGCCAGGGTGGGTTTGCGCCTTGCTTGGGCCAGGCGGCGAGGGCTCGCTGCATGTAGCCGGAAGTGAAATTTTCTACGAAGGGGGCGACGGGTTTTTCGTCGCCGGCGTCGGGCAGGACTTGGCGCACGCCTTTCTGATCCATGAAATTCAGGATGCGGCAGACGTAGCTGCAAATTAAATCAGCTTTCAGGGTCCAGGAAGCGTTGATGTAGCCGAAGACGGCGGCGAGGTTCGGCACGCCGGAGATCATGACGCCTTTATACGCCAGGGTCTGGCCGATGTCGATCGGGCGCCCGTCGACCGCCAACTCGAGGCCGCCGAAAGGCTGCATGACTAAGCCGGTCGCGGTGACGATGATGTCGGCTGGCAGTTCCTGCCCGGATTTTAGACGGATGCCTGTTGGGGTAAAAGCCTCGATTTGATCGGTGACGACGCTGGCTCGATTCGATTTGATGGCTTCGAACATGTCGGCATCGGGGACCAGGCACATCCTTTGTTCCCAGGGTTTGTAACTGGGGGTGAAATGGGTTTGGACGTCGTAGTGGGGGCCCAGATGCTCGCTCGCTTTTTTGACGATGGATTGCTTCATGAAATCCGGATAGCGCTGCGAAAACTGGTAGATGTAGGTCATGAACGCTACATTTTTCCAGCGGCTGAGTTTGTAGGCCCACATGGAGGGCAGGATGCGGCGGAGGAAATTCGCGATGACGTCCTTTTCAGGCAGGGAGATCACATAAGTGGGGGAGCGCTGGAGCATGGTCACGTGGGCGGCGGTTTTCGACATGGCGGGGACCAGCGTGACGGCGGTCGCTCCGCTGCCGATGATGACAACGCGCTTGCCGGAGTAGTCGAGATTTTCGGGCCAGGCTTGGGGATGGACGACTTGGCCCTGGAAGCGGTCGATATTCGGAAATTCGGGCGTGTAGCCGGAGGAGTAGCGATAGTAGCCGGCGCAGGAGAAGAGGAAGTTGCAGGTAAGCGCGGCGGCTTCCTGACGTCCATCTGGAGCCGTGCGCGTCAGATGGACGGTCCATTGGGCGTCGGCGGTGGACCAGGAGGCGGACTCGATGCGGTGACCGAAGCGGATATGCGTGTCGATGCCTTCGTCATGCGCGGTGTCGGAAATGTAGTCGCGAATGGCGTCGCCGGGAGAGATGGCTTTGGGGCTGGTCCAGGGGCGGAAGGAGTAGCCCATGGTGAGCATGTCGGAGTCGGAACGGATGCCGGGGTAGCGGAAGAGGTCCCAGGTGCCTCCGATTTGCTGGCGTTGTTCGAGGATGACGTAGGTTTTCTTCGGGCAGAGTTTCTGAAGGTGATGGGCGGCGTCGATGCCGGAGAGGCCGGCGCCTACGATCAGTACGTCGAAGTGTTCCATTTGCTAAGACAAGATATCACAGCACGGGGAAAAAAACGCCTGAATCGCCGGCACATTGCAGGGCCGATGGTTCGGACGGGCACTATGGTAGACTCGCCGGGGATGAGGCGTCGGCGATTTTTGACGGTGGCGGTTGGCGGGGTGGTCGCGCGCGGGCAGAGTGCGCGGGTGGCGCTGCGGTTTTTTGAGGAGCGCGAGGCGTTGGTCGTTGCGGCGGCTGCGGCTCGCATCTTTCCGAGCGATGCTGCGGGGCCGGGCGCGAGCGAGGCGGGCGTGGTCATTTATATCGACCGGCAACTGGCGGGGCCTTATGGACGGGATCGATATCGATACACGCAAGGGCCTTTTGAGGAGGGTCTGCCGGAGCAGGGGTATCAGGGGAAGGCGACGCCTCGGGAGGTTTATCGCGAGGGGTTGCGGTTGTTGGGGCAGGATTTTGACCGCCTGACGGCTGCGGAGCAGGATGCGAAGCTTAGTGCCATTGAGACTACTTATTTTTTCCGGCTGCTAAGGCAGCACACGATTGAGGGGATGTTTTCCGACCCGATGCATGGAGGGAACGCCGACATGATCGGGTGGCAGATGATCGGGTATCCGGGTCCATACATGAGTTGGGGCGAGGACATCGATCAGCACCATGGGAAGAAGTATCGTCCCAAGCCCCGCAGTCTGCGAGAAGTGGTAGGGCACTCTGTAAAACCTTCGGAGGACGGGGCGTGAAGACGCTGCCGAGGGTCGATGTGGCGATTGTCGGCGGGGGATGGTCGGGGCTGCTGATGGCCAAGGAGCTGGGGGCTCGGACAGCGTTATCGGTGGTGGTGCTGGAGCGCGGCGGGCCTCGCAAGACGGCCGATTATTTCGATGGGATGGACGAGCTGGATTACTACATCCGGCTGCGGATGATGCAGGACGCGTCGAAGGAGACGGTGACGTTCCGGCACACGTCGAAAGACAGAGCGCTGCCGATACGGCAGTTCGCGGGTTTCCTGCCGGGGACAGGGGTCGGCGGCGCGGGCGAGCATTGGAACGGGGTGACACCGCGGTTCTTGCCCGACTGTTTCGAGATTTTGACGAGCACAGTGAAACGGTACGGCGAGAAAAAACTCCCGGCGAATCATTCGGTCCAGGATTGGGGCGTCACGTACACGGAGCTGGAGCCGTACTACACGCGGGCGGAGAAGCTGCTGGGGATTTCGGGGAAGAGGGGAGATCCGTTCGAGGGACCGCATTCGGCGGAGTATCCGACCCCTCCGCAAAAGATGGGGCATTTTCCGGAAATGTTCCGGGACGCGGCGCGGTCTTTGGGGTATCATCCGTCGGCGGCGCCTTCGGCGAATTTGAGCCAGGCGTACCGGAATCCGGATGGAATCGTGCGGCCAGCTTGCCAGTATTGCGGATTCTGCGAGCGGTTCGGATGCATGGTGGGCGCGAAGGCGCAGCCGACCAATACGCTGATGCCGGTAATCGCGCGGCAGAAAAGTGTCACGGTGCGGACGGGCGCGAATGTGCGCCGGGTGTTGTATAAGGATGGCAAGGCGACGGGCATATCGTATGTGGACGCGAGTGGCGAGGAGATCGTGCAGCCGGCGGATCTGGTGATGCTGGCTTCCTGGACGCTGAATAATACGCGGCTGTTGATGCTATCGAAGATCGGGGAAATTTACGACGGGTCCAAAGGGCAGCTTGGGCGCAACCTGACGCATCAGGCGGGTTCGCGCGGGGTGGTGATGTTTTTCGACAAGCCATTAAACCGGTTCATGGGGTCGGGGGCGTGCGGCGTGGCGATTCGCGATCTGGATGGGGATTCGTTCGATCATGGCCCGCTCGATTTCATACGGGGCGCGTATATTGCGGCGTGGTCGCGCGGGTATCCTCCGATCGGGAGCTTCGGGGTGGCGCCACCTTCGGTGAAGGCGACGTGGGGAGCGGAGTGGAAGAAGGCGGCGATTGAGGCGTTCGATTGCACGGCGAATCTGGGGATCTCCGGCGAGCATCTGGCGTACCGGACGAATTACATGGACCTGGACCCGACGTACAAGGATTCAAATGGCGATCCGTTGTTGCGGATGACCATCGACTGGAATGACAACGATCGGAACATGATTGCTTATCTGACTTCGAAGATGGCCGCGGTGGGGCGGGCGATGGGAGCGCGGGAGGTGGTGACGCCGGGGCTGCCGCGGAGGTATGACGTGAACACGTACCGGTCCACGCACATTCAGGGCGGGACGATTATGGGCGCGAATCCCGGGAACTCGGTGGTGAACACGTGGCTGCAACACTGGCACGTGTCGAATCTGTTTGTACTGGGGGCGTCGACGTTTCCACAGAATCCGTCGGGAAATCCGACGCTGACGATCCTGGCGCAGACGCTGCGGACGGCGGATGCGATTGTGGGGAGATATTTGAAGATGCCGGGGGGGTTGGCATGAGGGCGGGGATTTGCGAGACGGTCCGCTAGTTTCGGATGAGTTCGATTTCGAGGATGATTGAGACTTCGTCGCTTACAGTGACGCCGCCGGTTTCGAGAATCGGGTTGTAGGTGATTCCGAAATCCTTGCGGCTGATTTTGGTTATGCCGCTGACGCCGATTTTCAGGCGGCCTTGCGCGTCCTTGATCTCCGGTGACGGAGGGTCGAGGTCGAGTTGGACTTCGCGGGTGATGGCGTTGATGGTCAGGTCGCCGGTTAGTTTGAGCTTGCCGCCGGCGGCTACTTCGACGCGCTTGGATTTGAACTTCATGACCGGGTACTTCTTGACATCGAAGAACTCGGCGGTTTTCAGATCGGCGTCGCGCTTGGGTTCGCCGGTGTTGACCGTGGAGCAATCGATGGTTGCTTCCACCGTGGCCGACGTCGGATTTTTGGGATCGTAGACGATATTTCCGCGGACGCCGCCGAACTGGCCGCGGACGGTGGAGATCATGAGGTGCTTCACGCTGAACTGGGCGCTGGAGTGCAGCGGGTCGATTTTCCAGTCTACTGGCTGGCCGTGCAACGCGGCGCACAAAGCAAGCATCGAGACGAGTCTCGACGCGGCACGCAGGAGTGTTGCCTTGCCCAGCGACTGGACAACGCTAGAAATGAAAACGAGCCCGGTGGCGTGGGGCGGGCTACCAGCCCGCAGCCGCCTACCAGGCGGCTCGTGTTGGCGAACGACGTGCCCGAAGCCGCCCGGTTGGTGGCTGCCGGACGATGGCCCGCCCCACTGGATCCGCGGTGTTTTCGAGGGTGCGTACGCCACGCCAGCTGCCGGCACCTTAATTGGCGGCGGCGCCGCGGCCGCCGCGGCCACCTGCGGGCGCCGGCGCGGGAAGGTCCTTGCGCGGGAGTTTTTCCGGACGCGCGGCGGCCTGGTAAACGAAGACAGCTTCGATGATGGCCATTTGTTCCATATCCGCCTGCTGGATGCGATCGTAGACGTCCATGTTGGAATGGTGCGTGCGCGTGTCGTAATCCATGGGGTCCTGGATGAACTGGAACCCTGGGAGGCCGACGCGGTCGTAGGACTGGTGATCGGTGCCGCCAGTGTTGCGGATGGTGATGATGCCCGGCGTCAGATCCTTGAGCGCGGCGAACCACTGCTCGAAGATCGGGCGGACCATTTCATTTTCCTGGAGGTAAATTCCGCGGATGCGGCCGGTGCCGTTGTCAACGTTGAAGTATCCGGCGAAGCCGTCGTGTTCCGATGTGGTCTTCATGGAGGCGGGATCGGCGAAGTGTTCCTTCACGTAGGCGGCGGAGCCGAGCAGGCCTTCCTCTTCCCCGCCCCACAGGCCGATGCGGACGGTGCGGTCCATTTTCAGGTTGAGGGATTTCAAAATGCGCATGACTTCCATGGCCACGGCGCTGCCGGCGGCGTTGTCGGTTGCGCCGGTGCCCATGTGCCAGGAATCGAAGTGGCCGCCTACCATGACGATTTCATTCGGCTTGGTGGAGCCGGGGATATCGGCGATGACGTTGAACGAATCGGTGCTGGCGGTGTCCCAGGCGACTTTAATATCGAAAGACAGCTTCACGGGGACCTTGTGGTCCAACAGGCGAATGATGCGGTTGTAATTTTCGGCGGTGATGGCGACCGAGGGAAGATTCTTCGTGGGGTCGCCGGTGCGGGGCGAGCCGTTGCTGGCGAAGACCGTGCCGCTCTGGCCGCGGGAGTTGGCGGTCACGGTGAGCAGGACGCCTTCGTCGGCGAAGAACATGCGTTGCTTTTCGGTGAACGCCTGGCGTTCTTCCAGAGTCATGGCGAACAGTGCCGCGTTGGCGCCGCCACGTCCGCCGCGACCGCCGCCTGCTCCGCCCTCGGGGAGGACTTCGGGAACCATGGCGTGCAGTTCTTCTTCGGTATAACGATGGCCGAGAGGCGTCGTCGGGAACGCGAGTTCCTGCAAGGGCGCCGTCAAGACGATTTTGCCCTTCAGCTTGCCTTTCCATTTTTCGAGATCGGCGGGGGTGGTGATGGAGGCTTCAATCGCCTCGCCGGTGACCATGCCGTTGGTGCCGCCGCTCCAGGCTTGGGGGTAGCCGATGAGGGGCATGTAGGTCGGTTCCGTCATGGCGCCGGTGTAGCCGGTGATTTCCCAGCTGGGGATCGCGCCGCCGCGGCCTCCGGCAGTGGACCATTTTTCGAGATGGGCATTGGTCATGCCCCATTCCTTCAGCTGGCTGACGGCCCAATCGCCGGCACGCTTGAACTGGGGCGAGTTCACCAGCCTGGGACCGAAACGGTCGGTCAGATTGAACATGGTGTTCATGACCTGGGAACCGCCGCGGCCGCCTCCGCCGCCGAATCCACCGCGGCCGCCACCACCGAGCTCGGCGGCTTTGATCTTGTGAATGACGCTGAGATCAACTTTTTCCGTGGTCTGCTGAGCGAAAATCAGCAGCGGAAGAAGGGGTGCGACGAGGGACACAACGAGGGTTTTGCGAGACAGAAGCATGGTTAGAGCATATCAAAACTGACGAGCGTCGAGCCTCGACTCGGCACGGGAGACAGAGCCGCCCGGTGGACGGCTGCGGGCCAATGGCCCGCCCACAATTGGTTTGATGCGTCAAAACGCGAGGCATGGCGTGGGCCGCACCTTGGGTCACTCTTCCTGGGTGGATTGGCGCAAAGTGGGTGAGAATCAGCAGCATTCGCAGAGCCGCGCTGGAGGGCGGCTGCTATCCCACGGGGGGCTTCAGGAAGTACTTCCAGAGAGGCTCGCCGTCCTTGTCACGGCAGAGAATGGTCACGGTTCCGATCGCCACTTCGCGGGCCAGGACGACTTTCGAACCCTCAAAATCGACTTTGGCGCCGATGACGTGGATCTGGTCGCCCGGTTTGAAGGTGACTTCGAAAACCTTCACGAACTCGACCGGGCCGACATAGACATCGAGCGTTTCGAGGCCCGCTTGCAGCGTGAGATGGAGGCCATCCAGGGGGCTGCCTTTGGGGACTTCGCGCACGGCGGTGACCTTACCCTGAATCTCGACTACCTTGGTTGTGTCGTAACCGGGCCCCGCGGCCTTCGGGTCCTTCGCGCTGTCCGCGGCAATCGCCGAGGAAGCTGTCACGAACGCTAGAGCAACCGCACACTTCAGTAGGTTCTTCATAAGAAGCACACTCCTGGTCCCGGACTGAGCACTTTTGCGACCTAATGTCTGCGATGCTATTCTCTTCATGTCTTTTTCCATACGGGCGCGACTCAGCGCGATGATGTTCCTGAATTACGTGGTGTGGGGAGCGTGGTACGTGACGCTGAGCACCTACCTGACGAGCACACTCCATTTCACTGGGACGCAAGCGGGGGCGGTGTTCGGAACGACGGCGCTGGCGTCGATGATTTCGCCGTTTTTCGTGGGCTTGATCGCGGACCGGTTTTTCTCCACCGAACGCGTGCTGGCGGCGCTGCATTTCGCGGGGGCGATTCTGCTGTGGCGGGTGGCTAGCGCGCAGACGTTTGGCGCGGTGTACGCGCTGCTGCTGGCGTATTGCTTGTGTTATTTCCCGACGATCGCGCTGACCAATTCGCTGACCTTGCAGCATGTGCGGGACGCGGGGCGCGATTTTCCGCTGATCCGCGTTTTCGGGACGCTGGGGTGGATCGCGATCGGGGTGGCTGTTGGGTCGATGGGGCTGGAAAAATCGGCGACGCCTTTCCTGCTGGCGTCGGGAGCGTCGGTGGCGATGGGGTTGTTCTCCCTGGTTTTGCCGCACACGCCTCCGGCGGCTAGGGCCGAGTCGTTCAGCGTGCGGAGGGTGCTCGGGCTGGACGCGCTGGTGATGATGAAGGACCGGTCGTTCCTGATTTTCGCGATCGCTTCGGTGTTGGCGTGCGTGCCGCTGACGTTCTACTTTTCGTTCACCAACGACTACTTGAACGACGTGCATGTGGTGAACGCGGCGGGGAAGATGACGCTGGGGCAGGTGTCAGAGGTCGGGATGATGCTGCTGATGCCGTGGGTACTGCGGCGGGTCAGCGTGAAGGGGATTCTCCTGGTTGGGCTCGCGGCGTGGGCGATCCGGTATACGCTGCTGGCGCTGGGCAACGCGGGGAGTGGTGTGTGGATGTTCTATATCGCGATTCTGCTGCACGGGATTTGTTATGACTTTTTCTTCATGACGGGGCAGCTTTATACCGATCAGCAGGCGCCGGCGCATCTGCGGAGCGCGGCGCAGGGGTTTTTGACGTTCATCACGTATGGAGCGGGGATGTACGCGGGGTCGCTGATTTCGGGGAACGCGCTGGATTTTTTTACCAGTGGCGCGGTTCACGATTGGAAGATGTTCTGGCTAAGCTCGGCGGCGGGGGCGTTTGCGATTCTGCTAATTGTGGGAGTGTTTTTTCGGAGCAACGCGAAGATACAAGCGTCGAGATGAGTCTCGACGCGGCACGCAGAGTGCGTACGCCACACACTTACACAGGGTAGAATCGAGGCGTAGGGATGTGAGCCATGAAGTTTTTCTGCCTGGTGGCGGCGGCGACCGTAGTTTGGGCGCAGCCGAATGTCTGTTCGACGACCGCGGCGCCGGTGATTATGCGCATGGAGGGATTGACGGAGCGCATCGGGGACATCCTTTACACCTGTACGGGCGCGCCGGGTTCCTCCCTGACGGTGAATCTGGCGGTGCAATTGAACACCGAGATCACCAACCGGCTTTCGAGCGGGCAGACGGTCACAGAGCCCGCGCTGACGGTGAACAACGGGTCCGGGCCGCAGACGGTGACGGTGCAGCCGGTTCTTTACTCGCCCAATAATCTGATCTGGAACGGCGTTTCGTTGCAGTATTCGGCGCAGGGCACGCTGACCATCGATATTTCCGGAATCAGGGCCAATGCGACGGGGTTTCCGGTGGGCGCGCAGATTGTGGCGCAGCTTTCGATGAGCGCCGGATCGTTGCTGATCACGCAGAGTTCCCTGGTGGTGGGGGCGATAGAAGTGGGGCTGTATGCGGGAAATTCGGGCCAGCTGGTCTGCGCGCAGAATGGGTCGCCACTGCCGGGGACGATTGGATTCGCGAGTCTGCTTCTTGGCGGGACGGCATTTGCCTCGACGCGACTGACGGAAGGATATGCCGGCGCCTTCGGTCCCCCGGATTTGACTTATGGCTCCGGAACGCGCTTCCTTGTGCGATATTCCGGCTTCCCGGCGGGAGCGCGTTTATTCGTGCCGAGAGCGGTTGCAGGGTCGGACGCAGTTCAGCCCACGGCTGGAGGAGACATGGGCGTGCCGGCCTCGGGCGGAGCGTATGCACCGTCGGCGAGCGGATCGCTGATGCTGGAGTTGATTCTAGGAGCTGACGCCACGGGCGCGGGAGGTGGGTTCGCGTATGCACCGGGGCTCATCCCAACGGGGACGCTCGACTCGGTCGCGGAGTTGCAGATGTCGAACGGGTCGGGTTACGCAGTGTATGAAGTGGTCGATTCAAACCCGTTCACGCTGGAATCTGCGCAATTCCCGACGTTTTTGGGACTGGCGCCGAACACGGTGTCGACAGCGGTCCAGACGTTCGAGAGCGTTTCGTTTGCGCCCACGTCAACGGTAAGAACCGCGTCGGCGACCGATCCGATTCCGCGCTTTGTGGCTGCGACGCCGCCGAACGACTGCGGGATTATCGGAGACTGCGGCGCGTCGTACTTTCCGCAGTTGACGGTCAACAGCGCGTCGCTGCTGTTCACGTTGCCGGCGGGCGGGCTGAATCAGACGATGTATGTGCCGGTGAACAATTCCGGCGGCGGCATTCTTTATTGGACGGCGTCGGTCAGTTACACCAACGGCAGTGGATGGCTGTCGATTCAGCCCCTGGCGGGGATGAATAACGGCACGGTACGGGTGGACGCGACGGCAGTGAATCTCGGAGTGGGCACGTACGCGGCGGCGCTGACCATCGACGCAGGATCGGCGGGCAGGAGGCTGGTGTCGATCACGCTGACGGTAACAGCGGCGGTTCCGGCCGGGCCGCAGATATCGGCGGTCGAGAATGCGGCCAGCTTCGCGCAGGTGCCCGTTGTGCCAGGGTCGTTGACGACCATCATGGGGTCGGCTCTGGCGGGAAAGAATGTGTCGGTGACGTTTAACGGGTTGCCGGCGACCGTTCTCTATGACAGCGCGACGCAGATCAATTTGCTGGTTCCGGCGGGACTGGGGGCGCTGACGTCGGCGCAACTGGTCGTGACGGTGGATGGCGCGATCAGCGCTCCGGTGACGGTGCAGGTGGCTCCGTTTGAGCCGGGAATTTTCGCGGGCGCGCTGCTGAACCAGGACGGGACGGTGAACGGAATCGCCAATCCAGCGGCGGCGGGAAGCGTCATTTACTTCTACGCGACGGGCTTGTCGGGGTCGGGGACGATTACGGCGCGGATCGGATCGACGGAGCTGACCAACCTTTATTACGCCGGTCCGGCACCGGGGTACCTGGGTTTGCAGCAGATCAATCTGGTGCTGCCGGCGGGGGTATCGGGCGTTACTACGGCTCTGTATGCGTGCGGGACCAGCGCGGGCGTGGAGGTTTGCAGCCCAGCTTATCCATTATCGGTGAAGTGAAGCAATATCCTTCGCCGCCTTGGTCTCGACGCCGGGTTTTTCGAGGAAACCCAGATCCTTGAACCAATCGATAAAGCGGAACTGCCAGGTGCCGAACGGAGTCCCCTTGCGGTCGGTCAGGCCTCCGGTCATCTTCGATCCATCGGGCAGCGCGTCGCCCGGATGCCGGCCGTTCCCGTAAATATGCATCTCAATGTTGGGCACCGACGCGTCCAGCATCGCGCGGAAATATTCGTCGGCCCAGATCGCATGAACCCGGTCTCCGGTCCCTCCGCATACGATAAACGCCGGCGGAACACCTTTCGGACTTGCAGGTGCAGTTCGATTCTTGGCAAAGGGAGACGGGCCGGGATAAATCAGGCCCACAAAATCCGGCCGCGAGGTTTCGCCGGCTTCTTTTTTATCGAACTCCGGATACCTCACCGCGGCGGCGGCGGCCAGTTCCGCGCCTGCTGAAAATCCCATGATCCCGATTTTCGCCGGATCCAGATTCCATTCCTTGGCGTGCGCCCGCACCAGCCTGATGGCCTGCAAAGCATCGTAAACTTCGTCGGTCTGCGGATTGTAGCCGTCTCTCCTCAGACGATTTCTGAGGATGACGGTGTTCACGCCGTAGTTATAAAAGAACGGCACAAAATCCGCCGCTTCGCTTCCGACGTTGAGAGTGTTGTGGCCTCCGCCCGCCGCCAGAATCACGGCCGCGCCGGTGTTGATCGACTTATCGACGGCGTGAAACTCAATCGACGGGTTGTGAATGTTGACGATGCTCGAAATGCGGCCTGGCACGCTCTGGCTCATGTTGAGTTGCTCGGCCTCGCGCACCTTGTCGGCTCTCAGATAGGGGGAGCCCGCGGGATAGAGCGTCACCACCTGGCCGCCGGTCACGATGGGCTGCGGCGTTTGGGCGTAGGCCGCGATCACGACAAGCGCCGCAAGGGCGATCCTCATTTTCATACCAGACAGTTCTTGCAATACTCGACACACTTCGAGATCTCGGTCAGCACCGTCGAGCCTTCTGGCAGAGGATACTCGTACTCGATCGTCGCCTGGAATTTGTACTTTTTCTGCTTCATGAATTGGAGCACTTCCTTGATGGGAGTGTCGCCCTGGCCGAACGGCACGTTAGGCCCGTTGTTCATCTTGCGATCCTTCACATGCACGTGGGTCACGCGGTCGGCGTGCTTCTCAAGGAACGGGATCGGAGAAGTGTTATTGGCCGCCATGAAGTGTCCCAGGTCCAGATTGATGCCGTTGTACGGAGAATAGGACATCGCCTTTTCCCAGCTCTCGGGCTTGGCGAAGGCTTCGGGACTGGTCACGTTGGTGTGCCCGTGATACCCCACCATCAGCTTGTGTTTGGTCGCGAACTTTCCCAGCCACTCGGTCTTGCTCAGAGGGATTTCGCAGGATAGCGCATGCGCGCCCAGGGCCTTCGCCACGCCGAATGCGTAGTCCACCACTTCATCCTTCATCTTGTCGACGCCGTCGAACTTGACGATCTGAATCGCAATACCGGCGTCTTCGTACTTTTTGCGAAACTCCTTGAACTTGTCGATGGAAGCAGCGAGCCGCCATTTTTCGAGCGCCTCGGCGCCCGCGGCCTGCTTGGCTTTCTCCTCGTCAGTGGTCGCGCGCGGCGTCCCGATGCGGGAAGAACTCGGAGCCCCAAAAAACGCCTCGACCGGCTGCGACCGGAGCTCGACCGCGCTCAACCCGAGCCCGGTGGTCATCACCAAAACATCCTCCGCCGAGCCGGGCAGGCCTCGATAGGAGTAAGGGACGTTAATCCCAATCTGCACCCCGCCCCACTTGGAGTCAGGTTTTGCAAGGAGGGTGGCAGGCAAAGCGGCCAGCGCTAATCGACCGAGATCGCGACGAGTGAGAGACATGGTGCAGCCATTCTACCGAAACGCCAGCGCCGTCGTTCCGCGGCTATAATGAAGTAGCTTCATGACCAGCGAAGACGTCAAGTTCGCAATCAGCGTCGGAATGCCCAGCCTGATGGTTCTGGTCGGCATTCTGGTCAACTATAGCAGGCTGTCAGACCTGCGCCATTTGATGGATAGGCGGTTCGACAGCGTCGATAAACGGTTCGACGATCTAACCCGAATCATGGAAGCCCGGTTCCAGGCTCAGGACGAAAACTTTACCGCGTCGAGCAAGTCATGGACGCCCGCCTGCGGCACCTGGAAGAAAATCGCGGCTAAGAGCCCGTGACGCTTAGACCCTTCTTTAGGATCGGTGGCATCTTTTTCAGCTATGCAGGGATCTTCCGTGCTGCCGTCAGCGGCACTATACTTGATCCATGCTTCCCCGGCCGACCGTCGAACTCGTTGAAGCGGAATGCAAGGTGTTCGATAAGGAGAACTGGCTGGCCGAAGAAGCACTCGGTCAACTCCGAGCGCACTTCCCCGCAAACACCGATATCCGTCATGTGCTCCTTAAGGTTCTGGTGCTCAACAAACTTTACGGCACGATGATCCGCGACATTGATGTTGAAATCGTTGCCGCCCATATCGTCGGGCTTGCCAAGGACCATCTACTCGACCAGCTTCTAGACCAAGGTTCGCTCGAAGCCGTCTTCCTCATCACCGACTGTCCCAACGTGAAGGAATACCTCTCGTTCGCCAGCAAGTTCTGCAGTTGGCACAACCCAGCGGCCTTTCCAATCTATGACGGGAATGTTCGTGAATGTCTCTATTTCTACCAAAAGCAAGTTTCGTTCGCGGAGTTCCGAAGCAAGAACGATCTCTATTACTACCGGAAACTTTTCGATGCGGTGGTCGCCTTTAGAGACCACTATGGACTCATCTCTCTGAGCTTCAAACAACTAGACAAATTCATGTACCTGTCTGGAGGTCGCATTCTCGAATCGCGCAGGAACAAAAACACCCAAGCGTCCGCTATGTGAAAGGTCATATGGGGACCGGGGTTACGCATGAGGCCGTCCCCATGAAGCGGCTCGCCGCTGTTGGCCACACTCACTTCACCACCCGAATCACCCAAAAATCATCCGCTAAATCCGCATCCGACAGATACGCGTAGGGGATCGTGAAATACCCGCCTACGCCCCAACCCGGCCCCCAGGAATTCCGCACCAGGAATCTTTGCGCGGCGTCGTCGTAGCCGACGGCCATTACTGCGTGGCCGCCTACCGACGCTTCGCCGGACGCGGGCATTGCTACGATTCCGGACTTCGCCACGGCATCGGATTCGAAACTCTCATACACCGTGAACCCGAACACGAACGGGAACCCCGCTGCGAGGCAGGTTTTCAGGTGGCCTGCGTCCTGAGGCACCCGCGCATACTGGACGGCCGGATGCAGTTTCGCGTTGGCGTAGCACAGGGGCGGCGGGCAGGTTGCGAAGCTGGACTCGATGTACGGCCACATCGTCTCGGGACAAGCGCCCTGAGACGCGACGGTTTTGATGCCGTCGCGAATCTGCGCGCCGCTGTCGGAGTCCACCGAGCTTTCGATGACGCGCTCGTTATAGTAGATGAACAGGCGCGACGGGGTCGAGTGCGCCATTTTCTGCTTTATCTGGTCGAATTCGATCGCCGCGCCGATGGCGTTGGCGGTGCAACTGCCCAAATCGCCTTGATCGTAAACGGGCGGGCATCCCGATCTCAGGTCCACGGACGGTGGCGGGGCCGCCAGCTTTAGCGGAAGCTGATAAACATTGTCGCGGGCATCCGGAAGATCCGGAATCCAACCATATGAAGATGAAGGGCGTGCCATAAATCACATAAATTCCTGGCCACACACTAGCCCGGCGCCCTTATCCAGCCTTATGACTGAAAGTCGTACTCACATGAGAAAACTGGGGCTAATCCTGCACTAATCCTCAGTGATGCTCTCTTTGCCCACTTCCAGGTCGATATGGCCCGTAATGAGCCGGTTTTCGCGTTCGCAAACGGGGCCCGCGCGCACCTGGGCTCCGCCCCAAAGCCCGTTTCGGGTGGAATATTCCCCTGCCCTGCTGCGGGAGGTGAGGATGGCCGGAGCTGTGATCGACGCATTTGGCGCCCTTTACGGCGTACGGCATGGCGACACGATCCGCGTGGTGTCGGCCCGAGGGCGCGCCGGGCTCGATCCGGTGGGAGTGTTCGCTTCGCGTGTTCGCGGGCATGTTTTTCTGACCGAGGAAGACTTGGAACGCTTCGAAAAAGCCGAAGCCTCGGTGGCGCTGGTCATTTCCGGCGAGAGCGGGGGGTTTTTTGTTCGCGATGCCGCCGGATCTATCGAGACCGTCCGCAGTTATGAAGAGTTTTCCTTAAACGCGGCGCCCGCGAAGCCTGTCGTCAAAAAACGCCCCTGGCATTGGGAGGCGAGTGTGTTGCTGCTGCCACTTTTGTTTTTCATCCCTCATAAACAGCCCCCGCCGCTGGCTCTGAATCTGGAGGAAGAGGCGGGGCAATTGCATATAACGTGGACCGTTCCCACGGAAGCGAGGCTGACTATAATCGACGGCACTCATCGAAGCTCGGTGAACATCACGCGCGAGCAATCGAGCATCACCTACGCCCGCCAGACGGGGGATGTGACGGTGGGGATCGGTTCGCTGCAAACCCGGTATGTCGGCGCGGCGCCGCCTCCTACCCGCATCGAAAGGGAACGCGACAGGATTGGCGCGCTGAAGAGGGAGATTACTTCGCTGCGCGCCGCGCAGGTTGCCGGAGAGGCCAGACTCGCCTCGCTTCAGAGACGTTTACAATGAAGCGTGAATGCCGCCGGAATCGCCAAAGAACTCTATGGAATTGACGTTGTTGCCACGCGCCTGAACGGGGAGTTCGACGACAACTATCATCTGCGCGGCGACAAAGAATACATCCTGAAAATCATGCGCGAGGGCTGCGACCGGGCCTTTGTGGAAATGCAGGTCGCGGCGCTGGAACATTTGGGCGAGGCGCGCGTCGCGGGAGGGATTCGCGAATACCAGGGGCGCATCGTGTGGATGCTCCACTGGCTGCCGGGGAAATTGCTTGCCGACACGAAGTATCATTCCAAGAAATTGCTGACGAATTACGGTCGATTATTGTCGTCAATGGACCGGAAACTCAAGAATTTCGATCATTCCAGTGCTCATCGCGAGCTGAAATGGGATCTGAAGCGGGCTTCTTGGATTCGCGAACACGCTCATTTGACAAGTGATCCGGCGTTGATCGAACGTATTCTGGAAATGGCTCCGGATCTGTCGGGTTTCCGCCACAGCGTGATTCATGGCGACGGCAACGACCACAATGTTCTGGTGAACGGAGACGACGTCGCGATCATTGATTTTGGGGATCTGCATTACAGTGCGACGGTCTGCGAGTTGGCCATCGCCTGCGCGTATATCGCGCTTAATAAAGAAGATCCTCTTATTGCCATGGCGGAGGTGGTGGCCGGATATCGGGATCTGGATGACTGCGAGATTGCGGCCCTGTTTCCGCTAATTCTGCTGCGGCTGGCCGTCAGCGTCGTGAATTCGGCGCATCTAAACTCGGATGTTCCGTATTCGACCATCAGCGAAAGGCCGGCCTGGGAGGCTCTGCGGAAGCTCGAAAAAATCCATTCCCGGCTGGCTTATTATGTTTTCCGGCACGCCTGCGGGCTGAAACCCCTGCCGGATTGCGCTGCGCCGAAAGGCGAGCGGGTGATGCATGGCTTCGATACGGCGGAAGTTCTGGACATGACGACGGCTACGGCAATGCCGTCGCCCGCGGGTCCGGCCATCGGACGGTATAACGAAGCTCGGGTGTTTTACACGGAGCCCATGTTTGAAGGACGAACGATTCATCTCGGCCTCGACTTGTTTGCTCCCCCTGGAACGCCTGTGTTTGCGCCCTTCGATGGCTTTGTTTTTGCGGTGGCGGATAATAAAAAGCGGCTGGATTACGGGCCGGTCATGATTGTTAAGCATGAGACATTTTTCACACTTTACGGTCATTTAGCGGAAATTCCACTGGCGGTGGGGACCAAAGTCAAGGCGGGACAGGAAATTGCCCGTGTCGGCGATCGCCCGGGAAATGGCGATTGGCCTCCGCACCTGCATTATCAGATTATTCGAGATTTGCTGGACATGGGTTGCGATTTTCCGGGCGTCGCCAATCCTGATATGAGCGAGGTGTTTACGGCGCTTTCTCCGGATCCTGCGCCGTGGATCCCGAAGGCGCCAACGAAGGAAGAGACACTGGCCGCGAGGCGGGCGCATCTGGGAGGGAATCTCAGCCTCAGCTACGACGAGCCGCTGAAGATTGTCCGCGGGTGGAAACAGTTTCTTTACGACGACACGGGGCGGGCTTTTTTGGATGTTTATAATAATGTCCCGCTGGTGGGTCATTCGCATCCACGGGTGGTCGAAGCCGTGCAGAAGCAGATTGCGGTGCTGAATACAAATACCCGGTATTTGCATGATAATATCGTGCGGTACGCGGAGAAGTTGACCGATAAACTGCCCCTGAAAATTTGTTATTTTCTCAATTCGGCGAGCGAAGCGAATGAGTTGGCGCTACGGCTGGCGCGGGCGCATACGGGTCGCGAGGACGTGATCGTGCTGGAGGCGGCGTACCATGGCAACACGACGACGCTGATCGATATCAGCCCTTACAAATTCGACGGGCCGGGAGGAAAGGGCAGGAAGCCGTGGGTGCATGTCGCGCCGATTCCGGACGATTATCGAGGTCTTTATAAACGCGACGATCCTCAGGCAGGAGCGAAGTACGCCCGGCACGTGGCGGAGATCGCGGAGCGCGTCGAGCCGGCGGCGTTTATCGCGGAGAGTTTGCCCAGCGTCGGCGGGCAGATCGTGCTCCCTCCAGGGTATTTGAGGGACGTTTACAAAAGCGTGCACACAGCGGGCGGGGTCTGTATCGCCGATGAAGTGCAGGTCGGGTTCGCACGGCTGGGAACTTGTTTTTTTGGCTTCGAATTGCAGGATGTCGTCCCCGATATAGTGGTGCTCGGGAAACCGATCGGGAACGGATTTCCTTTAGCGGCGGTGATCACAACGCCGGAAATTGCGGCTTCCTTCGATAACGGGATGGAGTTTTTCTCGACGTTCGGCGGGAATCCGGTGGCATGCGCGGCGGGACTCGCGGTGCTGGAGGTGTTGGAGGAGGAAGGGCTGCAGGAAAATGCTCGGGTGGTCGGGGATTACTGGCTGAAGGCGCTGCGCGAATTGAATAGCGAGGTGATTGGCGACGTGCGCGGGATGGGTTTGTTTTTGGGAGTGGAACTGGTTCGGGACCGGTCAACACTGGAGCCCGCGTCGGCCGAAGCGTCGCGAATGGCGAACCTGTTGCGGGAGCGAGGGATTTTGGCGGGCACGGATGGTCCGCATCACAACGTGATCAAGCTGCGTCCGCCGCTGTGTTTCACGCGGGAGGATGCGGACCGGTTTGTAGATATTCTCGGCGAGGTGATTTAGCTGTCTGTCCGCATGCTCACGCATGGCGGTTCAACGGGCCGGGACCGATGAGGAGTGGTCATGGAGAAAACTGCGATTGCGCCGATGCTTTCGGTCCGGAATGGGGCCAAGGCGGTGGAGTTTTATAAGGCCGCGATGGGGGCGGTCGAGTTGTTTCGCGTCGATGCTCCCGATGGCGCGGTGGTGGCGCGGTTGGCGGTGGACGGGGCGGAGTTTTGGGTTGCCGACGAATCTCCAGAGCATCAGAATTTTAGTCCGGAGACGCTTGGCGGAGGGACTGTCCGGATGGTCATGATTGCCGACGATCCGGATGCGGTTTGCGCAAGGGCGGTAGCGGCGGGGGCGAAGGAAGTGTGGGCGGTGGATGAGCGGTATGGGTGGAGGCTGGGGAGGGTTGTCGATCCGTTCGGACATCATTGGGAGATTGGAAAGGAGCTTTGATCATGCTGCGGATTATCCTGATCGCTCTCTGCGCGCTGGCCTTCGACGGGCCGCTGGAGTTTGAGGTCGCCTCGGTGCGGCCGATCCCGCCGCCGATGGCCGCTTATAACACGTCATTTCAGATCACGCCGCGCGGGTTCGATGCGAATTTTGCCGCGCTGCGGCAGATTGCGGGTGTGGCGTACAACATTCAGCGGGTACGCGTCGAAGGCGGGCCGGCGTGGATGGATTCCGATCTGTACGAGATTGCCGCCAAAGCGGAGAAGCCGGATCTGACCGACAACGGGGATCAGATTCGCGAGATGCTGCGGACGCTGCTGGCCGACCGGTTCAAATTCGCGGCGCACCGGGAGACGAAGCAGTTGGCGGTTTACTCGCTGGTGGTCGGAAAAGGCGGGTCGAAAATGCAGGTGGTGAAGGACGAACCTCCGGGCGATCCGTCGGTTGCGTTCGGTGTCCCGATCGCATTTCGAAACATGCCAGTGGTCGGGTTGGTGAATTACCTGGCGAACATGTTGGGCAGTCCGGTGCACGACGACACAGGCCTGAAGGGGCGCTACAATTTTACGCTGGATTTTTTGCGGCCCGGGCGAACGGCCGCGGCGGGGGAAACAGCACCTGATCTTTTCGAAGCCGTCCAGGAGCAGTTAGGGCTCAAGCTGGAAGGACAAAAGGGACCTGTCGAGGTCCTGATTGTCGATCATGCGGAGAAGGCTTCGGAGAATTAGCCCTTAATCGAGTTGCCGTCCCAGGTGACTGCGTTTTTGCGGAAATAGGATTCGTTAGCCATGTGACAGGCCAGCGCGGCGTGGTTGCCGAAGACGGCGTCTTCCAGAACCGGCTTGCGAGATTTCACCGACTGGAAAAAGTTGTTCAGATGCCGGATGCCGTCGTCTTCGCCGTTGCTGCGGAATACGATCTCGTCCTGGACGGCGTCGGGAGCGCGCTCCGCGTCGTGGGCTTTGTGCCACTGAGCGACGTATTCGGCGCGCATTTTCCGGGGGAACGAGCCGGAGTAATAGCTGGGGCGTGTGTCGATGCCTCGCTGCGGAGTGAGGCGGAGTTCGGAGCCGGTGACTTCGATAATGCCTCTCGGGCCCAGGAATTTCGAGGATTCGGGGGTCTCGGCACCGAGGCTCAAACGGACGTAGACGGGGACGCCGTGATAATCGAACAGGACGGCGTGGATGTCCGGCATATTGCGGCCGTCCTTCCAGCGGACGATGCCGCCTAAGGATTGCGCGGAGCGCGGAGCCTCATTCCAGCCAAGGGTATAAAGCATGCCGGTGATCAGGTGGACCATCAGGTCTCCGCCGACGCCGGTGCCGTATTCCTTCCAGCAGCGCCAGCGGGCGAAGCGTTCGGGATTGAACGGGATTTTCGGCGCGCCGGAGATCCAGGTATCCCAATCGAGATTCTGCGTCGAGAGATCGAGCGGGGGTGGATATTCCCAGGCTCCGGTGGGATCGTTGCGGCCGAGGGTGAGCTCGACCATTTCGACGTCGCCGATCGAGCCCATTTTGTACAGTTCGTGAGCCTTGCCGAAGACCACGCCGCTGGCGCGCTGCGAGCCGATCTGCACGATGCGTTTGTTCTTCCCGGCGGCGGCGATCATGTCGGCCCCTTCTTCCGGGGTATGCGTCATGGGTTTTTCGCAATAGATGTCTTTGCCCGCGTTGCAGGCATCGACGACGACGCGGCGGTGCCAGAAATCGGGGACGGCGGCAATGATGCAATCAATATCCTTGCGGTCGAGCAGGTTTTGATAGGCGCGCATGACCGGCAGATTGGGATTGCCGGTGATTTCGCGGGCCAGCACGTGGCGGCCGTCATAGAGGTCGGCTGCGCCCACGCATTCGACGTTGGGGATGGTCATGCAGCTCGAGAGCAGGCCGGAGCCTTGCATGCCGACTCCGATGATGCCGAAGCGGACGCGGTCACCGGGGGCGGATTGTTCGGGCATTGGAGAGGCTTCGAGCGTGGTCGCGGTGAGGAGGCCGGCGCTGGTTTTTAGGAATTTGCGGCGAGAGTTCATTGGGCGATACCGTCCGGTATCGTATCATGTGGCGCGAGTTTCAGCTTGCAGCATTGGCTTTAGCCGATGTCCGGATCACAGCGAAGACGCCAGGCTGCAGCCGACGCTGCGGACTGAAGTCCGCGCCACCCATCAGGCGTGAGTGGCGAGCACCTCCGTGCGTTCGGGGTGATGATCGCGCAGGCGATTTTCGATGATGGTGCGAAGCGCGTCGAGGGCTTCGAGCGACAGGACGCCGGCTTTACCGGGCTCGGAGTGCAGGAGAAAATCGTCGATCGAGATCAGCCCCACTAATTTCCCCTGGTCGTTGACCACCGGCAGACGCCGCACATTCTGCGACACCATGGTGGTAAGAGCGAAAGACATATTGTCGTGATCCTGGCAAGTGAACACGCGCGGCGGCGCGACGTCCTTGACCAGAACGTCGGAGGCGCGCAAATTGCGGGTGCCGAGGGCGATGGCGACATCGCGGTCGGTAATCACACTGACGACGCGTTCCTCCGCGTCGACGACGGGAAGCGCGCCACAGCGCGAGTCCCACATGATGGCGGCAACCTCGGCCAAGTTGTCCTCGGGCCGGCAAACGCTGACGGCGGTTACCATACGCTCTTTGGTTTTCATAGATTACCTCCTTGGGTTTGTGTTGGATAGTGCAAGTGGAATTCCATTTATCTCTATGTAACGGCGGGACGAATAGCCGAGGGGTGAGCCAATGCACGCAGTCGGCTGGGTGGCATGGCCCAGTGCGGGCTGAAAACTCCCTTGGATTCAGTAATCAAGCAATGGCTGGATGGTTGCAAGTACTGGCTGCGCGATGGGAACCGATGACTCTCCGCTCCTCGTGATCTGGGAAACAAACCAGGCATGTGACCCTGCCTGCGCACACTGCCAAGCCTCAGCAGCCCCACGATGGCACTCATCGGACCTGACCGCGAAGGAAGGGATCCGGCTCCTTGAAGAAATACGGTCGCTGGGAAACCCGTTGATGGTCTTCACGGGCGGTGATCCGCTAAAGAGGCCGGATCTCTTCCAACTTATTGAAAAAAGCGTCGGGCTGGGGCTACGCACCCATATCAGCCCCAGCGCGTCTCCGCTGCTGACCAGGGAGGTGGTGCGGAAATTCAAGGCGGCGGGCGTAGCGCGCATGGATCTGAGCCTGAACGGGTGGGACGCGGCATCGCACGACGGATTTCACGGTGCGCATGAGACCTTCGGCGCGGCCATGGATGCGCTCGGAGAAGCGCGGGATATCGGCCTCGAAACGCAAGTCCTGACGACGGTGACCGAGCGCAATTTGTGGGACCTGAACAGCATCGCGGAACTGGTGGAACGGGCAAAGGCCCGGTTATGGAGCCTCTATTTTCTGCCCACGACGCCGCGAGTGCCGGAAGGGGAGGATTTAACCAGCGAGGAATACGGGCAGGTATTCGAGGAGTTGCACCACATTTCGCGTCGGGCCTCGTTCGACATTCACACCACCGAAGGGGTCGAATACCTGCGGCGGGCAGGCGGCAAACTCACGGTTGCCAGCGGCACGGGGAAAGGGTTTGTGTTCATTTCGCATACGGGCGAGATTCATCCGAGCGCGTTCCTGCCGGTTTCGGCCGGGAACGTGCGATACGACCGGCTCGGCGAAGTCTACTGCAATTCAAGTTTGTTCACGATTCTCCGTGAAGCGGGGGGACATCATGGGACATGCGGCGGATGCCGTTCCCGCAAGGTTTGCGGAGGCGCGCGGGCGTGGGCTTACGCTTTAACCAGCGACCAACTGGTGGATGAATCGGACTATGTCGGCCTGGGCGCCCGGTCGCTTTCCGGGCAGGCAATTGACCAAATAAGGTCAAATGACGTTTTCTAGCTGGCGCGAATTGGTGAAATACGGGCCGTTCCTCGATGGCTGTCCGCGTGCGGGGTCCGCCCGGAGGGAGGAATCATGAAACAGTACAAGCGCTACGTTTTGGGCGCGGCGTTGGCTGCGGTGATTGTGATGAGTCTGACCGCCCAAACCAGAAAGAACCAGTTTACGCCGCATGCCGCAGTTTCCTTGATTGATTTCGTGACGCCAGGCTTGGTGATTACTATCAATTCCGCCAGTATCAGCAGCAAAGGCGCTATCAGCGTGACCTATACGCTGACCGATCCGAACGGGTTGCCGCTCGACGCGACCGGCGCCACCACGCCGGGCGCGATTTCGCTGGCCTACGTGGCGTCCTACATTCCCAAAGGGCAGGAACAGTATGTGGCTTACACCACCGCGGCCGACACCGGCGCGGTGCTGGGCACGATTACCCGCCCGGACTTCGAATTGGGAGGCACGGCGACTCCTCTCGGCAACGGCCAGTACCAATACACGTTCATCGCCCAGGCTCCGGCCGGGTTCGACGCCACGGCGACCACGACGGTCGCCGTCGACGGCAACCGCAATCTGACGGCATTCAACCTGGGAACCAGCTACGCGGGAGCGACCTTCAATTTTGTCCCCAACGGCGCGGCGGTAACGGTCACACGCGACGTGATTCGCACGCAGAGCTGCAATACCTGCCACGACCAGTTGGCGTTCCACGGAGGCTACGCGCACGGCATGCAGATGTGCGTGCTGTGCCACCAGCCGCAGAACCTGGATCCGGTCACAGGCAACACGCTGGATCTGAAGGTGATGGCGCATAAGATCCACATGGGATCGCAGCTGCCGAGCGTGGTTGGCACCGCGACCACGAAAGGCGTGCCTTACCAGATTGCCGGATTCGGAGGAGCGTTCAGTAACTTCTCGACCGTCATCGATCCGGCCGACCCCCGCCGTTGCGGAGTTTGCCACAGCCAGACCACGGGCGCGGCGCAAGCCAAAGCTTTCCTGTTGGAACCGACGCGAGCGGCTTGCGGCGCCTGCCACGACGACGTTAATTTCGCGACCGGCGTCAATCACGCGGGGGGATTCCAGCGGGACGACACGCAATGCGCCACCTGCCACGTTCCTCAGGGCGAGCTGCCGTTCGATGCCTCCATTATGGGTGCCCACGTGGTGCCGACCGATACCGCCGCCTCGTATCCGCTGAACCCCAATACGCTGCTTCCGGGCATCAATTTGGCGATTGCCAGCGTGACCAATACGGCGGCCGGCAAGACGCCCATTGTCAGCTTCACATTGAAAGACAACTCGGGCAACAATATCCCCTTGTCCCAGACCTCCACCCTGTCCTTCACCATCGCCGGCCCGACCACCGACTATGGCTATACCAGTTTCGGAGCCGCATCGGCCAGCACTCCGGGCTATGTCACCGAGAGCGCCACTGGGGCAACCTGCACTTCGGGCGGCGTCTGCACCTACAATTTCGTGAGCGCCATTCCCGCGGCGGCCACCGGAACCTATACCATCGGCGGCGAGGCGCGCGAGAACGTGGTTATTTTAGCGGGCACCACCACCCAGCAGACCGTCGAAGCGGCTGCTATCAATCCTCTAATGAACTTCTCGGTGGACGGCTCCGCGGTCGCTCCCCGGCGCACGGTGGTCGCGCTGGCCAATTGTAATAACTGCCACGTGCAGCTTTCGCTGCACGGCAATTTGCGCAACCAGACCGGCTACTGCGTGCTGTGCCACAATCCGTCGAACACGGACGCATCGACGCGCGGCAGTGCGACGGTCGCCTCCTATAAGACTCAACCGGCCCAGGGCATTAACTTTAACCTGCTGGTGCATCGCATCCACGACGGCGTGAACGCCGCCGCCGACGGCGCCAAGAACCCATATGTGGTGGTGGGCTTCGGCGGAAGCATCAACGACTTCTCCGGCACACTGTTCCCGGCCATGAGCCCGGCTGGAGCCGCGACCTACATGCAAGACTGTTCCCTCTGCCACGTCAATTCGAGCGAGCAGACTCTGCCCATCGGCAAGAATCCGGTGGTCGACCCGCAGGGCTGGATCAATCCGGTGCAGGCGGTGGCTTCAGCTTGCAGTGGGTGCCACGTTTCCGAGGCCGAGGCGTCCCACTTCCTGGCAAACACCGACTCTCTGGGAGAAAGCTGTACCGTCTGCCATGCCGTGGGCGCGCAGTACGCGGTGGGCGCAGTCCATACACCGTAGATGGGACATATTGCATGATCAAATTGCTAAAAACGCGCTACCGCCCGGTCTGGCCTGTTCTGGTTGTGGCGCTGCTGGGGGCGGCGGCGCAGGGGCAACAGCCGCCTCCGGCGGCCTCGAAGGCGCCGGCGGCCTCGAAAGCGCCGGCAGCTTCGAAAGTAGAGACGCCCGCAGTTCCGAAGGTGGAAGAACCGGCCACCTACGTGGGTTCGGAGACTTGCGCCGCCTGCCACGAGGACATCGCCAAGGCGTTCGCCAAAACGCCGCACCGTGTGGCCGACGGTGTGGACAAGAAGCGAGGTTTTGACGGCAAGGCGTGCGAGTCCTGCCACGGACCGGGATCGAAGCATGCCGGGTCCGCCGACGCGGCCGACATTCGGAATCCGGGAAAGCTCGGCGCCGCCGCGGTCGACAAGATTTGTCTCACCTGTCACTTGAACCAGCCGACGCACATCGGAAGGCTGGCCAGCAGCCACGCGCGGGATCTGGTCGCGTGCACCACCTGCCACAAGATTCACTCGAACGGCGGAGCGGACCTGGTGGCGCGCAAGACCGAAGCGATCAACAAGCAGTGCGAAGGATGTCACCTGACAGTGGCCGCGCAGTTCCAGAAACCCTATCACCACAAAGTGGAAGAGGGCGCGATGAGCTGCGTCGATTGTCACAATCCGCACGGCAGCATGAGGCCGGCGATGACGCAATCGTTCGGCGCGAACGAGCCGGGATGTTTGAACTGCCACGGCGACAAACGCGGGCCGTTCACGTTCGAACACGGCCCGGTGCGGTTTGAAGGATGTTCGACCTGCCATGCGGCGCATGGGTCGGCCAATCCACGGATGCTGGACCGTCCGCAGGTGCAGCAGGTATGCCTGGAGTGTCACGCGAACCTACCGTCGATGGTCACGCAAGGACACCTGGGAGTGGTGCCTCCGGCATTTCACGATCTGCGGTTGCCGCAGTATCAGAACTGCACGGTGTGTCACCAGAAAATTCATGGAAGTTACATAGACAGGAATCTACTCAAATGAGAATCCTGCTGCAGGCAGTTGCAAGAGAGCCGCTTCGAAAAGCGGCTGCAGGCTGGTTGGCCCGCCCTACAAGTCACGCTTTGATGGTGCTCTGTCTGGCGGTGCCGCTGGGCGCGCAGGCGCCTCCCGATCCTCCGAAGCCCGCGGCGGCACCCGCGCAAGCGGCAGCTGCTCCCGCAACGCCGGCTGCGGCCACGGCTGCCCCGGCTACGCAGGCGGCAGCGCCCGCTCCGGCGGCTTCTCCGGTGCCGACGCCGGAACCCGAGATTACCGGCTGGATCGACTTCGGGTACCGCTTCACGACGGGCGTGAACGGGAGCCTCGAAACATATCGCAGCGTGATCAACCTGGGCGCGGGACCGAAGCTGTTCGGGGCGGAGTTCACCCTCCTTGATCCGAAAAGGAAGTTTTTCGACACGATGCATGTGCGCGCGTCGGGCTGGGGAGGCGATCCCTACGGGACGCTGCACGTGGACGTATCGAAGTCGAAGCTGTACCGGTTCGACGCCGATTATCGCGACCTGACCTATTTCAACAACCTTCCTTCGTATGCGGATCCTCTGTTGACGAGGGGAATTATTCTCGACCAGCAGTCGTTCGACACGCGGCGGCACGTGGGTTCGTACAATCTGGAACTGCTGCCGGGGAACTGGTTCACTCCGTATGTCGCCTACGATCGCGACGCCAACTCCGGGCAGGGAGTGCTGGGATTCGTCGCCAATTCGAACGAGTACGCGGTGCCGACGACGCTGAGCGACACGACCAATCTGTATCGCGGCGGCGTGCGGTTCGAGTTCCGGAAATTCCACGCCACGCTCGAAGAGGGCGGCACGACGTTCAATAGCGCGCAGAGCCTTTACCAGGCCGCGGGAGCAACAAATCCGGGTACCCTCACGGCGCCGATTTTCGGGCAGACGCTGGACCTGGCGAGCCTGGCGGCGAATTACGGGATTACCGGATCGAGCACCTATACGAAGGCGCTCTTCAGCTCCAACGCGTTTTCCTGGATGGATGTGTACGGCCAGTTCCTGTTCAGCCAGCCCAGTTCCAACGTGAACTATCACGAGACGGCGACGGGGAATTTTTATCTGCCGTCGGAGATCGTGTTTTATCAGAGCGAGCAATACCTGGTTTCGGCGGCGGCCAAGATGCCGCATACGACGGGCAGCCTGGGCGCGGAGATCCGGCCGCTCAAGAAAGTGCGGATGACCGAATCGTGGCTGACCGACAGAATGCACGACGCGGGGAGTTCGCCGTCGACGCAGAGCAGCGCGATTCCGAGTGGAACCCAAGTGACGCCCTTGACGGCGCAGACGCTCCAAGCGTCGCTGGTGAGCAATTATAACCAGGTCGAGAGCGCCGTCTATGTCGACGTGGCGGCGCATCTGACGCTGCGCGGCGGATACCGGTATGTGTGGGGCGACGCCAATGACGCGGTGCTGCCACAGGGCAGTAATCTGACGGGGAACCTGGAGCAGGCCAAGTTACGGCGCAATGTCGGCCTCGGCGGAATTATCTACCGGCCGACACAGAAGATCCTGCTGACCGCGGAAACGGAAGTGGCGTCGAGCGGAGGGGTGTACTTCAACACCAGCCTCTACGACTATCAAAAAGTGCGGACGCAGGCGCGCTATCAGGCAACCGGGTCGTTGAGCCTGGCTCTGGATTTCACCTATCTGAACAACGACAATCCGACGCCGGGCATCAACTACACGTTCCGGTCGCAGCAGGAGGCGGCTTCCATATTCTGGTCGCCCAGAAGCGGGAAGGTCTTCACGCTCCAGGGGTCGTATAGCTGGGCGTCGATCCGATCCGACATTAATTACCTTGTGCCGCAAACGTTGACGCCGGCGATCTCGAACGACCTCGAAGACGGACACACCGCGACGGCTTTGTTCAACGTGAATTTAGGACATTGGGGAGTGGTGGCGCCGAAGCTGACGGCCGGCGGGTCGCTATTCATTTCCTCCGGCACCAGGCCCACGAGTTATTATCAGCCGATGGCGAAGCTGTGGGTGCCGCTATCGAAACACGTCGAAGCATTTGCCCAGTGGTGGTTTTACGGATACGGCGAGGCGTTCTACCCTTATGAAGGATTCGGCACGCATATCGCGGCCATCGGATTGAGGTACAAGCGATGAGGCGGACAATCGTAGTTCTTGTTATGACCGTGGCTCTCCGCGGGCAGGGGTTTGTTGCCGATTCGGCGCGCGGGCGGACGCTGTTCGAGACGCTCTCCTGCGTGCAGTGCCATAGCGTGAATGGCGCGGGAGGATCGCTGGGGCCGGACCTGGGGAAGATTGTCGATCGGGGCTTCACGCCGGCGACGCTGGCGGCGACGATGTGGAATCACGCGCCGGCGATGTGGGCGGCCATGCAGCAGAAAGGCATACGGGCAGGCGATCTGAACGACCAGGCGGCGGCGGACTTATTCGCCTACTTTTATTCGGCGCGGTTTTTCGAAATGCCGGGCGACGCCGGGCGCGGAAAACGGGCATTCACGGCGCGAGGCTGCTCGACTTGTCACGGGTTGAAAGAGGCGCTGCTGCCGAGGGTGAAACCGGTGAGCCAGTGGGAATCGCTGGGGGATTCGGTAGCCCTGACCGAGGCGATGTGGAATCACTCGCCGCAGATGCTGGCCGAGACGCAATTGAAGCACACGCCGTGGCCGCAACTGACGGCGCAGGAACTGACGGATATTCTGGTGTACCTGCGGAATCTGCCCTTCCCTCCGACCAAGCCTCCTTCGTTTCAAATAGGATCGGCGGCGGACGGCGAAGCGGTGTTTAAGGCTCGGGGCTGCATTAGCTGCCATCCGTCGGCGGCCAAGCTGGCGACCATGACGCGCGGGAAAACATTGACCGAAGTAGCGGCGGAGATGTGGAATCACGAGCCGATCATGGCGAAGGCGGGTGCGACGCCGAGCCGGTTCGCGCCGGATGAGATGAGAGATCTGCTGGGATATCTTTGGGCGCAGCAATTTTTCCAGGATGCGGGTACGACGTCGGCCGGAAGGCGCGTGTTTACCTCCAAGCGCTGCGCATCGTGTCATGAAGAAGCGGCGGGGAAGGCTCCAAAGATTGTGGGGAGTTTCAACGGGGCGACGATGGTGTCGGCGTTGTGGCGGCACGGTCCTTCGATGTTGAATGAGATGAAAAAAGAAGGCGTACCGTGGCCGCGGTTCGAGGGTTCGCAGATGGCGGATCTGATTGCGTACTTAAATTCGAAGAAATGACGAGGCGGAAGCAAAGATGAGCGATTCTCAGGATTCACAACAACCGGAACCACGGGCGCAGGCGGGAGCGCCTGCGCACTCGCGGTTCTATCAGTGGCTTTCGCCCCTCGTGTTTCTGGCCAGTAATCCGATCAGCCTGCTGGGCGTGGTTTTGGTGACGACAGCGACCGTACTTTGGGTTTTTCTGCTGCCGACGCTGCTGGCGCACAACACCAGCAATCCTTACTTGGGAATTCCGGCTTTCCTGATGCTGCCGGGAGTGTTTATCTTTGGCCTGGCGCTGATTCCGCTCGGAATCGTGCTCCGGCGGAGAAGCCGGCAGCGCCAGGGACTGAGCGTCACCAGCATTCCAGATCTGCGTCTGGACAGTCCGCAGCTGCGGCAGGTGCTTGGATTTATCGCAGTGGCCAGCATCGCGAATGTCATTATCGTGAGCCAGTGGGGCTATAGCGCGGTAAATTACATGGAGACGGGGCAATTCTGTGGGCTGTCGTGCCATGTGATGCAGCCGGAATATACGTCCTGGGTGGACTCGCCCCATGCGCGGGTGGAGTGCGCGGAATGCCATATCGGTCCCGGCGCTTCGTGGTTCGTGCGGTCCAAGCTGGCGGGTGTGGGACAGGTGTTCGCGGTGGCGTTCAATACGTACTCCAGGCCGATCCCTTCGCCGGTGGAGAACCTGCGTCCGGCCAGAGAAACGTGCGAGCACTGCCACTGGCCGGCGCGCTTTTCGGGCGATCAGTTTTCGGTTCGGACGGCGTACGCGCCGGATGAGACCAACACGGCTTCCTCGACAGTGCTGCTGCTCAAAGTGGGCGGACGCAACTGGCGAGGCAATTTGGGGATTCACGGCGTTCACACCGATGCCACGGCAAAGATGGTTTACACGGCGACCGACGGGCACCGGCAGGTGATTCCGCAAGTGATTTACACGGCGCCGGACGGGAAAGTTACGGTTTACAATTCGACCTCGGCGAAGGCAACTGCAGCCGATCTCCAGAAGGGCGAGGAGCGCACGATGGATTGCGTGGATTGCCACAGCCGTCCGACGCACTCGTTCCAGCTGCCCGAAAAAGCGGTGGACGCGGCGATGGAAAAGGGGCAAATCAGCCCCGATCTGCCGTTCATCAAGCGGGAAGCAGTTGCCGCATTAAAGCGGACCTACGCGGGCCGCGATACGGCGGTGCGGGAAATTGGCGCATCGCTCGATAAGTTTTACCAGACCAATTACCCGCAGGTGTACTCGAGCAACGCGACGAAAGTGAAGAGCGCGAGCGAGGGTGTGCAGGCGATTTACTTGAGAAACATTTTCCCGGATATGAAGGTCACGTGGGGTTTGTACCCCAATAACCTTGGGCATACCGACTTTCCGGGTTGCTTCCGTTGCCATGATGGAGATCACACGAGCGCCGATGGGCGCTCTATCCCGAACGATTGCGCTACCTGTCACGATCTTCTGGCTGTAGATGAAAAGGATCCCAAGGTCCTTTCCGATCTCGGCTATCACAAAGGAGGCGGCGCCGGGGGGGGCCAATGAAACATGGGAGTATCCTTTTATTAGCATTCTTAAGCATGGCGGCCGGTGCCTGGGCCGCGGCGGACTGCGTGTCCTGCCATGCGGAAAAGGCGACGGTCAAAGATAGCGTTCACGGAAGTCTCGGGTGTACAGGGTGCCACTCGACGATTCAATCGTATCCGCACCCGGAGAAGCAGACGCCGGTGAATTGCGCTTCCTGCCATTCGGGCGGCGCAGCCGCTCTGGCGCAGAGTGTACACGCGGTTTCGGGCGGACCGACGTGTCTGAGTTGTCACGGCGGAGCCCATTCCATACTGCCCGCGAAGAATCCGCTGTCGGCCACGAATCCGGCGAATCTGCCGCGCACGTGCGGCACTTGTCACGGGAACGAAGAGGCGGCCAAGCAGGTCCACGCGCCTCAGGTTTATTCGATGTACATGGACTCGATTCACGGGTTCGCACTGACCAAGGACGGGCTGCTGGTAGCGGCGAATTGTTCGAGCTGCCACGGGTCGCACGGGATTTTGAGCGCGAAGAATCCGAAGAGCAAGACCAATCGCGCGAACATTCCGGAGACTTGCGGAGCCTGCCATTCGGGGCCGCTACGGGCCTTTAACGCGGGAATCCACGGCCAGATGCTGGTGGCAGGGGCAGCGGAAGGACCGGACTGCACCAGCTGCCATACCGCGCACCAGATCACAAAAGTGGGCGGCACGGACTGGCAGATGAAAACCACCGCGACATGCGGAGGCTGTCACAAAGAGCAGTTCGGCACTTACCACGATACGTTCCACGCGCAGGTGTCGTCGCTGGGCTACCAGCAGACGGCGCGCTGCTGGGATTGCCATGGGTTCCACGAGATCCTGCCGGCGTCCGATCCAAAGTCGATGGTGGCGCCGGACCAATTAATCCGGACCTGCGGAAAGTGCCATTCAGGCGCCAACGCCGGGTTTGTGAAGTACGATCCACATGCCGATTCAAACGACGTAAAGCGCTATCCGGCATATCATTATGCTGCCGTATTCATGAATTTGTTGCTGGCAGGCACGCTGGGATTCTTCGCGCTGCATACCATTCTCTGGTTCCTTCGATTGCGATTCGGCTCGAAGGCGCCGGTGGAGAAGGAGAAATAGGAGGTCATCATGGACAACGTTAACACGCGTTATTATTCAAGATTTTCCATTCAGCAGCGCTTCCTGCATGGAGCGCTCGCCGGCACCTTTCTGGGGCTGGCCATCACCGGCATGCCGCTTCGGTTCAGCACCAACTCTGCGATGCAGGCGCTGGCGAGGGGTGTCGGAGGCTTCGGCGCGGTACTGTTTTTTCACAAGTTCTGCGCAATTTTATTGACGGTGGCGTTCATGAGTCACGTCGTCAACATTGTGTACCGGGTGGGGGTGAAGCGCGAGTACAGCCTGGTGTGGGGACCGACGTCGATGGTGCCGCGCTGGAAGGACATCCAGGACTTCTTCGGCAACATAATGTGGTTCCTGCACCTGGGGCCGAAGCCCCAATTCGATCGTTACGGTTATTGGGATAAGCTCGATTACTGGGGAGTCTTTTGGGGCATGGGCGTGATCGGATTTTCCGGATACGCGATGTGGTTCGGGTCCTTTTTTGCCCATTTTATTCCGGGATCGTGGCTCAACATTGCGCTTCTGCTGCACGGCGAGGAGGCGATTCTGGCGACCGGCTGGATCTTCACCATCCACTTTTTCAACACGCACCTGCGGCCGGACAATTTCCCGATGGATCTGGCCATTTTCACTGGAAGGGTGAGCGAAGAGGAAATGAAGCACTCGCACCCGGCGGAATATGAGCGACTGGTGAACAACGGCGGCCTGAAAGCGCTGCAGGTAGAGGCTCCTCCGCGATGGATGAAGAACTTCGCGTGGTCCATTGGAGCGAGCGCGGTCGTAGTGGGCGTGATCATGCTTGTCCTTATGGCGGTGGCATTTGCCAAACAGTGACGAAGACGTTTTTCTACCGCGAACTGAAGTCGCGGTAAAATATAACCCGAGGGAGACTATTTGACCATGCGAATGATTTTGACCACCGCAGCGCTGGCTGCTCTGTGTTCCACGGCCGTGTTTGCGGCGGATGCGAAGGCGGGTAAGGATGTTTACGATAAATCCTGCAAGACCTGCCATGGCCCGACGGGCACGCCGCCCGCCGGAATGGCCAAGGCGATGGGGATCAAGGATTTCACCACAACCGCCTTTAGCGACGCTGAGATCAAAACGGCCGTAACCGCGGGCAAGGGGAAGATGAAACCGGTGCCCACAGTGACCGGCGCGTCGGTTGACAACGTAGCCGCTTACGTGACGAGTCTGAAGAAGTAATTTTCTTAGGTCTGTCCGCTCCGCAATGTGGGACGGGCTATTTAGCCGGCAACTGCTTCCAGCAGGCTTGTTCGTCGATTCGGAACAAGCCACCCGGTGGGCGGCTGCGGGCTGGTAGCCCGCCCCACATGCGGGGTGGGTCTATTTGAAACCTTTATTGGATTTCGAGTTCTGCTTTGACGACGCCTTCTCCGATGGAGTGCTTTAAGCGGAACCCGAGCAGGCGGCAGATCTCTATCATCTGCCGGTTCTCTCCCAAAATATCGGCGGTCACGCGATCGAGTCCTTCGAGGCGCGCGATCTCGACGAGCCTTTTCAGCAATTCCGTTCCCAATCCGTGTCCCTGAAATTTGTCGCTGATCAACAGGGCGAACTCGGCTTCGTTGGCGTGATGCGCTTTGGTCAGGCGGCCGACGGCCAGGATCTCCTGTTCCCTTTGGGCGACCAACACGATTTCGCGGTCGTAATCGATGAAGCAGATTCGCGTCAGGCGCTCGTGGGCGATGCGCGTATCGAGAGGAATCATGTGGAAGTAACGCAGGTAGACGCTGCGCTCCGATAGGGTGGCGTGGAAGGCCGCCAGCATCGGTTCATCCTCCGGCCGGATGGGGCGAATGAGAACCTCGGTCGAGTTTTCGAAAATGAAGGGCTTGACGAACTGTTCGGGATAAGGACGAATGGCCAGGCGCGGCAGGTCCTGTTCGCGGGTTTCGGGCGGGTGCAGCACGATGCGCGCGTCGAGGGCGACTAGTTTTTCGGGCGACGCGAGCAAGGGGTTGATATCGATTTCCTTGATCCAGCGCTGTTCCGCCACCAGGCGGCTGAAGCGCACCAGAATATGTTCGAGCGCGGCCAGATCCACGGGCTTGCGGCCGCGCACGCCGCCGAGCGCGGTGAAGATGCGGGTCTGCTCCATCAGGCGGCGGGCGAGGGTGGTGTTCAGGGGAGGCAGGGCCAGGGCGTGATCCTTATACACCTCGACCAGTTGCCCTCCGCCTCCAAACAGGACGACGGGGCCGAATTGTGAATCGATGCTGCTGCCAAGGATCAGCTCGTAGCCTTCGAGCTTGATCATCGGCTGGACGGCGACGCCTAGAAAATCGGCTGCGGGCACGCCGGCTTGGATCGCCTTCCATGCCTCGCGCACCGCATCCGGGGTTTTGAGATTGAGGCGCACACCACCGACATCGGTTTTATGCGTAATTGTTTCGGAATGGAGTTTCAGCGCGACCGGGTAGCCGATGCGGGCGGCCTCGGCGACGGCTTCGTCAACGGTCGCAGCGACGGAGGTTTCGACCACAGGGATGCCGTAGGCGGCGAGCACGCGCTTCGATTCGGCCTCGGTGAGAAGAGTCCGGCTGTGCTCCCGTGCCTGGCGGATGATCGCATCCACTTCGCCAGGCACGTTCCCTGCCCCTGGTTCCTCGACCAGAGCGGGAGTTTCGTAGAGGGATTGCAGGTTTTCGCTGTAGCTCCACATGGACTGAAACACTTGGGCGGCGGAGTCGGGGAAAGAGAAGGTCGGGATGCCGGCGATGTTGAGAACCCGTTCGCCGGGCTCGACCATGGGGCCGCCCATCCAAGATGCGATGACCGGCTTGCCGCGCAGGTGGGCAAAATTTTCCAGTTTGTGCGCGACCGCGAGGGGATCTGTCATGCCCTGTGGCGCGAGCACGACGAGCAGGCCGTCGGTGTTGGGGTCGGCGGCAACCACGCGGACCGCTTTCTCCCAGCGCTCGGGAGGCGCGTCGCCAAGGATGTCGACCGGGTTGCCGTGGCTCCAGTGGCGAGGGAGAAACTCGTTCAGCTCGGTCATCGTTTTTTCGGAGAGCTGGGCCAGCCTTCCGCCGCGGGCGAGAAGAGCGTCGGTGGCGAGCACGCCCGGTCCTCCGGCATTGGTGACGATGGCGAGGCGGGGACCCTTGGGCCGAGGCTGCTTGCCCAGGGCTTCAGAGGCGTAAAAGAGCTCGGCGATGGTGTTCACGCGCAGCACTCCGCAACGGCGGAACGCGGCGTCCAGCACTTCGTCGCTGCCGGTAAGCGAGCCGGTATGGGATGCGGCGGCATGCGCGGCGGCTTCGGTGCGTCCGGGTTTGATCACGATGATCGGCTTCGACAGAGCGACTTCGCGGGCGGCGGAGAGAAACGATCTCGCGTCATTACTTGAACCGGCAGTCACCGATTCCATGTAGATGATGATGCTCTGCGTTTTTGAGTCGTCGCCGAGGTATTGAATCAGGTCGCCCCAGCCGACGTCGAGCATGGAGCCGACCGAGACGAAGGCGCTGAAGCCGACCATCTCGCGCTGGCTCCAGTCGAGAATCGCGGTGCAGAGGGCGCCGCTCTGGCTGACGAACGCGACGCTGCCGGGACGGGCGATTTCGGCGGCGAAGGTCGCATTCAGACCGGTGTGAGGATTCATCAGGCCGAGGCAATTCGGTCCGATGATACGGAGGTCGTGTTTACGGGCTTCGGCCAGAACGGCTTGTTCCAGCGCCGCGCCGGATGGACCTGTCTCCTTGAAACCGGCGGAGATGACCACCGCGGCTCGGACGCCCGCGCGTCCGCAATCGGCGATTACGGAGGGAACGGTGGCGGCGGGAGTGGCGATGACGGCGAGATCGATTTTGTCCGGGACTTGTCCAATACTCGGGTAGCACTGCGCGCCTAGAAGCAAGGCGTGTTTGGGATTGACCGGAAATACCGTGCCCTCGAAGGGAGCTTTCAGCAGGTTCCAGAGGAGGGTGCGGCCGACGCTGCCCTGCTCCTCGGAGGCACCGATAACCGCAATCTTATGAGGATGAAAAAACGCGTCCAAAGGAGCGCGTCTTGAGAAGGCCTGGTCCAATGAATTCTCCACTTCAAAAGTCGTCATCTAATGATCCTCAATTTTCTGGTCAGGCTGCTGGGTCAAATAACCCAGTTTTGCCCGAGGCAGGGGTTTAGGGCGCAGTTCGTGAACTGTTATGATGATGTGCTTGACCGAAGCGTCCGTCTCTTTCCAAGTGGAGCAATTTCAATACCTCGTGTAGGGGCATGACAAATGGGGCCCGTTAACCGCACCGAACCCGAAACTCTGGATCGCCGCGAAGTGTTGCACGCACTGCTACGCGCGTCGCATCCCGCGATTGTCGCGGTCGATTCCCGGGGAGTGGTCCGCATCTGGAATCCGAGCGCGGAGCGGGTCCTGGGATGGAGCGAATCGGAGACGCTGGGCCGCCCAGTGCCATTGGAATCCCAGTTGCTATGGGATGAGGAACGCGACACCGAGATGACGGTGTTCCGTAAGGACGGCGTGCCGATTGACGTCGAAATTCAGACAGCCTACGTACCTGAAGAAAACGGGCACGGAACGATTGCGATCATTTCCGAGTTGGGGCGGCATCGCGTTGCGGAGCAGAAGCTTTCCGACGTGGAGCAGGAGTTAGTTCGGATGTCTGCCAGGGAAAAGCAGGCCGTATCGGAAGCTCGCACGGAAAGACGGTTCCGCGAGCTGCTGGAAGCCGCACCGGACGCGATTATCGAAATCGACCGCGAGGGGCGGATTGTCCTGCTGAACCTGGTCACCGAAAAAATGTTCGGTTACAGGCGCGAGGACCTGCTGGGGAAGCCGGTGGAGGTGCTGGTGCCGGAGGGTGTCCGGGCCGGGCACGCTCGGTACCGGGAGAGTTACTGGAATCATCCGGCGACGCGGCCCATGGGCAGCGGCCTGACTCTTGAGGGATGCCGGAAGGACGGAACACGATTCCCCGTGGAAATCAGCCTGAGCCCGGTACGCTCCGAGGAAGGACTGCGCATCACGGCGGTGATTCGCGATACCAGCGAGCGCAAGCGGGCCGAGGATCAACTGCGCGCGATGCGCGAAAATTACACGCGCGAACTGGAACTGCGGAATCGCGAAGTGGAACGCGCCAACCAGCTGAAGAGCGAGTTCCTGGCCAGCATGAGCCATGAGCTGCGGACGCCTTTGCACACGGTGATCGGGTTCGCCGAGCTGCTGGGCGAGGAGATCGAAGGGCCTCTCAACGAAAAGCAGAAGCGTTTCATCAACCACATCCATAAAGACTCCATGCATCTGCTGGAGTTGATTAACGACATTTTAGACTTGAGCCGGGTGGAGTCGGGACGGCTGCGCATGGAGCGCGAAACGTTCGAAGTCGCGCAGAGCGTGGAAGAGGCGTTGGCCTCGATTCGGCCGGGCGCAACGGCCAAATCCATCGGCATTGAAGCGGACATTGCGGTTTCCGCGGCGATTTACGCGGACCGGGTGCGCTTCAAGCAGATTCTCTACAACCTGCTGAGCAACGCGGTGAAATTCACCCCGGAGCGGGGAAAAATTCGGGTCGAGGCACAGCTTCGCGAGGAGTTCGTGGAAATTTCGGTGACCGACAGCGGCATCGGAATTCCCAAGGAGCAACTGGAAGCGATTTTCGACAAGTTCTACCAGGTGGGAGCGACCACCAAAGGCGTGCGCGAAGGAACAGGCCTCGGCCTGGCGATTACCAAGGCGCTGGTGGAAAACCACGGCGGACGAATCTGGGTGAAAAGCGAGCTGGGACAAGGCAGCCGGTTCACGTTCACCATCGCGATCGGAACCAGCGGATGAAGAAGGTCCTGGTAGCGGACGACCGGGCGACCAGCCGGGAGCTGGTGCGGGTTGCGCTGGAGCATCACGGGTATCTGGTCTATGAGGCCAGCGATGGAGGGGAAGCGTTGAACAGCGCGCGCGATCTGCGGCCGGACCTGATTATCCTCGACCTGCATATGCCGGGCCTCGATGGTTTCGGAGTGATCCAGGAAATCCGCCGCGACGCAAATTTGTCGGCGATCCCGGTGATGGCCCTTACGGCAAGCGCGATGCAAGGGGATCGCGAGAGGGCGCTGGCGGTGGGATTTTCGAGCTACCTGGCCAAGCCAATCCATCTCAGCAGCTTGAGAAAAGAGGTCGAGCGGCTGCTAGCATGAGGACTTCGAAATGACTGACGCCCACAAACCGGCAATTTCGCTGCTGATCATCGACGATAATCCGGGCAGTCTGGAACTTCTTTCCACTGCTTTGGCGCAGCCCGGCCTGGAGGTTTTGATTGCGTCCGATCCCGAGGAGGGCCTCGAGATCGTCCATCGCCGGCACCCGCAAATCGTGCTCACCGATCTGGTGATGCCTCATTTGAGCGGACTGCAGGTGCTCGAGAAGATCGTGGAGTTCGATCCGTCGATCGACGTGATCCTGATGACGGCGCACTATTCGACCGAATCCGCCGTGGAGGCGATCAAGAAAGGCGCCACGGACTATCTCAACAAGCCGATATCGATCGCCACGCTGCGCGAGCGCGTAGGCAGGCTGCTGGATGAGGCAAGACGCCGGCACCATGCCCTGCGCCTGGAGGACGAGCTGCTGGCCAGCTCCGAATTCGAGGGGATTATCGGACGCAGCCCTCTGATGTGGGATCTGTTCTCGCAGATCCGAAGGGTCGCGCCGCATTACCGGTCCTTACTCGTAACGGGGCCGACCGGAGCGGGAAAGGATTTAATCGCGCAGGCGATTCACCACAGGAGTCCGGCGCACCTGGGGCGCTACGCGGTGTTAAACTGCTCCGCTGTGGTGGAGACGCTGTTTGAGAGCGAGTTGTTCGGCCACGTGAGGGGTTCGTTCACCGGGGCGACAGCCGACAAACCGGGCATGTTTGAGCACGCGCACGGAGGGACGCTGTTTCTGGATGAGATCGGCGACATGCCTTTAACCACGCAGGCGAAGCTGCTGCGGGTGCTCCAGAACCAGGAAGTGCAGCGGGTGGGTTCGCTCTCGACCAGGAAAGTGGACGTCCGAGTGATCGCGGCGACCAACCACGATCTGCGGGCGGCCATTCGCGACAAGCTGTTTCGCGAGGATCTCTACTATCGTCTGTCGATGGTGGAGCTGTACGTTCCGACGCTGGCCGAGCGCCGGGAGGATCTGCCTCTGCTGGAGCGCCATTTCATCGCGAAATACGCGGCGCAGTATCAGAAGGAGATTCGCGGGTTGACGCATCGCGCGCAGATCCTGCTGGCGCTGCACTCCTGGCCGGGGAACGTGCGCGAACTGGAGAACGTGCTGGGTCACGCGGCGATGATGACGCAGGGCGATACGATCGACGTCCAGGATCTGCCGGCGTACCTGCACCAGCCTTCGGTCCATGTCGCGGGCGAAGGAATCGCGGCCGAGGCTGCCGCTTCGATCGAAAGAGGCGGCACCCTGGAGGAGCAGGAGAGGGTATTGATCGTGCGGGCGCTGGAAGCCTCGGGCGGCAATCAGTCACAGGCGGCGCGGATTCTTCGCATCGGCCGCGACGCGCTGCGCTATAAGCTGAAAAAGCACGGCCTGGAAAAGCACGCCGACTCTACACACTCAGAACGGGGCACGGCGACTGCCGAATAATCCCGTAAGAATGGGCGCGCAGGCGGCCCAGCGTTTCGTGTAGTGTTCCGCGCCCGATCACGACGAGATCGGCGTTGTGTCGGCGCGCTTCTTCCTGCACTCCTTCGGCGACATTGCCGGCTACGATGCAGAGCGGCGCATTGACGCTGGCGGCTTCCTGTAGTTTATAAATCGCCTTCTCGGCGGCCTCGCGCAGGTCGCTGTCGTGTCCTGGGTCGAAGCTGTGGAGGCTCGAACGCTCGGCGCCGGTGATGACATGGACCAGGCGCAGGCTGGCGCCCAGATCGCCGGCGAGCGAGGCCGCCCATTCGATCAGCGGAACACTGGCCTGAGTTCCGTCCACCGCGCAAAGGATGTTGCGGCAGGCGAGATGGTCCCGGCACGGGCTCTCCTCGACGTGGGCCGCGGTCCAGATGGGAAGTTCGGAATCGTGCAGCACCTTGGCCGTCACCGAACCGAGCAGGAGGCGGCGAAAAGGACCGTAGCCGTGGGTCGGCATCATGATCAGATCGACTCCCGCCGAGCGGGCAAACTTCGTGATGACCTGCGCGGGGTCGCCGATTTCGGCGATTCTGGAAACTTCCAGATGAGCGAACTCGCGGGTCAACGCGAATTCGAGACGCTCACTCAGGTCGGTGAGCATGGTATCGGTCCCAATGACGATGGGACCTCCGGGGTCGCCCATCCCTGTGTAGTAAATGGGCTGCGCGATGCTGATCAACGTGACCTTCGCTTGATAGCGGTTCGCCATGGCCTCGACGAAAGGGGCGGCGGCGCAGGAGCGGTCGGAAAAATCGATGGGGAACAGGATGTGCTTGATGCCTGTCATAAAACATCCTCCAATTAGAATCAGGCAATCGGAGCGCCAGGATCAATTCAATGCGTTCAACGGCGAACCGCGGATTCGGGCCAAGTGGCGCATTTCGAGCGGGTGAGATCGCGCAAAATCAGCTCTAAGCGCCAGAGTCTGTGTGAAAACCACCTCAGCCTGCGGGTGGGGCGGGCTACGAGCCCGCAGCCTGCTACCCGCAGGCAGGCTTGTTTTTCAGTCCGTGAGAGCCGCCTGGTAGGCGGCTGCGGGCCGATGGCCCGCCCCACATGCCGTGTTTATTCCTGCCCGACGAGGCGAGCCCTGGTTGCATCCAGGCGCTCCGTGACTACTTCGAGGAGGCGTTTCATGAGCAGGTAGCCCATCGCCGGGTCGCGGTCGCAGGCCTTGCGCAGGCGCTCGCCGGGGAAGGCGATGGTGGATACGGGCGACAGCGCGCGGGCCTGAAAATGAGCGCGGGCCTCCTTGGTGAGCGCGGACCAACCCATCGCGTCGCCGTGGTGGAGGGTCTGCAGGCGCACCGGTTTTCCTCCGGCCACCTGTTCGAGCGCGACGTCACCCGACACGATCAGGTGAAAGAAGGACGACTGGTCGCCGATGTGAAAAATAATCTGGTCCGTGTAATATTGCTTGTGCTCGGCCAGAGGAACCAGCTTGCGCAACTGCTGGGGATCGAGCTCGCTCAACATGCGATAGGTTTGCGCCATCTCCAGCAGTTGTTCGGGGATCACCAGGGACTCCATTTCAATTGGGCTTGGGCTCGGCCTGCTGCTCCGATGCGCGCAGAGCTTCCTCTTCCGGGATCCGCTTGGTTGCGAACCCGACGTGAACCAGCACGTAGTCACCGACATGCGCTTCGGGGACCAGGTCGAGAAACACCGGACGCTGGCTTTCGCCCAACGCGGCTCCGCTAAACTCGACCAGGCCAAGCCGGTGATTTCGAACCGTGTACTCTTCCAGGATCTTGCCGGGAACGGCAAAGCTCATACCGGTACCTCCGCGGGAGTTTTCTCCCAGACCTCCAACTGCCGGACCACCGCGTCGAGCAGCGCGGGCAGAGCGTCGCGCACCGGTACCGTCAATTCGCTGGTCCATTCAGTAGACAGGGGCTGGACTCCGAAGACGACCATTTCCGGAGGCGCTTCGCCCAGCAGCTTAAGAGCGACCATCATGTCGGCAAAACCGAGCTGATGAACGCTCGATTTGCCGGGCAGGCCGTGGAGTGCGCTCCCTTCGAAGCGCACGACCGTGCCCGGGGCCTCGCCGGCGTCGACGGCGTCGATCACCAGCAGCCTTGAAAATCCTGAAACATGGGGCAGCAGGCCCAACCCGTGGGTGCCACCGTCGATCAGCACGGTTCCGGGCGGCACCCGCGGGTCACGCTCCAGCAATTGGATGGCGTGGACTCCCACGCCATCGTCGGTATGAACCAGGTTGCCCAGCCCCAGGACGGCGGTCATTTCCTCTCCGCGATCGCCTGATCTTCTTCCTCTACCAACTCTTCCGCCGGAATCACCTTGTAACCGATGAAGATGCTGTCCATCAGTCCGCGCTTCTCGGTGCGCGAAATCAGCATGCACAGGTGGACGTGGAAAACGCCGAAGGTAATGAACACGAACATCAGGAAGAAGTGAATCAGCCGCAGGTTCTGGACGTTCACCAGATTGGGAATCCACCCCACCAGGAAGCCGAGAAAGCTGTTATGAAGCAGCCGGTTGTACATCACCAGGCCGGTGAGGATCTCCACCAGGACCACGGCGTAAATTCCGATGTAGGAAAATGCCGCCATCGCATTGTGGCCGATTTTCGAAACCGGCGTGGGATTGATGAACGCGTAGAACTTCATCACGTTCACCATCTCCTTAAATTGGGAGCGGTGAAGCGGAATGTACTGCCTCCACCCCACCCAGCGGTTGCCTTGGAAGAACAGGGCGATGCGCATGATAAAGAGCGCGATGAAAATCATCCCGAAAAGTTCATGCACAAAGCGGAACCAACCCATCAGGAACGGATACTTGACCTGGCCCACGATAAAAGGATCGTGGACGTAGTATCCGGTGAAGGAGAGGACCGCAATCGACAGGACCATTCCCCAGTGGAACAAGCGGAGCGGATACTGCCAGACATAGAGACCAACGGTCGGGCCGATGGGCTGGACCGGATGCCTCGCGTCCAGCACGCCCGCGTCGGTGAGGACAGCGTCAGTATGCGATGTTGTCTGCATTGGGAACTCCCATGTCTGAACGGGCGGGGATCGTATACTCGCGCCCCTGAGCGTCGATCACGTGCACCGCGCAGGCCAGGCAGGGATCGAAAGAGTGAATGGTCCGCAGGATTTCGAGCGGACGGGTCGGATCGGCGACCGGCGTATTCAGAAGGGAGGATTCATAGGCGCCCCTCTGGCCGGAGCCGTCGCGCGGTCCTGCATTCCAGGTCGTCGGGACGACGGCCTGGTAGTTCTTGATGGCTCGGTCCTCGATTTCCACCCAGTGCCCCAGCGAGCCTCGCGGCGCTTCGTGCCAGCCATAGCCCATGGCCGACTTCGGCCACGTGGCGGGATCCCAGCGCACGGGATTGAAGATCGAGACCTTGCCGTGGGCCATATTGGCGTCCAGCTGATCGACCCAGGTTTCGAGATGGGGAGCCATGATCTGCGTTTCGAGGGCGCGCGCCGCGATCCGGCCCAGCGTCGAGAACAGAACCGTCGGCGGCGCGTTCAGTGCCTTCAGCAGCCCGTTGACGGCAGCTTTGATCTCCGGCTGCCCGGCGGCGTATCCGACCACCATGCGTGCCAGGGGTCCCACCTCCATCGCTTTGCCGTCGTAACGCGGAGCCTTCAGCCAGGTGTATTTGCCCGCCACGTCCAACTGATCGTAGGGCGCCTTCGGTCCGCTGTATTTCGGATTGGTTTCGCCCTTCGAAGGATGCAGGGGGCTGGCGTCTCCGCCCGAGTATTCGTACCAGGAGTGATTAATTCCCTCGGTGATATTTGCTACGTCCACCGGATAGACCTTGCTCAGATCGCGGCCAAGGACAACGCCGCGTGGGAACAGGAACGTGCTGGGGTCCTTTGGATTACCCGAAGAGTAATCGCCGTAGGAGAGAAAGTTGCCGAGGCCTTCGCCGCGTCCGAACCAGTCCTTATAAAGAGGAGCGATGGCGACGACGTCCGGGATGTACACCTGCTCAACGAACTTCCGTGCCTGCTTCACCAGATCCCGCAGGAAACAGATGGTATCGGGATTGATCACCGCAAACGGCTCGTTCGGATCCATCGAGGTGGTCATGCCGCCCACTAAGAACGTCTGCGGATGCGGATTCTTCCCGCCCAGCGCCGCATGCAGGCGGATGAAATCCTTCTGCCAGGCCAGCGCTTCTAGGTAATGCGCGACCGCCAGCAGGTTCACCTCAGGCGGCAGTTGATAGGCCGGATGGCCCCAGTAGCCGCTGGCGAACAGGCTCAACTGGCCGCTGTCGACCACGCCTTTCACCCTCGCCTGAATGCCTTTGAAGTACGTGGTGCTGGATTTTTCGTAGTTGGAAATCGATTGCGCGATGGACGACGTCTTCGCCGGGTCGGCCTTCAGCGCCGAGGTGACGTCAACCCAATCGAGCGCGTGGAGGTGATAGAAGTGGACGACGTGATCCTGAATCATCTGCGCGCCGGCGATCAGGTTGCGGACGATCTGCGCGTTTTCGGGAACCTCGATATCGAGCGCATTCTCGACCGCGCGGACACTGGCCAGCGCGTGGACCATGGTGCAAACGCCGCAGATGCGCTGCGCCCATATCCAGGCTTCGCGCGGGTCGCGGCCTTTGAGGATCATTTCGATCCCGCGGAACATTGTCCCGGCGCTCCAGGCGTCGGCGATCTTTCCGCCTTCCATTTGGGCTTCAATCCGAAGATGGCCCTCGATGCGATTCACTGGGTCTACAACAAGACGGGCCATGGTTATACGTCCTTTCTTTCTTCAATCACGACAACCGGAGGTTTGGGCGCCGGCTTGATCATTCCAATGAGGCCGTGAGCGGTGACGCCCGCAATGGTAATGCCCACCAGCCCCGCGCCGATTTCGCCCGCCGTGACTTCGACGCCGAAGCCGGGCACGTTGGGCAGACGATCGTAGAACGGCGACATGTGATCCCAGAAACGAGGCGAGGCGCAGCCGATGCAGCCGTGACCCGCGCGAATCGGCCAACTGGTGTGATCGTTCCATTGAACGACCGGGCAGTTGAACGTCGCCGCCGGGCCCTTGCAGCCCATCTTATAAAGGCACCAGCCTTTACGATGTCCTTCATCCCCCCATTCGGTGACGAAGCGTCCCGCGTCGTAATGGGCGCGCCGCTCGCACTGATCGTGGATGATTCGGCCGTAGGCAAACAGAGGCCGGTTGTACTGATCGAGCGCCGGCAGATCGTTGAAGGTCAGATAATGCACCAGGACGGCGGCCGTGTTGACCGGGTTGTGAGGGCATCCCGCCATGTTGATCACTTTGATGCCGGGCACCGCTTCCTGCACGCCCAGCGCGCCGGTGGGATTGGGCTTGGCAGCGACGATACCGCCGTCGAAAGCGCAGGCGCCCACGGCGATGGTCGCCGCCGCGTTGCGGCACACGCGCTCCGCGATCTCCATCGCGGTGTGGCCGTTGATCATGCAATACTGGCCGCCTTCGGCGGTGGGAATCGCGCCTTCGACCACTACCAGGTACTTGCCTTTCTCGTCCTTGACGATCTTGTCGAGCAGCGCGTTGGCGTATCCGCCAGCGCCGGCCATGATCACCTCGTGATACTCCCACGAAAGAAGATCGAGGACGATGTCGGCGACATCCGGATGGCTCGACCGAAGAATCGATTCCGAACAGCCGGTGCAGTCCTGGAACTGGAGCCAGACCAGAACCGGCTTGCGAGCCTTACCAACGGCCGCTACCGTTTGCGCCAGATAGCGCTCGGGCAGCGCGAGCGTTGCGAGCGCCGCGCTACAGAATTTCACTAACTGGCGCCGCGTGTAGCCCTGACTGGCGAGCGCGGCATTGACATCGGTTTTTAGATTACTCATTCCAACCTCCTGAGTTGGTTAGATTGGTTGGGGTTCTGATTTAAGTGGTTGCCGCGGCTAACGAGGCCGAGACCTTCTTTGCTGCTCTCGCTTCCAGCCAGCACATCCACTGGCCGAGCCCCGCACCGGTGGTGCAGGATGTTTCAATAATTTCGATCTCCGGATTCATGCGGCGCGCGTTTTCCCGCGCCAGCTCCAGCTTGAAAGGAACATAAGGAAGCAGATCGATCTTGTTGAGGATCATCAACTCCGCTTTGCGGAAAATTCCAGGGTATTTGAGGGGCTTGTCTTCGCCCTCCGTGACGCTCAGGACCACCACTTTGGCGTCCTCGCCCAGATCGTAGCTGGTGGGGCAAACCAGATTGCCGACGTTTTCGATCAGCAGAAGCTGCAATCCATGCGTCAACCATGTTCCCAGATGGTTCTCAACCATGGCCGCGTCCAAATGGCAGGCGCCGCCGGTGGTGATCTGCCGCACAGGGTAGCCGTAGCGCATCAGCCTCTGGGCATCGTTATCGGTCTGAATATCGCCGGTCAGCACCGCGACGCGGGTGTGGGCCGGAAGCAGTTCCAGCGTCTTTTCGAGCAGCATGGTTTTGCCCGAGCCAGGCGAGCTTATGAAATTCAGCGACAACGCTCCACAGGCCTGCAACGTCTCGCGCAGTTCGCCGGCGATTCGATTGTTCTCGCTCAGGACACTTTTCTCAATTGCGATTCGGCTCATGCCGGCACCCCCAAAACGTCATCCACGACGTCATTCACGACATCGTCCACTTCAAGCCAGGCGATTTCCAGTTCGTCGCCCCGGCGCCCGTCTGCCGCTTTGCACCACTCGATCTCAAGGGAGAGCGGCTCCAGATCCGAACCCTTCACGATGGCTTCGAAACAAAAACGCAGGGAGTCCGGATCCACCGCGACGAATTCGCCGATTCGCAGGGCGACTTGCGATACTCGTTTGCCCGGGTGCTGCCGCATTTCCGTGGCCACCGCCTCGAGCACCGAACTGGCTACCCCCATCTCATGCATGTTGTAGTCGGCAGGTCCATTGCACGTTCAGGCCCAGATCACTTCGGCCGCGCCAAGTGGAGATTTGACGCAGGTTACGGCGCGGAGGCCGCTGGCCGCAGCCTGTTTCGTCACCCAAGTCTGGGTGATTTAACGCAGCGAACCCCCAGGAGGGACCGGGATTGAATCGCGCTTTGTTTACGGAAATAACCATGGCTGGGAAGATCGATCCTGTAGGGCGGCCAATTTTAGCTGCAGCCTGCCTTCGGGCAGGCTTATGCGAAGGTCAATGGAAGCCGCATGAAATGCAGCTGCAGCCAACGTTGGCCGCCCTACAATACGATGCGGGTGCGAACGGTTTCGCTAGCTGATCTGCTTGCCGCTCTCCTGCCACGCGAAATATATGTATCCGCACGCAAGTACGACACCATAGGCGATCAGCGCGATGGTGAGTACCTTGCCCCAGCGGTCGATGGATTCCAGCCGGTGCGCGAATGTTTCCTGCGATGAAACCACCGCGGATTCGTTGTCCCGGAGGTGAATCACGTCGACTTCTTCCCTGGACACAAATTTCCGGTACAACGCCAAACCGGCTGTCACCAGCGCCATCGCCACCCAAATCACTGTCGGAATCGTTAGCATTACGAAAACCTCCCGCACTTATCAGGAGCAAGATAAGTGCCACAAAATCTCCCCTTGACATTCGACAGGAACGATCTTACACTCCACCTAGAATGTCTACTGAAGACGGCCGCATCGAGCTGTTGCAGGGCACTCTGGATCTGCTGATCCTGCGGACGCTGGCGCGCGGGAGGGAACATGGGCACGCCATCGCCAAGGCGATTCAGCAGAACTCCGAAGAAGTCCTGCAAGTGGAGCAGGGCTCGCTCTATCCGGCGCTCCATCGCCTGCTGAAGAGGGGATGGATCGCGGCCGAGGAAGGCACATCCGAGAACAACCGGCGCGCGAACTATTACAGCCTCACGGCCAAGGGCCGCAAGCAGCTGGACGTGGAAACCGCGAAATGGCACAAACTCGCCCGCGCCATCGCCCGCATCCTGAGGCCGGCATGAACCGGCACCTGAAGAATCTCGACCAGGAGATTCGCGACCATATCGAACGCGAGACGGTGGCCAATATCGAGAAGGGCATGGCACCGGGAGACGCCCGGGCGGCGGCGCTTCGCGCTTTCGGCAACCCGACGCGCGTCGCCGAAGAAACGCGCGAAGTCTGGAGTATCGTGTGGCTGGAGCAACTCTGGCAGGACGTCCGCTACGGAATCCGCGTGCTTTTGCGCAATCCCGGATTCACTGGCGTTGTGGTGCTGACGCTGGCCTTGGGGATCGGGATGAATACGGCGGTATTCAGCGTGGTGAACGCGGTGCTGCTGCTGCCGATCGGGTATCCGCATCCGGAACGGCTGGTGTGGCTCGGCGACTACGACACTTTCCTCAAACGCGACCTCGTCAGGACCTCCGATTTCTTAGCCTGGCGCGATCAGGCGCGGTCTTTCAGCGGGATCGCCGCCTATGGCCGCCAGCAGACGGCGATCGCGACGGCACGAGGGGCGACAAACGTGAACGGTATCGCTGTCGGCGGCGACTTCTGGTCGATCACCGGAGCGCGGCCCGCGCTCGGCCGCCTGTTCCGGCCGGAGGAACAAAACGCGATCGTGCTCGCGTGGGACCTGTTCGAACGCGAATTCTCAGGCGACGCCCGCATGATCGGACAAACCGTAATGCTCGACGGCCGCGCGGCCACCATCACGGGAGTGCTTCCCAAAGACTTCCGCCTCGAGTTTCCGCGATGGTGGATTGTTTCCGATGGCCAGCCGGTGGAGGCGTATCTCCCGCTGGCAACAGGCCCCAGGAAGAGACTTCTGGGGGGTGTCCAGGTGGTGGGCGCCCTGAAGCCGGGCCTGGGAACCCGGCAGGCTCTGGCCGAGCTTGAGGTGTTGGAAAAGCCTCTCCTGAAGCAGCCGCCGAGCCGCGATCGGGCAAACCTGCACGTGGAAGCTCTGCAAGCACAGCTTGCCGGCAACGCGCGACCGGCGCTGCTGGTGCTGTTCGCCGCGGGGGTCTTCGTGTTGCTGATCGCCACCGTGAATATCATGAACCTGCTGCTGGCGCGCGCCACTGCCCGGCGCAAGGAAATCGCGATTCGCGCGTCGGTGGGAGCGGGACGCGCGCGCGTCATCCGGCAATTCCTGACGGAGAGCCTGATCCTGGCGATGCTCGGCGGCGCGGCCGGCTTGGCGCTGGCGCGAGGAGCGATTGCCCTTCTGATCCGGATCTCGCCAAACGCGGTTCCGAGGCTGGAAGAAGCATCTATCGATGGCTTGGTGCTGGCGTTCACTCTCGGGATCTCCGCTGGCGCGGGCATCGTATTTGGCGTTGGTCCGGCGGTCGCGCTGTGGCGGAGCAATCTGCACGGCGCTCTCAAGGAAAGTGCTCGAAGCTCGTCCAGTTCGTCCGGTCTGCGGATCCGCCGGTTGCTGGTGGCGGGAGAATTCGCGCTGGCCATCGTCCTGCTGACCGGAGCCGGATTGATGCTCAAGAGTTTCTGGCTCATGAACGTGCATCCACCAGGATTCTCGCCGGAGAGCGTTTTGATCGTAAAAGTGCGGCCGAAATACCCAAGCAAAGACGCGCAGACGGCGTATCTGAGCCAGCTCGTCGAACGCGTGGAATCGGCGCCGCAAGTGGATGCAGCGGGCATCTCGATGTGGGTCGCTTATTCGGGCGTTCCAGCGTTTCCAAACGACTCGTCCCCCGTTCAAACCCACACCGTCCGGTTGAATTTTGTTTCCCCGGGATTTCTGAAAACCATGCGAACGACTCTCCTCAAAGGGCGGTGGCTCACGGCGGCCGACCCCGCGAACATGATTCTCCTCAACGAGAGTTTCTGGCACGAGGCCTTCGGCACAGCCGACCCTGTGGGGCGCGTGCTCCAACTGGACCAGCCGTTCACAGTTGCCGGAGTGGTCTCCGATGTGAAGTACTCCAAACTCGATGCGGCGCCTCCGCCCGAGGCGTACCTTCCCATCCGCCAATTGCCGATGCTTCCTGGGCTTCCGATCGATGTCGCGGTCCGGACCGGCGGCGATCCACTGGCGGTCGCGACGGCCATCCGCAACTTGATCTCGGAGATCGATCCCAGTCAGCCGGTCTACGGCGTCACGACCCTGGATCGCGCGCTATCCGATTCCATCGCGCCGCGGCGGTTCAATTTATTCGTGCTTGGTACGTTCGCGGCGACGGCTCTTCTGCTCGCCCTGGTCGGGATTTACGGTGTCATCGCTTTTTCGATCGCGCAGCGCACGCACGAGATCGGCATCCGTATGGCGCTGGGCGCGCAACGCGCGGAAGTGGTCGGCATGGTCGCGCGCGATGGCATGAGTATGGCGCTTAGCGGCATGGCGATCGGCTTCGCCGCGGCGGCGGGATTCACTCGCCTGATGCAAAGCCTGCTATACGACGTGAAGCCGGCCGACCCGGCGACCTTCGCGGTGGTGGCCGCGGCACTGGCCATTGCCGCTCTGGCGGCCTGTTGGGGCACGGCGTTGAAGGCCGCGCTGGTCGATCCCATGGTCGCTCTGCGCACCGAGTAAACTGTTGGCATGCGTCTGATCCTCGTTTCGCTCACGCTTGCGGCGCTGCATGCACAGACCCGTCCGCCGATCATCGGCGTGGCGCATATCGGCCTCAAGACCAACGACCTCGCCGCGTCGCGAAATTTCTACGGCCGCGACCTCGGCTTTCAGGAGCCCTTCACCCTCGATAAAGCGACTGGCGGTTTGATGCTGACCTATTTCAAGGTCAACGATCACCAGTACATCGAAGTTTTTCCCGAACTGAAGGACGACTCCGAAGACCGCCTCTCACACATCGCCTTCGAAACGACCGATATCCGCCAACTGCGCGACTATCTGGCCGCGCACGGCGTCAAAGTGCCAGATGCGCTCAAACCGGGCCTTGACGGAAACATCAGCATGATGATCAAGGACCCGGACGGCCACAACGTCGAACTGGTGCAGTACATGCCCGGTTCTCTTCACACCAGCAACTTCGGAAAGTTCCTTCCTGCCACGCGAATTTCAGAGCGCATCATCCACGTTGGCATTATCGTTGAAGATCGCGCCGCGGCGGACCGTTTTTATAAAGATATTCTCGGGTTCCGCGAAATGTGGCATGGAGGCAGAACCGATACCAGTATCGATTGGGTCGACATGCGCGTTCCCGATGGGACGGACTGGCTGGAATACATGCTGAACGTCCACAATCCGACGCCCAAGACCAGGGGTGTGATGCACCACCTCGCGCTCGGCGTCCCCAGCGTGGAAAAGGCCGCCGCGACACTCGCCGCCCGCGGCATGCAAAACGAAAAGCCGAAGATCGGCCGTGACGGGAAATGGCAGCTGAACCTCTACGATCCGAACCTCACCCGCGCGGAACTGATGGAGCCGGAACCCGTGCAAACGCCGTGCTGTTCGCCATTTATTAAGCCTTAGCTGGGAAATCCGCCATGCCGCGAATTTCCATCACGTGACCCGCGTGACTTTCCGCATGTCGCGCATTTCCGCACAGCCACTGATACGCGTCCATCGACCCCAGCACCGGATGCGGCGCGAAGTGGCTCCGCAGATCGTCGGTGGTCGAGCGGGCGTACTCGACGGTCCTCTCGCGCGCGGCGAGAAATGCGGCGACCGCATCCTTCAGAGAATCGAATCGGGCGACCGGCTTCAAACCCTCCGGGGCGCGATTCACGCCGCGCGGAACGGGCGTCTCGCGGATTTTCTGTTCCCTCGCGCGTCGTTCTTCCTCTGTCTCCGGATGCGCCGGCGATTCGAGCGACCGTTTCACCAGCGCCACCAGCGCGTCGTCGGAGACAGCCAGATGCTCGACGTATTCGAGAATCGACCACCGCTCCGGCAGCGGCTTCCAACGCGCCTGGTCCTCGGTCACGCCCTCCACTGCATTCAGCACCGCGGTCCGGCTGCGCGCCAGCAGAGCGAGCGCGGTTTCCCGTTCTTTGTCGGTAATCATGGTCATCATCATATTAAATGCCGCCGTTGAACCGCCATGCGTGAGGCTGCGGGCATTTTTCCGCGCGGCCGCACACGCTGCGATTCAGCAGTATTGCTGCGACCGGATGACTTGGGGGCATGTTATTCCCATGACCGCCCTAACCCCAAGCTGACGAGTCTGTGTGATGTGTGGGGCGGGCTATCAGCCCGCAGCCTGCTACCAGCAGGCTTTTCGGTGTTGAAAACAAGAGCCGCCCGGTGGGCGGCTGCGGGCTGGTAGCCCGCCCCACGTTTGAACCTGGAATTTTCCCTCGTCGTCCGATGGTTACGACAGCACTTGCTCCGCCGCGCGCTTGCCTTGCGCCAGCGCTCCCGTGGCGTTCTGATGGCCATTGAGTTCGGCATGCGCGATGGCGATTCTGCCGAAGCCCTGCTGGACAATCTCGCGCGCCGACCTCTTCCCTTCCCGCCCGTAATAGAATCCCGGAGGCTGGAGCACTCGCGCGTGTCCCCAGCGGTTGAGAACGACGCCCGTGACATCCTTCCGCCAATTGAACCCCGCATCGCCAAACAGCATCGTCATCTGCGAACGGATCTGCTGTTCATAATCCGCGTAACTTGTGGAGAGCATTTTTTCCCGCCCCCGGTTCCCTTGCTCGCCCGCCGGGAGCCCTGGAGTATACAGGCCAAGGTAAAAGGTCAGCACCGTCGGCTTGTCCGGATGAAGAGGCGGATGATACGGACCCGCCACCATGTTCTGCCGGATATTGCAGGACCATCCGAAACCGCCGTTGAAATAGCGCACGGCCGGAGCCTCCAGCTTGTAAAGAAAGCGCCAGTTGGTGAGCGCGACGCTGACGCTCATCGCCGGCGCATATTGAAACTCCTCGTACGCCGCGCGAATCTCTTCGGGAAGATCGGCGACCGTATGGCGGTTCATCCATCCGGCCGACGCGACCACCGCGGCGCTCGCCCTGGTCCGATGCAGCTTACCGCCTTTTTCATATGTGACGGCAACCCCGCGGCCATCATGTTCTACCCGGATCACCGTGGCGCTCAGCCTCATCCGCGTCGGCGAATCTTTTTTATCGAGCGCCGCGAAGTTCATCGAGTGATTCAAGACATCTGTAAAACTCAAGTCCCCGCCCATCGAATCGGGAATCAAGGCTCGCACCAGGTGCCGCGCGAAGGTTGTATTGCCACCAGGAAACGAGATGGTTGCGCGCGCGTTCATCGGACTCACTAGCGTGTGCCCGGCGCGCGCGCAAACCGCGTCCGGACTCGCGCCGCAAATCAACCCGACCACCGGCTCGACGAACTTCGTCACCTCCGGACTCAAGCCGAGTTCACCCTCAATGTACTGCTTGTACGTGATCGTGTCGAGATGCTTGCGAACGTCCTCATTGCCGCCGGTGGTCGTCCGCCACTTGATCAGATCGCGCTTGACCGGCTCTGAAAACGGCGCGCCTTCCAGGCCGTTCGCGAAGATATTGCGGGTCCAAGAAGAGCCGAAACAATACCCGACGTCTACCTGCGTATCGTTGATCCCGTCCATGTGCGAATAGTTGTCGCGAGGGATGCGCAGGGGCTTCAAATCGCCATCCCACTCCTGCCAGGCGAACTCGCGCGGAATTTTCAGCTCGGTGAACAGCTCGTCCATCTGATTGCCGGAGCCGGCGCGCGGAACGCCGAAATCGTTCGACGCCTGCGGCCCGATCAGCCTCTGGCCGTTGACCTCGAATTCATTCTGCTTGCAGTGTCCGCCGAACATGGCGTGATTTTCGAGAATCAGGCAGCGCTTCCGCTTGGCCGTAGCCTTGGCGAAATAGTACGCCGCGCTCAACCCACTCAACCCACCGCCGACAACGATCAGATCGAACGTCTCGCCGGTGTCTGGCGCTTTTGAACCGTACCCGCCGTCGCGCAGCTTGTGCCCGACGGAGGTGACTGGCCATGGATCGCCGTTCGACGCCGCGTAATCGCCGACGCCGCCGTATCCGGTAAAGGCGTCGCGAGCCTGCGAGGGAGCAGGGTGGCCAAGCAGCGCCGCGCCGGCTCCAAGCAAGGTGTTGTTGAGAAAATCGCGTCGCAGCATCCTTCGATCGTACATTGTAGACTCGCATGATATGAGCGCAAACCAGAGCGACAACCATCCAACGCGACGCGAAGCCCTGCTGGGTATGGCCGCGGCGCCTCTACTCGATGCCTCTCCGGACACCGATATCTGTTTCCTGAGCGCGGTCGAGATGGCGCGCCTCATCCGTTCGAAGAAGATGTCGGCGCGCGAGGCGCTTGCCGCGCACATGAAGCAGATCGAACGCGTGAATCCGAAAGTCAACGCCATCGTGACGCTGGTTCCAGAAATGGCCACCAAAGCTGCCGCCGAGGCCGATGAAAAACAGGCCAGGAAAGAGGCGCTCGGGCCCTTGCACGGACTGCCCGTCGCGCACAAGGATCTGGTGGAGACCAAGGGCATCCGCACGACATACGGATCGCTCCTGTACAAGGATTTCGTCCCCACGGAAGATGCGTTGATCATCGAACGGTTGCGGCACGCCGGCGCGATCACTATCGGCAAGACGAATACGCCGGAGTTCGGCGCCGGGTCGCAGACTTTCAACAAGGTTTTTGGCGCGACGCACAATCCTTACGACTTGACCAAGACCTGCGGCGGATCGTCGGGCGGCGCGGCTGTCGCGCTGGCGTGTGGAATGGTTCCCGTCGCCGATGGCTCCGACACGGGGGGATCTCTGCGCAATCCCGCGGCGTTCTGCAACGTGGTCGGCTTTCGCCCCTCCATCGGCCGCGTGCCGGATCCGAAGGCTCCGTTCGCCTGGTCGACGCTCAGCACCTCCGGCTGCCTGGGCCGGTCTGTCGCCGATCTCGCGCTGGGCTTGAGCGCCATCGCCGGCCCCGATCCGCGCGCGCCCCTTTCCATCGACGAGCCTGGCGAACGTTTCGCCTTCCCTCTCGACACGGATTTCAAAGGTGTACGCGTCGCCTGGTTCAAAGACCTGGGTGGCGTGCCTTTCGATCCGCGCATCCGCGCCGTGATCGACGGGCATCGGAAAACTTTCGAGGCGCTCGGCTGCATTGTGGAGCAAGCGGAGCCCGACTTTTCTCCCGCCGAGATTTCTTTCCGCATTCTTCGCGCGTGGGCTTCGGCGAACAAGCACGGCGCGGCGCTTAAGCAGCATCCCGATGCCTATAAGGACACGCTGAAGGGTGAAATCGAGGAAGGCCTGCGCCTCTCAGTCAGCGATGTCACGCGCGCGGAAATCGCTCACGGGCAGATCTGGCGCCGCTTTCAGGCGTTTCTAGGGGACAAATACGAATACTTCATCCTGCCCACCACGCAGGTACCCGCGTTCGACATCAACACTCCGTATCCAATGGAAATCGCCGGCGTGAAATTCTCGAGCTACATCGACTGGATGAAATCCTGCTGGTACATCTCGGCGACAGGCAATCCCGCGGCGTCGGTGCCCGGCGGATTCACTCCCGAAGGCCTCCCGGTCGGCATGCAGATTGTCGGACGCGATAAACAGGACTTCGGCGTGTTGCAACTGGCGCACGCGTTCGAACAGGCCACGGGCTTCGGCAAGAAACGCCCGGCAGTCGCATGAGATCCCTCCATCACTGTCGGGGTTCCGTTTGATGGAACCCCGACAGTCATGGAGGGGATCGGCGTTCCCGCTGTCATAATAGCTGCAACGAACACATGACCCGACGAGAATGGATTTCGCATTTGTCCGCCGGCCTGGCGCTGGCAGATCTGGCGCAGTTGAAAGGGCAGAATATGCAGCAGACGATCAAGACCGCCAAAATAGCCGTCGCGGCCGAGCGCACTTTCGGCCTCCATCTTCTGCGCGAGCTCATCGACCGCAACCAGGCGAAGAATGTTTTTATTTCGCCGCTGAGTATTTTTCTTGCCCTGCACATGACCGAGAACGGGGCCGGCGGCACAACGCGAACCGCGATGCGAAAGGCGCTTGCGCTTCCGGCCCTCGACGACGCCGCGTTGAACGCCTCTTCGGCTGCGTTGCAGAGTCTGCTTAAGGGAAATAATCCGGCGGCCCTTGCGATCGCCAATGCGCTGTGGGCCGACCGCCACCACCCCCTGGCCGCTGCTTTCGTGAAGCAGTGCGAATCGGTCTTCAACGCGCACGCGGCGCCGCTCGATTTCACAGACCCGAAATCCACCGCCGCGATGAACGATTGGGTCAAGACGAAAACCAACGGGAAGATCGGCGATATCGTCCAGTACGACTCCGTCCGAAATGCGGCGGTGGTGCTGATCAACGCGGTTTATTTCGCCGCCAGGTGGAGCAGTGAATTTCCCGTCTCGCAGACCAACGACGCGCCGTTCCATAAAACCGGGGGCGGCACGAAAACCGTATCAATGATGCAGCAGACACGGCTGACCGGAGCCTACCGCGGCGGCCCCGGCTTCGAGGGCGCGATGCTGTACTACAAGGAATCCAGCATGTTTTTCTATGCTCTGCTCCCGCAGCCTGGAAAAACGCCGAAGGACGCGCTGGCGTCGCTCGACCTGGAGCATTTAACGTCCGCAGACACGGAGTTCGATCTCAACCTGAAGCTTCCCCGCTGCAACCTCGATTTCTCGGCCAGCCTGGTTGAGGATCTGAAGAAAATGGGGATGGACATCGCGTTCCATTACCCACAGGCCGACTTTCTTCCCATGGGGTCGAAGGAGTTCTACATTAGCGACGTCATCCATAAGACACGCCTCGAGGTAGACGAGAAAGGCACCGTCGCCGCGGCGGCAACCGCGGTGACGATGAGGGCCGGCTCCGCGAGGCCGATCCAGCGGCCGGTGAAAACGCTGGTCTTCGACCGGCCTTTCGCGCTGCTGATCGGCGAGTCGCAGACTGGCGCGGTGCTGTTCGCGGGCGTGATTGAGGAGCCGTAGATGCCTCCGGTGGACCGCTCCTTAAAGTCGCGGCTCTGTTTCGAGTCTTGGGGATTAATCGAGATAAAGAGCGGTCAGCGCCGGAGTTTTCACAAAGGCTCTGATGCATGGACCTACGACGCGACTTCGATCTCCCAGCCGAATCCAGGGCGTTCCGATGGACGCATGTACACGCCTTCCGGACCGCGCGTGATCTGGTTATCCTCCTCAAAACGCCGGTAGACTTCGGGAGGGCCTCCCGGAGCGGGCATAAACATTTCCGACCACGGAGCGTTGGGAGTGGCCATGGTGAAATGGACGCAGTCCTGCACGCCGCCCGCGTGAGGAATCACCGGGATGTCGTAAGCCGCCGCCAGCGCGGCGATGCGGCGCAGCTCGGTCAGGCCTCCACACCAGTGAACGTCGGGCTGCCAGATCGCGGCTGCGTTGTGCTCCAGCAAGTGGCGGAATCCGTAGCGGAAATAGACATGTTCGCCGGTGACGATGCGGGTCGACTTAATCGCCTGCCGCAACCGGCCAAAACCCTCGAAGTCGTGCGGTGGCAGGCATTCCTCCATCCAGTAGACCCGATAAGGCGCGACCATCTCCGCAAATTCGATAGTGTACTGTTCGTTCAGCGCCATCCAGCAATCGAGCATGATGTCGCCGTCGGGACCGAGCAGATCGCGTGTGCGCTTCACCAGGTCCGTATTCTTCTTCATGCCCTCGCGGCCGTCGGCGGGACCGTAAGGCACGGCCAGCTTCAAGCGATGGTAGCCGAATTGGACGTGTTGCTCCAGGTCGTTTCCCGTGCAATAGGTGGGGATGCGAGCCTTGGTTTCGCCACCCAGCAGCTTATAGACAGGCATCCCGAGAGCGTTCCCTACCAGGTCCCACAGCGCCAGATCCACGCCGCTGATGGCGTTGGGAACCACGCCTCCCTGCCCGTAGGACATGCTGGAGCGGAACAGAATATCCCAGATCCGTTCGACATTGAACGGGTCCTCGCCGATCAGCAGTTTGGTGAAATGCCCCATCACCACTTCGCCACCGGCGATACCTCCGCTGCCGTAGCCCTTCACGCCTTTGTCGGTGGAGATCTCGACGGTGAACCCTTCGAGCTTACCTGGGTCCGGTTGAAATAGCGAGCGCTGCGGTTTGTACTCCGGATAAATCGACATCGGACTGGCTACTTCGACGCCGCTGGTGGACCAGGAACCGGGCGAGGGCTGATACGCGGGAAGCGGCCGTTTCGGGCGCGTGTGAACCAGGCGCACGCCGGTGATCTTCAGCTTGCTCTTTTCGCTTTGAAACGGAGGGGGCGCGGCAAGGGCGCGGTCTGTGAGCCCCAGAGTAGCCAGTTTAAGAAAGTTCCTTCGTTTCAGCACGACTCCGATTATTTGAGAATCGCGCAGGGTTGTCAAGCACCCCTGGCGTGAGAGTGTGGGGCGGGCTACCAGCCCGCAGCCTGCTACCAGCAGGCTCTTAACAAGAAGCCGCCCGGTGGGCGGCTGCGGCCTGGTAGCCCGCCCCACGTTTGAAGCCGCGTGAGCCGCCTCCTCGATTCGTCGCGCCGCATTTCGCATTTTTGGACTATCCTAATTTAAGCCTTAACAGTTAGGAACGCGGACCCTGTCATGCTCGCTAGAATCGGCAAGTACGAAATACGAGACGAGCTGGGAAAAGGCGGCTTTGGACAGGTTTATCTCGGATTGGACCCCACCATGGACAGGCTGGTGGCGATCAAAGTTCTGTCCGCGGGCGGCGACTCCAGCCTGCTGATCCGCTTCCAGACCGAAGCGACCGCCGCCGGGAATCTGAACCACAAAAACATCGTGACGGTCTACGAATTCGGCGAGGACCGCGGGATGTTTTTCCTGGCCATGGAGTACCTGGCCGGTCAGGACCTGCAAAAAGCGATCGATACGGCGGTCGCCCGCACGGTTCTCGACAAGATGCGCATCATGACCCAGATCGCCGAAGGTCTTCTGTGCGCGCACCAGGGCGGCGTCGTGCACCGCGACGTCAAGCCGGCCAACATCATGCTGCTGCCGGACGGCACGGTCAAGGTCATGGATTTCGGCATCGCGCGCCTGACCCGCGAAAACAGCGCCCGCCTCACCCAGACGGGCTATCTGATCGGCAGCGTCTCGCACATGGCGCCGGAGCAGTTTCGCGGCATAGAGGCGGATGTCCTGTGCGACATCTGGGCCTACGGCACCATTTATTACGAACTGCTGACCGGCAAGAATCCGTTTCACGCCGCCGACGCTCCCTCCGCTATGTACCGCATCACGAACGTGGACCCGGACGGCGTTCGGATCGCGTGTCCCGAGTGTCCGGAGGCCTTGGAGCGGGTGATCGCGGGGCTGCTCGAAAAGGACCGGGGCGCGCGATACCAGAGTCTTGAGGACGTTTTATTCGAGACCACGCCGATCCTGCTCGATCTGCAGAAAACCGAAGTGACGCGACTGGTGTCGCAGGCCCGCGGGCTAATCACAGAAGGGAAGATCGAAGACGCGAGTCAGGTGATCCGGAAGGTGCTGACGCTCGATTCGATGAACACGGAAGGCCGCGGGCTCCGGGAGCAGTTGCAGAACGAGGTGAAGCAGCGCAGCGTTCGCGGTCGCGTCGAAGCCCTTTGCCAGAAAGCGGACAAAGCGGTCGCCGAGCGTAATTACGCCGAGGCGATTCAGGCGCTCGGTTCGGCCGTGCAGATCAATCCGAAGGACGCCGCGCTCCGCCAGCGTCTGGCCGATCTGCAGGATGCGAAGGAACAGCGCGAGAAGGCGGCTCGCCTGCTGGTCCAGGCTGAGAGCGAACTGGAGTCGCAGAAATTTACCTCGGCGTTTCAAAGCGCCAGGGACGCGTTGAACGCGGAGCCGGGGAATACCGCCGCCCGGGGCCTGGTCACCCGCATCGAAGCCATGATCGCGGAGCGCGACGCGCAGAAGAGGCTGAAGGACGGCCTGACCAAGGCGCGGGGCCTGTTGGTGGTGGAAGCGCTGGACGAGGCTATCACGGTGCTGGAGGACCTCGCGAAACAGGCGCCCGAACATCCGCAGGTTCGCGAGTTGCTGGCCCGCTCAGAAAGTCAGCGCAAGGCGCGCGACCGGCAGCGCCGCGTCAACACCGGCCTCGACACCGCCAGAGATTCCATTCGCGGCGGCGACTTTGCCCGCGCCATCTCCACCCTGGAGGGTCTGGCGAAGGAATTTCCGGAGGAAGCGAGCGTCACGGAAATGCTGGTCTACGCGCAGGAAGAGTTTCAAGGCAAGCAACGCGCGGCAAAAATCAAGGCGGTTGGCAACGAAGCATGGGCGGCGCTGCAGGCGAAGCAGTTCGGTCGCGCTCTGGAACTGGTGGAGGATGGCTTGGCCACGTCGCCTGGAAATGAACGTCTGGTTCGCCTCCAGGAAGTGATCCTGTCGACCCGTACGGAGCACCAGCGGAGCGAGACCATTCGCAAGGCGCTGGAGGAATCGGCGCGCCGGCAAACCGAGAATCGCCTCGACGATGCAATGGCCGTGCTCGACTCCGCGCTGCGGGAATGCCCCGGTGAAGTGGAGTTGCAGAAAGTGCGCGAGGAAGTGCGGCGCAAAATCGAAGAGCGGGAGCGGAACCGCCGAGCCGACGCGATTCAGGAAGCGCTCACGAAAGCCCGAGGCATGGTGGAAGGAGGCAAGGCCGAATCCGCCACGCGCCTGCTGGCCAGCGCGACCCTGCATTATCCCAACGAACCGGAGATCGCGTCGCTGCTGGATTGGGCGAAAGAAGAGCAGCAGCGCCAGCAGGAAAAACAGGCCGTCGCCGAAATTCTCTCGCGCGCCGCAGCGCTTGAAAAGGGTGGCAGTACTGCGCGTGCTCTCGAAGCTGTCGAAAGCGGCCTGCAAACGTATCCCGCCGCTACCGGGCTGGCCGATGCCGCGGCGCGGTTGCGAGCCCTGGTCAAGCTGCAACAGGATCTGGACGCGATTCGCCAACCCATGGCGAAGAAGGACTGGGCCACCGCACTCCAACTGCTGTCCAGCGCCATCGAGCGCCATCCGGACGAGGCGACTCTGAGCCGCATGGCGGAGCAGGCCCGGCAGGAGCAGCGGAAGGCGGCCATTGAGGCGGTGGTCGCGCAGGTCCGCCGCGAACTCGATTCGCAGGAGCTGGACCGGGCCAGGGAAACCATCGCCGGAGGCCTCAAAACGTTCGGGTCCGTTCCGCAACTGGCCGCCTTGCAGTCCGAGGCGTCGGGCCACCTGGAACGCCGCGAGAATCTGGAACTGGCCCGGCAAAGATACAAGAATCGCGACTGGGCGGGTGCGGAGACCGCGCTTCGCAAGCTGCTGGAGCGCGATGCCTCCGACAACGAGGCGCGTGCTCTTTGGGACGGCGTTTCTAAAGAGAAGGACAAGGAGAATCGCTGGCGCCTGCGCGAAGAAGGGCGGGAAGCGGCGCATCGAGCTCTTCGCGAGCAGCGATTCGACGAGGCCGAAACTCGTCTGCGAGCCCTGTTCCAGGATTTCCCCGGCGATCCGGCGCTGGTGGAGGATCTCAACCGGGTGCTGGAAGCGAAACAGCAGCGCACCCGCCGCGAAGTGTATTTGAAAGGCCGCCAGGCGGCTGCCGCGTCCTTAAAAACGACGCAGTTCGACGCCGCGATTGCCGAGCTTCAGAACCTCCTCCGTGAATTTCCCGGCGATGCTCCGCTCGAAGAGGATCTGCGGACCGCCATCGCTCAAAAGCAGGATCACCAGCGCCGCGAAGTCTGCGACCGGGAACGTCACAAGGCGGCGGAGTTCTTGGCAAGACGCGAATTCGACCCCGCCATCCGCTGTCTCGAGGCGTTGCTCCAGCAGTTTCCGGGCGACCTCGCGATTAAAGAGGACCTCGCCTCGGCGACCGGAGCAAGAGCGCTATTCGCCCAGCGCCAATGGCTGGATCAGCAGGTGCAGGAGCTCGAAAAGCTGTATCGAAAGGGGGAGCCGCAGGCCGTCAAGCAGCAGATCGCGCGGCTGGGCGAGGGCGTCACCGATCCCCGCATCCGCGAGCTGAACGACTGGGCCGATACCGAAATCGCGAGGCTGGCGCGGGAAGTCGCGCGCGAGTCGGTCGAAAGCCTGCAAAAGCGCAGGCGCAGTAAAATATCCGTCCCCATCGGCGTGGGCACGGCACTGATTCTATCGGGACTGGCGATGTGGTGGCTCAAGTCCTCGAGTGGACCGGCGGCGCCGGCGCTGAGTTCCTCGGAAATTGTGTTTCACGTCGAGACCGGCGCCACCGAAACCGTTTCGCAGACCATCCAGTTGAAGGGCGGGAGCGCCGGTCAGGCCTGGTCCGCGTCGGCGAGCGACGAATGGCTGTCGGCGGAGCCCAAAGGCGGAACCTTCCCGGCGTCGATTGTCGTTTCCGTCAACCCGACGCACTTAAACCCCGGATCGCACAGCGGGACGCTGAGCTTCACCAGCACCAACCCGCCTTTAAAAAGCGACCTGATTGTCCGCGCGATCGTCGACACCGAGGCGCAGCAGAAGAAGGTCGAAATCACTCAGACTCCCCCCGGCGGCAAGCAACCGACGAAACAAACCCAGGCGGAGGCGAAGCCGCGCGTGCAGCCACCGCCTCTTGCCGACCCGTCCGTCCCCCAGATTGCACCTCAGGTTGCACCCCAGGTTGCACCTTCGGTTGCGCGTCCCGTCGCGTCTCCGCCGGTGGAAGCGGCGAAACCTGTCTTCGAAATCGTGGATTGTAAGGCAAAAAGCTACCATGGTTTGCGTCAAGGCGACCTGGCGTGGATCGGCGGGTCGATCGAGCCAAATGGCGTCGTCGTGATCCGATCGCCAGGGGAAACCGTCGCCGGCGGAACTATCAGCGGTAACGCCCTCCCCAGATGCGAAGTGGATGTCAAGGTCGACTTCAGCGAACTGGAAATCGTGGAGAAGCCCACGCGCGAAAACGGATTCCGCCAGGTCAGGCTGCGAAATAAATCGGCCGGCCCGATCTCGAATATCGAACTTCACTGGAGCGTTAAATAGACCGCCGGAGGGGCCCGGTGGGTTTCTTGGCCCCTGGCACGCGTTTAAACGCGCTTTCCGAGATTTCCGCTATAGTGGGTCGGCGGAGGCTCGTCCGGCCCGTCGATTTTGGCGAGTTTAACACGCAAAAACTGATTCTGTGCGAGTTACCGGAAAATGTCCACGACGTTTTCTCCCTCACGGGACGAGGTTGTGCGGCCGGGAAGCCAGCCAGTCGCGCGTATCCGGGAAACGTTAGCATCTCCTCCATGACTGTCGGGGTTCCATTTCGATGCTGGGCGGCGCCTAACCGTCAACGGAACCCCGACAGTTATGGAGGGGACAGGCTAACGAATGCGCTGCGACGGGCCACTAGTCGCTTGTATCTGCGACCTCCATTATCTTTCCGAGCCCCGACAGTAATGGAGGGGTTAGTGGGCCGTCCGCGAGGACTCTTTAGTGCAGCCGACTGTCAGGCGGCTCTTGTTGAGCAAAGACGAGCCTGCTCAAGAGCAGGCTGCAGCCAAAATTGGCCGCCCTACGCGGCATGGCGATCCTATAATCTAGTCAAAGCTCTCTATGAATCCAATCGCCACCGTCGGCGCGCTCCTGATGCTCTGTCCGTTCGTGTGCGTGGCCCAGCACCGCCTTGCGCTGGTGATCGGCAACAGCGCCTATGCGTCTCTCCCCGCGGCGTCCTCCGCGCTGGCCGAGGCCCGGCTCATGAAGACCGCCCTCGCCGGCGCCAGCTTCACAGTGACGCTCAAAGAGAACGTCAACAACGACGATTTTTTCGCCATTGAGTCGGATTTTCTGCAAACGGTCCAACCCGGCGATGTCTGCGTGTTTTACTTTTCCGGCCACGCCACGCAAATCGTGAACGACGACGACTACCTGCTTCCGGTCGACTTCCCACCCGATAGCGACAAGGAGATGGAGGATCGCGCGTTCCGCCTCAAACGACTAATCGAGGATCTGGACCAGAAACAGGCCAGCCTCAAGATATTCATTGTCGAGGCTCCCCATCGCATAACCACCGTCATCAGGAAAGCGACCGGAATCGGGCTGGGAATGCCGAATATCAGGACCTCGAAAGGAACGCTGGTCGCGCTGGCGGCCGGCGCCGGCCATTTCATTGTCGCCACTCCCAAGCCGGGCGATATCGGACTGTTCACCCGCTCCCTAGCCGACCGGCTTCCGAAGCCTGGCCTGAAACTACCCGATCTGTTTTATGAGGCCAAGCAGGAGGTCGGGAAAAAAACCAACCAGCAGCAACTCCCCGACTGGAACGACAGTGTACTGCCCGAAGGCTTCTACTTCACCGCTCCTCTACCGGTAAAAGCGCCGGAGCCAACGCCGCCTCCGACGGTCGTCGTCCAGCCGGTCTATGTGTCGACCACCGTTCCCAGCAGTCGCGTCGACCGGCTGGAGTATGTGCACATTCCGAACGGGTCTTTCAAAATGGGCTGCGTTCCGGGCGATGCGCGGTGTGAGGCGAGCGAGAAGCCCCAGCATCGGGTAACCATTAGCAAAGGCTTTTGGATGGGACGCACGGAGGTCGAAGTCGCCGCCTATCAGCGATTCGTCGCGGCGTCGGATAAGAAGTACAAGATGCCAGGCGCGTCGAAGATCTACAACAATGGATGGAAAAGCACCAATTACCCCATGATGATGGTCACCTGGGACGAAGCCAATGCGTACTGTGGATGGGCGGGCGGCCGTCTCCCGACTGAAGCCGAATGGGAGTACGCGGCGCGCGCCGGCAAGGACGACGAAGTCTATCCGCTGAACGCCGAAAACAGCCGCGATAAAGCCAATTTCGACGGTAAGAAGGGCAACGACATCTACGACCAGCTGGCGCCTGTCCGGAGTTTCGACGAAAATGCGTTCCACCTGTACGACATGGCGGGAAACGTATGGGAATGGGTGTCGGATTTCTATAATCCCGATTACTATAAGGTGTCGCCCAACGTCGATCCGAAAGGCCCAGATCAGGGGAAAGAACACGTCAAGCGCGGCGGATCTTTTGAAAGCGACTGGAAGGTGAATCTCCGGATTTCCGTGCGCCAGCCGCAGGGCAACACCTTCCTGCACAGGGTCGGTTTCCGCTGCGTGCTGGAGGAAACCGATCATACGAAACAAATTCTAAACTTGCCTTGATCCAGTGGTCCAAGAGTGTATAATGAACCATCTCAACTATCGGTAGCGGGTAAAAAAACACATGCGAAATCCATGGAATTTCTCATTTTCCCGGGAAGCCTTTGTCGGCATCCTGATGATTGCGGGCGCCCTGTGCGCGTCAGGCCAGACATCTGCCGTTCGCTCTGGCAGCGTCGAAATCGGGCCTTTCATCGGCGGCAGTTATGGAATTGACAAGTTCCATGTCATGGCCGGAGGCAATATCACCTACGCGCTCAAGAACAGAATTGTGCTGCCATACTTCGAGTACAGTTATTTCCCCGGCATCCCTCACCAACTGAGCGTGCCGCTGGGCGGAGGACAGGCTCTCACCGACAGCTACAGGGTGGCGTTCTCCGACGTCCATGGCGGCGTTCATATTCGCATCCCGATCAAGGAAAAACCGGTGGTCCCTTACCTGGTGTTCGGCCTGGGCACGATGATTTATCCCGGTCGCACCGATAGCGTCTCCGGTACACTCAACGGTCAGCCGGTCACGGTGCCGGTGAACGTGAGCGGCGGTGCGGACTTCACCATCAACGGCGGCGGAGGCATCCGGTACTATATGGGCAAAAGCGGCACCTACGGCTTCCGTGGCGAAGCGAAGTACTACCACATCGTGGACGGAGCATTTTCCGGCACCAGCTTCGGCAAGGTCGAGGTAGGCTTCTTCTTCCAGATTCACTAGTGGGGTGCTGAAAAAGGCACTGCATGACCGCTCCTGCGAGTCGCGGCTCCGTTAAAGAACTGATCACTGGTCACGCCGAAACAGAGCCGCGACTTGCTGGAGCGGTCTTACTACGATGCGCACGCGAAGGGTATCTTTAGAGAAAATATCGCTCCCGTTTGCGGGCTTCTTCATAGCGGGCGCGGGCTTCGCGGACGCTGTCCATTTCGGAGACCTCGGCGACGGCCACGTCCCACCATGATTCGTAGCCCGGGACGCCGATGGAGGCATCCGTTTCAATGACGATAACGGTGGTGCGGTCCAGCGTTTTCGCTGTTTCGAGAGCTTCTTTGAGTTCCGCAAGCGTGGTGGTCCTGATGGCGTGCGCGCCGAGGCTTTTCGCGTTGGCCACGTAATCGACAGCGACCTTCATGCTGGTTCCGAAGCCTCCCTGGCCGAGGGACCGGCTGAGGCCACCGATGCTGGCGAAGCCGTGGTTGTCCACCAGGACGATGGTGATCTTGACGCCTTCCTGGATGGACGTGACGATCTCAGTGGGCATCATGAGATAAGTGCCGTCGCCCAAAAAGACGTAGACTTCGCGCGTCGGGTCGGCCATTTTCGCGCCCATCGCACCGGGGATTTCATACGCCATGCAGGAGTAACCATACTCCATGTGATAGCCGTTGGGCGTGCGGGTGCGCCACAGTTTGTGCAGATCGCCGGGATGGCTGCCGGCGGCCGACAGCAGCACGTCGCGTGGGCCCGATGCTTCCCATATTGCGCCGATGACTTCGCTTTGGGCGGGACGCCCGGGGTTATTCAGATGGAAAAGGCGGTCGACCTCCGCTTCCCATTTTGTTTTAAGTTCAGCGGCCTGGTTGGCGTATTCGGCAGGCACGCGGTAGTCGGATAACGCGGTGGTGAGTTGTTCCAAAGTCACGCGGGCGTCGGCGACGACGGGGACGGCGCCCGTTTTGTAGGCGTCGAACTCGGCGGTGTTGATGTTCACGAAGCGGACATTCGGATTCTGGAAGGCGGTCATCGAAGCCGAGGTGAAATCGGAATAGCGCGTGCCGATGCCGATGATAAGATCGGCCGAATGCGCCAGGCGGTTGGCGGCCAGAGTGCCCGTTGCGCCGATCGCGCCCATGGCTTGCGGATGGTCCCAGGCGAGCGATCCCTTGCCGGCCTGGCTCTCACCGACGGGGATCCCGGTTTTGGAGACGAACCCAGCGAGGGCGCCGGAGGCTTCGGACATTAATACGCCTCCGCCAGCCACGATGAGAGGCTGGCGGCTGGCGCGGATCGCGTCGACGGCTCGTTCGAAAGAAACCTGGTCGGGCTGGCTTCGGCGGATGAGCCAGACGCGCTTGTGAAAAAGCTCCTCCGGATAGTCGAAGGCTTCGGCCTGCACGTCCTGCGGTAGAGAGAGCGTGACGGCTCCGCAATCGGAGGGCGATGTTAACACGCGCATCACTTCCGGCAGAGCGGTGATCAACTGTTCGGGTCGATAAATGCGGTCCCAGTAACGGGAGACGGGCTTGAAACAATCGTTAACACCGATGTCCTGAGTGGATGTCGATTCCAGCTGCTGGAGGACGGGAGCGACGTTGCGGCGGGCAAAGATATCGCCGGGGAGCAGCAGGACCGGGAGGCGATTGATGGTGGCGAGGGCTGCTCCCGTGATCATATTGGTGGCGCCCGGGCCGATTGAGGAGGTGCAGGCGAACGCCCGCAGACGGTTGCTGGCTTTGGCGTAGGCCGAAGCGAGATGCACGCCCGATTGTTCATTGCGGACGGGAATGTAGGGGAAGTCGGGGTTCTGCTGCAGCGCCTGCCCGATGCCGGCGACGTTGCCGTGGCCGAAGATGCCGAGCATGCCGGCGAAGAATCTGTGCTCCTGGCCATCGCGCTCGACGTACTGGTTTTTCAGGAAGCTTACCAGCGCTTGAGCCATGGTCATGCGGCGTGTGTTCATTAAGGTCATCCTTCATTGATCGCGTCATTATTTGATAACAGCCAGCCGATCCATGTCGCGTCCGCGTTCGGCGGCCATCGATTTGAGCGCGTGGTCGACCGGCCAGCCGTCGTGGACGATGCCTCCGGCGGCCTCGGCCATCGCGAGCGGATCTTCGCCGCCAGGGTAGAGAACGTTTCTGCCGACTAATGCGCCGCGGACGTTGGGTCCCGCGGATATGGCGGATTCCAGTTGGCGCAGGAACAGCGAGGGGTCGCTGGCCGATTCGCCACCCAGCAGAAGAATCGGCAGCGTCGTCGAGCGGGCGACCGTTTCGTAACCATCGCAATAGGGGAGTTTGAGCCACAAATAGCGGCTGCTGTCGCCGAGCGCGGAGGCCACCCCGGCGAGGCGCGCGAGAGCGACTGCGGTTTTCACCACCACGTAGCCCTTGTCGGTCTTGGTCACAGGCAGGGGTTCGAGAAACATCGGCAGCGCGAGCGCGTTGCACTCGTTAATGGCTTGGGCGCTGGCGAGCATCGTTTTCAGCGACGCCGGTTCCGTCTCGTCTACGCGCAGGAGAATTTTGGCGCCATCCAGACGCCAGGCGTGGCACGATGCGGGGGTCGCGCCGGTCATGGGATCGTCCAGTTCCCAACTGCTGCCCACCAGGCCGCCGCGATTGAGACTGGCGATCAGCAGGCGGTTATCGAGCAAAGTGGGCGCGCCGGCGGCTCGCAGCAATCCATCGACGGCGAGCAGATCTTCGAGAATATCCATGGTCGCCATGATGCCGTCGACGCGCGGACTGACGAGCACGCGCAGAATGCGGGCCAGATAGTCGCGGCGGTCGGCCATGGCGAGAGGTTGATCGCCGACTTTCGTTACGTTGCGCGCAGGATGGTCGGCGGCGAGAATATTCAGTTTTCCGGTGGGCGCCAGATGGGGGCGACGAAGGCGGGCCTGCGCGGCGGCCCAGCTGAATTCGGGATGCTCGACGCGCGTGGCGGCGAGGCGCGCAAGCAGGCGGTCGGACAAAAACCGCGGGCTGGAGAAATGGCTCATGCGGTTTCTATTGTCGCTGCTGGCGGATCATCTGTTCCACCTCCTCCAGCACAGGCATGGCTTCCGAACAGCTCAGGCGGCTGACCACGATCGCGGCCGCGGCGTTTCCATAGTGCAGGCATTCGAGCATGGGGCGGTCGCGCAGCATGGCATAAAGGAATCCGGAGGCGAAGCCGTCGCCCGCGCCGATGGTGGAAACGACATCCACCGAATACGGCGGCAGAAAGACGGAATCGTCCGCGGTGATCACGCGAGTTCCCTGCTCTCCCAATTTCGAAACCAGCGTGGGCACACCGGCGTCGCGCAGCTTCGCGGTTGCCTTGTCCAGATCCTCCACGCCGGCGAACAGTTTCAACTCCAGTTGATTGCCGATGAGAACGTCAACAAACGGCAGCGCGAGGCGCGCCGCGAGTCCCGCTTCTTCGGGCTTTCGCCAGGACATGGCGCGGTAGTCGACGTCGAGGACGACACGTGTCCCCGCGCGTTTCGCACGCTCCAGCGCGAGATACGTCGATTCCCGCGAGGGCGAGCCGCAGAGCGACGTGCCGTTGGTGACGAACATGCGGCCGGATGCGGCAAAGTTAAGGTCTTGGTCGGTCGCGTCGAGCATGGTATCGACAGGGTCGCGACGGTAGAATACTTGCGGAAAACGGTCGGGCGGAGAAACCTCGGTCAGGCAGAGCGAAGGCAGGAAGCCGGGCGCGGTCTTAACATGGCTGGTGTTCACTTTTTCAGCTTCCAGAAAATCGATGAGGAAGCGGCTGAGGCTGTCGTCACCGAGGCAGCTCACCATGCCGACCTCGGCGCCTAATCGCGCAAGGCCGACCGCCATATTGGCGCTGGAACCTCCCAGATAGCGGGAAAAGCGGCGCACCTGCGGCAGGGGCACATGCGGCTCTTCGGAATAGAGGTCGTAGCCGATGCGGCCGAGGATCACAACTTCTGGAGCGCTCACCGTTTCACCATCGGCAAGCGCGGGTCCTGTTCGGTCCAGGCGGCGCGGACCCAGGCGTAGTCGGGATCGTCGGAGGCGGCCATCGACCGGGCCGAACCGGCCAGCGCGTTCAGGTAATACGCGTTGTAGCCATGCGCGGCCACCACCGGATGGTAGCCTTCCGGGATGATGACCAGTTCGCCGTCGCGAACGGTGAGAGTCTCGTCGATCTTGTGGTCCTTGGTGTACACCTTCTGCACGGCGTATCCTTCAGGGCGGTCGATCCGGTAGTAGTAAATCTCCTCCAGGTCCACTTCGCCCGGGGGATTGTGCACGTCGTGCTTGTGAGGAGGGTAGCTGGACCAGTTTCCGGCCGGCGTGAACACTTCGACGATCAGCAGGCGCTGGGCGGGAAATTCCGGAGTCAGGATGTGATTGATCTGGCGGGTGGCATTGCCTCCGCCGCGGATTTCGATACGGACCTCGTCGGGCGTGACGAGGTGCGCCGGGTAGTGCTGTTCCGCGCGGCAATAACAGAAGGCCAGATCGCAGGCGGTATCGGCGGTAATGGAGAAATCGATCCCGACTGGCAGGTACAACGTGTAGGGCAGGCCGTCGAAGACCGTCGCCCTTCCGCCGATGCGCTGCCAGTCGCCCTGCGGAGTTTTAACCGAGCAAAGGCCGCCCAGCACCACCATCGCCAGTTCATTTCCACCGGTGTTGCCGTCGATCTCCTGACCCTCCGCGAGTTTTCGAGCTTCGAAGGACAGGTATTCGAAACCGAAGTTTTCGATCCGGTCCCGGAACACTTCTGGATGGAACAACAGGCTGCTCATGACTTTTCCTTTAGTGGGAACCGGGTTTGCACACGTGTGTAAAAGCCCAAAGGAAGCTTAATCCCGCAGAGCTTGATTTGTCAATGGGCATCACTGCAACCAACACAGGGCCAACGCGATAACCTGCTGCGCCATACTTAGCAACGCGATGAAACAGCCTGGCATCATCTCGAAGGGGAAAAAATTCCGACTTATCGCGCGCTGTATAAAGTCTTTCGCCTTGGCCGGGAAGCGCAGATGTGAGCGGCCAAACGACGACGGCAACGCCTAGCCAGATAAACCCGACATTGCGGGACAAGAACAATCAGGAAAACCGACAATGACAACCTGCCTATGATCTAAATCCTATACACGCGTCCTGGACTGGACTGCCGACTATTGCTTCACCGAATTCGCTACGGGCACCAACCGCCCTTCGCGAATGTAGTAATCCGCGCCTCTCCAGCGAATGCTCGAGCGCAGAAAGCTGGCCAGCCAAATGAAAAACGCGACTCCGTCCCACACCGGGATCAGCAGCATTTGTCCCCATAACCCGGGCCGGCGCAGGCCGTGGACTCCGATCAGCCACGTCATGGCGACGCGCAGAGCAAAATACGTGCCCAGGTAACCGGTCGCGACCGCCGCGGTGGGATGCACGGCGACCGCTGCCAGCGACCACGGCAGCCCCTGCGTCAGCAGCAGGCCGAAATGGCCCCACGGACGCATGTGGCGCATCACCACGATCCAGCGCATGCGTTTATGCAGCAGATCGCTGATCGACGCGTAGTCGGAAACAGTGGTCACGGCGTAGCGCAGGAGTCGCACTTCAAAGCCTTGCTCGGCGATCAGCCTGCCGACGAGAAGATCGTCGCCCGGAGAATTTTCGATGGCCGCGTAGCCTCCGAATCCGGCCAGGCGGGCGCGCGTGGTGGCGATCGACGGGCCGAGCGCAAACTTGATTCCGTCCAGTTGCCAGGCGACCAGAATGCCCGCGTAAAAATCCGACATCATGCCGATGGTTTGCAGGCGGTCGGCGAAGGTTTTGAGATCCGTGTGGACATAGAAACAGGTCACTGCGCCCACCTGTTGATCGCGCAGGGGGGCGGTCATGGCCCGCAGGTAATTCGGTTCGACGCGAACGTCGCTGTCGCTGATGACCACCGTTTCGTAGCGGGCCTCGGCGGCCATGCGCGCCAGCTTCGCGACTTTGTCGTTCGATGCGACGCGGCCCGAACCGTACAGCACGCGGATCGCGCACTTGGGAAACTCGCACTGCAATTTTTCGACGACGGGCAGCACGGTTTCGTCGTCCGGGTCGACGCAGAAGATCATTTCGTATTCCGGATAATCCTGGCGGCAGAAGCTTGCGAGATTCGCGTACGCGTCCGGATCGAGGCCTCGGATCGGCTTCAAAATGCTCACGGGAGGCGCGAAGGACGGGTCCGGCGCAAAGTCGGGCTGGCGGAAGTAGCGCCATGAGCTGTAGAGCGCGATCAGATAGTAGATGAACGGGATGGCGGCAACTCCCATCCACAAAAGCACGACAAGCGTCACGTTTACAGGCTACTACACAGCCAGTAGCGCGTCACACGCTGATGGATGACGCGACGGTGAGCGTGCCGTCCAGCCCCATGCGTCAGCTTGGGTTATTTTAAACGAACGAACCCCAAGCTGACGCATGGGGCTAAAAAGGATGATTGGAGAAAATGAGCTTCCCTCCACTTTCGATCAGCAAGTGCAGGTTCCCGGCTCCGACCAGTTTTTCCAGGCGCGCGCGGGCGGTCTGGCTGGCGACGATGTAGTAGCGCTCGGGCTGAAGCCACAACTTCTGCCACTGCGCGTCGTCGAGGAACACGTCGGGCGCGCCCGGCGCATAGGAGCCGTACACCAGGTTGTTGAACCGTCCGTTCAGCAGCAGCGCGTCGCGATTCGTGTAAAAGAAGACGGAGGAAAACGTGTAGTAATGATGGTCGACGATCAGCTTGCCTTCGGGCGCGCGCATCAGCGCTTCGGCCATGGGGCGCGACGTCATGTAGGGATCGAATACGACGAGTGCCATGCGCGCCGCTTGAAAAAAGAGCACCATCATCACGGCCGTGGCGAGAAATGCCCGCCGGGTGGCCGTTCCGATGGCGCCGATCAAGAACGCAATCGCCGCGGCCAGCAAGGGCGGACGCAAATAAGCGAACGATCGGATATTCAAGTCTTCCATGTGCCCCAACGACAGCGTGTACGCGTCCGGATTCTGGCTCACCGCCGACGATATATCGCCGGGAGTGGGAAGGCCCCGGGTGAGAAACCACAGGGAGGCCGCTGCGATCGCGCAGCAGGCCAGGATCACCGAGAGTACGCGCGTCCCCCATTTCACCCTCGCGCCGCCCGCAGCCATCGCCGACCCCAGCAGCAACGCCAAAGCCGGGTAACAGGGCATCGAATAATACTCCTGTGTGGTGGAGAAGGTGAAAAAAACGAGCACGAATCCGGTCCAGCACAACGCCAATAGACGCGTCTTTCCCGCGCGATCGATTGGACGGAACGACAGCTTCGCCACGGCCGGAAAATAGACGCTCCAGGGAAACAGCCAGACCAAATGAAACAACCAGAACCAGACGCGAGGGACGGTGTTGTAATCGCGCGGATAGCGCAGGTTCAGGAATCGCAACACCTGCTCGTTCATTACGAAAAACCACAAAAATCCATGATATTCGCCGGGCTCGGAGTGCATCGTCCAATCGAAATAGGGAGGATTGCGGAGCGTGGCCAGAACGTGCCACGGCAGGGCGATGGCGAGAATAATGAGCAGTCCGCTGACCGGTCGCAGCCGCCTCCATAATCCGAACTGCCGCGTGACTGCCAGGTAGATCACGCACGCCGCGATGGGAAACACGACGCCGATGAGGCTCTTCAGCAGCAGGCTAGTGCCGAGCGTCGCTGCGAAGAGGAACGCCCACATTCTCGGGCGCGGCTCCTCATCGTCGATGGCGCGCAAGAAGGCCCACATCGAGAGAGCCATCGCGGCGGCGACCATCACGTCGGGGATCTGGATGCGGGTGAAGAGAAATAATCCGACGCAGGTGGCCATGCATAAGCCCGCGTAAAGTCCTGCCAGGCGTCCGAAAGCCCACATGCCGAACGCCGCGGTCAGCCAGGCGAGGCCTATCGACGACAGAACCACGGGAATCCGCGCCGACCAGTCGTGCACGCCGAAAATTTTATAGCAGACCGCCATCATCCAGTAGATGAGCGGAGCTTTTTCCATGTACGCGACGCCGTCCAGGCGCGCCGTCACCCAATCGCCCGACGTCAGCATGTTGCGCGCAATCTGCGCCTGCACGGCATCCACGTCGTCCATCAGGGAGGGTGGAGAAATCATGCAGCCGATGTAGACGGCGGAAGCAAACAGAATGACGGCGAGGTAGTAGCGAAGGCGCGACTCGGAATTTTCCATGGATCAACTACAGGATAGAAGAAGCCAGGAGCCAGAATAAAAAAGCCGGTGCGCCCGAGGGCGACCGGCTCTCTGTCTTGCCTTTATTCTGGCTACTGGCTCCTGGCTTCTGGCTACTTCTTTCAGTCCCCCGACATCGACAGCGCCGCTGCCGGCTTCCGGGCGCGCTGATTGCGGGAACTGCGCCAGTTCACTTGCGGCATGAACAAAGACCGCTCCACGCGATCCGAATACTTCATGGCGATATTCATCAGCGAATCCAGCAGCGAATCGGACAGGAAGTGCGGACGCAATCCCAGGTCGACCAGCTTCGAATGCTTGGCGTTGTAGTAATGCTTTTCCGCCTCAACGCGGGGCGTCGGCATATGCGAGATCTCGACCGGCAAGCCCATCTCGGCCGCCGCCGTCTTGACCATATACGCCAGGTCGAGCACCGAAAACTGCTCCGTGAACTGGTTGAACACCCGGCATTCACCCGGCGCCGCGGGATTGTGGCAGGCCAGTTCGATGCACCGCACAGTGTCGCGAATGTCCAGGAAACCGCGCGTCTGGCCGCCCGTCCCGTAGACTGTCAGCGGATGTCCCACCGCGGCCTGAATGCAGAAGCGGTTCAGCACGGTGCCGAAAATTTCGTCGTAATCGAAGCGGTTGATCAGCGCCTCGTGCATGTTCGTTTCGTCGGTAACGGTGCCGTAGACAACGCCCTGGTTCAAATCGGTGGCGCGCAGGCCCCAGATCTTGCAGGCGAACATCATGTTGTGGGAATCGTGAACTTTCGACAGGTGATAGAACGAGCCCGGCTGCTTCGGGAACGGCAGCACATCTGTGCGGCCGTTGTGCTCGATCTTCAAATAGCCTTCTTCGATGTCGATGTTCGGCGTGCCGTACTCGCCCATGGTGCCCAGCTTGATGATGTGGCAATCGGGCGCCAGTTCTTTAATCGCGAACAACAGGTTCAGCGTGCCCACCACGTTGTTCACCTGCGTGAACACGGCGTGCTTGCGGTCGATCATCGAATAAGGCGCGGCGCGCTGCTCGGCGAAATGGACCACAGCATCGGGCTGGAAGCCCTCGATCACTTGCGCCAGAAAATCGTAGTCGGTCACATCGCCGGCATAGGATTCGATCACGTTGCCGGTCAGTTCCTGCCACACCCGCAGGCGATCGGCGAGCGGCTGAATCGGCGTCAGCGTCTGCACACCCAGTTCATGATCCCATTGCCGCCGCAGAAAATTGTCGACAATGGAAACCTCGTGCCCCTTCCTAGACAAATACAACGCGGTAGCCCACCCGCAATATCCATCACCGCCGAGCACGCAAATTTTCATGTGATTAATCTCTCCTATCGCTGCCAACGTGGGTGGTCACACTTCGACAACATCGCTTGTAACCCCTAGCAATAAGAAAAGATGCGTATTTCTAACGGAGGGTTACAAGAAAACTTTACATTCGCCAAACGAAGCTTCTGCTTGTATGCCAAATGGCGGTGCTCAGTTGTTGTCTTATCGAAAGATAGGCAATGGTCTCCCATTCTCTTATGAAATCCTCATTGATCTTTCGCGACATCTGTATATTGACTCTCCGTCAATCGGAGAGACAATCACTCTGGGAGGTAGGTTAGTGAAACGTTTGTTCTCCACATTTTTTCTAGCGTTCGGGATCGCCCAGGCCCAGGACGCGGCGCGCCAGCTTGCCCGAATTCTCACCGAGAAGGGAGTTTTAACGGGCGAGGAACTGGCGATCATCGAACGGGCGGGCGCCGACGACGCGGTTCGGATGCTGTCGGCGGCGCTCTACAAGAAAGGGATACTGACGCAATCGGAAATGGCGCGAGTCTCCGCGCCGGTGGCCGGTTCGCCCGCTGGCGCTTCAGATGACGTGCGCTTTCTGCCTGTTGTGGCCACCTCGGTCGCCGCACCGCCTCCGGTACACACCGTCCAGGCGCCGGCCACCACAACCACCGGAACCACCCAGAGTCCGGAGGTCACGGCAGCGTCCCATTTCCCGGTGCAGATCTATGGAACGGTACTCTGGAACTCGTTCTACAACACGGCCGGGACCAATATTGAGGACATACCGCTGGTGGCCTCCAAGACGGGAACGGATCCCAATGGGAATTTCGGAATGACCGTCCGTCAGTCCCGCTTCGGCCTGCGCTACGACGGAGGACCTGAGGTATGGGGTGCGAAGCTCAGCGGGACCGTGGAGATGGATCTGCTGGGCGGCTCCGCCCCGTTCGGCAATGGCGTGAATATGGACCTGGTCCGTCTCCGCCTGGCCTATGGGCGGATGGATTGGAAGAATACAGCGCTCGAAGCGGGCCAGGATTGGGCGGTCTTCTCGCCCTTGAATCCAACCTCGCTGGCATCGTTCGCGATCCCGGCCATGTCGACCTCCGGCAATCCGTGGATCCGTTCTCCGCAGGCCAGGTTCGAGTGGCACAGCGACGCGAGTCAGCCCACCCGAGTGCTGTGGCAACTGGCCGCGCTCGATCCGAACGTCGGGGACAATTCCACCACCACGGTTGTGGATGCCCGCGCGCCAGGCATCGGGGAGCGGGGCAAGGGACCGGCGGTCGAGAGCAGGCTCGCGGTCACCGGCAAAATGGACGGCGGCGACGCGACGGTCGGCCTCAGCGGACACTATGGACGCGGCGACAACATCGGCGTGCTGAACGGAGTCACCGTGGCGCGGCCGGTCGATTCCTGGGGCATCAACCTGGATTACACCTTGCCGGTTTCGAAATATTTCGCGCTTTCCGGCGAGGCGTTTTCCGGCCGAGGCTTGGGTTTATTCAGCGTCGCCTCCGGCCAGTCGGTGCTGGCGGTGGGGACGCCTGGCGAACACGGCGTGTTTGCAACCGGTGGCTGGGCACAGGCGCAGGTCAATCTGAACAAGAAGTGGCAGATCAACATCGCTTATGGCTTCGAGGACGATCAAGGCTCCAATCTCACGACCGGGAGTCGCGCCAGGAACCAGACGACCATGACGAATCTGATGTACAAGGTTTCGCCTCACATCACCTGGGCCTGGGAATGGCGCCGTTTGATGACCGATTATCAGAACCAGCGGTCGCTGAACGCGATTATTCAGGTCGCCAATATGGCGATCTCTTACGCTTTCTAACATTCGCCTTGACTGCCCGGCGCGGCTAGGTGTCTAATCTAGGTGTCGATACTCGAAGGCGGAGGTGTTCCGGTGAATGTATCCAGACGGACGTTTGTGCGGACGGCTGGGGGCGCCGTGGTCGCCTCTGTTTTGGGTTTCGACGTGCGCCGGGCCTACGCGCAGTCGCAGGAACTAAAGATCGCGAAAACCACGGAAACGCGCTCGACTTGTCCCTATTGTTCGGTCAGCTGCGGAGTCATCATTCACACTCTCGGCGACAAAGCCAAGAACGTTACGGCGCAGGTAGTCCATGTCGAAGGCGACCCCGACCATCCCATCAATCGCGGCACGTTGTGCCCGAAAGGATCGTCCCTTTATCACGATATTTTGAACGACCGGCGCCTGTTGAGGCCCGAAGTCCGGCGTCCTGGTTCCGACCATTGGGAACCCATCGCGTGGGATCGGGCGTACGAAGAAATCGGACGCCACATCAAGACCGCGCGCGACGAGCACTTTGTCGCGACCGACGCGCAAGGCCGCACCGTCAACCGCTGCGAAAACATCGCCTTCATCGGCGGCTGCACCGACACCAACGAGTTCAATTACCTCGCCGTCAAGACCATGCGCAGCATGGGGCTCACATACATAGAAAATCAGGCCAGGGTTTGACACGGTCCCACGGTCTCCAGTTTGGGGCCCACGTTCGGACGAGGCGCGATGACCAATGGCTGGGTCGACATCAAGAATACAGACATGATGTTGATCATGGGCGGCAATCCGGCTGAAAACCACCCCTGCGGTTTCAAGTGGGCGATTGAAGCCAAGCGCAACCGCAACGCGAAAATGATTGTCGTCGACCCGCGCTTCACGCGCACGGCTGCCACGGCGGATATGTTTTTGCACATCCGCGCCGGAGCGGACATTGCGTTCCTCGGCGGCGTGATTCGCTACGCCATCGAGAACGGCCGCATCGCCAAGGAGTATCTGGCGAATTTCACCAACGCGGCATTTTTAGTCCAGGAAGGATTCAAGCTGCCTGAGGATGGGCTTTATTCCGGCTTCGACGAAGCCTCGAATAGCTACGACCGTTCGACGTGGAATTACGAAGCGAAAGCTGGCAGCGCGCCGGCCGGCGGTGGCTCCTCGGGTACCCCTGGTCAGGCGCCTGTGCCGATCACAGGTGGAGTAAAGCCCGCGCCCGTTCTTCCTTCCATGCCATCGAGCGTCGCGTTCGACATCACGCTGGAACATCCGCGCTCCGTCTTTCAACTGCTGAAGCAGCAGTATTCGCGCTACACGCCGGAAATGGTCGAGCGCATCACCGGCATCAATAAAGACCAGTTTATTAAGGCTGCCGACCTGTTCACGTCCATCCGCAAAGATGGCGACATGAAGAAAGTCGCGACGATTATTTATGCCGTCGGCTGGACGCAGCACAGCTTCGGCACGCAGATTATCCGCACGGCCGCCATGCTGCAACTGCTGCTCGGCAACGTGGGGCGCGCGGGTGGCGGCGTCAATGCGCTGCGCGGACACTCCAACATTCAGGGAGCGACGGATGTCGCGGGCATTTTCGATAATCTCCCCGGCTATTTGAAAATCCCCGCCGTCGACGACAAGGATTTCGATTCCTGGATGAAGCGCATCACGCCAACGTCGTCCAAACCGAGTGAATGGGACTCGTTCAATTACTACTCGAATACTCCAAAGTTCGCGGTCTCGTTGATGAAAGCGATGTATGGCGTGGCGGCGACGAAGGAAAATCATTGGGCGTTCGATTACCTTCCGAAAGTCGACCGCGAATACTCCTGGGCCCATATCTTCGACGACATGTACCAGGACAAGCTAAAAGGTCTGATCGCCTTCGGCATGAACGCGGTCGCCATCGGCCCCAATTCGCAGAAGAATATCGACGCGCTCAAAAAAGCGAAGTTCCTGGTGGTCTGCGATATCTACCCCGAGGAAACCAGCGATTTCTGGCGAGCCCCCGGCATTACCCCCGAACAGACCAAGGCCATTCAGACCGAAGTTTACCGCCTGCCCGGCGCGGGCTTCGCGGAGAAAGACGGGACCTTCGTCAACTCCGCGCGCTGGCTGCAATGGAAGTGGGCCGCCGTGCCGCCTCCCGGCGACGCGAAGCTCGACCAGGAAATTCTCGCGCGTATTTTTCTGAATGTTCGCGAGCTTTACAAAAAAGAAGGCGGAGCCTTCCCCGATCCGATTCTGAACCTGACGTGGAATTACACTATCCCCGCCAATCCGTCGCTTTCCGAAGTCGCGAAGGAGTTGAACGGCCGCGACCTCGCGACCGGCCAGCAGTTGCCTGGCTTCGCTGCATTGAAAGACGACGGCACGACCGCCTGCGGGAACTGGATCTGGTGTGGCTCCTGGACCGAAGCCGGCGCGTTGACGCAGCGCCGCGACAACTCCGATCCGTCGGGGCAGGGCATCCATCCCAACTGGGCATGGTCCTGGCCGATGAATCGCCGCGTGCTCTACAATCGCGCGTCCTGCGATGTTTCCGGCAAGCCCTGGGACCAGTCTCGTCCTCAAATCTGGTGGAATGAAGCGCAGAAAAAATGGGTCGGCAACGACGTTCCGGATTTCAAGGCCGATTCGCCTCCCAAGGATCACATGGGTCCGTTCATCATGAACGCCGAGGGCGTGGGCCGCATCTTCGCGCCTTTGGGGGCGTTCGCCGACGGACCGTTTCCGGAATTTTACGAGCCTACCGAAAGTCCAGTGGAGAACGCGCTGCATCCCAAGCGTTCGAAAAATCCGGTCACCAAGCGCTACAAAACGGACATGGATAAATACGCCGTGCCCGGCGACGGCTTCAACATCGTCTGCACGACGTATCGCCTGACGGAGCACTATCATTACTGGACCAAGAACAACCCCATGAACGTCCAGTTGGTTCCCGAGCCGTTCGTCGAAATTCCCATGGAACTCGCCGCGGACCTGGGCATCAAGGGCGGCGACAAAGTGAAGGTCTCGAGCGCTCGCGCCAGCTATGAGGCGAAGGCCATGGTCACGCATCGCATCAAGCCCATGACCATCGACGGCAAGAAGGTTTATCAAATCGGGATTCCCATTCATTACGGCTATCGGGGCATTCAGGAGGATGCTGGAAAAACGGCACGGTCGTTAACCAACTCGCTGTCGCCGACAGTGACGGATCCCAACGCCTACACCCCCGAATTCAAGGGTTTTCTTGTGAAATTGGAGAAAGCGTGATGCCAGCGTCCTCATTAAGCACCAGGCGTCAGCGTGGGGTTATTTTGGAGCTTGAAGTAAACCCCAAGCTGACGAGTCTGTGTGAAAACCGCGGTGCTGACCGCTCCTGCTGGTCGCGGCTCTGTTTCGAGCCTTTGGGATTCATCAAGACAAACAGAGCCGCGACCAGCAGGAGCGGTCCAAATGGAACCGCCATGCGGAAGCATGCGGACATACGGGAGGCGCTGTGAGCAACGGCCCTCTCCAGATCAAAGCCATCTCCGGCCACGCCGGCACTGTTCCCGGCCTCGACACCTCGCGCGACTACGCAATCGCGAAACTCATCGACGTCACGACCTGCATCGGCTGCAAAGCCTGTGAGGTCGCGTGCCTGGAATGGAACGGCTACCCGTTCCGCGAAACGGTGTTCGATAACACCTACCAGACCATGCCGGATCTGGAATGGAATTACTACAACCTGATCCGCTTCAATGAACACGTCGCCGAGGACGGAACGTTATCTTGGCTGATGCGCAAGGACGGCTGCCTGCATTGCGCCGACCCGGGCTGCCTGAAGGCCTGCCCCGCCGACGGAGCGATCGTCCAATACGCCAACGGTATCGTCGATTTTCATCAGGACCACTGCATCGGCTGCCAGTATTGCGTCACCGGCTGCCCCTTCAACATTCCGAAGTTTAATTCCGAGACGAAAAAAGTTCACAAGTGTACGTTGTGCTCGGACCGCGTTGGCGCGGGCCTGGAGCCGGCCTGCATCAAAGCCTGCCCCACCGGCTGCCTGCATTTCGGCACCAAAGAAGACATGAAGGAGTTGGGCGAAAAGCGCGCCGCGCAGCTCCGGGAACATACGACGCACACCAACGCCGGGGTTTACGATCCACCGGGCGTCGGCGGCACGCATGTGATGTACGTCCTGCACGACATCGAACATCCGGAACGTTACGGAGGCCTTCCCAAGGACCCGACTATTCCCCTGTTGGTCCGCATCTGGAAAGGCCCGTTGAAGTGGATCGGCAACCTGGCTATGGTCGGCGGAATTCTGGGCGTCGCGATCCACTACCTGCGCTACGGCCCCAAGAAGGAGTCGCACGGTGATTGAGCGTTATCCGTTCCACGAGCGCATCTGCCACTGGCTGAGCGGCTTCACGTATCTATATTGTCTGGCGACGGGCCTCGCGTTTTACTCGCCGTATTTGTTCTGGCTGGCGATCGTGCTGGGCGGCGGGCCCACGTCCCGGTTCTGGCATCCGATCCTCGGCTTGGTATTCTTCGGCGCCTCCATGTGGATGCATCACATCTGGCAGAACGATGTCTCCATCGGACCGGCGGACCGGGAGTGGCTCGACAAGGCAAAATACTACGTACAGAATGAGGACGAAAAAGTCCCCGCGCAGGGGAAATTCAACGCCGGACAAAAACTCTATTATTGGGCCATGTTCTACGGTGTATTTCTGCTGCTGTTCTCGGGCGCGTTTATGTGGTTTCCGGAGTACGTTCCGCGCGCCCTGCGCCCGTGGATGATTATCGTTCACGAAGGAGCGGCGTTAATCACCATCGGGGCGTTTATCATCCATGTGTATATGAGCGTTTTCACGGTTCCCGGTAGCGTCGATGCCATGGTGCATGGGTTCGTTTCGAAGGATTGGGCAAAGGCGCATCACCGGCTATGGTTTCACCAGAAGACCGGCGAATAAGGGCCGCCCTGCTGGCGCGCAAGTATCCGGAAAGCGCGCAGCTCCTTGAGTTTTACATCCAGCTAACGTGGTTGCAGGAGGATATCGCGCGCAATCTGGACCCGGACGTCAGCAAACTCGCGGCTTGGTTTCCGCGCTTGCAGGCGCTGGCGCCGCGGATTACATTGGCTCCCGATCTGCTTCGCGCGGAACCGTCCTCAGACGAGGGCAAGTTCTTATGGCGCGTCCTGATGCAGCCGTATGCGGAACGCTTTCGAAAGACAGGCCAGGGAACCGGGCCAACGTGTCCATCATGCGGAGGAAAGCCGGTAGTCGGAGTGCTGCGCGGGGAAGGCGACGGAGCGAAACGAGCGCTGATTTGTCATTTATGCCGCTTGGAATGGCCGTACCGGCGCGTCATTTGCTCCAACTGTGGTGAAGAAGATAAAGAAAAGCTGCCAGTCTATATTGCCGAGCAGATCGATTATGTGCGCATCGACGCCTGCGATACATGCCGCACGTACTTGAAATCGGTCGATCTGACGAAAGACGGCTTCGCCGTTCCCGAGGTCGACGAGATCGCCACCGTCGCCCTGAACCTGTGGGCCGACGAACACGGATATTCGAAGATCGAGACGAATATTTTGGGCATGTGATCAGCCGAACTCGAATCCGGCTCCGGCGTAGATCAGCGAATTGTCGCCGGTCAAGGCGCGCCCGCGCGTCATGCGCGTGAGCCGGCGCGAGAGCGCGAAGCCCAGCGATTCCGCCAGATTATTTTCGGGAAACAGATCCCACAAAAGTTCCTCGTTCGGGTGGCGCGCGAGAAACCACTGCGCGAGTTGTTCCGCTACGTCCCGCGAACGGCTAACGCAGGGGCCGAAGCGGTCCGCTCGTCCCATGGCGAAGGCTGCCGTGTGGGGCAGGCTGGCAGCCTGCGCGCCCGTTGGGAACCGGCGCCCTTCTGTTTCTATCCGCCCAAGCGGGTTGTCAACCCGCCGCAGGATGCCATCCTGCCCCACAACGGACGCGGCTTCGAATTGAGCAAGCCGATGGAGTAATGCCCTTCGATCAGCACCGAAGGCTTGTTTGTCGAGTTTGGGCTGCGGTGTGAACACACCGGCAGCGACTGGGGCCGAAGGAAGGGCCGGACGTATCCATCTTTCGATGGCGCACTCGTCCACGAATCCGAGCTTCTTATAAAGGGGCCGTCCCACTTCCGTGGCATCCAGCTTCACCGTTGCGACGCCGCTCAGATGATCCAGCGCGCGCTCCATCAACGTCCGCGCGTAACCTCGGCCGCGAAATTCGGGATGGGTCAGCACCATGCCGACCCAGGCTAATTCAGTGCCGTAGCGGATGGTGGAGGTGGTCGCGATCACCTGGCCGTCGCACTCCAGCGCGAAGCATCCTGCCGCGTTCATTTCGATGACCAGCGCCCAGTCGGCGGGCGTTTGATTCCAGCCGACGGCCCGGCTCAGAGCCAGTGCCTGCGGCACGTCCGACGTCTCCAAAATCCGGACCCGAGGGGACATGATTTAATATTGCATCCAGATGATATCTCCGGAAGATCTTTTGTCGACGCCGTCCGATGCCGATCGCGCCGCGCTCGCCGATGTGTGCGAACTGCTGATCATCGGCGCGGGTGGAAAGATGGGGCCGAGCCTGATCGAGCGCGCCCGCCGTGCCGCGCCGCACGCGACAATTATCGGCGTGGCGCGCAGCGGCAGCGATGTTTCGGCCGATCTGCTCGACCGCGAGCAGGTGAACGCGCTACCCGATTCGAGGAACGTGATTTTTCTCGCCGGACGCAAATTCGGATCGACCGGCAATGAGGGGCTGACCTGGGCGACCAACGCGCTATTGCCGGCGATGATCGCCGAAAAATATCGCGACGCGCGGATCGTCGCGCTGTCGAGCGGAAACATTTACCCGTTGACCCGCGACGGTGCGAACGAGCAGACGCCTCCGCAACCGGCGGGAGAATATGCGCAATCGGTACTGGCGCGGGAGCGCGTTTTCGAATATTTTGCGAATCGCAACGGCACGCGCGTGGCGCTGCTGCGGCTGAATTACGCCATCGACGTGCGCTACGGCGTGCTGCTCGATATCGGTCAGCGCGTTTTCGCCAGGCAGCCGGTTTCCGTGGCGATGGGCAAGGTGAACGTCATCTGGCAGGGCGACGCGAACTCGGTGGTGTTGCGATCCTTGGCGCTGGCGGCTTCGCCTCCGTTCGTTTTGAACGTCACTGGTCCGGAGGTGCTGCGGGTGCGGGATATTGCGCAGAAATTCGCGCGGGTCTTCGGCGTCGAAGTAGAGTTTGAGGGTCGCGAAGCGGAGACAGGGCTGTTGAATGACGCGTCGTTGTGCCACCGGCTGATGGGCGCACCGCAGGTCGGCGTGGACGAGATGATAAATGTGGTCGCGGATTGGATTCGCGCTGCCGGCGAGACGTTGAATAAGCCGACACACTTCGAGGTTCGCGATGGCAAATTTTGACTGGCGCGCGCGACTAAGCGAGGGCGTGGTGATTCCCGCCCATCCCCTGGCGCTCACCAGCGCTCGCGCGCTTGATGAGAAACGGCAGGCCGGCCTAACCCATTACTACGCGGACTCCGGTGCGGGAGGAATCGCGGTTGGAGTTCATACGACTCAGTTCGCGATTCGCGAAAAAGATCTTTATGAACCGGTACTGCGGCTGGCGGCCGATGCGGCGCGCGGGCGCGACATGATTCAAATTGCCGGCGTCCTCGACGTAGCGGAGGCGGAACTGGCGGCGAAGCTCGGGTATCACGCGGCACTCTTAATTCCACGTCGCGCGGAATCGCCGGACGAGTTGCTGGCGCGGGCGCGGGATGTGGGAAACCTTCTGCCGATAATCGGATTCTATTTGCAGCCGGCTGTGGGCGGGTGCGTGCTGCCTCGTACGTTCTGGCGAAAGTTTGCGTCGATCGAATCGGTGATCGCGATCAAGGTCGCTCCGTTTCATCGCTATCAGACCATCGATGTTCTGGATGGCGTGCTCGATTCCGGGCGCGGAGCGGAGATTGCGCTCTATACGGGCAATGACGATCACATCGTGCTCGACTTGATCACCAGTTATCGAGGCCTGCGCTTCGTCGGAGGGCTGCTGGGGCAATGGGCGGTGTGGACGCGTCGCGCGGTCGAGATGCTCGACGGGATTCACCGCGATCCTTCGTTGCCGAAGTGGCGCGCGGTGGCCGGTGAGTTGACGGCGGCCAACGCGGCGATCTTCGATGTTGCGAATGGATTTCGGGGGTGCATTGCCGGGGTTCACGAAATTTTGAGAAGGCAGGATCTCGTGAAAGGGATCTGGTGCCTCGACCCGGATGAGGGGTTATCGGAGGGACAGATGGCGGAGATCGACCGGGTGTGTGCGATGTTTCCGCAGTTGGCGGATGGGAGTTAGTTTTCGCACCATCCCCTCCATGACTGTCGGGGTTCCATCGCTACTTTTGGTCTTTCAGCGATTGCAGTTCGGGGCGGGCTTTTTCCGGGGCCTCCGCGGCGCCGTAGAACGCGAGGATGTTTTTGCGCAGTTCGGGCGATACCCCGGATTTTGACTTGCTTAGCTTTTCCAACAGCTCGGCGTAGGTCTCGTCGGCGAGTTTATAGTCGCCCAGTTTGGTCAGCTTGCCGGTATCGAAGTTGTCATTCGCCAGCCTCAGCCGGTTTGCTCTTACGTCGCCTAGTAGCGAGTGATAGCGTTCCAGGACACCGTTGAAACTCGACTCGAACAGTTTCTCAGTTTCGAGAGTTGGGACTTTGAATCCCAGCGCTTTAAAAGGTCCTACCTTCGGAATGATGCGGAACAAGAACGCGATAAAGCGAGCTCCCGGGCCTGGTTTTTGATATTGCTCGTTCCATTCCTTGCGGTAGCTGGCGGTGTTCAGACGATAGATGAATTTGCGGCGCGTCATGCCGGCCTGCAGCTTCTGGATGTCGCGTTTCTTAATAGCCCAGGCAGCGGAGGTCATCTCGGGAATGACTTCGCCGACGGTGTAGCGATACGTGCCCAGGGCCAAGTCGATGCTGTGGAACTGGTCCTTCAACTCGATGGTGTAGGTGTCGCCGAAGGCCTTTTCAAGAAGTGGTTTCGACACTTTGAATCCGATAAAGTCGTGGTAGCTTTCAGACGCGTACTTGCCGCGCGCGACTTCGACGATGTCGAAGGAAAACTCGGTTTTCAGGTGAGCAGCGGGGTTGTCCTCATAGGTGATGGCCGAGCCGAACTTCGCGCGCAGGCCGGGATAGAGCAAGGGCACGGCGCGATTGACGGCGACCGGGTGGCCTTCGTTATCGGCGGCATAATGGGCTAGCGCGCCCAAGGCGAACGAGTACTCGTTCAGGTCCTGGGCGTCGCTCAGCAGCGTCGTTACGAAGTCGCCTCCGCGGGTGTAATGGGTCAAATTGCTGAAGAACTTGCTGCCGAATGGATAATAGCCCATGTCCTGAATAATGGCTCCGCCGTACGCGTAGGCGCGCGCTTCCTTTAGTTCGTCCTCGGTGGCGGAGTGGAAACGGGTGAGGAGCAGGGGCTTGATTTCGTGTTCCCAGCTTCGATCGATCAGAGCTTCGTGCGTGAGGACGGAATATGCGCCCAGCGGTTGTGCCAGGAGAAGACAAACGAGAACCAGCGGCGGGAAACGACGTATCACGCGACTTCAGGGTATCATGCGCCCATTCTCGGGAATCTCTACTCCGCGCGTAAGGCCATCGTGGGATCGATGCGTGTGGCGCGGCGGGCGGGCACATAGCTTGCGACGAAGGCCACCAGCAGGAAGATCGCGGCGCTGGTCAGGAACGTGAGCGGGTCGGTGGCGCTGGTTTGAAACAGCAGGCTGGTCATCAATCGCGTCGCGGCGAGAGAGGCGATCAGTCCAATGACGATTCCGATGCCGGTAAGAGCGACGCCGTGGCCGATTACGAGGCGCAGAATATCGGCCTTCCTCGCGCCTAACGCGATTCGAATGCCCATTTCCTGCGTCCTCTGCGCCACAGAATATGCGATCACGCCGTAAATTCCGATCACCGCGAGAATAAACGCGATCCCGGAAAACGAGCCCAGCAGAACCGTCGCGAATCGCGATTGCTGGCTCTGCGTTTCGAGGAATTCTTCCATGGTCATGACGCCGGTGACCGGCTGATCGCGATCGGCTGCCGCGATCTGGTTTCGCACATCGGAGACTAAGATATGCGGATCGAGCGCGGTGCGTACCGTCAGGCAGACGTAGGGCGAGACCATCTGCGGCAAAGGCATGAACACTTCGGCCTCAGTGGGTGCGGCGGGGCCGTTGTTTTTCGTGTCGCCCAGTACGCCGACCACCTCGAACGGATTCTTCATGGTTCCGATCCAGACTTTTTTGCCAAGAACATTTTCATTGGGCCAGAAGCGGCGCGCCGCTGTCTGATTCAGCAGCGCGACCATCGGCGCGTGCGCATCGTCGTGATCGGAAAACATTCTCCCGGCGAGCAGGGGAATGCGCATGACGCGGGTGTAGTCCGGGCTGATCTGCTGAATGTCGACGATGGGTCTCTTGCCTAAGATCAAAAACGGTTGGCCTTCGAACAGAACCGGCGCGCCGTGGGTGGCGTTGGTCGGTATGGCGGTGGAGATCGCGACGGCTTCCACGCCGGGGACGCTCTGCACGTGCCGAATCGCGCTGTCGTAAAATTCGACACTCTTCGCCGCGTTCGTGTAGCGGGCCGGAGGCAGGTTGATGCGCATGGTCAGCAGGTTATGCGGATCGAATCCGGGCGGCGCGTTGCGCAGGCGGACGAAGCTGCGGATCAGCAGTCCGGAGCCGACCAGCAAGACGATCGAGAGTGCCACCTGCACCACCACCAGCGCTGTCCTGGCGCGGCCCTGGCGGCGATTTCGTGTGCTGCCTCGGCTTTCTTCGCGCAGGCCGGTGTTTACGTCGGTGTTCGACATTTGAAGGGCGGGTGCGAGCCCGAAGAGAAGGCCGCTGAAGATCGAAATAGCGAAAGCAAAAGCCAAAATCCTCAGGTCGAGGTGGATGTCGGCCATCTGTTCGTTGAGCGACGCGAGAATCCGCGTTCCCCCGTAGCCGATGGCGACGCCGACCACGCCGGCCGCCAGCGCCAGCATCAGGCTCTCCGTCAGCAACTGGCGGATGAGAGAAGCTCGCGACGCGCCGAGTGCCGTACGAATAGAAAACTCTTTCTTCCGGCCGATAGCGCGGGACAGCAGCAGGCTGGCGACGTTGGCGCAGGCGATCAGCAACACCAACCCGACGGCGGACGACAGAATCAGCAGTGTGGGCCGGATGTTCAGCACCAGTTCGTCCTGCAAGTTCGCCACGCGCATGCGAAGGTTCAGCGTCGCATCGAAATTGCCGGGGCTTTGCTGCCGGTATTGCTGATACAGAACGCGCAACTCGGCTTCGGCCTGATCCATGGCGACGCCGGGAGGCACGCCGGGGCGCAGGCGTCCGAGCAGGTTGAAGTAGGCGCCGCCTAACGCTGCCCTGGCTGGCGTGATCGAATTCATGTCGAAGACCCGAGGGGCCCAGACGTCCCTTTCGTCGCCAAAAAGACCGAAGACGAAACGGGGAGAGAGAACGCCGATCACGGTGTAATCCTGTCCGTCGAGCGTGATGTGTTCGCTAACCGCCTTCGCGGCGGTTCCGAAAAGCCTCGACGCGAGCTTGTAACTCAGCATCACGACCGGTTTGCCGCCGGGCTGATCTTCTTCTTGAGAAAACGCGCGCCCGGCGATGGGTCGCACGCCAAGCACGTCGAAGAACTGCCACGTCACCCGCGCCGCACTGAGTTGTTCCGGCTCGCCGCGTCCGGTCAGATTGAACGAATCGTAGATGCAGGCCGCGACCGAGGAGTAGGAGCGGTTGTGTTCCTCCACGACCTTAAAGAAGGGAAAAGAGAGCCTGCCCCAACTGCCGGCCGAGTCGAATGTTGCACCTGCCAGCACGACGATTCGATCCGGCTGACTATACGGCAGGGGAAGAAGGAGGAGCGCGTTGACGACGGTGAAAATCGCGGTATTCGCGCCGATGCCGAGCGCCAGCGTGAGAATCGCGACCACTGAGAAAGTGGGGCTTTTTCTCAACACACGCAGGGCGTAGCGCGTATTCACTATTCCATGGTATTCCGATTGCACACCAGTTATGAAAGGCCACTCTACCTGCGCGCATTGACCCAACTTGCCGCGGCGGTGGCGCAGTTTTAACTTATGACCGAACCATCCATCGCGAAAAAATCGACCTATCCGACCATCATTCAGGGAGGCATGGGAGTTGGCGTTTCCAATTGGCGTCTGGCGCAGGCCGTGTCGCGATTGGGTCAGTTGGGTGTGGTTTCCGGTACCGCGCTCGACCAGGTTTTCGCCCGCCGCCTTCAGGATGGCGATCCGGGTGGCCACATGCGCTACGGCCTGGATCATTTTCCCTTTCGCGAAATGGCGGAGCGCGTCTGGACCGCCTATTTTATTCCGGGCGGCAAGAAAGACTACGAATCCTACAAAAAACTGCCCATGCACGACCTCACCGGGCCGCGCGAATTGCAGGACCTGTGCATCGTAGCGAATTTTGTCGAGGTGTTTCTCGCTCGCGACGGGCACGGCCATCCGGCGGGGATCAATTATCTGGAAAAAATCCAACTGCCTCTGCTGCCGTCCATTTATGGCGCGATGCTGGCGGGCGTGGACTATATATTGATGGGCGCTGGGATTCCACTGAAGGTTCCGGCAGTGCTGGACGATCTGTCGCGACATGAATCAGTGACCTATCCATTACAAGTCGCCGGAGGGGACGATGCGGAGATCACGTTTGCGCCGCACGAATTCATGGAGTTCGATCTGCCGCCGCTGGCGCGTCCGAAATTTCTGGCCATCATCGCGTCGAACACACTGGCCTTGACGATGCTCAAAAAGGCGAACGGAAAAGTCGACGGCTTCGTGGTGGAGGGTCCGACGGCGGGAGGCCACAACGCGCCACCACGCGGGAAATTGCAACTGAACGAAGCGGGCGAGCCGGTTTATGGGGAGCGCGACCGCGTGGACCTCAAGAAGCTGCGCGAACTGGGCGTTCCGTTCTGGCTGGCGGGCGGATACGGCAGTTCGGAAAAAGTTCGCGAGGCGCTGGGCGAAGGCGCGGCGGGCGTGCAGGTGGGCACGGCGTTCGCGTTCTGCGAGGAATCGGGCTTGACCGAGGAGTACAAGCAGGCGGTTTTGGAAAGCGTCGCGCAAGGGACGGCGCACGTGGTGACCGACCCTCTGGCGTCGCCGACGAGTTTCCCGTTCAAGGTGGTGCGCGTGGAAGGGTCGAACTCGGAGCCCGATGTTTACGCGTCGCGGCCCCGCATCTGCGACCTGGGATACTTGCGCGAGGCGTACCGGACGGAAGAAGGCGAGGTCGATTATCGCTGCGCGGGAGAGCCGGTTACCACCTACGTGGCCAAGGGCGGGAAGCCTGAGAACACGGTTGGTCGAAAATGCCTGTGCAACGGCCTGATGGCGAACATCGGCCATGCGCAAGTGCGGGCCGGCAATCGCGTGGAGCGCGGCCTGATCACATCGGGTGACGATGTGACGTCGCTGGGAGTTTTTCTCGACGCGGGGCCGGTTTATAGCGCCGCGCACGTGGTGGCCAAGCTGACCGCGGCTGGGTAAAAAAGTCCGCATCGAGACGAGTCTCGACGCGGCACGCCAGGGGCGTGCGCCACCTCGCTACACTCAGTCTTGGAGGATCGATGAAAAACGTTCTGCTTACGCTCGCGATTTCTGTCTTCGCGTGGGGCCAGGGTGCGCCGCCGCACGGGGGCGCCGATCAACCTTACGCGGTCGAATATTATTACAAGGTCCAGTGGGGCCATCAGCAGGAGTTTTTGCAGCTCTTTCTGAAAAACCACTATCCGCTGTTGCAGAAGATCGTCGAGAACGGGCGCATGCTGTCGGTGAAGATCGAGACTCCGGCGTATCACACCACCGAAGACGGGCGCTGGGATTATCGGGTGACGATCCTGTTCAAAACTTCGACGCTGGCGACCACGGCGAATCCGGATGAGCCGAGGCTGATCAAGCAGCTGTGGCCGGACCAGAAAACTTACGAGCGCGAGGAGCAGAGGCGCTTCGAGATTTTGATGAGTCACTGGGATCTCCCGGTGACCGATATTACCCCGCGAAAGTAAATTACCGCTCTGGGTTCTCCGGTATTTTAGCGCCGGCGCTGCGCGCTTCGCTCAGGGCGATCGCGACGGCCTGTTTGCGGTTCTTGACTTTGGCGCCGCTGCTCGATTTGAGCTCGCCTTCTTTAAACTCCTTCATCACTTTGTGAACCTTCTTTTGGCCGGGCATGGGAATATCCTCCAACGGTGGGAGGCGCTGGGGACGCCGTTTGTTTCAGGGGAGAGGGGTAGTATACTCGTAGCGAAAATGCCAACCGATCTGATTTACGACGTGGCCGACGGAATCGCGACTTTGACGCTGAACCGGCCCGATAAGCTGAATGCCTGGACGGCGCAGATGGCCGCTGAGGTTCGTGAAGCGATGGAAGCGGCGCAGGCGGATGACAATGTTCGCGTCATCATCCTGACCGGTGCGGGCCGTGGATTCTGCGCGGGCGCGGACATGTCTCTGCTGAATGAGTTGGCGTCGAATGGGGCTTCGGGCGTGGCGGCGAGGGTGCTGGGGCACGAGAGACAATCGAAGTTCGGCGAGGACGAAAGGCCGGATTACCTGGGCACCTACTCGTATTTCCCGTCGATCAAAAAGCCGGTGATCGCGGCGATTAACGGACATGCGGTGGGGCTGGGGTTCATTTTGACGCTCTATTGCGATTTGCGATTCGCGTCGGCGGAGGCGAAATTCGGTACGGCGTTTTCGCGGCGCGGGTTGATTGCCGAGTACGGCGTGGCATGGATTTTGCCGCGATTGATCGGGCCGGCCAATGCGCTGGACTTGATGTTGTCGGCGCGCATTATCGATTCGACCGAAGCATCGCGGATGGGGCTGGTGAATCGCGTTTTCCCCGCGGAAACGTTCATGGAAAGCGTTCGAGCGTACGCGATGGAACTGGTGAAAAACGTGTCGCCTCGATCGATGAGGGTGATCAAGCGGCAGATTTATCACGGGCTGGTGCAAACGCTGGAAGAAGCCGCGGGCAGCGCCGAAGTGGAGATTCTGGCCAGCCTGCAGTCGGACGATTTCAAGGAAGGGGTCGCTCATTTCGTCGAAAAACGCGCGCCCCGGTTCACGGGAAAATAGCTTGCGCGCCGCGCTTGTTCTGCTGACTGTCACGGCGCTGACCGGACAGACGCGATACGAGGAAGTAAAGGACTGGCCGAAGCTTCCCGCCGGCGTGCAGCTCGGCGAAACCGCCGGCGTTGCCGTTGACCGGAACGGCCACGTGTTTGTCTTCCACCGGCCCGGCCGAGGGTTCGCCCCCTCGGAAACGACCAAGCTCACCGAGCCGGCGGTTCTTGAGATTGACGCCGCTACGGGCAAGCTCATTTCCTCCTGGGGCGCGGACACGTTTCTGGTGCCGCACGGCATCAGCATCGATGGCGAGAACAACATTTTTCTGACCGACGTCGGCCTGCAACAGGTTTTCAAGTTCACCCATGATGGCAAGCTGATCTTCGCGTTGGGCGAACCGCGCGTGGGAGCCTGGGATGCGACGCATTTCAATCAGCCCACCGATATCGCGATCCGTGCCGACGGCACGTTCTACGTCTCCGACGGTTATATAAACAGCCGCGTCGCGCTGTTCGACCGCGACGGAAAATGGGTTCGCGAATGGGGCACAAAGGGCTCGAGAGAAGGCGAGTTCAGTAATCCGCACGGGTTGCTGCTGGTGCCCGGCTCGACCGACGTTCTCGTCGCCGATCGCGAGAACTCGCGTCTCCAACTGTTCGACCGGGAGGGGAAGTTCAAGCGCCAGTGGACGGGCGCAAAGGACACGCCAACCACCGGGCGACTGTTCAGCGTCGACGCCGATGCCGACGGCTTCCTTTACGTCGGCGTTCGACGCGCCGATTACGATACTTTGCACACAGGCGTGATCAAACTCAACCGCGACTGGAACATTATCGCGTCCATCGGCTTCGGGAAGCCGGGCGATCCGGTGTTCAACGCGGTTCACGATCTCGCGGTAGGGCGCGACGGGTCGATTTACGTCGCCGAAATCCGCACCAAGCGGGTCGTCAAGCTGCGGCCGGTGAAGCCATAAATCCGTCAGAGTCTGTGTAAAAACTCCGGGTTCAAAATGTGTGGCGGGCTATCAGCCGGCAGCCGCCCTCTGGGCGGCTCTTGTTTGAACACCACCAGCCTGCTGGAAGCAGGCTGAACAGGCGGCCCCCGCACGCGCCCCGGCCGATTGCACACGGACTCGATAGGCTTGACGCTCGAAAGTCACTCGCCCAGCAGTACGACCCCCGCTAGCACGATCAGCGCGCCCGCGGCTCGTTTCACTCCGACTTTTTCTTTCAACACAAATTTCGCCAGCACCGTTTCCAGAATAAAACTCGCGGCCGATGCGGGGACGGCGAAACTCAGCGGCTCGGTCTGCACCAGCGCCATGAACGAGAAAAACGAGAAGGCCATGCAAACGATCGCGAGGATCAGAAATTTTCTCTGCGCGATGATCGCGAACAAACGCAGTAAGCCGCGCGCGCCCACCGATTGCTCGCCGGCGCGCTTCATTTCGTAGCTTTGCAGCAGATCGCTGAGCACGGTCGCGACCACCATCAGCGTGACCAGGACCCACTTCATTTGGATTTTTCTCCCGTAGAGCTGACCAGCACAGCGCCGAGGAAAATGAGAATCGTTCCCATCCAGCGCTCGGTGGTCACGACTTCATGCAGCACGACCTTTCCCAGAAACGCGGCAATCACATACCCGACCGCGGTCACCGGCAGGACAAAGCTCAAGTCGGCCAGGCTCAGCAGCACCATTCGCGTCAGCAGCGCGACGATTAGCGAGACGACGCCAATGGCGACAAACGGGTCCAGCATGGCGCGAAGATACGACAGCGGATTCGCGCCGGCCGCGGGCAGATGTTTCATGCCCCAGGCCAGCGACAGATTGCCGACCGCTTTGAGCGCGATGAAGAGGAGCAGAACGCCGTAAGTTCGCAGGTGCGATGAGATTTTCATCGCCCATCCGCTCCATGACCGTCGCGGTTCCACGGATGAACCGACGCACTATATCCCATCGCGCCTATAGTTCCGTCTTGCCCTGGTAGATCATTTCATCCAAGTGGAACGACTGGCTGACCTGGTATTGGCCGATCTGCGCTTCGAATTCGGCGCGCGAGTCTTTCACGGTAATCTCTTTCGTGCGGGGAAACAGGAAGACAATCACCAGGTCGTTTTCGCGCTGGATCACCTGCACGCCCGACGGCTTGATTTCCTTTTGCCCTTCGCGCTTGATGCTCGCCTGCCCCTTAAGACGGTCGCCGAAGGATTGCGCGTCGGGCTTCGCCAGGCGCGTGGGAAGGCCGTAGACGGCGATCGCGTAGTGATTCTCATCGACGTCCGGCGCGGCGGTTTCGCGAGCCTTCAGCTCGGCCTCGCGAATCGGCAGCGCGCTCTCCCAGCGGACGTTGAACGTAAGCCCGGTTTCAGGGCCTTGGGCGTCCTTGTTCTCGTTGGGATCCTGCGTGGGCTGGCCTCGCGGATGGCGGACCGCTCCCGGAATCCCCGCGCCAAGTCCGCCTACGTTGACCCCGCGATTTCCCGGCTGGCGTTCGTTCACTTTCTTGATCTCCGGCGTGACCATCGCTCCCCACGGAGAGGCAGTCAGCACCTGTTTGGTTTCGGCCTCGGACCAGTCGGCGGCGCGCTTGGCCTTCCATGCGTCGTCAGCGACGAGAACAGGGACCAGCAGGAGACAGAGTGGCAGATTGCGAAGCATGCTGTACTTAATATAAGGGAGTGTAACGCCGGACGGGCGAGGAGCGTCGATTAGATCCGAATGACTAGGCGCACTGCACTGCTAATTGGCTTGACGAGCGGTTTCGCGCCCGCTTTCGCTCCCAAGGAGTTCTGGAACGACAAGAAGCCAGCGGATTGGAGCAGCGAAGAGATCGAGCTGCTGCTCAATAAATCGCCGTGGGCCAAGGAAGCCGCGGTCTCCTATTACGGCGGCCAAAATGGACCGCTGAGCAACACGCTGCCGGGGACCCGTAACAGCCGCTCGAACCGCGACGCGTCGAGCGGCACCTCTCCCAGCGCGACCTCGCCGGCGGCGTGGAAGGCCATCCTGCGATGGGAATCGGCATTGCCGGTGCGCGAAGCGCTGAAGAGCAAGCCGTCGGCCGACATCGAGAAATATTACATCCTCAACATGGTGGGAGACGTCCCCAGCGTCGGTGCGACCGCAGACGAGGATGAGAGCCAGCGCAAGTCCCGGTTCGAGAGCTTGAAGCTGGTGACGAAGCTCGAACATAAGGGCGACGCGATCCTGCTGAGCCGCGTGGCGGTCGCTCCCAAGAGCGCACTGTCGCTGGCCGGAACGTTATTCTATTTTTCGCGCGACCTGGCGTTGCAGCCGAAAGACAACCAGGCGATATTCTCGACCAAGCTCGGTCCGATCGACGTGAAGTGCAAGTTCGCGCTGAAGGACATGATGTACCAGGGCAACCTGGAGCTGTGAACCTCGCAGGCACCGCGACCACAGGGAGCGGAGATTATTTCTTGAACGACACGGGAGCGCTGATCTTCACCGGCCGCGGATTGACCAGTGTCTTCCCGATCACGGGCGAGAAGAAGTGACACTCGAAGTTCACGATCTCCACGGTTAGCGTTTCGTCGTCCGGACGCTCGACCGTCGCCGGTTGATAGCGTACCCGCACGTTCTCCGGCTTCAGACCCAGGAAACCATCGACTGCGACCCGCGGCGCTTCCTGCTGCCCGTAGACGATCAGATTCGTGACCGGCTCGGGGCCGTCCCACTCGTGAACCACGCCCCACCGCACCGACGACCGCACGCGTTCCACCAGCGCCTGATGCGCGAACAGCACCTGCGCGCAATCGATCACGCCCAGCAGCAGGGCAAAAAACGTGAGCAGAACGAAGGTCGCTTCGACAAGTCCTTGTCCTTTTTCGCGTGTCTTTTTTTGAAGCATCAGGGTTCGCGCTCCGTGGGGGCGTACCGGCCGACAAATGGAAACTCCACGCCCGGACGCCCTTCGAGAGAGACGGTCTTGAACACCGCGTTCACCAGATAATTGCGGATCGCCACATGCACCGCGGTCGGCGCACCGGTTTTGTCCTTCACCCACTCGACTTCCACCTGATCGGGCCGCAAATTCGCGACCACCGGAGCCGAGTCCGTAGGCCTCGCATCACCAAACACAACCATGTTGCGGATCGCCGCACGGCCTTTTTCCAGATCGGCGTCGCTGGCCCCGCGATACGTCCTCATGGCCGCGTAGCGCCCGCCGTTGCCCACCGCCGTCACCAGTTGGTTATAGATGTAAAAGGTATATCCCCACTGAAACGTTCCAGCCAGGCACGATACCATCACCGCGGCGCAGACCGCGAGTTCGATCATGGCATGGCCGCGCTCTTTTCTCATTCGGTCAGCCTCACCGGATTCGCCATCGCCGCCGCGTGCGCCGGGACGACGAAATGATTCGGGCCGCCCACCGCGCGCAGGAACGTGATCTCGACGCTGTTATCGGGAGCCGTCACGCGAACCACCGTAACGCCGGCAGCATTTCCCGGCTCCGTTTCCCACTTCAGGCCTTCGGCGCTGAACTCGACCACGACGCCGCGAAATTCCTGCGTGCCCAGGTTCCATCGCATCGGAACATGCGCTACCGCGTCTCGCGCGCGATCGAGGCCTGCCTTGGTGCCGTCGAGTTTCTGCGCCGCCGCCATGGCCGCCGCGTCGGTGAACACTTGCGCTTCATTGCGAGCGATGTAGATTCGTCCCACATCGAATGCCAGTCCCATCACCGTCAGCAGCAGCAGCATGGTGACAGACATCGCGATCAACACGAAGCCCCGTCTATTTCCAGCCATCTCTATACAGAACGGCTGATTAGAGGCTGGGCTTTAGGAGGGAGTAACAAGACGGCGCCGGTAATCGCCAGGCCGATGGCGATCCACTGCGTGATCGACAACGGCAAGCCGAAGGGTAACGCTTGCTCATGAAAACGTTCGAATTCGATCAAAAAGCGGATAACCGAGCTGATGACCAGGTAGAGACCGATAATCTGCCCTGGCGCGTGAGATTTCGCGCCGCGCCAGTACAGAAACGCGAACAACAGCGCTTCCGATATCGATTCATAGAGTTGCGCTGGATGCAGAGGCACATTCAAAGGCACGCCCGTCAGACCGTAGGCTTCCGGATTCCGAAAAGTGACGGCCCAGGGCAGGTGGCATTCCTTGCCCCAGCAACAGCCGGCGGCGAAACATCCTAACCGGCCTATCGCGTGGCCTATGGCAACGCCAGGGGCGAACGCGTCAGCCGTGCTCAGCACCGGCAACTTGTTGTGGCGAATATAGAAAAAGGCGGTAATCAGAGCCAGAATGAGGCCGCCCTGAAAAACACCGGCCGCTTGCAGCGTGGACATCGAAAAAATCTGGATGTCCGGCCAGTCGAACGCAATCATGAGCAGTTTCGCGCCGATCAGGCCGGCCAAGGCGACGTAGACGGCCAGATTGGTGATTTTCTCGCCGTCTATGCCGTTTTTCTTCGCAATTTTTACAGTGACCCAGAGTCCTGTTAGAAATCCCAGCGCGACCAGAACGCCGTACGTGGGCAGAAAAAACGTGCCGATTGAGAATATCTTTGGGAACAATCTACTTTAAGGATAGCAATCTTGCCACGGCGGCACGAATCTCCACCGGATTCGAGCTGATGGCCACCACTTCGTTCGACGCATTCAGCACCAGCGTGGTGCCCTGCGACGAGTCGGCTTTATATTTCGCCGCCAGCCCTTGGCGGTCGATGGCCTGCGGGGCGACCAGCCCCAGGTCTTCCAGAAAATAGCCGGCGCGGGCGGCGTTTCCGGTTTCCACCAGGCCATAGGACCTCAATCCTTTGGCACTGAACTCGGATTCAGTCGCCATCAGGCGTTTTACGTACCGGCGCGCGGCGCCGCTTTCGGCCGACCAGAAGGTGACCAGAGTGGCCGGCGCGGCACCCGGAGCGATCTGCACTCGCCTGCCGTTCAAGGCCTGTCCACTCCAGGTTCCAAAAGGCGGCCCGACAGGAGTCATCGGGGCGGCGATCTTCTCTTTCTCGTCCGCGGCGAGAGCGGACGCTTCGCCGACGGGCACGCGCGATTCCAGGGCGCGGCGACGCTCGAATTCCTGAACCACGGGCAGTGTGGAACTGATGAGGAAGCCGCGCACCTCCCCCGAGGCTTGCATCACGGACACGGCGTAACAAGGGACGGACTCGCCGGAAACGGCGTGACGAATCTGGATGGCGTCGGTTTCCTGGAGGTTGGCTATCACGGTTGCGTCCTCGCTACAGGCGTCGCGCACGGGTATCGACGCTGAGGCGCTCGCGGCCAGCAGCACGGTCAGGATCAGAATACGCAAGGATCGCTCCTCATGCAGCGCATTTAGTGGCTCAACCTCAGAACCTCGGACGCCAGCTTGGAGAACAACACCGTAAGCTGGCTCGGGCTGGCCGTCACCTGGTATAGGCCCGATTCCTGGTGCAGTTCGTAGGCGGGATTCGTGTAGTTCGTGAAGCTCGAATCGTAGGGCAGTGCGATGATCTGCTGGGTGTTCGACATGATGGGGAGAAACTCGTGATCGGCCGCGTCGCCGGCGTTGCCCAACAGGTAAATCGTGTTGATTACCGGGTGATACAGCGTCGGGCAAACCGTCCCGTTGCCGCCCGTGCCTCCGCAACCGGAGGCGTCGGCCCGGATCCAATACGCTTCGGACATGGCGGTGTTCATGGTCGCCGCGACGATAGTCGTCGGTTGGTCGGGACGCAGGTAGCCCGTGTACGGTCCGGCGGTGAAGAAATTCGAATTTGTGTCGGCCGGGTAGGACGTCCATACGCCGCCCTCGAATTGATGGCCCGGAGTGGCGTCCGTTGAGCATGCGGTTGCCGCCGAACCGGTGGCGCCCGGGCATACGTCGTTGCACTGGAACCTCCAAAAATCCCGGGTGTCGTAATAGTAGGTATTGCCGGTCGATTTCAGAGTCACGTTCGCGACGCCACAGGTTGCGCCCGGGCAGTTCGGAGGCGTGGACGTGGCCGGCACTCCGTGGGTGGAATTCCCGTAGAGATCGAAGTCCGGAATATAGGCGACCAGTTGCCGGTTGTTGGACCCCGGCAGAGTCCCGGTCAGAGCGGCATTGCAGGTGCCTGGATAATTGATCGCAGGGTCGGTGTTAATGGGAAGGTGAAGGCCATCGGTTGAGCCCTGGTCGGGCTGACCCGCAGTTTGAGAGATGGTCCCGGCTACCGTTTGCGATGCCGCGCCGGTGCAGGCGACCGGCACATTGCACGCCGACGTGGTGCTGCCGCACGAGGCATTGGCGCCGATGGCGACGTCCGGACCGTAGCGCGAGTCTAACTGGGTCCGAACCGGAAATTGCGCGGAAACCCCGTTGGGAGACCCGTCGGTGAACAGGACGACGGAGTTATACGCGAGCGGCAGTCCGACGCTCTTGATCTGTTCATAGGCCAGCCATAGCGCGCTGGTGGTGTTGGTGTTGTCCTGGCAGGTAAGGTTGCCCAGATCCGTGTTCAACGTGCCGCTTCCGAAGTTGGTGCTCGGAGGATAGAGCACGCTGGCGGTGTAGCCGAACTGGACCACGCCGATGGTATCGTAGGGGCTAAAATTGGTGATAAACTGTTGCGCCGCGCTCTTCATCTGGCTGCATGCGGTGGGAGTGCCCGAATTCATGGAAACCGAGGTGTCCAGCACGAGGATCATGACCGTGCCGCGACGCGTTGCCGTTCCCGCCCCGGTGACGGTCACCGTCTTGATACCGAAAATCTGCATGAAATACGTGGGCGCCGGCACGGAGGCGTTCACCGCGATATCCAGAATCCCGTTCGGATTGCCATTCCCGTCCGTCTCCTGAGTGAACGTGGGCGTGCTCAAATTCATTGTGCCGGTGCCGAGATAGCCGCTCGGAAAATTGGCGTTGAAGAACTGGGTCGCCGTCGCGGTAGCGGCGGCCGACGCCGCGGCGACGGTGCTGGCCAGGTTCACGGACCGGCCGGCGGCCAGCGCGGCCGCGTCGACAGCGGAGGAAAGGCGCCCTTTGATCACATACATCGTGCCGGCGTCCACCGCCAGGCCGATCATCGCGATCGTGAAGAAGATCATGACCGCATGGGTGAGCAGAATAAATCCGCGTCTTCTGCGGTCGGGTCTGGAAATTTCAGTCATACGCTGGTTCCTACGTCACGGTGCGGTAATAAATCACCGGCGGTTTGAAAATGGAAAATACCGAAACGCTGCTGACGTCGGCGTACGTTTCCGAGATCAGTGCGTACTGGCTTTGCGCCAGCGTGATCACTCCGGTGAAGGTCGCGGCCGAAACCTGGGCGCGGGTATCGATGGCGATGTTCACCGCCGAGAGGGTTCCATCGGACTGGACATCGGCCGACGGCGGCGCTCCGAACGCGCTCGCCCAACGGGTATTGTTCCCGATGGCGACGTAATAGGCAAAAACATAGCTGTTATAGTTCGGGCAACTGGAGGTCGTCCACGGCGGGACTCCGGTGGGGATGGGAGTGACGCCGGCGGCGCACTCGTTGGCGCCGACAAGGACAATCTTCGAAAGAAAAATCGCGCCGTTTCCGGTCGCACTGGGATCGTACTGAGCGTCGGATGCCATGCCCAACCCGTTCGCCTCCCGAATGAGAATGCGCTGGTTTTGCGGCAACACCAGGTTCAGGTCGGCCTTGGGGTTGGTGACCGCGGTGACCATCAGCACCGCCGCGCTGCGCGTGACGTTGCTGACTTGCAGCGCTTTGTTCAGCATCGCGCCAATGGTAAACGCGCCCGCGAACATGAAGGCCAGCGAAATGGTCACGATGGAAAACTCCAGCATCGCCTGGCCGCTTTGTGATTTTGAACGGAGTCTCATGGTGGCGCCTTTCGATTTAGGGTGCGGGAGGAATGTTGGTACCGACCTGCAAGCCGCCCAGCACATCGGCCGCGGATGCGGTAAGGGTCAATCCAAGCCCCGTGTTGCCGCTCAGGTCGGTCACCGAACTGCCCGCCGAAAATCCCTTGATCGGGACCATCCACAGCAAGGGGTAGGACGGAATGGTCACTTCCACGATGTTGCCCGGCTGATTCGCGTAGCTGATCGTCACGCTGGTGGTGCCGCTGGTCGTGGCCACAGTGTAGGTGTAGGGCAGAACGGGTGTGCCCGTGGGCGTGCAGACTCCGGCCGCGGTGCAGGTCATCACCGGCGTGGTCAGGTTATTCGAAATATAGTAATTGACGACGATGGCGTTGATTTTGGTCCCGGCCAGGAATCCGACCGAATTATCCTGCACTACCTGCGCGATGCAGGCCGCCTGAGAGGACGCGCAGGAAGTCGCGCCATAGTTCGCGCTATAAGTAACCGCGAAGCGCGAGCCGGCCCGTACCGCCTGGGAGAAGAGACTCTGGATGGACACCGCGTAACATACGTCGATGATCCCAAAAAACATCGCCATCATAGGCAGGAAACAGAGAGCCGAGTCCAGGACCGTGTTGCCTCGCTCGGTTCTGCGCCGCGCCGATACTGCCATCATGTCCTGTCTCCTCAAGCGCGCCTGGCAATACCCACAAACTTGCTGCGCGAAAGTACTGCTTCTGGGAAGAGTTTAACGGGCGACGGGAACCAAAGCCATAAGGGTTCTGCAGCGAAATCCGAGCGGGGACTATCGTAGGCCGACTAGGGATATTGCCGTAGGAAGCCGCGCTAAAATGCGGACGACTGGTAAAAGAAATGCTCTGAAATCACTTATTTTTTAGTACTTAGAGTGCTCCTGGCCTACTCCACGACATTCCTGATCGGTCAGGCGCCGGGCCTTGCCTTAGAAAGGCGCGCTCCTCACTCTGATAGGCGCAAATCGGAGATGAATTTCGCAGGAAAGTTTCCTCCCGATCCGTCGCCGGGGTATAAATGATGCAATGTAGAAGGAGGGCGATGATCCAACCCGGCCGATCCTGAACGGTTTTCGACGAATACTCTTTAAAAGCTGGCTTAGTGAGTCAGTTCCACCACGAACGAGGCGACCTGTTGAAACGCGATCGCCAACTGCGTGGCGTCCGGAGCGTAGACGTACATGCCTTGCGCCTGGCTAGTGCTGTAAATCGAGTTGTTAATGGTAACGACGGGATAGTTGGCAAATCCCGGAGGCGTGCTGCCGCTCAACTGGTTTGCCAGCCGGATCAGAAGCTCCGCGTCGACCGGCATTCCATCGGTCCCTCCGGTATTGCCTCCCAGCCCGATAGTGATGATCATCGGATTGAGGGTCGTATCGCTCCGGATGGTGCTGCCCTGATTGTCCGTGGCATTGGCGGCAACGTTGTAAAGCGTGCGGGGCTGGTCCGGACGAAGCATCCCCGCGTAGGGGGACCCCGCGGGAAACTCATCCTGCCCAGTCACGAAAGCCAACGAAGTATAGTAACCGTTGTAGTCCGTCCTAAAGCCGGTCGTCGAGTTGCTATAGTAATCGGTGGCGGGAATATAAGCGACATCGTCTCGGAAAGCTTCATCTTGGCCATAAAAACCGCCCGCGCCGGCGAGGGAGGCCGCCTTGCAGCCGCTCGGGATCACGGGCGCATTATTCCAACCCTGTCCCGCCCCCGTGGCGACGATTTGCCAGGGACCCGAAGTGATTCCGTCCAGATCCGGCCCGTACGCGTCTACTGCGTTCTCTGAGAGCACGCCTGTGATGGGCCCCGAGCAGCCCGAAGCAGGCATGTTGGTGTAGGGGCTCGGCGTATTAACGCTGCCGGTGCCGCCATAGTATACGCCATCGCCGTTACGCGTATCGACCGCACTCTTGACCGGGAAAACCGCTGCGATGGCCTCCGCCTGGCCATCGGTGAACAGGACGATGACATTCAGCTTGGTAGGGTTGTTCAGCGCCTGCAGCTGCTGGTATCCGACATGGAGGCCGCCGGCGGTATTGGTGTCTCCCGTGCAACTCTGGGCGCTGACATCGTTGATGATGGTGGGATTGAAATTCGTGGTGGGCGCGTACACATGCGTCCCGTCATTAAACGTCACATACCCGACTGTGTCGCGGTTGTTCGAAAACTGTTTTAAAAAAAGTTGCGCGTCTGCCAGCATCGTTGCGCACGCGCTTGGCGATGCGCCGTTGTTCATCGACTCGGAGATGTCGGTCACGAGGATCAGATTGACGTCCTTGCGGGACGCGGTGCCCGTTACCGTGATGGGAACAGTGGTATAGCCCAAATAGCGCATGAAATAAGTGGGCGCGCTCGCCGTCGCTGTCGTCGTGATGTTCAGCGTGTTTATAAGGCTGCCGGTCCCATAGCCGAGCACTGTGGAAACCGAACTCGAGGCCGTTAGCAGATACCCGGTTGGGAAATTTGCTCTAAAGAAATTCGCCGCCGCCGTTTGCGCGTCCGTAATCTGTTGGGATTGCGTCGAGCTAAGGTTCAGCGATCTCGCCGCCGCCAAAGCCGCGGCGTCGCCCGCACTTTGCAGCTTGTGCTTGGTCAGGTAAAGCATTCCTCCATCGACCGCGAGGCCGATTACCAGCACCAGAAATACAAACGATAGAGTAAAGGTCAGGATGATGACGCCTCGCTCCGAAGCCCGGTTCCGTTTACAGCATGATTTCATGTTTGGTTCTCTTCCTAAAAAACTCACATCATCACAAAGGAGTAAGCGCTATTACCCAAAAACCCGGTGAGCGAAGGGGTTACGAAGTACGATTCGACAAGAAAGGCGTATTGATCGGCAGCCAGACTCAGGCTCGTAGCGGCGGATGTCGACGGAACCTGTACGCTCGAATCGGTACAGTAGTTGGCGGGCGTGATGCTCCCATCGCTTTGAATCAGTGCAGCCGTTGGCGTACCAAAAGAACTGGTACGCAGGCTGGAGTTTCCAATCACAATGCGCTTTTCGATAACCAGCTGTCCAAGATTCGGGCAGGCGGAAGTATTCGCGGCGAGATTTGCCATGGTGCACTCGTTGGCGCCCACCTCGATGACCTGGGTGAGAATGACCACTCCGTTGCCGCTGGTATTGATGTTTCCCAACGTGTTCGACGCCAGTCCCATGCCGTTTGACAATCGCCCCACAATATTCTGGTTGACCGTCTGCGAGAAATCCACGCCGTCAAAAAACATATGTCCGGTATCGCGGGTCAACTGATTCACCTGGACCGCGCGGCTCAGCGTCAGTCCGATGCCGACCACACCGAGGAGCGAAATCACTAGAAACGGGGCGACAATCGCGAATTCCAAGATGGAGTTGCCCCTTTGCCGGGACTTCGATCTGGAGACGTTCGATCGGGAAAGGTTCGATCCGGGCTGGAGGAGTGACATAAATTATCGCGCTGGTGGTGATTGCCCGGGCGGCAAGTTGCCTAGACGATCTGAAGAATAAACCACGATGCTTAAAGGTGTCGAAGTACGTGGAGTCCAGGTTCCGCTCAAATTCGAAAACCAATTCCAGGTGTAGTTCGCCGACACTTCCACCACATTGCCGGGCTGGTTCCCACTCGCTCCAACGACCGGAGTGTTCAATCCGTTTGTCGGGTTGTAGTAGCTCACCGTGATCGCGGCGTTCGGTGAAGCCGTGGAGCCCAGGAAGCCCAAGGCCGTCCCTTGGACCGTCAAGCGGATCGAGTCGTCCATCCCGTATCCAGACATGTTCTGAAAAGTGATCGCATAGCGAACGCCAGCCGCGACCGCGTCTTGAATGGTGCTCTTGACAAAGATCGCCATCCCAAAATCAAGAATGCCGAGCAGGAGAGCAAAAAACGGGATCAGAACCAAACCAGTCTCAAGGTAGACATTTCCACGCTGGCGGCGTCTCAATGGACTCGCCTGGTCAACCATGATCCTCCGACTGTTGTCACGCGTTCTTCCCACAAAACACCTTCTTCACACGCCCGCCAGCACCATTATTCATCCGCTTCCCTGCGTCCACCATAGGCCAGATTACCCAGGTTTGCGAGTCATTAGGACGTAGCTCTGGATGGACCGAAGGTACTATCGTCGAAGCCGACCCTGATCGCTTCGTTCAGCACTATTTAATGTATCGGCGTTCCGCACGAAAACTTGAGGAGAATGTGCGCCGCGTTCGCGGGGCGTAAGCCCGCACTTCATGCTAAAATCAGAACCAGGCGTCCTTCATTGACTGCGCGCATTATATTTAGTTTGTCCGCGCTGGCGGCCAGCTTATTCGCTGGTTCGGGTGCGCCATCGCTCCATCCATCCGAGGATGCCAGGCCGCGCTTACTTCGTCCCCGGCTGTTATGCTTTGGCGCTCCGTTTGCGCTCTCCGTTTCCGAACATGCTTCGCCGGCCCGGCCTTTTATTCATACCGCGGAAGCCACCTTTGCGCTGGCCGCGTTGACCGCCACTCCGTTTCGACGTTCGCTGTGGCTGGTCGCAAGCTTCGTCGCCATCGATTCCCTTGCCCGCCGCCATCAGCGCGAATTCCTTCGTTGCTAACTCCGTCTCTCGTTGTTTCAAGTTTTGAAGTGAGACCGGAATAAACACGGGAGGATTAATTATGCAAGATGGATTATTAGCCTGGTTTCGCGGGTTTCCCAAGCGGGTGGCCGAGGCGCACCGCGAAAACAACATATTTTTCGCTATTCTCGCCGCGCTGTTCGGCTCGAAGAATGAGCGCGAGATCAAGGCGCTGCGCCCCCTGATCGCCGCCATGAACGATCTGGAACCGCGCATGATGGAGCTGACTGACGAGGAATTGTCGAACCAGACCGCCGCGTTCCGCCAGCAACTGGCGGAGGGCGCGACGCTGGACGACCTGGTGGTCCCGGCCTTCGCCGCCGTGCGCGAAGCGGGCCGCCGCGTCCTCAATATGCGGCACTTTGACGTCCAGCTGATCGGCGGCGTCGTTCTGCATCGCGGCAAGATCGCCGAGATGAAAACGGGCGAAGGAAAAACGCTGGTCGCAACGCTCCCTGTTTACCTCAATGCACTTGCCGGGAAAGGCGTCCACGTCATTACGGTGAACGATTATCTCGCCCAACGCGATTCGGAGTGGATGGGGCGTCTCTACAAATTCATGGGCCTGACGGTCGGCGTCATCGTTCATGACCTCGACGATCAGGAGCGCAAAGCGGCCTACGGCTGCGACATCACTTACGGCACCAACAACGAATTCGGCTTCGACTACCTGCGCGACAACATGAAGTTCCGCATCAGCGACTGCGTCCAGCGCGAACATTTTTTTGGGATCGTGGATGAAGTCGATTCGATTCTCATTGACGAAGCACGCACGCCGCTGATTATTTCGGGGCCCAGCGAGGAATCGACCGACAAGTATTACAAGATCAACCGCATCATTCCGTTCCTCACGCGCGGCGAAGTCATCGACGGCAAGGAGCCGGGACAGAAGTGGACCACGGGCGATTACACGGTCGATGAAAAACACAAAGCCGTCGGCCTTACCGAAGAAGGGGTTTTAAAGGTCGAAAAACTGCTCGGCTTGAGCAATATGTTCGACGCGGTGAACTTTGAAACCAACCACCACGTGCAGACCGCGCTGAAGGCGCACGTGATTTTCCAGCGCGATCGCGACTACGTCGTTAAGGACGACGAAGTCATCATCGTCGACGAACACACGGGCCGCCTGATGCCGGGCCGCCGCTGGTCCGACGGTCTGCATCAATCGGTGGAAGCGAAAGAGGGCGTGAAAATCCAGCGCGAGAATCAGACGCTGGCCACGATCACCTTCCAGAACTATTTCCGCATGTACAAGAAACTGGCCGGCATGACCGGAACGGCGGAAACCGAAGCGGCCGAGTTCAACAAGATTTATAAACTGGAAGTCACCCAGATTCCGACCAATAAGCCTCTGCTGCGCAAGGAATTTCACGACGTTGTGTACCGCACGGAAGAGGAAAAATTCCGCAACGCCGCGAAAGAAATCAAGGAAGTTCACGAGACCGGACAGCCGGTGCTGGTGGGCACGGTTTCGGTCGAAAAATCGGAAAAGCTGAGTGGAATCCTGAAGAAAATGGGTGTTCGACATGAAGTGCTGAACGCGAAAAATCATGAGCGCGAAGCCATGATCGTCGCCCAGGCGGGACGCAAAGGCGGGGTGGTGGTTTCGACCAACATGGCCGGACGCGGTACCGACATTCTGCTGGGAGGCAACCCCGACTTCCTCACCCGCGAACGTCTGCGCAAGGAAAATAAAGATCCCGATCTGGTGCCCAAACCCGAGTTCGACGGTGTCTATAACATGGTGAAGGCGCAGATCGAAAAAGAGCACGATGAAGTGGTCGCGCTGGGCGGGCTGCACATTGTCGGCACCGAACGCCACGAATCGCGCCGCATCGACAATCAGCTGCGAGGACGCGCCGGACGCCAGGGCGACCCCGGCAGCGCTCGCTTTTACCTGTCTCTGCAAGACGATTTAATGCGCATTTTTGGCGGCCAGCGGATGCAGAACCTGATGCTGCGGCTGGGGATGGAAGAAGACGTGCCGATCGAGAGCAAGATGATCTCCAAGCGCATTCGCTCCGCGCAGGAGGCGGTCGAGGCGCAGAACTTCGCCGCCCGCAAACATATTCTCGAATACGACGACGTCATGAATAAGCAGCGGCAAGCTGTGTACGGCATGCGCCGCACGCTGCTCGAGGGCGCCGATCAGAAGCAGCGCATCGACGACATGGTGGGCGGCATTCTGGGCACGCTCATCGACCGCCGTGTTCCTGAAAAAAGCCATTCCACCCAGTGGGATTTAACGGGCCTCGAAACTGACGTCCTGACCGGGTTCGGCGTCAAGATCCGGATCGAGGATCTGAAGAATCTCGACCGCCGCGAACTCGAAGACACCATCTTCGATCAGCTGGTCAAGAAATACGCCGAGAAAGAAGGGATGATCGGCGCACAGCTGTTGCGCGAGACCGAGCGCATGATCATGCTGAACGTCATCGACAACCAGTGGAAGGATCACTTGTTGTCGATGGATCATCTAAAGGAAGGCATCAACCTCCGCAGCTACGGCCAGAAAGATCCGCTCATCGAATATAAGAAGGAAGGCTTCGAGCTGTTCACGGACATGATGGATCGCATCGAGGACGAGACGATCCGCTACCTGTTCTTCCTGCAAAGAGTGGAAGAGAACTCGCCGGACGCCAACCTGCCGTACCCCGAAGTCTGGGCCGAAGAAGAGGAAGAAGACGGAGGCGAGCCGCAGGCTGTCGGCGTTTCCGCCGTGGACGACCGGCAGGCGGCGGCGCAAAAGGCGGCGCAAAATTCGGTACTCGATTTCACCCGCAAAATCGAACGAAAAAAAGAAAAAGAGCTGGCGGCCCTCCAGTTTATCGGCGGCGAATCGTCGTCCAAACCCAAGCAGCCGGTCATCGCCCAAAAGAAGGCCGGCCCCAACGATCCATGTCCCTGCGGGAGCGGGAAAAAATACAAAAAATGCTGCAAGGCGTAAAGAAAGTAGCCAGGAGCCAGGAGCCAGTGGCCAGAATAGGGCTGTTGCTGCTGACGGCTGCGGCGGTTTCGGCGGCCATATTTCCGGACAAGATTGGCACCTTTGAGCGGGGTGCACCTACCGCGCTTAGTATGCCTGACCGGGCCCTGTTCGACGAATTCGGCCTGGAAGCCACCGAGCAGGCCGATTACAAGTCTGAAGGGAAGCGTTTTTCGGCCACTGCGTGGCGTTTCAAGGACTCGACTGGCGCGATGGCCTTCTTCCAGGCCCACCGCCCGTCTGGGGCCACTCCCGCGCCTCTGGCGAAGCTCTCCGTCTCGACCTCCGACGGGTTGATTTACGCCTACGGAAATTACGTATTCCAGTTCACGGGCTTGGCGCCTCTACAGGCGGATCTCCAGCCGGTTTACGCCGCTCTGCCAAGGCTGGAGCAGTCTCCGTTGCCCACCCTGATGAGCTTCCTGCCCTCTACCAACCTGATTCCAAACAGCGAACGCTACGTTCTGGGCCCGGTATCGCTGGATCGGTTCGAGCCCCGCATCGCGCCGTCGGTCGCTGCGTTCCACCTGGGCGCGGAGGGTCAGCTTGCAAAATATAAAAGCCCGAAGGGTCCGCTCAGCCTGGCGATTTTCTATTATCCGACCCCCAACATGGCCCGGGAGCGCCTGGAGGAGTTCCACAAAATCCCCGGCGCGATGGTAAAACGGGCCGGTCCGCTGGTGGCCGTGACGATCGATCCGCCCGACCTGGATTCGGCCGAGCGCCTGCTGGCGCAGGTGAAATACGAAGCCAACCTGACCTGGAGCCAAAAGGTTCCGACCAATGAAGTCAAAGGCTTCGCGCGGAATTTGGTGAGCATTTTCATACTGGCGGGAATCGTGCTGGGTATGTGCCTGATAGCTGGAGTCGCCTTTGGAGGCTTCCGTGTTCTCGCCCGAAAGATGGGCCGTCCGATGGAGCCTGACTCCATGATCACACTCGGGCTTGACGGCAAATAAGTGCGTACGGTTCTGACCCTTAGACTGGAAACAAGGGGTGGTTTCAAGCCTTTCGCACACCTTTTCCACAAGCGGGCGAATTCGGGACGTGACGCTAACCCTATCTGGGTGATAGTGTTGAGAGGCATAAAAAGCGGGAGAGTTTTTCCCTTGACATCATTTCCCGCACGTCCTAATATCCAATCACACAGGTTTTGACGGTTGCGATACCGTTTGAATCTGATTCTCCCATGTACATCACCCTGCCAACAGCAGGGTTCGTAAATGCTCACCTTAACCGGTGAGCATTTTACGTTTCCGGCCCCTTTCCGCGACCCATGCCAGTCCGTTTCGCCCCCAACCGGCATCTGTGTTACCATGCTCCTGAAGTCCTCACACGCCTCGCGGAGAGGTGGCTGAGTGGTCGAAAGCAGCGGTTTGCTAAACCGTCGTAGGTCGAAAGATCTACCGGAGGTTCGAATCCTCTCCTCTCCGCCAGAATTCCGGTATCATCACGACATGCGATTGCTGGCTGTCGTTTTCTCCCTCGCTGTCCTGACTGGCTGTGCCCGCGCCCGCGTGACTACCGAAATCCGCTCCGGAGGCTCCTGGACCCGCACGGTGGCCCTCACCGGCCAGGAAAAGAAAGAAGGCCAGATGGACATGGGCGGGTCGATTGACGACACCTTCATCGTCCCGTCGGGCGACGGCTGGAAGTCCAGCAGCGAGAAAAAGGACGCCAATGTGACCACGACGTTCGTCAGAGCGCTGGCCCTGGGCACGCCTCTGAAGGGCGACCTCTCGATCAAGGGCGAAGGCGGCAAGCCGACGCTGGTCAACGAAGTGGTGGTGGCCAGCATCGGTCCACGCCGGTACGCCTATCGCGAGACGCTGCGCTGGACTGGCCCCCCACCCACCGGCATGGAGCCGAAGCCCGAGGATCTGGCCGCCTTGAGGTCAGTGCTGCCGAAATCGCTCGCGACCGACGAGAACGCCCGCGGAGTGGCCGACAAAATGACCGAGCTCATCATGCCGTTGATGTTCGGCCCCGGCGACCCTCTGTTGGCGATCGGACTGCTGCATCCGGACCTGGCGGCCCGTCGCGCCAGCCAGAGGATCGGATCGGTGCTGTTGAAAGCTCTCGAAGAACAGTTCGGCGACAAGATGACTCCGGCCGAGCGCCGCGCGGTCGCCCTGAAATTGATCGAGACGTCGTTCGCACAGGCGAAGCCCAAGGCGCCGGATCCGGCAGCGGGCCCTCCCTCGTCGGATAAAGGCTCCGGGTTGACGTCTCTGATGTTCGTGGTGAAATCGCCGGGGAAAATCATTTCCACCAATGGCGAGGTGGATGAACTGACGGGAGAGGTTTACTGGGCGCTGTTTCCTCCCGCGGCGTCCCTGAAGCCGGTGGTGATGACGGCGGTAGTGGAAATCGGTCAGCCGTAGCCCTGGGATGCGCGCCGCTCTCTACCGCAAGCTGATTAAACCGTTCATCGACCTGCTAAAGCAGGGCGTGACCCCGGAGAAGATCGCACTCACAGTCGCGCTTGGCGTTACGCTCGGCGTGACGCCGGTGATCGGCTCGACCACCATGCTGTGCACGCTGGCCGCGGTTACGCTGCGGTTGAATCTGCCGGCGATTCTGCTGGTCAACGGCGCGGTGTATCCGCTTCAATTGATCCTGCTGGTGCCGTTTCTGCGGGCCGGGGCGCGGCTGTTCGGGGTCGACGGGCCGAAAATCTCAATCAGCGAAATTTTCAATCTGATCCGCGCCAGTGTCTGGCACGCCATTGCTACCTTGTGGGTCGCAACGTTGCACGCGTTGGCCGTCTGGCTGCTGGCGGGATGCGCGGCGAGCGCGATCGTCTATCTGGTGCTGTTGACGCTGCTGCGCCGGTTTTGGGTAGCGAGCAGATGACGCACATCAAAGGACTGTTGCGAGGTCCCAAATTCAACGGGCGCCATTCGACCGTGATTCCCAGCGCCATTCCGGCCGTCGAAGCCGCGCGCGACTCGGAGCACGTCACCAAAATCGCGCTGGGCGTCATCACGCCAATTAAAACCGGGAAAGAACTTCTCAAGTTCAGCGAAGTGAGTGGAGGTTTGAAAATGCAGGTGCGCGGCGTCCACGCGATTCAAGTGTTCTGGCTCTATACCACGCGCCCGGACGACGCGATCGCGGAGATTCAAAGCAAATGGGACCTGCGATGATTCAAAGAACACGAGGATTTCGCGTCTGTCCGCATGCTTACGCATGGCGGTTCCATGTTGCATCGGGGAGATCTCGGGTCTAATAGAAAAAGATGGATATTGTCGACCTGCTGTTGGGCAAGCCGCTCGCTACCGAGGATGAGAAAGCCGAACGAATCGGTCCCGCTAAGGGCATTCCGATTTTCGGACTCGACGCACTGAGTTCCGCCGCCTACGGGCCGGAGGCTGCGCTGACGCTGCTGATTCCTCTGGGCATGATGGGCGTCGCCTACATACTGCCTATCATCGGCGCGATTCTCGTTCTTCTCGCCATCGTTTATTTTTCCTACCGGCAAACGATGCAGGCGTATCCGCACGGCGGCGGGTCGTACACCGTGGCCAGCGAAAACCTGGGCACCGGCGCGGGCCTGCTTGCTGCCGCGGCGCTGATGATCGATTACGTATTGACCGCGGCGGTGGGCATTTCGGCGGGCGTCGGCGCGCTGGTCTCGGCGGTGCCGTCCTTACAGCAGCACACGCTGGTCATCTGCCTGGGAATTTTAGTGGTGCTGGCCATCGTCAATCTGCGCGGCGTTTCCGAAACAGGAGGCATCTTCCTGATTCCCACCTACGTGTTCATCGCCTGCCTGCTGGCCTTGATCGCGATCGGCGTGGCGAAGGTGCTGCTGGCCGGAGGGCATCCGGTACCGGTGGTGGCTCCTCCAAAGCTGGGGAAGGCGACCGAGGCGATGGGCGTGTGGCTGATGCTGCGGGCGTTTTCAAGCGGGTGCACGGCCATGACCGGAGTCGAAGCGGTGAGCAACGGCGTGATGGCGTTTCGCGAACCGACCTACAAGGTCGCGCAGAAGACGCTGACGATCATCATCGGGATTTTGATGATCATGCTGCTCGGCATCGCGTTCCTGGCGCCGGCCTACGGGGTCGCGGCCACTCCTCCGGAGGGACCAGGGTATGAGAGCGTCCTGTCGCAATTGCTGGGCGCGATCACCGGGAAAGGGACATTCTACTGGATCGCCATCGGGTCGATCTTACTGGTGCTGTCGCTTTCGGCGAACACCGCGTTCGCCGATTTTCCACGCCTGGCGCGCGCCATCGCGCAAAATGGTTTTCTTCCGCACACCTTGACGACGCGCGGACGAAGACTGGTGTTTTCGCAAGGCGTCTACGCGCTGGCGATTCTGACCGCCGTCCTGCTGACCATTTTCGGGGGCGTGACCGACCGCCTGATTCCGCTGTACGCAGTGGGCGCGTTTCTGGCGTTCACGCTGTCGCAGGCGGGGATGGTGGTGCATTGGTGGAAAGCCGGAGGCCCGGGCTCGCGGCGCAGCATGTTCATCAACGGACTGGGCGCGGTGGCGACCGGGATCACGGTGGTCGTGGTGCTGATCGCGAAATTCACCGAGGGCGCATGGATCGTGGTGGTGCTGATCCCGGCCATGATCCTGATGATGCACGCTGTGAAGTCTCACTACGACTGGGTGCAGCGAGAGACGGCCGCGAAAGGTCCAATCGTCACCTCCAAGTTGGGGGATCCGATCGTCGTTATCCCAGTGGTGCATTGGGACTTGGTTTCGGAAAACGCCCTGCGCTTCGCCTGGGAAATTTCTTTGGATATTCGCATTGCTCACGTCGAGTGTGGCGATGCTACTCAGAATTTATGCCGGGATTTTTCGCGGCTCATCGAATCGCCGGCGAAAGCCGCGGGCTTGCCGGTGCCGGAGCTGGTGGTGATTCCGTCGCCCTTCCGGTTCATCGTGCGGCCTCTGCTCAACTACACCTTGGAACTGGAGCAGGCCAATCCCGATAAGACCATCGCCGTGCTGATTCCGGAACTGGTGGAGAGCCGCTGGTATTACGTTCTGCTGCACAACAACCGTTCGCAGGCCTTGAAGGCGTTGCTGCTGATCAGCGGCAACCAGCGGACCACCATTATCAATATCCCCTGGCACCTGCCGGGCTGAACATCCCTTCGATGACCAGCCTGTGTCAAAAGTCGGATTGGACCGCTCCTGCCAGTCGCGGCTCTGTTTCGAACCTTGAGGGTTCATCTAGATAAACTGAGCTGCGACTGTCAAGGAGCGGTCAGCGCCCCAACCGGGCTCCATTTGAAGCAACTATTCCAGCGCTTTCGCCAGCTCGCGAGCGATCCGGTCGGCTTCCCGTTCCGGCAGTCCGGCGATGCCGGCGATCCAAGGGCCTTTGGTGAACACAAATACCGGACGCCCCGCGTCGCGGCCGAAGTACCCGCCGAAGGACGGAATGAATTTCGCGTCGGTGAGCGCGTGTTGCCAATCGGGCAGAATCAGAGCGGCATCGGTGGAACTCGCGGCGCGCGCGACGAACACGTCGTACTCGGTCTTGCCCTTCCTGTATTGTCCCAGCGTCCCTCCGGGCATGAACCGCTTCCCGAGCAGCTCCTTATCAACCACGATCGTACTCATTCGATTCGCTTTCGGAAAACGCCGCGATTCGTCGGCCGGCTTGGGCGTGGACACTACTTTCGGCACGGGCGTCGGCGCGGGCTCACCGGGCTTGGATTCGCAGGACGAAAGGAGAATCGCCAAGGCGGCAACGGACAACGTACGCATTCCACTAGAATATCGCCATGAACCGTCGCGCGACCATAATAATCGTCGCTATTATTTTCACTATGTGCGCACACGCCGCAGACCAGGTAAAGCTCATCGTCCTCGACCCCGGACATTTTCACGCCACGCTGGTGCAGAAAGAAATGTACCCGGGCCTCGACCCAACCGTCTCCGTCTACGCTCCGATGACGCCTGACGTGGTCGATTATCTGAACCGCATCGCGCTGTTCAATACACGCAAGGGCAATCCGACGTCGTGGAAAATCGAGTTGCATGCCGGCCCCGATTATTTCGAACGCATGCTCAAGGAACATTCCGGCAACGTGGTGATCCTCACCGGCCGCAATCGCCCGAAAATGGATCGCATCGAGGCGTCGGTCAACGCCGGGCTGAATGTACTGGCTGATAAACCGTGGATCATCACATCGCGCGACCTGCCGCGCCTGGAACGCGTATTGCACGAAGCCGAAAAGAAAAAGCTGGTGGCCTACGACATCATGACGGAGCGATTCGAGATCACGTCGATCCTGCAAAAGGAGCTGGTCAACAGCGAGAGCATTTTTGGCAAACTTGTCGCGGGTAGTGATGCCGAACCGGCTGTGACCGCGCGCAGCGTCCATCATTTAATGAAAGTCGTGGCCGGCGTGCCTCTGCGCCGCCCAGCTTGGTTTTTCGACGTCAGCGAATATGGCGACGGACTAGCCGACGTCGGCACGCATGTGGTCGACCTGGTGCAATGGACCGCGTTTCCGCACGAATCCATCGACTATAAGAAAGACATCCGCATCCTGAACGCGCGCCGCTGGCCGACCGTAATCTCCAAAGCCGATTTCGAACGGGTTACGGGCGAGTCCGAGTTCCCTGCCTCGCTGGCCGCGCACGTCAAGGACGGCAAGCTCGATTACGATTGCAACAACGCGATCCACTACACGGTGCGCGGCGCGCACATCGCGCTGGACGTGCGCTGGAACTGGGAATCGGTCGGCGGCGACATTTACGAAGCGACGTTTCGCGGTACGAAGGCTCACGTCTTCCTTACCCAGGGAACCGCGCCGGGATCGCTGCCCGAGCTTTGCCTCCTTCCCCAGGACCCCGCGGTGTTCGAAGCACTCCACAGTTGGGTTGCTGCGGCTCAGAAGTCGTACCCGGGCCTCGCCATCGAGATTCAGCACGGGGGAGTGGTTCACGTTGTGATCCCGCAGAAATTCCGCGTCGGCCATGAAGACCACTTCGGGCAGGTGACGAGTCTCTTCTTCGATTACCTGAAAAATCCCGCGAGCGTGCCCGCCTGGGAGTTGTCGAACATGATGGTGAAGTATTTCATCACCACGAGCGGGAATAGATAAGGGCCCCGGCGATTCCGGTAGCGAGCATCTGTCCGCATGCTCACGCATGGCGGTTCGAGGAAACCGCGACCGTCAGGGAGTGGATAAATTGCCCTTTCGTAATTAGTGGTATTTTGTTGAGATGTCTGTAGACGAGGAATTACAAGAGCACGCCGAACACGCTAAGGACCCGTTCGACAAAAGAGTAGCGGTCACGATGGCGATCATCGCAGCCATGCTCGCCGTCGACGGGGTGACGGCGCAATTGCTGACGACTGAAGAACTGCTCCTGCAACAAAAGGCCTCCGATCAATGGTCGTACTATCAGGCGAAGTCGATCCGCCGGTATACGTCTGAAGTGGCGGCCGACCTTTTCAAAGGCTTCCACGATCTGGGCACGGCGCCGGTGGAAAAATACAACAAAGCCGCTGAGAAGTACAAGCAGGATGACGAAGAGATCAGCAAGGAAGCCAAGGCTCTGGAGGCTGAGAGCAGGATGAAGGGCGATCAGGCGCATCGCCTGGATTTTGGCGAGGTTTTCCTGGAACTGGGCATCGTCTTCGCCTCGATGGCGATTCTGACCAAGCGCAAATCCATCTGGTTCGCGTCCATTGGGAGCGCGCTGGTAGGCCTGGTGATCGCACTATCGATGCTTACCGTCAAGAGCTAGGCTTCGGGCAGGAGAATAATCAGTTCCAGCTGCGGGGTCGGAAAATCTCCCGGCACAAACGCCGCCAGGTTTCTCGACCGCGTGATGGCCTCCCAGGCCACGCCTGTCTGGCTCAAACTGAAGTACTGATAATTCAGCTTCACCGGAATCGCGCTCGGCGGACGAGGCGTATGCGCCAGGGCGACGCCCGGCAGAGCCTGCCGCACCAGATGCTCGATATGATTCGCGGAACATACCTTCACCAGGTACGGTGTTTTCGAAATCAGCTCCGCTTCGCTCATTTCCGACCGCACCGCCAGGTACATTTTCGTATTGCGCAGGTACTTATCGTCGGCGAGCGACGTGGCGTAAATCGAGGATTGCACCAGCTTCAAAGGCAGCGAAACAAAATTGCTGGGAACCACGGTCTCCAGCAGCAGGCGGATCTTTTCATCCAGGTCCTCGAAACAGAAACTCAGCTCGTCGTGCTCGTATTTCGACAGATCGCGCGGATGAATGGTCGGCGAAAAAGTCGTCAAGCTTCCGGCGAGCGCCAGCATGGACTGAAAAAGCATCTCGGGATGCCCGCGGCGCGTTTCGAACAGATGCTGCAATACCGGAAACTGCGTATTGATCGTGTATAACAGCCAGAAATTGGCGATGTCGGCGGCGCCGAAATCGGCCAGGCTCAAGTTCTTTTGCCGGCGGGTGCCGGCCAACTGGCTGCTCTTCGCGGCAAGAATCTCCACCAGCCGGCGCAGAATCGACACGAGGAAATCGCTCGCGCCGATGTCCAGCAGGGGCGGCACGAAACGCGTGTTGAGCTGAAATAATCCGGCCGGCGTGCGCTCAATCCGCCCGATTCGCAGCACCGAGTTATGCTGCTGCGACTCGCCTTCGACCAGGAATCGAAAATTCTTGCGCGCGATTTGTATCGGCCTCTCCGCCAGTCCCGAATTTTCGTCCCTGGTCATGGAGACTTCGGTCAGATAACGCGTGTCGGCCTTCGATTGCGCGAGCGAAATATTCAAGCCGCGGTCGCGCTGATGTGGAATGGCCAGAAATACGTCGAGCGTTTGCTGGTCGGCCTCGAAGCAATCGGCCAGAGGCTTGGGCGCCGGCGCCGGATCGGCTTCGGGAATATCGAACAGCAGGCCGTCGGGAAAGATTCCGGCCGCGTCGGCCAGGGCCACGTAGCCCGCGGTCAGCGCTTCCTGGTTCCATTGCAGACGGCGGAAACCCCACGGCGCGAAGGTGAGCGCGTCCAACTGGAACTTTAGCGAATTTTCCAGGAACCGATCCTGCGTTTGCAGATACTGCGGGCTCAGCAGCGTGCCCTTCATCCAAATAACCGGCTGCAAGCTTTTCATTCGAATCCTACGTTACACCAATACCAGACTCTGGTGTTTCACGCCGCGCAGCCCCAGCGAATATTCCACCGCCATCTCGGCTTTTTCGCCTTCCACCACCAGCCGCGTCAGGGGGCCGAAAAAATCCACCGCTTCCTGCGCCATAAACGCCGGCACCGACGCCCGCAGCACGCGAGGATCCCAGAAGCGGAAGGTTATCGGCGTCCCGGAGGGCGTATAGAGGGTGACGAAATTCCGGAAGTGCGTGCAAACCTCCTCGATGCCTCCGCCCGAAGTGCAGTAAAAACCCCATCCGCGGCTCCAGCCGTCCTTGATTAACACATCCAGCAGCCGCGCATGCTGCGGCAACTGGACCACATACGCGGCCACGCGCAGTCCGTCGTCCAGGGCAACAAACGGCTCGCCGGACGCGTCGAGAAACGCCGGAATGCGCGCGTCGCGCAGCGGATCCAGCACCGCGAGCACCGTTTCGCCGTCCTTATATAGCGACGTCAACAGTGCCGATTGGCCGCGCGTAAATCCCGGCCAGGCGTTCGATTCGCCGGACAAGCCCAACTCCGCGCGGCTGATTTTCGACGTGCCTTGAACCGATTCTGTGGGCACCGTTGCCACTCTCGGCGAAGGCTCTCTCGACGGCTGTCCGGTCTCGTCCAGGCGAATCGTGAACGTGCTGCCGCCCGCGGTGAGCGAATCGCCTTCGCGCAAAACCGTTTCCGACGTTACCCGTTCGCCGTTGACAAACGTGCCGTTGCTCGAGCCCAGATCGCGCGCGCGAGCCTCGTTGCCGTCGTTCTCAATAGCGAAATGCTGTCCGGAAAGATAGGAATCCTCGCCCAGCGCGTAATCGGATTTTGCAGTGCGGCCGATGCGCAGAATGGTCCCGGAGCGCACTTCTATCTTTCGTCCGGCGATCGGGCCGGACACCGCCTCCAAAATCACCAGCATCGCTTCAAGGGCTCCAGGATCACGGCTTCAGTCTCACATCTTATCGAATTTCGCCGCCCCATCCGGGACCATCACTTTGGAGCCTTGGTTTCCGGCAGTTTCTCCTGCCAGCGTTTCTCGTAAATTTCGATCGCACGAGCCGGGGGAATCGAGGTCGCAAGATGCTCCGTCGACCCGTCCGCGCGGTGGACGACGAGAGGCGCCGCGCCCGGGACAAGATAATCGCGATCGCCGGTGAGCATGTATTGCCGCGGCGCGTAGAAAAATACCCAGCCGAAAGGCCGCTCCACGGTCTGCTTCTCCATGATGACGAAATCATGATGGCCGGGAAGCTCGGCGGCCGTTTTTCGAGCGATTTCGAGCGCCTGCGCGTGGTCGATGGGTTTGTGGACGTCTTGTGGTTCGATCATAAAAAGTAAAAGAAGGATCGAGAGCATTGTCTATTAATGGCTGGGGGCGTTGGTCGGCAACACTCCGATTCCGACATCCTGCGGCGAGTAGCGTGATTGGGCCACGCTCGGGTCCGTGATCGCCCCCGCCGGTTGGCCCGCGCCCCAATTCTGGCCTTCCAGAATCACGGGCGTGCCGTAATGATTGGTCATCGTGATCACGTGCGAGCTGCCATTCCCGTAGTCGATCCCGATGATGGCCGTCGTTCCCCTTCCTCCGGCCCTCACCGTGTCGAAAGCGTCCTGCAGGGTATGTCCCCAGGTAATCGTGGTGCCGTGGCGGGCGCCGATTGCTGGAAACGACCCATCCTGAGTTGCCGAGGCCGTCGCAGCCGCATTGGTTCCATAAAGGCGCGCAATCGCCGCGTCGATGTTGAATCCGCAGTTGATCACGCTGGCCAGCGGATTGATGCCCAGCGCGATGGCCATTAAAGGATTCCCCACTTCCCCGATTTCCACGGTGGGCAGACCGATGACAATCGTGCCTCCGTGCAGCGTCTGGTCGCCCATGCGGGCCGCGCAGAGATAATCGACGATGACACCCAGCGATCCGACGGCGATGGCGTCGGGCGGCCCGATGCAGGTGCAAATGTCGGTCACCCGCGCTTGCATCAGGCCACCGGTATAGACGTCGGGCGAACCCACAGTGATGGGACCGCCGACGTGCGGCACAATAACGGTTACCGCCGGGCAGACGTGGAAATCCGTGACTCGGGCTGCTGGAGGCATGTGCGTTTCCTTCCCTACATCTTGTCGAATTTCGTCCCGTCATCGGCCGCATTGGGGCCGGTCGCATCATCCGGTGGGTTGACGGTGTAAAGTACTTCCGCCGGAGGCGGAGGCGCAACAAAAGAAGGCGCCGGGCCGGTATTGATGTAAACCATGGGAGAATCAATGGTAATCGAAGTAGGCGTCATCGAAATGCAGCTCGACCCCACCTGCAGCGACAAGCCGCCGGTTGCGTGCACGGTGAGGCAATTGGCGGTAATCGCCGCAGTGCCTTGCTGGCATTCCACTATCCAATTCCCCCCGGCCGCCAGCATCGTAGTCTTGCTCACCCATTTGTAGTCGTCACCGGTCACTTCCTGCGAAGCGTCGCCAAAGACTCTGAGGGTCCGATGTTTACGGACCTCGACCTTGTGATCCCCGTCGACCTGCTGCGAAAGGTCTCCCTCAAGATGTTCCATCACGTTCTTCTTGACGTGGAGATGATGCTCCCCCACCGTGGTGAAGTGAAAATCCCCGCCGACGGTGGAGTGCTTATCGCCGCCCACGCTCTCCAATTGGCTTCCCCCGACAATCAGATGGCGGCTTCCGCCCACATACTCGCGGGATTCCTTCTTCACGCGCTCGTCCTTGTCGCGCTCGGCGTGAAGGTAGACCTGCTCTTTTCCCTTCAGATCCTCAAAGCGCAGTTCGTTGTAATTGCCCTGGCCGCCGTGCTTGGTGCTGCGCGATTTCACCGTGCTCACCGTTTTGTGGTCAGGCAATTTGTAGGGCGGCATGTGATCCGGGTTATAAACGCTGCCCATCACCACCGGATGGTCGGGATCGCCTTCGAGAAAGCTCACCAGCACTTCCTGCCCGATGCGCGGAATGTGGATGCTACCCCAGTTCTGCCCCGCCCACGGCGTCGCCACCTGCATCCAGCAGGAGGAATCGATATTCAACTTGCCCTCCCGGTCCCAATACATCTGGACTTTGACGCGGCCGTACTTGTCGGTGAAAATTTCCTCGCCTTCCGGTCCGACAACCACGCCACTCACCGGTCCCGCGATCTTCGGGACTTCCCTCCTCCGCGAAGGCCGAAACGGCAGCGCGAACGGAAGACAGGTGAACGCGTTCCGATAGGAGGGCTTGTCGTTCTCATCGGCGGAGCGGAAGCTACCCTCGGAGGCGTCGTGCGAAACCGACAGGATCACATACTTTCCGTCCGGCACGATCCCGCGCATCAAAAGGAATTTGTAGCCCGCCGTAAACATGCGGTGATTGCCCGCGCCGCTAATCAGCAGCGCCGGAGTCTCCGTCTCTTCCATCCGAATCCCGACCGTCCGCTTATTGTCCTTGAAGATTTTTTGCAGATCGTCCGGTTGCTCCGCGCCCGCCCTGTCGATGCCGTCGAACCGGTAGGCGTAACGTCCCGGATGCTCGTAAACCTCCATGGCGGCATTGCCGAGGTTCAACTGGTGCGTTACGCTGCCCACCTGCACCGAGCCCACCACCGGCTGGTCGGCCATCAGATTCTTGCCCGGCAACTGAAAGTGATGATCCCAGAGCGTGTATTTGCCCGAAGTCCAGTTCTGCGCCTTGTGCCAATCCGTGATGCGCTCGTCGTCGCGCGAGCCTCCCGCAACCGGATCGAACAGCACCGAAGGATTGCCCCCCGGCAGATCGTCGTGCGATTGCGGCGTGTTGGCGACGACCATGGTGTGTTTGCCGCGTTTGGGAAACTCAAAGAAATAGTAGATGCCTTCCTCTTCCATCAGCCGCGACGCAAAATCGAAATCCGATTCCTGATACTGGGTACAGTAATTGCGCGCCTCGAAGGTCCCCACCAGCTGATAATTGACATCGTATCCCTCGAAGACCTGCTTCAAGATCTCGGGCACCGAGATGTGCTGAAAAATACGGCTGCGGAACCTCTGCGTCAGACTCCAGACCGTCGGCGCCACAGTAATTTCATACTCGTAAAAATCGTCCAGCCGCGCGCCTTGCGCCACTTGCACCGCGATTCCGTCAAAATTGCGATTCCCCAGTCCGAGAAGGCCGCCCAGCACCCCGAAGCTGACCTGTTGGCCGATCAACTTCTCGAACGCGACGTCGGTCGAGGGCTCCGCCAGCAGCGCCAGACGGAATGAGAAAAGCTCGCTGATCGCCTCATGCCCGCTGAAACGGTTCAGCAGCAGTTGATTGTCTCCGAGCGGCGTATCCAGATACAAATTCCGGTCTTCTTGCTGAATGAATCCCATAAATGCCTTTCGCGGACGCGGGACCTGTCCCTTCGCGTGCGGGGAACGCTTCTCTCCTCAACAGGAGCCAGCGGCCTCGGGCTCCCGGAAACCAGACACATACCATCGCCATACGCACCTCCGAAACAGCTTCGGCGCTCGGTTGAACAACCGCCTCACATGTTTACGCGTAAACGAAGTTCGAATCGGCTCCCACGCCGACGTGTATGTTGGTGAGCTTCTGCCCCTCGGCCATTCCGGCCAGCAGGCGGCGCGAGATCTGCGGTAGCAGGGTGTTGGTCAGAATATTGTCGACATTGCGCGCGCCGCTCTCGACTTCCGTGCAGCGCTTGGCCACTTCCTCCACCAGCGCTGGATCGTAGTCGAGGGTCACGCGGTGGTTTTCGAGCAACCTTCGCTGAATCTTCCCCAGCTTCAATTTGATGATGGTTTTCAGCGCCTCGTCGCGCACCGGGAAGTAGGGAATAATCACCAGGCGTCCCAGAAACGCAGGCTTGAAAATTTTATCCAACTCGGGCTTCAGGGCTTTGATCAGGCCTTCGGGGCTCGGCGCGGTTTCCGGATCCGCCATCAACTTCATGAGCGTGTCGGTGCCGGCGTTCGACGTCAGGATGATGATGGTGTTCTTGAAATCGATCTCCCGTCCCTCGCCGTCCTCCATCATGCCCTTGTCGAAAACCTGGAAGAACAGTTCCAGAACGTCGGGATGCGCCTTCTCCACTTCGTCGAGCAGCACGACGGAATAAGGCCTGCGCCGCACCGCTTCGGTGAGCACTCCGCCTTCTCCATAGCCGACATATCCCGGAGGCGAACCCTTCAACGTCGAAACGGTATGAGCTTCCTGAAATTCGCTCATATTGATGGTGATCATGTTGCGCTCGCCTCCGTACATCAGGTCGGAAAGCGTGAGCGCGGTCTCCGTTTTGCCGACGCCGCTGGGGCCGACCAACAGAAATACTCCAATTGGCTTGTTCGGGTCTTCCAGGCTCGCGCGCGAAGTTCGGATACGTTCGGCGATCTGCACCAGCGCGTGATTCTGGCCGATGACGCGCGATCCGAGGACACTTTCGAGCGTCAACACCGTCGCGATTTCGTCCTTCAGCATTTTGCCGGCGGGAATGCCGGTCCACGCCGAGATTACTTCGCCGATGGTGTGCCCGTCCACGCAGACGCGCATTAGCGGTGTTTCACCCTGCAATTGCGCCAATTCCGCGTTTAATTTATCCAGTTCTTCCCGACTCCCTTCCTTGCCTTCGAGCTTGGTGCGCAGATCGCGGATTTTCATCACCAGATCGCGTTCCTTGTTGAACCGTTCACTGAGCGTTTTCAGCCGCTCCTCGGCCGCGGCTTTTTTCTTGGCGATGTTTTCCAGTCGCTCGGCATGATCCGCGCCGACCGAGGCTTCGCGTTCCAGAACGCGCGTCTGCACGGCTAAATCGTCCAGTTCGCGCGAGGCGTCTTCGATCGCGGCGGGGATGGAATTCTGCCCCAGCGACAAACGCGCGCAAGCGGTATCGAGAACACTGACCGCTTTATCGGGCAACTGGCGGCCGGCTAGAAATCGATGCGACAAACGCACCGCGGCGGAGACGCCTTCGTCCAGAATGCGCACGTTGTGGTGTTTTTCCAGCGCTCCGACAATGCCGCGCAGCATGACCATGCATTGCGCCTCGACTGGCTCCTCGACCTTGACCACCTGGAAGCGGCGGGCGAGGGCGGCGTCTTTTTCGAAAAATTTCTTGTACTCGCTCCAGGTGGTCGCGGCGATGGTTCTCAGCTCGCCTCGGGCGAGGGCGGGTTTCAGCAAATTGGCGGCGTCGTTCTGGCCTGCCTGACCTCCCGCGCCAATCATGGTATGCGCTTCGTCGATGAACAGAATAATCGGGATGGGCGACGATTTCACTTCTTCAATGAGGCCCTTGAGGCGATTTTCAAATTCTCCCTTGATCCCGGCGCCGGCCTGCAGCAAAGCTAAATCAAGCGTGTGCAAATGGACATTCTTGAGCGACGGAGGAACGTCTCCGGCGGCGATCCTGAGCGCGAAGCCCTCCACCACGGCCGTTTTTCCGACGCCCGCTTCCCCTGTCAGAATCGGGTTATTCTGGCGGCGCCGCATCAGGATGTCGATCACCTGGCGAATTTCCGAATCGCGCCCCAGGACCGGATCGATTTTGCCTTTTTTTGCGTTTTCGGTGAGGTTGACGGTGAACTGATCGAGGTTCGGAGTCTTGCCGCCGGCTGCCTTCGGAAGCGCGGTTTCACCAGGTGCGAGCGCTTCTGGAGCATCCTCCTGGGTGCCCTCGACGATGTCGAGAAACGCCTTTTTGAGCGCGACTGCGTCGATTTTGGGCAGTTCCTTGCCCCTGGTCAACCGCATTAGTTCCTCGCTCGACACCAGCGCCAGAATCAAGTGCCCGCTGCGCACCTGCGTCGCGTTGAAGTCGAGCGAGGCGACGGACCACGCCTCGGAAAGCAGTTTCAAAACATGCGGGCTGAACGCGGGCGTCCGGGCGTTGCCCGTCTTGAAGGTATCCAGACTGCGTTCGATCTCCTTTTGCAGGCGGGAGGTGTCGATCTCGAACTGATGAAAAATCTTCGCCGCGTCGCTGCCGCTCGAATCGAGGAGCTTCATTAAGAGATGCTCGATCTCGATGTCGTAATGCGTGCGAGCCAGGCAGAGTCCGGCCGCGGCTTCGAGTGCGCCGCGCGTGGTGTCGTTCAGTTTTCCGATCAGACCTTTTAAATTCACGCTCATTTTGGTTCCTCTTCAGATGGTCAGGATTGTATCACCAGCATGCTCGGGCTTGGGCTGCGTCTTTGCCCATGAGGTCCAGCCCAGGCGCGGGGCTCCCCCCAATTCGCAGGCCGGTACTTCGTCCTTCTTCAAAATCAGGCGCACTTCAAAATCGAGCTCGCCGCGTCCGGCGAATTTCGCCAGCGACTGCAAAGGCGCGTGCGCGGTGCCGGAGGGCAGAAAATCCAGGTATTTTTCGAGATTGAGTGGCCCGATATGCAGGCGCACGCCAGACTGCTGGTGCCAGATCTCGTCGCCGACAATCGCTCCGCCGCCCAGTTGTTCGGATTCGGTGGAGGCACGGTCGAACACGCACAGATCTTTGGCCGCGAGGCGAAACCAGGCGCCGGTGAACTGCTCGATCTCCACCTGGACATCGAAATAATCTTCAATAATGCGCTGCAACGCGACCGTCGAGCGCGGCCGCAAGGCCAGCAGGCCGGCGTAATAGAGAAGCGAATCGTCGTGGACGTTCAATCGCTCGGCCAGGTCTGTGGTGCCGATGCCGATCAGGTCCATCAGGTGATGCGAAAACTTGTCGCGCTCGCCGCGCTCATATGCGATGGTGAAGCGGTATTTTTCCCAGGCCTGATAAAACAGCGAAATCATGCGGTGGTTGAAGATATCGAAAAACCTCACCATCACGAAGTCTTTGTTGCGGACGCGTTCCACGAGAAGTTCGGTGTAATAAAGCGGGAGCACGCCCATGGGGCCGGTGAGGCCCATGAAATTCACGACTAAGACCGGCACGTCGCCGTCCCAGATGATTTGCTGAATCTGGCTGGCGGGGAACGGAAAAGAGCTGTGAGCGTTAAAACGCATCACCTCTTTGTCGGGGCTGACGAAGCGTCCGACGGGGGCGCGGTCCGGGAAAAGGCGTTCAATGAGGCGCACGGCCTGGAAGAATTCGAAGCGGCACGGGTTCTCGCGCAGCTTGGCTTCCATCAGCGCGTAGCGATAGGGCGTATTGGTCATTTTAAGGAAAGCCCGCGCAACGTTGCAAGGTCATCCTTTCCATAACGAGTGTGTACGTCGGCTGGGACCGTTCCTGCAAGTCGCGGCTCTGTTTCGGACGGTCAGCCCTGAAGTTTTCACACAGACTCGTACTGGAGGGGATATCGTCCAGCCACTAAATCCAGTTACATCAATATCGTTTGACCGGCGCGCGGTGGCCATTCTTTGAGCGGCTCCTTTCTCTGACGGGTGCGTACCGCGAGCTGACTGAAGCTGTTCAGCGATACGTACTCGGCCAGAAACCGTTCGATGACGCTGGAGAACAGAAAAACACCGGCGCCGGCGAACATTTCTTCGTCCAGTTCCAACTCCACGCGCGTGCCGCGTGCAAAAGTGATTCCGTTTTCCGAGATCAGGCGCGCAAAATGACGGGCGCTGGAAATTTTCGTGATGCCGTCGATTTGTTTTTCCGAATACGCCGAGCCGGTGAAGTTGTACAGTTTGAGAATCTCCTGAAACGCCTCCCGTCCTTCGTCGACCAGCGATAGATAGTTAAGAGAAAGGTGCGAAATCAGCCGCCACAGGGCCGATTTTCCCGACGGAGGGCGCACCGACATGGTGGGCTTACGCAGCGCGACAATTCTCTTGATGGCCGCGCCGCCTTCAATTTCGAAATCGCCCGCTTCATTGGCGAAGCTCAGGCGCGAAGGCAGGTCGCGATTGGTGCATGTCGTACGCAGCGTGAGCGTATCGAGATCGGGATGGACGGGGCGCGCCGACAGATCGACCAGGGTGACCGACACTTCCGTTCCCTCATCGTTGGCCTTGGCAGAGGGCCGCCGATGGGCCAGCCAGAAGGTCTGCTTCTTATCGCGCTGCGTGCCGTGGCGGAAGGAATAGAAAGGCTCGAAGCGCTGCACTTCGTTGGTCTGCGGATTGATGCTGAGCACTTCGTCGATGGAGAAAATTTCCGTCGCCTGCGGGCGGCGCACATCGGGCACGACGGAGTATTCATATTTGCGCTGATCGAGCAGGATGGGCTCGGCCGTCTGCATGAACAGATTGATGATGGGCGTCGCGTTGAGGCGGAAGGTCTTGGCGTTGACGCCCAGCTCCAGAATCTGGCGCCGCTCGGTCTGCTCAAACTGCGAGATCAGGAAGACGATCTCGAAACGATTTTTCATCCCCGCACCGAGGGCTTCGGCGAGGCCGCTGATATCCAGAAAGAAAAACTTGTCGGGGAACGTAAAATATTCCTGGAGAAGTCGGTAGCCAGGGAAGCTGCGGCGCGGATACGGCAGCATGGATTCGGCTTCGGTAAATCCGGCCGGGCGGACCGAGTCCCCGCGCAGCACCACCGGGCGGATGCGCGAATTGGGAGTGGGATCGCGTACCAGAACCTGGACCGTGTTGGCGCAGATCAGCTCATAAAGCGTATGGGCGACGTTGGCCTCGGCGGAAATGTGGAGCCGCAGCGTGTCGAAGTTCAGCGCGGAGAGAGGAACGTCCGGCGGGGTGCGAAATTCCACCCGAATGGCGGCGACCGCGTCCAGCGATTTGACGGGAGGCGACAAGCGGTCGGGCGAGGTCCATTCTCCGGCGGCGACGCTCAGCGGGAGCACCGTCGTATCGAAACAGGTGCGGAACTGGCAGGGCACTCCGGCGACGGCGCGAGAGTTGAGCACGGAACCGCGGGGCACTTTCTGGGGCGCGGCCGCGCCTCCCTTTTCGGCATCAAGATGCATCTCGACAATCGACATGGAGGGCAGAGGGCGGATGTAATGCGGATAGAGGATGCTGAGCAGGGCCTCCGTAATTTCCGGAAACTCGTCGTCGATCTTGAGATGAACGCGGGCGGCAAGGAAGGCGAACGCTTCGAGCAAGCGTTCGACGTGGGGATCTTCGCACTTATCGGATTCCAGAATCAGGCGTCCGGCGATGAGCGGATATTTTTGCCCGAACTCGGCGCCGAGCTGGCGGAGGTAGTTGAGCTCGCGCTCGTAGTAGTCGAGGAGTTCGTCACGCATGGAGAAGTCCCCTTGTGGGGCGAGCAAGTTTGGTTGCAGCCGCTCTTTCAGGCGGCTTCTTCGTTTCCCAGGCAACGTGTCGAAGAGCCGCCTGAATAGCCGGCCCCACAAGAGGCAGTTGCACGGAACAGGCAAGCATCAGCGTTCGCCCCGGAGCTGGTATTCGCCGCTGGCCAGTTGCAGTTCGCCGTCGAAGGAAATGTGTTCGGGCGAAGGGTCCATTTGCAGCGAGCCTTCGATCTGGAAGCGCAACGTGCGCGTGCCGACGCCGCTGCCCTCCACCAGCACGACGCGCACGTTGCGCAGGCGCGGCTCGAACAGGGCGATGGTGCGCTCCAGCTCGGCCAGCAGCTTCTGGCGGTCCTTGGGAGCGTTGGCGCTCATAGCGGAAAAATCGGGCAGGCCGTAGTTGAAAAGTGACTGCGAGGTCTCCACCATCGATTCCGGCGCGGCCAGTGGATTTCGGCGCGTGTTCAACAACCACTCGAGATCGCGGCGTAAAGCGGCCTTCAACCCGCGCACGCTGGCGCCCCGGGAGCGATAGGGGTCGGAGGCGGGCGAAACGGGGATGGAACGATCGCGGCCACGGTCGTTGCTCCGATCCTGGAGGCGGTCGATCAGCGACTGGGTGACGGGTTGATCGGCGTCCTGTCTAGCCATTATCGGGCGCACTCCAGCGCTTGCAGCGGGTCGAGGCGCGAAATGCGGGCGTACAATTTCTGCTTCACGGCGTCGTCGCGTTGCAATTTATAGAGCATGACCAGAGGCTGAGCGACGATTTCGCGCGATTCCCAGGCATCCAGCTGATGCAGGTCGATCGATTGCGCGAGTTCTTCGAGAATCGGTTGGGCGAGCGTTTCGTGACCCGTCATCATGCAGACCTGCGCCAGTTGCAGCCGCCTCTCAAAGCGGGCGCGGCCGGATTGCTGGCGCGGAATTTCGTCGGCCAGCATCTGAATGGCTTCGTTGGCGCGGCCGGATCTAGCGGCTTCTACGGCCAGCGTAAACGTATCGGGCGGCGCATTGGGGATGACCGCCGCTGGCTGTGCAAAAACCGGGACCGGCAACTCCGGCGGCGCGGGCGATTCCAGCTGCTTCAACCAGGCCAGCGTTTCGGCGCTGGCGACCGGCGTTTCGTCCGAAAATTCCCATTGCGGAAGGCGCGGCAGATCCACGAGCAGCGTGCGAACCTCGCTGCGGATGGCGGCGGCGACGCGCGCGTAGCCGCTCTGCTCGGTCGCGTTCACAACGTGGCGCTGAAGGTCCAGCCACGCTCGCCCATAGGGTTGCGCCATGGCGGTCTCGGCGGCTTCGATCAGCTCTCTCCAGTTATTTTCGGCCGCCAGGCGGCGGATGGTCTGGCGAACTTCGGTGGGCGGAGGAACCAGCATGGCGGCATCGGGCGGATCGCCATAGCCGCGCAACTCGCCCCAGCGGTAGCCGCGTAACAAAAGATAAGGAGCAGGGTTATACGCGTCCTGGGAGCGCAGGAATTTCGCGACTGCCTGGAGGCGCGGAGCGACGTTTTCGAGACTGTCGGGTTCCAGTCCGATCGCCCCTGTTTTTTGCGGCGGCGGCGGTAGCGCGGCCTGCGCGGATTCTTCGGTGGGCGGGTAAGATGGCTGGGGTACCGGTTCGGGCTCAGGCTCCGGCTGGGCGGATACGCGGCCGGGGCGCTTTTGCAGAATCTGATTCGTCGTGTGACGCACTTCCTCAAGGGCGGTGCGCAGAGGCATGAAACTAGGCCCGTCGTTGCCGAATTTTTCGTCGCAAAGGGTCGCCAGCGACGTGGTGGAGGCGAGACAGCCATCGAGAGCTGCCACCCAGGCTTCGTACTGCGCGGTGGGCGTGGAAGCGGCGTCCTTATCGAAATCCTCGACAGTGGGTTTGCCTTCGGCGACGGCGGCGGTGCGTGCCGCCCGCTTGGCATCGCTCTGCGCGGCATCCTCTTCCGACCCTACACGGCGCGACTCCTGGTATTGCATCAAGCCGAAGCCGCCCGCCGTGATGGGCGTGGCCCGAACAGCGTCGACCAGACGATCGCCGACCCAGCCCAGCAGCAGGCTGCGCGGTTCCAGATCGTCATCCTCAATTTCGGGATGGAGCGTGTCCCAGAACTGTTCGAGAAGGCCGCGCAGAAGATCGAGGCCCTGCTGGAGGCCGGCAAAACCCTCGCGATGGAGCGCGGCATCGGTCAACCAGACAGCGAGTTGAAGATCTTTCGAGCGCTCGGCCAGAGCTTTGCCGGTGAGATCGACGACCACCCGGTAGTCGGCGAGTTTGCGCTCGTGCTGCCAGTCGCCTTGAGGACCGGTGTCGTCCTGCCGGCGCGCTTCCTTCAACTGGTCGTAGACGGGCTCGTAACGGAGACTGACGCCGCTCGGGTTGTCGCCGGCGATGGGGTTCAGCAAATCATCGCGAAGGGGCATGGTTCAGACTTGATCAGTCCCTTCGGCCCCTTCCGCCGGAGTGAACTCAATCTTGCGGATGTCGAGCAGAGGGAAGTCCTCGTCATCGACCGAAAAAATTCGTTGACCGGAAGGCACGCTGACGCCGTCGACTTCGGCCCATTCCGTGGCGCGTCCTAATTTGACGTTATCGTCGGAGTGTTTCCAGGAAAAGGGCGCCAGGACGGGAAGCAGCACCTCGCCCAGTTCCTTATCCTTAAATGCGGGGCCGGTGCGAACCAGCGCCGGAGCCCACAGCAGATCGCGGAGGCGCTTGGGAGCCTCCAGTTCGATCGATTCGATGTGTTCGAATGGAATCCACAGGTAGGCGCCGGCGGCGAAGATCTCGAGGCGCGGGCCAACCCTCGGATCGGCATCCTCTAACATTTCGAACGGCTGTCCGTTGATGGTTCCTCCGCGGGGATTGCCGGAGACGGGCGCGACCGGGTAGTCCTTTTTCTCGAACAGATCCTGACGGAGACGTTCGGCGTGAAGAGCGGAGAAATAGAGAATCGCGCCGACGCGCGAATCGGGAGTCGCGTCCGCGAGAATGTTCAGGTGCTTCTCGGCGCGATCATAATCGCCTTTGAAGCACAACAACTCAAACAGAAACGTGCGGCGCCGGGCGTCGGTGGGGTTGTCCCTCACCTCGACGCCCAGCGCCTCGATCGCTTCGCTGAGTTTTCCTGCTTTGAAAAGCTCCTGAGCGCTCATGAAAGAGTTTAGCCGCCTTTGTTGGTCGAGAAGTCGAAGAACTTAATGGTCGCGGCTCCCTGCCCACCACCCACTTGTTGCTGGTTGTACTGGAACGTGAGCTTGCCGTAGGACATCGAGCCGTACTCCCATGTCACCCAATTGTCGCTCACTTCGCTGCCGGCTTCGATACTGAATTCGGCGCCGCCCGCGCCCAGTTCAACGTCGAAACCGAGGTCAATCCGATGAGACGAAACGTAGACATTTTCGAGGGTGATGGTGAGGTAATCCCATTGCGTCCCTCCCTGCTTGCGGGCATAGAGCATGACCTTGTCGATCGGGGTACCGTTGGCGCAGTACTGGAACAACAACGGGCTCGCGACGCTGGGCTTTGATCTGAAATGCAAATCCCCAGCCTTTACTTTTCCAGCACCTCCGCCCACCGTTCCAGAGCTGGCGACCGTCGATGTATTGGTGCAGCCCCAATAGCACGAGTCGAGTTCGATTGCGCCTGAGTGTTGGGAATCAGTGGATTCTCCTTTGATTCCGTTCGGCATCAAGAAAAAGTCTACAACAGCCATATTGCTTATCTCCTTGTCTCTATTCGCGTGGAATTACTGAAAACCGGATCAACGTTTTACTTCTTTTGCGCGGGCGCCGGGAGATCCGCAACCAGGCGCAGACCGACGCTGAGTTCGTCGAGCTGGAAGTGCGGACGCAGGAACGCCGTGGCGCGGTAGACGCCAGGCTTACCGGGGACCTCGGCCACGTCGATCCTCGCTTCGCGTAAAGGATGGGACGCCTTGACGGTTTGCGAGGCGGTGTCGTCCGGCGTGACGTAGTGCTGAATCCACTGGTTGAGGAAGCGCTCGCAATCGGTACGCGACATGAAGCTGCCGAGCTTATCGCGCATCATGGCTTTCAGATAATGGGCGAAGCGCGAGACTGCGAAGATATAAGGCAATTGCGTGGACAAGCGGGCGTTGGCGTTGGCAGCGTCCTTATCGTACATTTTGGCCTTCTGGCAGCTCTGCACGCTGAAAAACGCCGCAAAGTCGTTGTTCTTGGAGTGTACCAGCGGGATGAAGCCCTGGTCCGCCATTTCCTTTTCGCGGCGATCGGTGATCTGTACTTCGCAGGGACACTTCATCGCCAGATCGCCTTCGTCGGTGTAGAAATTATGGACCGGCAGTCCTTCCACAAGTCCGCCGCCCTCGACACCGCGGATAGCCGCACACCAACCATACATCGCGAATGCGTTGGTCAACCGGGAGCCGAGCGCATAGGCCGCGTTGCCCCACAAGTACTTATTGTGCTCCGTGCCGTCGACGTCCTCTTCATACTGGAAGGCTTCGATCGTCTTGGTATTCTTCCCGTAGGGAAGGCGGAGCAGCATGCGGGGAGCGGTGAGGCCGACATAGCGGGAATCCTCGCTCTGGCGGAACGATTTCCACTTGGCGTATTCGGTGTTGTCGAATACCTTGGATAAATCGCGCGGCGCATCCAGGTTCGCATAGCTCTCCAGATTGAAGAAATCCGGACTGGCGGCGGATAGGAAAGGCGCGTGGGCGCCGGCGGCGGTCTGGGAGATCCGCTCCAGCAGTTCGACGTCCTCCGGATGTTTGCCGAACTGGTAGTCGCCGATCAACGCGGCGAACGGCGCTCCGCCGAAGACGCCAAACTCCTCTTCGTAGACTTTCTTAAAGAGGGCGCTCTGGTCGAACTCGGGGGCGCGTTGCAGGTCCTTCAAAAGCTCTCGTTTGGAGACATTCAAGACCTTGATCTTCAGTTTGTCGTTGGTTTCGCTCTGGTCGAGCATGTATTTCAAACCGCGCCAACTCGCCTCCAGCTTCTGAAACAACTCGTGATGCAGAATCTCATTCACCTGAATGGAGAGCAGATGATCGATCTGCGCGATGCGCTGGTTGATCATCGTCTCGGCGTCCCTGGTGATGGTCATGGAGCCTTCGAGCACTTGGGAAACAAACTCTTTCACCAGGTCCTTGCCCCGCTCCTTGGCGGCATCGTCCTTGCCCATCCGCCCTTCTTCAACAATCTGCTCGAGCAGACCTTTTTCGAGCACCTGCTCTACCGCCTGTGGCGCTCCTGCTGTCGATTTTTTTGCCTCAGCCATTGGATCCTCCCGCGGGATTGCCTATTTCCTTCTTCAGTTTGTCCATCTTATCCTTATCGCCGACCGCGCCCAGCAGCGCTTCCTCCAGTTTGTCGTTTCCTTGCAGGCTGGCCCGGAGGTTGCTCAACTTGGTGCGCAGGTCCATCAGCTCAGCGAGCGGCTTGACCTGACGGACGACATTCTCCGGCTCGAAGTCGTCCATGCTCTTAAAGTGAAGATCGACCTTCAACTTGGGAGCATCGGCATCCTCAGCCAGCTTGTTCTCGACAGTGAAGGCAAGGTGCGGCTTCATCCCCTCCAGCACGCTGTCGAAGTTATCCGGGTTGACCTCGGTGAACTTACGGTCGCGCAGACGAGGCAATGGCTCGGTTGGCTGACCCGTGAAGTCCCCCAGGACGCCCATGACGAAAGGCAACTCCCTGATCTCGATGGCGTCGCCGACTTCTACTTCATAGGTGATATGCACCCGCGGCGGACGGACTCGCCCCAGTTTGGCATGTACACTTTCTCTGGCCATAATGATCCTCGCTCTCTTGTAGTGCGCCAAGCGGCCGGATTCGTTTCACCGCGGGCGTCTTCTGTCCGTGTCGAGTATATCCGCGCCGGGGGATACAGGTCAAGATGGCATGTTTCACACCTCTCGCGTCCCGCGGGTGTTTGCGGCTCCCGCTCACGTTCCCTCTCCTCCTGCCGTTAAGACACATGTGACCAGCCGGGGCCAGCCCCGACAATCGACTGACAGGAAGGAACTTCATGGCTACCAGCCTCCTCACTCCGAACGACCAATCGACCGCCAAGGCCGATACGCGCGCGGGCAAGTACCTCGTGTTTCATCTGGGCGAAGAAGAATTCGGGATCCAGGTACAGAAAGTCCGCGAAATCATGGGCGTCCAGGACATCACCCAGGTCCCGCAGACGCCGCCCGAAGTGAAGGGCGTCATCAACCTGCGCGGCAAAGTGATCCCCGTGGTCGACCTGAGGCTGAAGTTCACCATGCCGGCCAAGGAATACACGCACCGCACCTGCATCATCGTGGTGCAAGTGGCCGGCGCGCGTGGCTCCATGCTGATGGGCATCGTGGTGGACGGCGTGGCCGAAGTGCTGCAAATTGCCGGCGCCGACGTCGAGGATACGCCCAGTTTCGGCAAGGAAGTGGAAGTTTCCTACGTCATGGGCCTGGCCAAGATCAAAGGCAAAGTGAAAATCCTCCTCGATATCGACCAGGTGATGACCGCCCGCGAACTCGCGCGCCTCGACCTGGCGGCGAAGTAAACGGAGCCATTGAAAATGGCGGTGGAAGAAGTCATCCAAGCGGACATCAGGGCAGTCTTGAGCCAGCTCGACGAGCTGAGCGTGAAGATGGTGGTCGGCGGAGCCGGCGCGCCAGAGACGCTCGAAGTCCTTGCGGCCATCGAGAAAACCACGCGGGAAGCGGGCCGCGCTCCGGTGGCCGACGCCGCCAGGGAATTGCAGGCTCGCGCCACCGGAGCGGCAAAAACATCGACCGAGGAATTTGAGCGAGTGGTCACCGCGGGAATCGAAAATCTGCGCAAGGCGCTCGAATCCGCCCAAACGCCGGCCAAACCAGCGCAGCACGCCCCCGCCGCCATGTCCCTGGCTCAGGACCCGGAACTGATGGGCGATTTCGTGAACGAAGCCGGAGAACACCTGGCCACCATCGAGGCGCAGATCCTCATCCTCGAACGCGACCCCACCGCCGGCGATCCTTTAAACGCCGCCTTCCGCGGCTTTCATACCATAAAAGGCCTGGCCGGATTCCTGGACCTGGGCGACATCCGCGCGGTGTCGCACGAAGTGGAAACGGTGCTCGACAAGGCCCGCAATCAGCAGCTGCTGCTGACGCCGGCCATTATCGACGTGGTCCTCGAAAGCGCGGATTACCTGAAAAGGGCGATCGCCTGCGTGCAAGCCGGATTACACGGCACGGTGGCCGACGCTCCGGCCTATGACGGATTGCTGGAGCGCGTGTGCGCCGTTCTGCAAGGCAAGCACATGCCGGCCGCCGCGGCCAGCCCGGTAGAGCCGGAAGCCCCCAAACCAGCCGACAAAGCGAAAACCGCCGAGACTGTCAAGTCTGAAGGCGAGGCGACGTTTTCTCTCCGCGTCGACGCCGGCAAGCTCGATTACATGATGGACATGGTGGGCGAGCTGGTCATCGCACAGTCCCTGATCACGCACAACCCGGAGATCGGAGCGCTCGAAAGCGGGCCGCTGCAACGTAATCTCCAACAGCTCAGCCGCATCACCGCCGAAGTGCAGCGCGTGGCCATGAGCATGCGCATGACGCCCGTTTCTCAACTGTTCGGCCGCATGACCCGGCTGGTGCGGGACCTGACGCGCAAGAACGGCAAGCAGGTCCGGCTCGAACTGTCGGGCGAAGAAACCGAGCTCGATAAGACCATCATCGAACAACTGGCCGATCCGCTGATGCACATGGTGCGCAACTCGCTCGACCACGGCCTCGAAGGACCGGAGGAGCGCGTGGCCGCCGGAAAATCCGAGGAAGGAACGCTGCTGCTGTCGGCATCGCATCAGGCCGGGCACATTCTGATCGAAATCACCGACGACGGGCGCGGGCTGAACACCGACAAAATTCTCAAAAAGGCGCGTGAGCGGGGGCTGGTTCCGGAAGGACAGAACCTCAGCGAGAACGAGATCTTCTTCCTGATTTTCGAGCCCGGATTTTCGACCGCCGAAGTGGTCACCGACGTCAGCGGCCGCGGCGTCGGCATGGATGTGGTGCGGCGGCAGATTCAAGGCCTGCGCGGACGGATCGAAATTAAATCTGTCCGCGGGCGCGGCACCACCTTCCTGATGCGCCTGCCCCTCACGCTGGCCATTATCGACGGCCTGATCGTAGGCGTGGGCCAGGAACGCTACATCATGCCGATCAACTCCGTGCGCGAAATGCTGCGGCCCACCGCGGAAATGATTTTCACCATGGAAGGGCGCGCCGAAATGGCGATGGTGCGCGGCGAACTACTGCCTATCGTGCGACTGAACCGGCGATTTGGAATCGAAGGCGCGCGCCAGAATCCATGGGAGGGTCTTTTTGTGGTCGCGGAATCCCAGGGCCGGCGATTCTGCCTTCTCGTCGACGAGATGCTGGGCAAGCAGGAAGTGGTCATCAAAAACCTGGGCGACACGTTCCGCCAGGTTTCCGGGATTTCCGGAGGCGCGATTCTGGGCGACGGCCGCGTCGGCCTGATTCTCGACGTGAACGGCGTGCTGCGGGAGACGGCGAATGCATAATCCTCCTACGCTCGAAGCGCGCGAGTTCGAAAAATTCCGCCGCCTGGCTTACGACAAGTTCGGACTGAACCTGACCGGCGCCAAGCACGAACTGGTGGCCGCGCGATTAGGCAAAAAGCTGCGTGAACTGAAAATCCCCAGCTACAAGGCCTACTACGATCTCGTCGTGGCGGACCGCACCGGCGAATCGCTGATCGCCCTGATCGACGCGCTCTCCACCAATCACACGTCGTTCCTGCGCGAAGCCTCGCACTTCGCATTTCTGTTGGCGCGTGTGCTCCCTGCACTGCGCAAACGCTCCTCCATCGACATCTGGAGCGCGCCGTGTTCGACCGGCGAAGAACCTTACTCGATCGCCGTGACGCTGCTCGAACAACTGGGCATGCCTCCCAAACCCGCGCTGCGCATCCGCGCCACCGACATTTCCACCAAGGCTCTGGAGATCGCGAAAAAAGGCGCATACACGGCCGAAAAACTGTGTGCGATGCCCATGGCTCTGATCAAGAAATATTTCACCCAAACCGGCCCCGGGGCGTTTCAAATCTCGGCCGATGTCCGCCGCATGATCGAATTCGAACGCTTCAATCTAATCGAGCCGATGCGCGTCAACCGCGCCTTCCCCATCATCTTCTGCCGCAACGTCATGATCTATTTCGATAAGCCGACGCAGGAACGCGTGGTGGCCAACCTGTCTCAATTTCTCGAGCCCGGCGGCTACCTGATGATCGGCCATTCGGAAAGCCTGATGGGCGTCAGGCACGGACTGGAATATGTTCAGCCGGCGATTTATAAGAAGCCCGGAGAACTGTCATGAGACAACTGGCATGACAGCGATCATCGTCGGCATCTCCGATTGCAAAACGTCGAAAGATCGTGATTCCACGCTGGTCACCTACGCGCTCGGTTCCTGTGTCGGCGTCGGCGTGTTAGACGCGGTGGCTGGCGTTGGAGGGCTGCTGCACATCCTGCTGCCGGATTCGATCATGGACGTGCGGAAGGCGGAGAAAAATCCCTGCATGTTCGCCGATACGGGCGTCACGGAGTTGCTGAAACGCTGCACCGATCTGGGCGCGGCGAAATCGCGACTGCGCGTGTGGCTGGCCGGAGGCTCGGCCGTCATGGACGACCGTGGCGTGTTCAACATCGGCAAGAGGAATCAGCTGGCGGTGCGCAAAGCGTTGTGGAAAGCGGGGCTGCTGACGCTCAGCGAGGATCTGGGCGGCCAGGGATCGCGCACCGTGCGCCTGGAGTTGAAGACAGGAACTTTTTGGATTCGCGCCGCCGGCGCGGATCAGGAATTGAAGGCGGACGCGAGCGTCGCCAAGAGAGGATGAGATGGCTCTACACATTTTAATCGTGGACGATTCTCCCGCGATGCGGGCGTTTATCCGCCGCGTGGTGAAATTGAGCGGCATCGACGTCGACTGCTACTACGAGGCGGCGAACGGCGAGGAAGCGCTGGCCGAGCTGGCCCTCCACAGTATCGACGCGGTCCTTACCGACATCAACATGCCGGTGATGGACGGAGAGACTTTCGTGCGCAGGATGCGCGGGGACGCCGGACATTTTCAATCGACGCCGGTGATCGTGATCTCGACCGACGCCACCACCCAGCGCATCCACACCATGCACGAGTTGGGCGCCGTCGGATACCTGCAAAAACCCTTCGGACCGGAGCAATTGCGCAACGAGCTGGACCGCGTGCTGGGAGTCCGTCATGAATGAACTCGAAAATCTCGTCGGCGCGCTGCTCGACTCCTGTAGCGAGCACGTCCTCGAAACCATGTTCTTCTCGGCAATCTTCGACAAAGCCGATCCGGCGGCCAGCACCGGCTGCGAACGCGTCGCCTCCCGCCTGCACTTCCACGGCAAGCCTTCGGGCGATTTCGAAGTGGACGCGGATCCCGGAATCGCGCGTTCGCTGACCGCCGGCTTTCTCGGCATCGACGAAAGCGAAGTGACCCCGTTGCAGGAAGACGAAGTGATGGCCGAGTTCTGCAACATGACCTGCGGCTCGGCGCTCTCGAGCCTCGGCCGGGTAGAATATTTCAGCCTGGAGAAGCCGGAAACCTCGCGTTCGCATGAGTTCGCGCCCCAGGTCGAGGGCGTCCGGCGGGCGTTTCTGCTCGAGGGTGGCACGCTCTCCGTCTGCCTGCGCGTGGATTTCGACCGGGGTTAGCGGATGTGTTTCTTCGCGTTCTCTGGGTCCATTGCCACTCGATCTGCCCGTCGCGGCCCGATCGTTCGTGTATCCCCTCCTTCACAGTCGGGGTTCCGTATCAGAGCAGAACCCCGACAGTCGTGGAGGGGAAACATTGCGGGGAGGGGAGACTAACAAATGATGGAAGCCCGCAAAATCCGGGTTCTGGTGGTCGACGATTCCGCCATCGTGCGCAAGATTCTTTCCGAAACCCTGGCCTCGGAAACCGACATCGAAGTGGTGGGCACCGCGCCGGACCCGATCGTGGCTCTCGAAAAGATCAATCGCCTGAAACCCGACGTGCTGACGCTCGATATCGAGATGCCGCGCATGGACGGCCTTACATTTCTGAAGCAGATCATGCAGACGCAGCCGATGCCGGTGATCCTGATCAGTTCGCTGGCGCAATCCTCGGTCGAGATTGCCATGGAAGCGCTACGCCACGGCGCGGTGGACGTTCTGGCCAAACCCAGCGGACCATATTCGGTGGGAGAACTGCGCACCACGCTTTCCAGCCGCATCCGCGCCGCGGCCCGCGCGAAGCTGCGAAAAACCGTGGAACCGCGTCCCGTGGTCCACGAAAAACCCGTCGTCGCTTCCGTCGACCCGACCCGCCTCATCGCCATCGGCGCATCCACCGGCGGAACCGAGGCTGTCGCCCGGGTGCTCTCCCAGCTCCCCGGCGACGTTCCGCCAATTCTGATCACCCAGCACATCCCGCCCATGTTCTCGAAGAGCTTCGCGCAAAGGCTCGACAAACTGTGCTCGATGGAGGTCCGCGAAGCCGTCGATGGCGACCTGCCTCGTCCCGGGCTCGCGTTGGTCGCCCCCGGCGGATTCCACATGCTGCTCGAACGCGCCGCGGGAACGTATCGCATCAAGATAAAGGACGGTCCGCTGGTCTGCTACCAGCGCCCTTCGGTGGACGTATTATTCACATCCGTGGCGATGGCCGCGGGATCGAAAGCCATCGGCGCGATGCTCACCGGCATGGGCAACGACGGCGCGCAGGGTATGAAGCGCATGAAGGATAAGGGCGGTTACAACATCGCGCAGGACGAAGCAACGTGCGTGGTTTTCGGAATGCCCCGCGAAGCGATCCGCGCCGGAGCGGTGGACCAAACGCTCCCCCTCGACCGCATCGCCCAGGCGCTGCTGGCGGCCTGCGCTAAGACTCCTTCCACATCATCTCCGCATCCGCCCGCCTGACGTAATTCGCGTCGACCGCCGCCGGATCGAGCCCGCGCCCGGCCGCAAATTCGAGCGCGGCAATCATCCCAATCGCGCCCGCCAGTGGACGCCGCTCCGAAATAATTTCCACTCCCTCCGGCAACGACCGAAGCCACGCATCGTGTTTCATGACCACTTCTTCGCACACCGGTTCCAGCGACGCGTCATACACCGCGCCGTAAATATCTCCGCGCCGCGCATCCGTCCACGGCGCGCGAAGTTTCGCATTGCCGAAAAACGCCATCGCCCGCAGATTCGACACCGCCAGCGCCTTCCGCGACATCGCCTCGGCCAGTCCCTTCACGGCGGTTAATCCCACGCGAACACCAGTGAACGTTCCCGGACCCGACGCCGATGCGAAGCCTTCGATGTCGCGCAGCCGGAGGCTATTGCGGGCGAGCAGGTTTTCAATCTCAGCGAACAAAACGTGGTCGAATCCATCGGCGCGTTGCAACACGACTTCCTCAATAACGCGCTCGCCGTCAACGATCGCAATACTTCCCAGTTCACTTGTTGTATCGACCGCCAGGATGATCAAGGCACCAACCTGAAAATCCGATCGACCGAGTACGCCTTCCCATTCGCGTTCACGATATTGGCGTGCAAACTCAGCACCGCGGGGAAATTCTTCACCAGCGAAACCGGAACCTTCAGAGTCCCTTCTTTGCCTGTTCCAATCACGCGATAACCCTCGCCGTCGGCCGCGACTTCGACCGTCCACTCCACCCACAGGTAACGCGTAGCGCGCGTGTCCCTGCGAATTTTCAGGACCAGGTGCAGCGGACGCGCCATGGAAACCTCGCCCTCTTCCGGCTCCGGAATATCGAACACCGGCTTCTCGCCCGAAAGCGTGATCTCCTGCACCGGAACCACGCGCGACTCGAATTTAAACGACTTCATCCGGGCCTTTTCGCTTTCGCGCGAAATATGCAGCACCCAGTCGTGCGAACGATCGGGAGGCTCCCCGGTGAAGCGCTCTCCTGAATACCCCTTCTGCTTCACCCGTTCGCCGTTGGCCGGATTGATCCACGCGACGTCGTAACCATGGTGTTCCAGCGTCACTTCAATCGGCCCCGGCTTCTCGACATAAATGATGTACTCGACCCCATCGAGTGCCAGCCCGCGCGCTCCGTCGACGCCGAAAAACGGCTCCAGCTCCCAGTAGCGATTGCCCGCCATGAAGTCGCGCCAGACGGTCATCATTTCGCCGGAGCCATCCGCCGGATACTGCCCGTTCATGGTCGCGTTCCACAAATCGTGCGTGTTCCTGATGCCCGCGGCCAGCGCGGGCGACTGGAAAAACTGGTGTTCCACGCAGCCGATGTTCGCATCCGTCGTCCCGTAGCCCAGAACGTCCATCCACCCGTCGCCCGCCAGCGGCGCTGAAGTGACGTCCGCCATGGTCGTGCGTGGATGTTGATACGGATCCAGCTTCTTGATCAGCGCTCCCGCGTCCTTCAAAATCGCCCGCCCATGCGGCACGCTCTCATACTGCGGAAATCCCGCCCACGTGATGTTGAACGCGGCGAACCTTGCGACCACATCGGTCGTGTACCGCTGGTCCGGAATCGCCGCGAACATCAAGTCAGCAGTCATCCCCTGCTTGTTGATCGCGAGAATCCGCTCCGCTGCCTCGCTCAAATCCGCGTTGGCCTCAAAAGTGACCCGAAGGTGCGAAAACTTCTCTTTCGCCCGGGCCGCGACTAAGGTATCGAACTCCGCCCGCGGCATTGACAGAAATTTGTCGATGGCAGTCGACATCCACAGATGCGGCTTCCCATTGTCCGTCTGAAAATGATGAACGTTGGCGACATGCACAAAGCCCGGTGAATCCGATTCAATGGCAGCAAACTGCCCCAGCTTCCCATCCAGTCGCGGAAGGCTGCTGGTGAGCCGGTACTCCCACGGCCCCTCCTCGGTCGGCGAGAAACGGATCACAAACCGCCGGTCGCCATCGCGAAACGCCCGCATTAAATAGGTCCGGTGATGAGGCGAGCGAAACTCCGCACGCAACTCGACTCCATCCGGCTTCTCATTGGCGTCCAGGTCGAACACCAGATCGCAAGGAGACCACGCAGGCGTCGCCGGACAGGAAGGCTGAGCAAACAGCGGCAGGCTCAGCAACAGCAACATCACCCAAAGCATCTGCTCCCAATATATCGGAAAGTGGCGTACGCACTCACCAGATCGATGTGGGGCGGGCCATCGGCCCGCAGCCGCCCACTGGGCGGCTTCTGTCACATTGTTCGCCAACCAGAGCCGCCTGGTAGGCGGCTGCGGGCTGGTAGCCCGCCCCACACCCCGAAATCGTGGGCGGGCCCGGCGCGCGGACATTTTCCGGCAACTCGCACAGAATCAGTTTTTACGTGTTAAACTCGCCAAAATCGGCAAGCCGGACGGGCCTCCGCGCACCCTATATAGCGGAGATTTCGGAAAACGCGCTGGAACGCGTCCCAGGCCCCAGGAAACGCAAATCGCCGGGGAGCGTCTGAACGGGGCATTGGTGTCAGCCCTATTAAAACTGAATCCTCAATCCCAGTTGCAGTCGTCGTGGCTGCGTTGCGGTGTAAACAACCTGACCGAATTGTTGTGAGTTGATCGCGAAATTGTTATTGAAGACCGGGTTATTGCCAAAGACGGCGAATGTGGATGTGTTGAAAACATTTAGCGCCTCCAGACGCAGTTGCACCAGCAGATGCTCCGTCAGTTTCGTGTCCTTATAAAGTGCCGCATCCATATTGAACACGCTCGGACCGGTGAATTGCCGCCGCTGTAGCGCCCCAATCGTACCCGCCGTCGGATTGGTGAAAATCTGTCCTTCGAACTCGCACTGGCAGAGCGGTGGAGCGACGCCGCGCCCGTCCGCACCTATAGCCGTCGCTGGCACGTAGTACGGGCCTGCGCCGGTCATGCGAAGTTGCAGCATGCCGTTCAGGTCGTTGCGCGTGAACGGAGTATTGGCCGTATTCTCGCCTGAAAAGTCCTCGCGCAGCCACGTCCCAAACAACGAATCGATTGAGAACGGATTCCCCGACACCCAGTACAGCACCCCGCTGGTGGTCCATCCCTGAATCAGCCGGTTCCATTTGTTCGCCAGATGAATCGCGCGCCCCTCGCCCATCGGCAGATCGTAGGCGTAGTTCGCCTTGAACTGATGCGTCAGATCGTACGGCGGACGAGCCCTCTCTATCGCGCCATTGTTGATGTCGAGAAACGGCTCAAAGCGCAACTGGTCCAGACCACCCACGTCGCTCAGCAGGCGCGAATAGGTGTAATTCACCTGATACTGCAATCCCTTCGTCAGCCGCCGCCGCACTTCGAGCTGCAGTGAGTTGTACGTTGCATTGCTGTAATTGTCCAGATACACGGAGCTCAGCGCATTCGGATTGGGGAAAAAATTCAGGCTGCCGTTTTCGCCGTTGACCTGGTATTGATACGCCAACTCGGCGGCCTCACCATTCTGAATAAGAGCCTGGTTCGACGGATCGCTCAGACTTCCCCTGCTCGCCAGTTTGTTGAAAATCAACAACGGCTGGCTGCCGGCGATTGTCGAGTTGTAGGCGGGGTTATAAACGCCGTTCTTTTTATACGCCAGCAACCCATTCTGCTGCGCCTTGATAAAATCCGAAAGGAACCCGTTGCTGGTAATGTTCTCCTGGTTCACGTCGAAGCCGCGCAGCAGCTTCACCGAATGGCTGCCAACGTAGCGGCCCTCGACGATCGTCCCCTTGAACTCATGCTGGATCGACAGCGTGTACTGCTGATCGTAGGGCGTGCGCAGATTCGGATTCATCAGCGTGAAGTACACCGCCGCATTCAGCGCGTACTGGCTGGCGTAGCTGGTGGGCACTTGAAAGGCAGGAACCGGAATTGTCGGCACATGACTCGCTGTACCGCTCAAACCAAAGTTCTGCGGAAACGCCTGCAAACCGGGGTTACTGTAGGTAAATCCATCGGCGACCTCCACTTCCTGATCGTCCACGTAATGAATCGAGTACCCCGCCCGCACCGACGTTTTTCCATCGCCGAACACATCCCAGGCCAAGCCCACGTTGGGCGCAAAATTGTTCAGATCCTTGTGATATAGCGACTGCCCGACCGAGTTGCCGTAATAAACCAGGGAATTGTTCGGATCCAGCAGCGAAGCCTTGCCTCCGCCCGCCTCCAGAGCTGGTTGCAAGGTCAGCGAGTTGGCCTCATTTACCGGCTCGTAATAATCCCAGCGCACACCCGCGATCAACGTGAGATTCTTGCGCAGACGAAACGTGTCTTCTCCATAAAACGCGTGATTATCGTACTGATAATTGCGCACCCAGGGCGCTCCCACCACATATCCGGAGGTGCGACTGGTGATGTTGTAGGTCGCGTAATCGTAATCCAGCAACCCGCCCAGCGATGCCAGCAGATTGTTGGCGTTGTTGAGGTCGGAGGCGGAAACTCCCGGCAGGTCGCCCAGCCCCAAAAAATTGTGCTGCTGCGCCGGCGAATCGTTGCCGACAATATACGTCGGCACGATCCCCGAATAATCGTAACTGCGGATGCGCACGCCCTGATATTGATACCCGAACTTGATCTCGTGCTTCCCCTTGGTCCATACCGCGTTGTCCGCCAGGTTGCGCGTGCGGGTATTGCGGCCCTGCGGCAGGAATCCGGAAATCGGGGAACTGAAAACCATCCCCTGAATCAGATACGCCGGCTCCGTTTCATTCGAATCGAAGGAGGCGGGCGCGAAGTTCAATCCGGCGCGCACTTCGTTGGTCAGCGTGGGCTTCGGGCTGTAACGCCACGCCAGCGAGCCGAACTTCACGTGATCGTCGTTGTAGGCGGTCGGGATGGTCGAGTAATTCACCGCGACATCGGGCCGGTCGACATAGTGATTGTTGTACAGGAACGCGCCGGTGAGGACGTTCTTCGTGGAAATGTTGTAATCCACCGAGCTGGTGAAGTGATTCCTGTTCTCGTTGTTCCGCACCAGGTACGCATAGCCTGCGGTATTCAGCAGTTCTCCGGGTTGGCTGTCGCCGACATTGTAATTGTTGATCTTGCTCGCCGCCGGCACGTTCGCCAGCAAAGCCGTCATGGCCGGATCCGGCGTCACCCCGGTAATCTGGTACATATTCGCCGACTCGACCGCTCCCGCGCCGTTCACGTATTTGAAAATCCCCTGCCGCGCGCTGGACGTGAGGATGGTCGCGTCTTCGAGCGTCTGATTGCGCAGCCGCACCGCTTCATAATTCAGGTAGAAAAACAGCTTGTCGCGCTTGATCGGCCCGCCTAGCGTCGCGCCGACGTTATTCAGGTTCAGCCTCGGTAGCCCTGTTCCGTCTTTGTTGTCGAAAAAATCGTTGGCCGCGAATGCGTTATTCCGGTTCTGCCAGTAGCCCGACCCATGGTAATGATTCGTACCGGAAGGCGTCACGAAGCTGACCTGCGATCCACCGCTCGCCGAGGCGCTTGATAGCGAGGTGGTGATGGTAAATTCCTGCACCTGGTCCAGCAGCAGCAGGTTGGGTGTAAAATCCAGGTCGTTGTCGCGCAGATAGTTGTCCTGAATATTGACGCCGTTGAGAGTCACCGTGCTGGTCGATTCGTGCGAGCCGTTGATGTTGGTCGAAAACTGTCCCGACCCCACACCCGCCTGCGTGGCGATGAACCCCAGAGGATTCCGGTCGCCCACCGGTAGCCTGCGGATCTGGTCGGCGGTAATGGTCGTCGAAATCTCGGTGCTGGTGGTCTGCACCGTGTCCCTGCCCTCGGTCACTTCCACGGTAAAGGTCGCCGTGGCCGCGACCTCCAACTTCAGTTGCGGCAGATCGACGGTGCGGTTCGGCTCAATCGTCAGGTTTTCCACCTGCAGCGACCGGAACCCCGCGCAATCGATTAATAAATCATATGTTTCCGGCCTGATTTGGTCAATAACGAACAGACCATCATTGCTGGTACTCGTAGAAAGAAGAGGGCGCTTTCCGCCGTGCAACAGCAGACTTACCGCCGCTTTGGGAATCACCGCGCCCGAAGGATCGTAAACCGACCCGGTCAGGCGCCCGGTGACTTGCGCACTGGCGAACGAACAGAAAAAGAACAGGAGAGCAATCGCGGTTCGCATAGATTTCTAACCCCCAAAAACGCAAATATATTCGGCAGTCTAACACGGGGTTGGATAATCCCATGATAAAACCATGATAAAAAAGCGGCGCGCACCCCACTCCATTCGGCAGGAGGGACCATGCGGACCCGAAAAAATGTAAAGTCGCTGACCGAAACCGAGAAGAAAACTTTTGTCACTGCCGTGCTCGCGTTGAAGAAGAAACCGAGCACCCTCCATCCCGGAAATACGGGATTCAGCCGCTTCGACGACTATGCGGAGGTGCATCGCAACGCAACGAACGCTGCCACGAATCAGGTGACGGCGCAGGCAGGCTGGGCCCACGGCGGCCCGGCATTCCTTCCCTGGCATCGCGAATTTATTCTGCAATTCGAAAACGATCTGGCCGCGATCGACGCGAGCGTAACGCTTCCCTACTGGGATTGGACGGACGCCGCTTCCAATCCGCTCACCTCGCATTTCATGGGTGGAAACGGCAGCGGGGCCGATCAGCTGGTCACCGACGGTCCCTTCGCGGGCAGCAAATGGAAGCTGAACGTCAAGGAAGACCCGGGCGACTCGAATTCGCTCCAGAGGGATCTTGGCGCCGACGGAACCGCGCCTGCCCTGCCCACCGCGGGCCTTCAAAATGCGGTCTTGAACATAGCGACCTACGACGCCTCCCCCTGGAAAGGCGTCACCAACACTTTCCGCTGGCAGTGCGAAACCGCGCTCCACAATCTGACCCAGCGCCACATCGGCGGCACCATGGATTCGATGACCTCGCCGAACGATCCCTTGTTCTTCCTGCACCACGCCAACATCGACCGCCTCTATGCGGTCTGGCAGGGCCTGCATCAGGCCTCGGCCCACTATTTGCCCGTCACCGGAGGCCAGCAGGGTCACAATCTGAACGACGCGCTGATTTTCCACACTACCGGCACCGCGCCATTTCAGACCAGCGCGACCCCGGCTAGCGTCATGAATCACCATACGCTCGGCTATCAGTACGATACGGAGACCCAGATATCGTTGGGGGGGCTGAAGATCCCGGCCGCGCACTTACAAGTCCTTTACGGCATTGTCAACGACGCGTCGGGCGCGGTGCTGACGCCCAACGGCAACATTATCCATGTTCCCGGCGGCCAGCTCCCCATCAGCCCCGGCGATCTGTGGACCCAATTGTCGCCCGCGGCCCGCGATACCTTGGTCGGACTGGCTATCAATGATCTGGCCGCGCAAATCGGCAACACCGGCACGCGCAACCAGGTGCAGACCGCGGTGGCCTCGCTTACCGGCAAGGTCCGGGCCGCATCCTCTTAATCTGTTAATTTGCGGTGCAGCCCCATGTGTAAGAGTCTGGGTGAAAAGTTGGCTTGGACCGCTCCTGCTTCGAGCCTTGGGAGCAGGAGCGGTTTTCACACAGACTCGCGAGCGTGGGACTATCTCGGGAAAGAGAACCGCCATGCGTGAGCATGCGGACAGACGTGGCTAAATCGCCTCCAGCTCCTCTTCGAGCAACTGCTTCTCATACAAATCGGCGTAATAACCGCCCCTCTCCAGCAGCTCCGCGTGCGACCCCTCCGCCACCAGTTCCCCGTGCTCGATCACAAAAATCCGATCGGCATTGCGGATCGTCGACACTCGATGCGATATCAGAATCGTCGTGCGCCCGTGCATCACGCTCGCCAGCTCAGTGAGAATCCGTTCTTCGGTCGCCGTATCGACGCTGGCCAGCGCGTCATCGAGGATCAAAATCCTGGGCTCGCGCAACACCGCGCGCGCAATCGCCGTCCTCTGCTTCTGCCCTCCCGACAAAGTAATCCCCCGTTCACCGACAACCGTTTGCAAGCCCTCCGGAAACCCGTCAATGTCGGTCGCGAGGCCAGCGATCTCCGCCGCCCTCCGGATCTCGCTCTCCGTCGCGTCCTTCACCCCGAAGGCGATGTTCTGTCCCAGCGTCGCGCTGAACAGAAACGTCTCCTGCGGGACATAGCCGATCTGCCTGCGCAGCTCTTCGGGCGAAAATTCGCGCAGGTCGATGCCGTCCAGAGTAACGGCCCCCGAGCTCGGATCCAGCAGCCGCGGGACCAGGTGCGCCAGCGTAGTTTTCCCGCTGCCCGTATGCCCGACAATCGCCACCGTCATGCCGGCCGGAATCCGCATGGTGACGTTTTCGAGCGCCGCCCGCTCGCCGTAGTGAACGCCGACGTTTACAAACTCGATCTCTCCGCGTAAGGGCGACGGAATCGCGCGAGGCTTTTCCGGCGCAGCGATTTTCGGACGCTCCTCCAGCAATCCACGCACGCGGCCGAGCGATGCCCGTCCACGTTCCATCAGGTTCGCCACCCAGCCCATCGCAATTAAAGGCCACACCAGCATCCCCATGTACGTGCTGAACATCACGAACCCACCCAACGAAATTTTGTGCGCGGCCAGCCTTAGTCCTCCGAACCACAACACCAATAAAAACGAGAACCCCACCAGCGTCGTCAGCATCGGGTTGAACAATCCGGAAATTTTAGCGAGCCGCAGATTCTCGCCGATATAATCCTGATTCAGCGTCTCGAAGTGCGCCAGTTCGCTCCTCTCCTGAACGTATGCGCGCACCACCCTCACGCCCGAAAGATTCTCCTGCACGCGGCTGCTGATGTCGGAGAACATGGTCTGAATCGATTCGAAGCGGTCGTGGATCTTGCGCCCGAACACCAGCACCGCCAGGCTCACGAACGGCGCCGGAATCAGGGCCACCAGGGTCAAAGGCCAGTCCACCCACAGCATCACGCTCACCGACAGCACCAGCGTCAGTGACGTTTCGAACCAGTACATCACGCCAGGCCCGAGCATCATCCGCACCGCGTTCATGTCGTTGGTGGCGCGCGCCAGAATGTCTCCCGTCCGCATACGGCCGTAGAACCCCGCATCCAGCGTCACCAGCCTCGAAAAAAGGTCGTTGCGCAGGTCGTATTCGATGTCGCGCGAGATGCCGATAAGGATCACGCGCATCCAGTATTGAAAAATCCCCTTGGCGATGGAGAGTCCGATGAGCAGCCCGCAAAATTCGAACAGCAGCCGGAGGGACCGGTCCGCGGTCAGCGAATCGACCGCCGCGCGCATCGCTAGAGGAATCGCCGCGCCGAAAATGTCCTTCGCCGCCAGCGCGCCAAAGCCCACCGCATATTCCCGCCGGTAGCGGCGCAAATGCGGCCACAGAAATTGAATCGCGCCTTTCATTCTCTTAGTGCTCGGCGACCGTTTTCAGCCATTCATACAAAAATATCTTGGACGCATCCCGGTCGTGCCACCAGCTGTCCGGCTTAAAAAACTCATCCGGCGCCGACACGACGAAAAACTCGATATCGGGAGCCGCGCGCCGAAACATGATGCCCGCCCGCCGGGTATGAAAATTGCTGGTCACCAGGATTGCGCGCTTCACGCCCATCTCGCGCAGCTTGATCGTTACCTTCTCCGCCTCGGATTCCGTGGATCGCGCGGTGTGCTCGAAATGGAGGAAGTACGATTCCGGATACCCGGCCTTCACCGCAAAAGGGATGGCCTCGTCGCACTCATACTTTCCGTAGCTGCCGTTCGGACCGCTGATCAGGGCCTGCGGAGCATAGCCGGCTTTGATCAGCTCGGCCGCCTTCAGAATCCGGTGGCCGAAGCCATCGCCGGCCAGCACGACAATGATGTCGGCCTTTTCGGGCGGTCCCGCCTTCACCAGAAAACGGCCCAGCGCGGCCAGGACGGCCGAGTGAAACAGAACCAGCAGCAGCACCACCGCCGCTAAAATCCAAAAAATCCGCTTCACAGCGGCTTCACTTCTCGTCCGAACTCCGTCCGTCAATGCGACCGACCGACTTCAGCTTCTGGAACATCTTCTCCACTTCGTCCTCATCTTCGGGACGCAGCAACGGGTAACGAGGAGGCGGTGCCACCTGCTTGCGCTCGCTGGCCGCTTCTCCCCAGAACTGGCGATACGGAATGCCATCGAGCAACGCCTCGCGCGAATAGCGCCGCAGATGCCGCAGCAGGCTGGTCGAAGAATCCAGATCGCCGGGATACAGAATCAGAAAACGATGTCCGTCGGCCCGTGTCATGTATACGGCCAAAGGCGCGTTCCAACCGGTCTGATCGAGCCTCCGGATGTCGCCCCAGGCGACCGCTCTGCGGCCCACTGAAAGATGCGTCTCGAAAATCTCGATCGGCGGGCGCAGCGCCATTACCAGAATCCCCAGCGCAGTGATCCCGAACGCCACGGCCGCAATCCAGGCCGGAGCCCAACGCAGCGCCGTCCATCCACCAAGGACGGCTCCTCCAATGGCGATCAACGCCAAAGAATAATAGCGGCGGGAAGGAGTGTAACGGGCAACCGGGCGACTCACTCCTTCAGCCTACCATCGGCGCGAGCAAAGTGGGAACCGGCTCGCCGGTTTTATTCAATGGGAAACACTCGCTCCTCGATCAGCGCTGCGCGCACCGCTAGAAAATCCGGATCGTTGATCGCCAGCACCCCAACCGTCGCGCGGCCAATCGCCGTTCGGCCCTCCAGCGTCGCTCCCACCCACTCGAAATGCTCGCTCCAAACGTCGCTTCGCGGATGAAAGAGACGGATGATTTCGTTCGACGTTGGATCGTTTCCCGCGATGTTCGGCCCCTGGTGCCGATTGCAATGAAGACAGGCCAGTGCCAGATTCCCAATCGACGTCCGCCCTCCATGCTGGCGCGCAATGATATGGTCGACATGGAAAGGCAAAGGATAGAAGCGAGCCGGCAGGTGGGAATACTCGCATCGATCCTGGGCCCGGCGCCTGACCTCCCAGGAAAGCCCCCGATTCACTTTCTGGTCTGCAGCGCCAAGCGCGCCTTGGATCTCATTACCGCCAGCAGGTTCCCTACATGCAGGTAGCCGTCGAACTCTGCGCGTTCTTCGCCGGTCAAAGTTCCCGCCTCCGACCGCTCCGCCAGTTGCCGCATTCTCGCCTGGTCGCTCTGGTCGAAATCCGCCGCGAGGAGGAATTCAGCCGCTTCGGCCGGTAATGGATTCTTATAGGCCTGCATTCAAGCGGGCCCAAATAGCCGCCTCGGAGTTTGGACTGAGAGCCTGCGAACCCATGACTCTCATTGTACTCCCGGCCGCGCGTTAGCCCGGCGTCGGAAACGTCTTCGAAATGTGGTCGTGCCAGGCCAGATTTTCTTCGTCCACCAGCGCCCACACCAACCCCAGCCCGGCCGATAGGAAGCTCAACAGGCTGGACACCTGTCGAAACGCTCTCTGGTCGCGATCCGGCGGACGCCCGTCGAAGTTCACCAGACGCAATCCGGCGAAGCGCATGCCTGGAGTCTCGCCATTGCCCAGCACCCACAGGAACCGGTAGAACAGACCCAGCAGCACGGCGACCGAAATCAGGAACGGAGCGTTTTCTTTCGACAACATCAGCATCCCGCCCGACAGGAAGAAAATCCCCAGGAACAGGCCGACGGCGATCAGCACCATACTGAAATCGAAGGCCGCCGCGATCATCCGATGCGCCGGCAGCGCCACTGGGGCGTCGCAATAAATCACCGCGTGAACCTCCGTTCCAACCTGATTCGCCGGCGAGGCGTAAAAATCCAGGGACTGCTGCGAATCCGTTCCGCGCCTCGGATTTCTGGGGGGAACCGGCCGCGCCCGTCTCGCCACCGCGTCGGGATTCCTCGGCGCCGGCGGCCTCGACGGCGTCAACATCGGAATAGGAACAACCTTTGGACCTGGAACGCCATCCCGGTACGCCGCGTCACGGAATAGCGATGGTTGATAATTTGTTCGCTCTGGCGGAGCCGCCGCCAGTGGCTGTCCTCCCGGGAAGCTCTCGAGCGCCGGAGCCGTGGCCGTGGCCAGTCCCATTCCAACCGGGTAGCCTTCCGGAGAGGACCGGGGCGACGCGAGATGCATCCGCCGTCCGCAGCGGACGCATCGCCTCTCGTCTTCTTCGTTCCAGTTCTGGCAGTATCTACACTGCATGGCAAACCCTCTCCCGCGCTAGCTTGACTCGCCTATTGCCGGTCTGTTACGGTTCTCGATTGAGCCGTACTTTTGACGTATCAACCCACCGTGTATCAAACCTTAGTACCATATTCGGGATTATTTGTCACGAACTTTATACAGGACGCGTAGCCCTTCCGTTTATTCTAGTCTTCAACTTAGGCGCCCAAGTCTTCACCCCTGCTTTACCTCCCCCCCCTCCCCAGGCTCCCCAGGTCAGCCCGGATCTCGGTAAAAAGGTCCTGCCCATCCGCCCCGACGCCCCCAAAGATCCTAAAGAGACTATCACCTTTCAGGAACTACAGGAACTCGACGGAAGCTGGCGACACCTGCGCGGCGACGTTCGGATCGAGACGCCGGACATGCAGATCCGGGCCGATGAGCTCGACTGGGACACCGATTCGGGCTACGTCGAAGCCCGAGGCCATGTCCATTTCGAATACTTCGCACGGGGCGAAAAGCTCGATTGCGATAAAGTCGAGTACTATCTGAACGAAGACAACGGAACTTTCTATAATGTGAAGGGCTCCGCCGCCTCTACGATTCAAGCCCGCCCAGGCCTGAACACCACAACCAATCCGTTTTACTTCGAAGGCGAATGGGCTGAGAGAAAAGACGATACGTACATCGTCTATAACGGTTATCTCACCGATTGCACCCTTCCCAGCCCGTGGTGGATTTTCAAAGGCCCCAGTTTCACCATTGTGCCCGGCGACTACGCCGTCACCCGCCATTCCTGGTTTTATTTTAAGAGAGTCCCCCTCTTTTATGCCCCTTTCTTTTATAAGTCCCTAAAGAAACAACCGCGTAGGAGTGGACTACTGCTTCCAGGCGTGGGCAGCAGTTCCAGCCACGGATACACGGTCGGCCTGGGCTACTATTGGGCCCTCGGGCGCAGTTATGACCTGACCTATCAGGGTACCTACTATACGGGCGCCGGCCTCGCCAACTTCGCCGAATTTCGCGGCCGGATCAACGCCAATTCCGATTTCGATTTGAACGTTTTCGGTATCAAAACCAGCGCCATGACCGGAGGCACGTCGGACCAGGGCCTCCACGTCACGCTCAAAGCCAAGTACTTCCTGGGCGATGGATGGGAAGCGCGCGGCGAACTAAACTACTTGTCCTCACTCGCTTTCCTGCAACAATTCACGCAGTCGTACAACGAAGCGGTCTATGGCGAAACCCATTCCGTCGGCTTTCTCACGAAGCACTGGGACGACTTCGGCATCAACATCGTCGCCCAGCGCAACCTGAATTTTCTCGACCCGGTCCAGAAAACGACCATCGAAATCCGCAAGCTGCCGGAAGTCGACTTCTCCGCCCGTGAGCACGAAGTCAAGGTGTTCGACTGGCCTTTCTACGTGTCTTTCGATTCCTCGGCCGGCCTGCTCAACCGCAATCAGGCCGACTTTCAAACCCGCAATTTCGTCGACCGCCTGGACGTCGGCCCGCAGATCACCACCGCCTTCCACTGGGGCGACATCCAGCTGGTACCGACCTTCGGCGTCCGCGAAACCTACTACGGTTCCAGCCTCATGGAGGGTGCACCGTACAACACCCCCGTCGTCCTCGGCACCAATGTCCTCAGAAGTTCCCGCAGTGTTTCGGTCGACCTGATCCTGCCCTCCCTGGCCCGTATTTTCGACTCCCCCAAGTGGATGGGCGAAAAAGTCAAGCATGTCATCGAGCCGCGCATCACTTATAAAGACGTCAGCGGTATCGGCAATTTCAACCGCCTGGTCCGCTTCGACGAAACCGAACTGCTCTCCAACACCAATCAGGTCGAGTTCTCGCTCACCAACCGCCTGCTGACCAAGGACAAGAACGGAGCCGTCAAGGAGCTGCTCTCCTGGCAGCTCTGGTACGACCGCTATTTTGATCCGACGTTCGGCGGCGCCATCACGCCCAACATCCGCAACGTGGTGCAGAGCGAAATCGACATCACCGGATTCGCGTTCCTCGACGGATTCCGCCACGATTCGCCCATCGTCAGCGACCTCCGCATTCAATCCAAGGTCAACTTCGAATGGCGCACCGATTACGATCTGGAGCGTCACTCGATCGTCAACAGCAGCGTCACCATGGATGGCCGCATCGACGAGCTTTTCTGGAGCCTCGGCCACACGGTCATCGGCACGAACCCGATCCTTTTCCCGAACTCGGACCAATTGAACGCGGGTATCCGCTATGGGAAATCCAACCGCCGCGGCTGGAATTATGGAGGGAATATCGCCTACGACTTCCGCCTCGGCCGTCCGACCTACTGGCAGGTGCAGGCAACGAGAAACACCGACTGCTGCGGCTTCAGCGTCCGCTATCTCCGCCTCGCGTTCGGAACCACGGATAGAAGCGAAGTCCAGTTCGCGTTCTCGGTCTCCAACATCGGAACGTTAGGAACCTTGAAAAAACAAGACCGGATCTTCTAGTGCCGCGACCGGATCAGTTTCGAGAAAGTGGGGCGGCCTAGCGTACTGCCTCACACACTTTAATCATTATTATGTCGACCAAGTGGGGCCGCCAATCATGGCGGCGCGTTGGCGTTCCCGCCGACGCTGGTGAACTTACCGGGGAGCCGCCTTGAAAGGGCGGCTGCCGCCAGAATTGGCGGCCCCACAAGAGCCAGAAAATGAGACAGAGATACAATTTCTGACGCACTCCACTAGCGGCTCGTGCTGACTGACGAACAAGCCTGCTGGGCCCGCCCCACACGCAGCACGGGAATTGGGAGATAAAGTCAGCGACGCCTGGATCAACTTCGCGCCGCAAGGCGCCCCCAATCATCCCGGCCCGCGGACCTGGCCGGCGTTTTCGGCCGAGACCGGCCCGATCGTGAACTTCGCAAAGTGGTCGCAGCGGCGTTGAGCTGACGTTAGATCAATTCCCGCTCTGCCGGATGCACCGTGATCTCGATGCGCTGCGACTTTAAGCCCTGGACCTCCGCGTCCAGCCGGATAACGCCTGCCGCTTCGCGGGCTCTCACCCAAATGGCGCCCGCTCCGCCGCTCAGCGCGAACGGGTTCGGACCGACGATCTCTCCTGGCCCGGCGATTGTCAGTTGCACGGCTCCGGTGGACATGGGCCGGCTGTTGCCATACTCGTCGGTCAGACGCAGGACGACCCGCGTGGCATCGCGGCCATCGCCCACCAGTTCCCGATCGTCCGGCTCCACGCTCAACGCAGCGTCGACTCCGCTGCCCGACATCGTGACGGTCTTCACTAACTTCCCACCAATGTAACCCTCGATTTTGAGATCGCCCCACTCCGGCCCATCCTTGATTTCGACCAGGAACGGAGGGAATTTGAGATGCCCGTACGTACCGCGATCGGGGTCGGCCTCTTTTTGGAGACGGCCGTTCACGTAGATTTTCAGATGGTCGCAGTTGGAGCAGATGGGCACGTTTCCAAGTCCACCGGCAGTGGAGCGGTCGCCGGAGGACCAGAAGAACCCGGGTTCCAGCACGATCTCCTCCGCAGGCTCGCATTGCGATTTGTAGAAACCCGCGGCCGCCTTGGGGATGCGAAAAATATCGCTCACGCCGTGGTAGCAGATGCGGTCGCCGGAGCCGAAATTGGCGTGCGTGTTGTAATCGAACGCGCACCACGCGATGCCGCCGGCATAGCGATCGTCGGAAGCAAGCTGGTCGTGAACCCGCGCGTGACGCAGCACATGCTCGGCGACGCGCTCCACCTGGTCGAATCGCTTGGTGGAGAACATGTGCCCGTTGAACTCCGTATTCAGGTACAGCGGATGATTGGGCGGGCGCAGAGGGAAGCCGAAATCGTTCATCGTGAAAACGTCTTCGAGCAACTCCGAATCATAAAGGTACCGAATGCCCCCGGTCTGCCTGGTGTCGTCAAGCGAGTGCGCTAACCGGTTGGTGCGGGTATAGAAATCGTGATTGTCGCGCGATTCGTTGATGCGCACGCCCCACAAAATAATCGACGGATGGTTCCAGTCGCGGCGAATCATCTCGCCCACGTTCCGGACCGCCAGGTCCTGCCAGGAATTCTCGCCGATGTGCTGCCAGCCGGGGATCTCTTCGAGGACCAGAAGTCCGATCTCGTCGCAGCGGTCGAGAAACGCCGGGGACTGCGGATAGTGAGAGGTTCTGACGATGTTGCACTTCAATTCGTGCCTCAGGATGTCGGCATCGCGACGCTGAACCCGCGCCGGCATCGCGCCACCGACGTAAGGAAAGGTCTGGTGGCGATCGAGCCCGCGCAGCTTCACATGCTTTCCATTCACCATGAATCCGGAGGGCGTGAACCTGGCATCGCGGAAGCCGATCCGGGTCGAATATTCGTCATGCGTGCTGTCGGCATTGGTCAGGGTCACGCGAACCTGGTAAAGCTTCGGATGTTCCAGATCCCACAGTTCGATGTCACCGGCGCGCGCAATGGCGACGTCGTGATAATCGCTCGCGGAGTTTCCTACCGGGGCTTCGTTCGTGGCCAGAACACGGTCGCCATCCCGCAGTTCGACGGCAAGCTTCGCTCCGGCCGACACCGGTCCATCGAGCCAGCAACGGACTTCTAAACCTCGCTCCGGCTCCGCCACGCGAACCGGCCGCGCAAACACATTGGCGATAAATGTTTTGGGCATGACGCGCAGGCGAACGTCGCGGTAGATTCCGCCGAAGGTGAGGTAGTCGATTCTGCCCCCGAACGGCGGTATATCGGCCCGTTCGGTGGAATCCAGCTTCACGGCCAGCACGTTATCCGCATCGTGACGCAGGTAATCGGTGAGTTCCACGGAAAAAGGCGTATAGCCGCCCTTGTACTCCGGGAACACGTGCCCGTTGATCGCAACCGTGGAAGCCGTCATCGCGCCGTCGAAATCCGCGAAGACACGCATGCCGCGCCAGTCCGCCGGTGCGCGGAACGGCCTCCGGTACACCGATATAAATTCGTACGCGCGATCATCGAAGCTGTGCCATGGCAGGCGAACGTTGGCATGCGGCAGCATGACGCGGTCAAATTTCGAATCGTCGAAGCCCGGTTGCAGCGCTCGCTCTCCGGCGTGTGGAAGGAAGCGCCAATTCCGGTTCAATTCGTAGCTTCGGCGCAACGCCGGACTACCCGAGGCGCGGCCCGCTTGCGCAATCGCCACCGCCGCGCCGGCGAGAAAACGGCGACGGTCGAGACCATGGGTGCTCATCGCTGGCAACAACATATCACACCCACATGATTTGTTGGCATTTTCAGCCCCATGCGTCAGCGTGGGGTTTGCACTGGGAACCACAATAACCCCAAGCTGACGCATGGGGCTGGACGCCGCCGCACCGTCCGGATCTAACGCGATTTCCCGTTATCTTTGAAGTTGAGCGCGAAGTAGGGATAATTGTAGTTCGGACCCTTGGTCGTTTTTTCCAAAAACTCTCCGCCGAAGATGTGGCCGAGCCCTACGCCGACGTTCACATGACGGTTCAGCTCGTACCAGGTGTAAACATCGGCTTCCTTACCGATGTGCGTCCCGGACTTCCCTGTCGTGTCGCGAACAATCGTGCCGCCGGACGTGTTATACAGCGCATCGGTGGCGTTAGCAAGCCAAAAATCCAGGTACTGCCCGGTGACGGTCCAGCGACGACGCGGCTGGATGGTCAGGCCCACGCGCTCCGCGATAATGTTCTGCCAGCCGAACTGGTCCGCGACGCCGAAACGATCGTGCGCCGTCGGATACATGGTGTCGAATGTGCCGTGGGTTCCGTCGGTCGGATCTTTGTCGCCGCTGGCGTAGTCATACTGCCAGAAGGCTCTCGGTTTCGACCAGATTCGATCGAATCTGTATCCAGCGCCAACGCTTGCTCCCCATGCTTCGATGCTGTTCGGACCGTCCTTCCCTCGCTCGGCAATCCATTCCTCGGAATAGTCTAGACTCTTGAGCGCCACGCCCTTGAAACGGACACCGTACGCCTTTTCGTCCTGTTTGCCGGTCTTGAGCTTGGCGGTCGTCTCAATGGCCACCGATGGCTGGACGCGCCAAAGGACGAATGGCTCCAGCACCGAATTCGGGACGATAGGATCGACTCGTCCATATGCGCCGTAGAGATTGTTTCCTTCCTGGTGATGGCTGATTCCTTCCGCCAGCGGAACCACCGCGGACGCGGCGAAGAGGCCCAGGCGGTAGCGATCGTAGTGGAGATTGACGGCAACCGCGTCGTAAGATCGCGCCTGATTGCGCCACTCCGAATCCGCGACGATCGTGTTGTTGTAGTTGATCAACTGGCGCCCCACCCGCAAGCTGATCCATTGTTTCTCCGGGTCCCCAAATTCGGCGTAGGCAAGTTTCAGATCCCAGGCGTTCAGGTTTGGCGGGCCGTAGGGAGGCTTTTGCATGAATGGACGCGAGTCCTGGAGCTGCGTGACAAACTTCATCCACGCCAAGGGCCGGATGGTCATCGCCAGACGGGAGCGAAGAAGGATATAAGAATCGTTGTTGTTGAGCTTGAAGCTGGCGTTATGATATCCCTCGTAGCGGAAGCGCTCTTCCCAACCGAAGCTGATCCAACCCGGCAGTTCCCGATTCAGCAGGCTGGCCGGGGCGAGATCTGGAAAGTCATAAGGGTCGGTGACCCCGAAGGTTCGATATGCGGGACCGTTCAGGAAGCTCAGCGGGTTGGAGGCGGGACCAGTAACATACCCGCCGGCATAGGCGCTCGCCCCATGCTGCGTCGTGACGTCGTCCTGAGCAACTGCTGGAATAGAGAACACGAGAAATAGGGCCGCGGATATCTCTACCAATTGCATAGGGTATATAATACTATAGTAAGTTGATAGAGATAGTAGTTTTTATATCTTCATGTTTCTAAAGGGCCGGGTTCGCCTTTCGCCCGATCTACCTGGGCACAGACCATGGCGACCGTCGTTTCATCCAGGATTGCCGCCATCGCGTCCCGCACCCGGCGCATCACGATACGCGTACCGCAGGTGCGGATGTCGACGCACTCATTGCATTTACGGAACCGCGTTTCGCTGGCACAGGGCAGAGGCGCAAGCGACCCTTCGATGGCGCGGATCACGGAGCCGATGGTGATTTTTTCCGCTGGCAACGCCAACATATAGCCTCCGCCCTTCCCCTTCTTGCTGGTGACAAACCCCGCGCTTTTGAGAGATACGAGGATTTGTTCCAGGAACTTTTTGGGAATGGTTTCGTCATGGGCCAAGTTGGTGATGAGGACCGGACCGGCTCCGGAGTGGCGCGCCAGGGCGTAAAGCGCGCGAAGGCTATATTGAGTGCGTTTCGATAGCTGCCGCATAAGCGTGTAATTTGATGTTAGCTCCGCCCGATCCCCGCACTTACGTGACGGGGTTATAACCCCTGGCGTGGGAGTCTGTGTGAAAACTGAGGCGCTGACCGCTCCCGCAGGTCGCGGCTCTGTTTATCTTGATGATTCCCCAAGGCTCGAAACAGAGCCGCGACTTGCAGGAGCGGTCCGAGCCGACTTTTCACACGGACTCGTGAGCCAGGGGATCATTACTTGGGCAACCCGATGGCGTAGATAGCGTCCTGGGTCCGAATGTACATTTGGCCTCCGCTGAGTGCGGGAGTGGCGTAAATATCCGAATCGAAGTCGTTGATCGCCAGAATTTCCCAATTGCCAGCGGCCCGCAGGACCACCACCTTGCCATGCTCGCTCGAGATGTAAACCTTGCCGTCCACGCCGACCGGCGAGGAGTAGTAGTCTTCGAGTGCGCCCGTCAAACGCGCCTGCTTGAGTACCTTGCCGGTCCGGGCGTCCAGAGTGGTGGCGATTCCGCCGCTACGGACGAGGAACATCACGCCGTTGTAAATCAGAGGCGTGGGAACATCGGGCAGCGATTTTTCAAAACGCCAGAGCACATGCGTCGCAGTCACGTCGCCGCTGCCACCGAGCTTCACGGCCATTAATCCGTTGCGCGAGGCAAGGCGCGTGCGGAAAAACTCCCATTCTCTCTCGTTCAGAAAACCATCCCGGTCCAGGTCGATCGCACGCCAGCTTCCGGTGGGCTGCCAGGGCTTGGGCAGTTCCGACTGCGAGAGTTTTCCGTCGTGATTGGCATCGGCTTTGGCAATGGCCTCGGTGAAGGGGGGCAGTTCAATCTGCTCCCCCGCGTCGTTCCCGACCGTCCAACCGTTGAAGTAGACAATATCGCCTTCAATCACGGGCGCCGATTTGGGCTGGCAAGTAAGGCCGCGGACGAACCAGAGCGTTTCTCCGTCCACAATGGAATACGCGGTGAGCTGGTAGGAGCCGGGTGCGATGACTTGCGCGGGACCGCTGGGCGGATGGTAAATGACCGGCGTGGAGTACCCGTTGATAACTTCGCGCGGGGTTTTCCAGGCGATCTTGCCGGTCTCCGCATCCACCGCGATCATGTATGCGTCGGTATCCTGATCGCAAACCAGGATCACTCTGCCATCGGAATAGATGGGCGATCCAGCCACGCCGTGTTGACTGTTAAAGGGTCCGAGCGCCAGCTGCCAACGCTGGTTGCCCGCGAAATCGTACGCGACCAGGCCGAAATCGGCGAAGAAGACAAAGATGCTCTTTCCATCAGTAGCCGGGGTGGGCGCCGCGCGGTGATTGAGGCGGTTCTGATATTCGCGTTTGGCGGCGCGGACGGATCGCCGCCACTGAACCTGGCCGCTGATCCGGCTCAGGCAGATCGTAATCAAGTCGGCGCCTTCCGAAGCGGTCAGGAAAATGCGATCGCCCACCAGGACAGGGGAGGACTTCCCGGCCGGCACCTCGGTCTTCCACAGAACGTTTTTTTGAGGCCCAAACTCGGTTGGCATGGGCCCGCAGGAAGGGCACAATCCGGAGCCTTCGGCACCACGAAACTGAGGCCAGTCGGCGCCGAATAGACCTAGCGCGAGCAGCGGGTAGAGTAGGGTGCGCATGGATCTGTCCTATATTAACCCGGTCGGGCGTACCGGTGACTGGATGATTTTGTTGGCAAATCAGCCCCATGCGTCAGCTTGGGGTCGTTGCGGTTCCCAGTGCAAACCCCATGCTGGCGAGTCTGTGTCAAAACCCGGCGCTGACCGCTGCTGCTGGTCGCGGCTCTCTTTATCTTGTTGAATCCCCAAAGCTCGAAAAAGAGCCGCGACTTGCAGGAGCGGTCTAAGCTGACTTTTCACACAGACTCTGACGCATGAGGCTCGGCGCCTCGCCGTGTGGATGAAAACAATTGGCGCTTCGCCCACAAGCAGTTGCGATTCATGTAGACTAAGTAGTTTGCGCGAAACAAGTCATACAGGCTGTGGATCTATCTTGAGGTTCGCACTGGGCGGCCCGCTGGCGCTGGTGAGTCTCCTGGCGCTGTGCGTTGCGGCGTTTTCGCCCCAGCTCGCCGCCCAAGCCACTCCCGATTCATCAAAGCCAAAGGGCAAGAACCGTAGAAAGAAACCTGCAGCCCGTAAGCCTGTACGAAAGCCTCCGCCGCCAGCCGCCGAAATCCCCGCGGTGGTGGAATCGGCGTCGGTGTGGAGAGGATGCCTCGAAGCGCACGACGTTCCGAAACTTGCGTCGAGCCTCGGCATGGAACCAACCCGCTTTACCGCGATGCTGGAGGAGGCAGGCTCCTCGGCGAGTCAGAGCGGCGGCTGTATCGCGTATGTCGCGGCAACCGGCGGCGAAGCTGGTGTCGCATCGGTCATTTTCCGGTACACCGAGCCCAGCGGCGAACCGCGCACCATCGCGTTCCACAAGACCCTGGACGGGGTGATCACGACGCCCGGCGTTTGCGATTGCCGCGAGTCCACGCGGCGGACGGTGAACCTGCCGGCCCAGGAGTTCGCGACATCGATGAGCTCTGTTTCGGAGTCGATTCCCGACAACGTCCGCTGGCAGCTGAATATCCTGGTGCCCCGGATGATCGCGGGACTGAGCTCAAAGAGGACCACTGAGGAGCCGCTATCCGAGGGAGGGCCGGAAGCCGGAACCGTCACCAGCGAATCCGAGCCTCAGCCGATCGACAGCTACGCGGTGCGGGTTGTCTTCGGCCATTACCGCGACGATGAACGGGAGCGGTTGGAATCGGTCGAGATCGTTGACCCCGCCTCAGGAAAACGGGTTAACGGAGCCTGGTGGCTGGACAGGCCGGACGGCCCCGGCGTGATCATCGGAATGAACGGCCTGGCGTACGAACGGCTGCTGTGGGAGTCGCCGGTGAAGTACACTCGCTCCTCGCGCGGCGTGGGAGCCTCGACCACCACCTGGCGCCGCCGGGTACCGGCCAAGAAGGGCAGTCCCAAGAGCACCGTCGTACAAACCATCAACGTTCCGAGTTATCACTTAGGCGTGGACATGAGCGCGCCGAGGGGCACGGATGTGCACGCGGTGGGGGATGCCAAAGTCAGTTTTGCCGGAAGGCGAGGTGGGTTCGGCAACCTGATCATTCTCGACCATGGGCGCGGTTATCAGACTTACTACGCGCATCTGTCGAAAATCCGGAAGGGGCTCAAGGAGGGTGTCCAGATCGCTCGTGGCGAGATGATCGGGCTGGTGGGATCGACCGGACATTCCACTGCTCCGCACCTGCATTTCGAGACGCGCAAGGACACGCGGTACTTGGATCCGTTCGACGAAACGCACCAATTGGGCTTCTGGCTCCTGACGGCGGACGAGCAGGAGCGGCTTGCGATGCAGTTACTTTCGCCGGCTCCGGTGGTTGTCGATGGAGACAACTTGGCGCCGCGCGAGCGATAGCATCGCGGCAAGTAAATGAGCCGAACGTTTTGCACCGCGCTGCTGTGGGCAACGATGCGCATCTCGGCGCATCATGCATTCGCCGCGGAATACGACGAACACAAGCGCGTCACTGTCTCCGGAACGGTAACCCGGTTCGATTGGACCAATCCTCACGCGTGGCTGTACGTCGACGGAAAAGATGAAAGCGGCAAAGCCGCCAGTTGGAGCTTCGAAATGGGCAGCCCCAACGGCCTTCTTCACCGGGGCTGGACAAGGACGGAATTGCGGAAGGGCGATCAAATCTTCATCGAAGGGTATCGCGCGAAGGACGGCAGGACCGTGGCCAACGCCAGTATTGTCACCCTGCCCGACGGCCGGAAGCTCTTCGGCGGCTTCCAGACCACCCCCGGTGCGCCCGCCAAATAGGAGTTATTATGTTACGAACCCGTACTCTGACGGCGCTGCTTGCCATCCTCGCGATCGCCCACAGCGCGCCGGCGCAACGCACCAACCCGCGTCTGGGCAGGTGGAAGCTGAAGTCGACCAATCCCGCACCCGCCAGCAACGTCATGACGTACGAGAAGTTCGGTGAGAACGGCATGAAGATCACCATCGATGCGGTAAACAAGGATGGGGTCAAGTCGCAATGGTCGTACACCACCAATTTCGACGGCAAAGACGAGCCGATCGCCGGAAATCCAGGTGCGGATCACGGAGCGGTGAGAATCGTGACGCCTTCGATCAACGAAATCGTCTACAAGAAAGACGGGAAGGTGACCCAAATCCTCACCAACATACTCTCTCCGGATGCCAACACCATCGCCGTCGCGTATATGCGCCAGGATGCCGATGGAAAGACGAGTAACGTCACCTTCGCGACTTATGAACGGGTGCCATAGGTGGCACTCTCGTTCCTATATCCCCTCCATGACTGTCGGGGCTCAGCTGGAAATCTGATACGGAGCCCCGACTGTAAAGAAGGGGACCGCTATTTCGTCGACGCGAGAAATTCTTTCATTTGACGCACCGCGTAATCCACCTTCATGTCAAAGATGCGCTTGCCCAGCTCGGGCGTCGATGGGCGGGCGTCACCGGTGATTCCGTTGTTGATGCGAGGCGCATTCGGATCGCGGCGCTGGCCGCGCGCGAGAACCGGATCGCCGACCGCGGTCTTAATCAGATCCTGCTTTACCCAGCCCCAATCGTGCCCGTCGCGTATGCTCAAGTACAGCATCTCCGACGTATCCATAATGCTGGCGTGCCCGTAAGACGGATAATGATTCTCCTCGAGCCACTTCCAATAGTCGTTCTGCGCCTTGTCGTACATCTGGTCGCAAAAATAGACGTGGACACCCTTGGCTGAATATTTCTCGTCCAGCCTCTTGGCGATTTCACCCAGTTCCTTCTGCCCGCCACCGTGGTCTCCCATCAGAAATACATTCTTGAATCCATTTTTGACCAGCTGTTCGGCCACGCGTTCGTTGATCTCGGCGAAGATCGGAGCGGTCAGCCCGATGGTGCCCCAGGGCAGCGTCTCGGGCGCTTCGTTCACTGAATAAGGGATGGGAGGCGCGACTAAGGTGTGGCCCAACTTAAGCGCAATCTCGCGGGCGGTCTCGGCGGCCATCAGATTATGACCGCCGCTGACGTTCTGCGGGCCGCGCTGTTCAACGCCGCCGTTGTAGAGGATGACGTTGATCATCCCTTCGTCCTGGACCGCGTGCTTGATTTCAGGCCAAGTCATCATTTCGAATTCGACAACAGGTTTTCGTACCGCTTGAGCAGATAGAACCGCAGTGGTGAACGCAAGCAGGAGCGCAGCGCTTTTCATAGTCATTGATGATATCAACCTGGTGCAACCCGGTTGGCACAAACCAGGGCCGCTCGCCGGGGTACACTACCGGCATGCCAGGTGAAAACGTAAGCCGCCGTTCGGTTCTGAAAGCCGCTGGGATCATGGGGACGCGCCCGCTTCAACACGAGGTTGCCGCGGCGCCGCGCCCGCAGGACCCGCCCAAACACTCGATCCGGTTCGCGGTCATCGGGCTGGACCACACTCACATTAACAGCATCACGGATACGATCCGGCGCGGTGGCGGTGAACTCGTTAGCGTCCACTCCACAAATCCTCAGGCGCTCGCCGCGTTTCAGAAACGCTTTGGAGCGAGGGTGGCCCGCGGTGAGGATGAAATCCTGAATGATTCGTCCATACATCTCGTGTGCTCGGCCGCCGTTCCCCATCTGCGCGGACCGCTCGGCGTGCGGGTGATGCGCCACGGAAAGGATTTTCTGGTGGATAAACCCGCCATTACCACGCTCGATCAGCTTGCCGATGTGCGTCGCGCCGTCCAGGAAACCGGTCGTATTTTCGGAATCATGTACGGACGGCTGGATTCCAGGGCAACGCTGCACGCCGGGGCGCTGGTGAAAGCCGGCGCCATCGGCCACGTGGTGCAAACGCTGCAACTCGCTCCTCATCTGATCAACCCGGGTACCCGCCCCGAATGGTTTTGGGACCCGGAGCGCTACGGCGGAACACTGTGCGATCTCGGATCGCACCAGGCCGACGAGTTCGTTTATTTCACCGGATCGACCTCGGCGGAAGTTACGATGTCGCGCGTGGCGAACGTGAATCACCCCGATCGCCCGAAGTTCCAGGATTACGGCGAAATGATGGTCCAGGGCGATAGAGGTCTCGGATATTTTCGCGTGGATTGGTTCACGCCGCAGGGCCTGGGAACGTTCGGCGACGAGCGGACATTCCTTTTAGGCACCGAAGGAACCATCGAAATGCGGAAGACGATCGATATCGCCGGACGGCCGGGCGCGGACCACGTGTTCATCGTCGACCGGAAGTCAGCCCGCTACATCGACTGCGGCAAGCTGCCGTTGCCGTTCGGGCAGCAGTTCGTCGAAGACATTGTGAACCGCACGCACGTCGCCCAGGATCAGGCCGCTGCCCTGCTGGCTACGGAATTGGTTCTCAAGGGGCAGAAAAACGCGCGAATGCTTTAATAGGCCGAATTGACCGCTTCCGATGGTCGGGTCGAGGAAGGCGAAATTATCGACGCATCGAAATCATCCGCATTAAGTCCCGCCAGAGGCGCGTGGCCAGGTCCAGCCCCATGCATCAGCTTGGGGTTATTGCGGTTACCAGTACAAACCCCAAGCTGACGCATGGGGCTGAATTGCCGACAGATACCGCTGAAGGGCCGGGGAAAAGAACCGCGACAATCAGGAGCGGTCCTCCACTAACGCTGAAAATAAAGAGTGATCGATTTGTGGTCCGGCCTTGTGACGTTAACCATCAGGGTGCCGTCTCCGGTGAGCGTGTAGGTTTCGAAAGTAACCGCACCGGATTGGCTGGTCGTAACTTTCAGAACATCGTGATCCCACCTGGCTTTGGTCTTGAATTCTTTACCGGTGTGAATCGTAGCGCTGTTCTCGCTATCGATCATGTCGCGGTAAAAGGTGGTCCCGGTAGCGCCTTCGTAGGCGAAATTGCGCTCGACGCTGATGTCGCCCTGCCGCTCATTAATGGTCACTGTGCCGGTTTGAATGACGGGTTGGCCGGCAAAATCGCTCCGGGTGGGAATCAAAGTCCAGGTGCCGTTGAGCGCGGTGTGCTGGCGCGCGAAGGCCAGAGACGCGAACAGCAAGGTCGTCAGGAGGGTTGTGGTGATTTTGGTTTTCATAATGTTCACTTTTGTGCGGACGCGGTACTGGGATCCGCCGGATAGACGAGGATTTCGATTTTCCCGTTTTCCCCGGCGTCGTCTGTTTTTCCAAGGCCCATGGTCTTGATGCGGGTGTCATCCAGGCGGAAATTCTGCACCAGGTAATTACGGACCACCATCGCCTGCGCCTGCGTGGTGACGCGATCCTTGTCTGAATCGCCCTTCATGCCGGTGGCGGCGGTGATCACCACCTGGCCGAACTTTCCGCCTTGCAGATATTGCCCGACTTCTTTCAAGGCCTTCTGGTCTTTCAGCTTGGCGGCGTTCGGTTTGTCGAAAATCTGCTTCGAATCGAAGCTGAAGCTCTTTTCCGGCGGTGCGGCCGGCAATTTACCGATCTCATGCTTCTTCAACTCGTCCGAATCGACGTATCCGCGTTTATTGAAAAAGCCTTTCAGCAGGAAGTTATGCTTCAGCGCATCGACGTCCTCGTGCATCGATGTGACGGTGGCCGCTGCCTGATTGTAAATCGTCTTGTCGTTGATCAGTGCGCCGACGGTTCCCCGGCCCTGATTGATCTTCGTGGAAATATCGTTGATGTTCGATGTCGCATTCTTGACGTTTTCGAGCGCGCCCTGCGTTGTATCGAGGATCGTGTTCGCTTTCGCGAAGAGGTCCGAAATATCCACCGGCGGGCGGGAGCCGATGGTCTCGCCCCCGCGGAGTTTGGCGGCTTCCATGGAGCCAAAAGAAATCTCGACGTACTTGTCTCCCAGCATGCCTTCCGATTTAATGTCGGCCAGGGAATCCAGCTTCACGATGCTCTGCGTTTCTTTCTCCAGATCCATCAGGACAACCACTTTCCCATTGGGCTGCTTCGGCAATTGAATGCTCTTGACCGAGCCTTTGCGGATGCCGCCGACGCGCACATCGGCACCCTCGTTCAGTCCCGCCACGTTGTCGAAATCGGCCCTGACTTTGTAGCTCGAACGAAACATCGATTCCCGGCTGCCGATGAGAAATACGCCCGTGGCCAGAATCGCCAGCGTGATGACGATGAATAGTCCGAGCCTTAAATTCTGTGACATAGTTGCCTCAGGCCGCGTCGCTTAAAAACTGCTCGACGAACGGATCCTTGCTCTTTTCCAGATCTTCGAAGGTGCCGGAGATCAAAATGTTGCCTTCCTTCAACATCACGAGGCGGTCGGAAAAATGATGCGCGGCGTGCATATCGTGGGTCACCACGATGGAGGTCACGTGCCGCTCCTGGCGCAATTTCTCGATCAGCTTCCCGATTTCGGCGGCGGTGATGGGGTCGAGCCCGGCGGTCGGCTCGTCGAACAGCAGAATTTCGGGGTCGAGCGCCAGCGCCCGCGCTAAACCGACCCGTTTGCGCATGCCGCCTGAAATATCCGAGGGCATTTTTTCCAGGTCTTTATCCAGGCCTACGCTGAGGAGAAGCGCTCGGACCTTGTCGGTCCTTTCGGAGTCGGACATTTTAGTATGCCGGCGCAAAGGGAACGCGACATTCTCAGCGATGGTCAGCGAATCGTAAAGCGCGCCTTCCTGAAACAGAAACCCGACCTTCATGCGCACTTCGTTTAATTTGTCCATGGGAAGATGCGTGGTGTCCACTCCTTGAATGCAGATGGAGCCGGCGTCGGCTGTTTCCAGACCGATAAGCAATCGCAAAAAGACGCTTTTTCCGGTGCCGCTCTTGCCCAGGATGGCCAGAATCTCTCCTTGATTGACCGTAAGGTCGATGCCTTTCAGCACCTGCTGCGCGCCGAACGATTTGCGTAATCCCTTAACGACGACGGGTTCCATATTTCCTCAAGGAAAAAACACGAGAATCAAGCGGACCAACACAACGTCGGCCAAAATGATGAACAGCGACGACAGCACCACCGAACTGGTCGCGGATCGCCCCACGCCCGCCGTCCCTCCGCGCGTCCGCATCCCCTGAAAGCAGGAGACGGTGCCGATGATCAGGCCATAAACGGCGGTTTTTAGGGTAGGTGGAAGAAAATCGCTGAACGTGACGCCGTTCATGCCATTGTTGATAAATAGCTGAAACGAGATCGGCTCAGTCAGCGTGTTGGCCACCCAACCCATCAGGATTCCGCACGCGTCGGCGGCCAGCGTCAGCAGCGGGAGGACGACGATGCAGGCCAAAATGCGGGTCACCGCCAGATATTTGTAGGGATTGACGGCGGATGCTTCCATGGCATCGATCTGCTCGGTGACTTTCATCGACCCGAGTTCCGCGCCGATGCCCGCGCCGATGCGTCCGCTGGCCACCAGGCCGGTGATAATTGGCCCCATTTCCTTGATGATCGAAAACACGAGCATCGTCGGAAGCATCGACTTGGCGCCGAATCGCACCAGGCTGGCGCGCGATTGCAGGGAAAGAACGACGCCCGTCGCCGCGCCGGCCAGTGCGACCAGAGGAAGGGACTTCGAGCCGGCCGCGTCCAACTGATGCACGAATTCCGACCATTCGAAGGGAAGCGTGAACAGAGATTTCGCAACGCGGGTGCAAAACACACCCAGTTCGCCAAACCATTCGAGTCCGGCAGTAAAGACGTCAGGCGTTTCGGGACGAATTTCTGGTGCCGGCGCGCTGAGCGCTGTTGCCATCACTTGATCTCTATGCGAATTTGGGGCCAAACTGCGAGACTCATAAGCGACTGCTACTTACGGGCCGCGACCCGGAAAAAGCCCGGCAATTCTTGCAGCGGCGGATGAAACTTGCACGCAGAAACAATCCGCGGAAAACCGCTTCCTGCGGTCGCGGCTCGGCAGACAGCCGCGGGGAGCGGAGTTTGCAAGGAAGCTTGCGATCCCGCCGCATAAAGAGTGATCATACGGAGATCAATTCATGACCAAAATACTTGGGCTTTTCCTGATGGCCGCCGCACTGCGCGGTCAAGCGTCTTTTGACGCAGCCATCAAGAACCTGAAGTTTCGCGAGATCGGACCCGCCATCATGGGCGGACGCGTCGATGACATCGCGGTCGTCGAAAAGGACCCCAGGATCGTCTACGTCGGCCTGGCTGGCGGAGGGCTCTGGAAGACCGCCAACGCCTTTACCACCTGGCATCCGATTTTCGATAACGAAGCAGTCTCTTCGATAGGCGCGGTCGCTGTAGCGCCCTCGGATCCGGCAGTGCTCTGGGCCGGCACCGGAGAAGCCAACAATCGCCAAAGTTCGTCCTGGGGGAACGGCGTTTACCGATCCTTGGACGCCGGTGTCACCTGGAAGCACATGGGCCTGGCCGATACGCATCACATCGGCCGCATTGCGATTCATCCGCACAACCCGAATATCGTCTATATCGCCGCCGCCGGTCACTTGTGGGGGCCGAATCATGAGCGCGGAATTTTCAAGACCACGGATGCCGGCAAAACCTGGACGCAAGTGCTCACCGTCAACGACGACACGGGCGCGAACGATATCGCGATCGACCCCGAAAGTCCGGAGACGCTCTACGCTTCGGCCTACCAGCATCGCCGCACCGTCTCCGGATATAACGGCGGAGGGCCGGACAGCGCCATCTACAAAACCGCCGACGGCGGAGCAACCTGGAACAGGCTGACCAACGGTCTTCCTCATGGCGATACAGGCCGCATCGCGTTGGACATTTATCGCCGCGATTCGAACATCGTTTACGCGCTGGTGGAGAACGCGCAAGGCGGCGTCTTCCGCAGCGACGATAAAGGCGCGACCTGGCGGAACATGGGCGCCACCAACCCTCGCCCGTCCTACTTCAGCCAGATTCGCGTCGACCCGAATAACGACCAGAGAATCTGGCTCGGAGGTACCAGCATCATGGCCTCCGATGACGGCGGCAAGACCTTTCGCAACGCGACCCTGGGCACAGGCGGAGGCGTCTACGGCTCCCATCATGAGGATTACCACGCGATCTGGATCGATCCCGCAAACTCCGCGCATATGATCGCCGGAAACGACGGCGGCCCTCTGATGAGTTGGGATGGGGGCCAGAACTGGTCGATCTTTCCCACGGCCGCGATCGGCCAGCTTTACACCGTTTCCTATGATTTCAAGCGTCCGTACAACGTCTGCGGAGGCTTTCAGGATAACGACAGCTGGTGCGGCCCCAACGCGACGTTCGTGATTCGAGGCATGAGCAACGACGAGTGGACGAAGATCGGCGGAGGCGACGGGATGTGGTCGCATATCGACCCGAAAGATCCCGATACGGTCTACGCGGGCTCCCAGGACGGCAGCCTCATACGTCGCGATCTGCGCAGCCAGCAGTCCAAGAACATTCGTCCACGGGAAGAGACCGAAACCGAGCCGCGCTACCGTTTTCAGTGGACGTCGCCGTTTCTGATCTCGCAGTTCGATAATAAAACCCTTTATTCGGGCGGGAACTACGTTTTTAAATCGACGGATCGAGGCGACAACTGGACCAAGCTGGGCCAGGATCTGACCACAGGCATCGACCGCAATAAAGTCCCCCTCATGGGAAAGCTTCCGGGCAAGGAAATTCTTTCGCTCAACGACGGCGTGAGCGCGTTCCCTTGCATCACGGCGCTGGCGGAATCGCCTGTGCGCGCCGGAATCCTGTGGGCCGGAACCGACGACGGTAATCTGCAAGTGACGCGCAACGACGGCCAGACATGGAAGAACGTCGTGACGAATGTGCCCGGCGTTCCCAAGGGAACGTATGTTTCGCGCGTGGTGACGTCGAAATACGCCGAGGGGACGGCTTTCGTGGGATTCGACGGCCATCGCGGCAACGACTTTGCTCCTTACTTGTTCATGACCACCGATTTCGGCGAGCATTGGACCGACATCTCCACCGGTCTGCCGCATAACAACGGCACCGTTCATGCTTTCGCCGAGCATTTTCGCAATCAGAATCTCTTGTTCGCCGGTACCGAATATGGCCTGTTCGTCTCTTTCGATCGAGGAAAGCGCTGGCAGGAATTGAAGAACAATCTTCCTCGCGTGCCGGTGTTCGATATTCAGATCCACCCGCGCGACAACGATCTGATTCTTGCGACTCATGGCCGGTCGATCTGGATCCTCGACGACATCACCACGCTAGAGCAGATGACGGAGCAGTTGCTCACCAAGGATCTTCACCTCTTCGACGTTCGTCCCGCCGTCGAATGGCACTTGATGGACAGTAAGACGTTCGTGGGCCATACGTTTTTTATCGCCTCCAATCCCCCGCCCGGCGCGCTGATCGACTACTATCTCAAAGCCAAGCCCGACCGCCGAAGCGATTTGAAGATATCGATTCTAGATAAGGATCAGAAGGTGGTTCGCGAGCTGAAGGACATGCCGGCTGAGCCCGGTCTCAACCGCGTGGCATGGGATTTACGCACAGACGCCGCATCGCAGCCCTCTGCCGGAGGTCGCGGTGGAGGCGGTGGCGGTGGCGGTGGCCGCGGCGGCGGTGGCAGAGGCGTGCTGGTCGAGCCAGGCCAGTACACCGTTCGCGTCGCGCTGGGCTCTACGCAAACGACGAAAAATGTTCTCGTCGAGCAAGACCTGCGCGTGGACCTTTCTCCGAAGGACGCCACGCAAAGGCGGCAGGCGATCACGGAACTGTTCGGCATGGCCAAGGAATCCGACGCCAGTCAGCGAAAGTTCACCGCGCTGCGCACGGCCCTGACCGATCTGCGCAAGACGGGTCTTCCGGAGAGCGTAAAGAAAGCCGTCGAAGATCTGGATGCCAAAATGACCTCGATCCAGAAAACTCCCGCCGCCGGGCGAGGCGGAGGAGGGACGGGAGAGTACGTGCCTCAGCCGGTCTCGCAACGAATCGCGACGCTGCTGAGCGGGATCGACGGTTATGCCTTCGCCCCCACCAGCGGCCAGTTGGCGGAGATCCCTCATTTGCGTGTTGAGATGACGGAAGTCGACGCCAAGATCGAAAAACTGATCGACGAGGACTTACCGGCGTTGAACAAATTGATGAACGATGCGGGAGTGGCGCACATCTCCATCGCCGATCAGGCTCCGGCGGCAGGAGGACGGCGTCGATAGAAATTCGTGCAGAGAGTGTATACTCCTGAAATCGGAGATAGCGTCGCCATGTTAGAAGACGGCAGCGGGCAGGCCAAGCGAATTTCTCACAGATTGGGTTCAAAGCCGCTTCGCCAGCCCTCCATAAAGGACATTGCAAAGTTAGCCAGGGTATCGCATTCCACTGTTTCGCGGGCATTACAGAACAGCCCTTTAGTGAACGCCGAGACGGCGGAGAAGATACGGCAAATCGCGCGCGAGTCGGGGTATCGGGCCAGCGCAGTGGCCAGGGGCCTGGTTACAAAACGAACCCAAACCATCGGACTGGTGGTCACGACGGTCGCCGATCCCTTTGCAAGCGAAGTAGTTAGCGGATTGGAACAGGCGGCGAACGATCACGGATACGCCGTTTTTCTGGCCGAATCGAACGGCGAGCCGGAGCGCGAGAAGAAAATAGTGCAATCGTTTGCAGAGCGCCGGGTGGACGGCATTGTGGTGACGTCCTCGCGGGTGGGGGCTCTGTACCTGCCTCTGCTATCGGAAATGATGGTGCCGATTGTGCTGGTGAACAACCAGCATCCCGGGGCGTTTGTACACTCGGTGATGATCGGAAATCTGGAAGGAAGCAAGGCTGCCGCCGGCCACCTGGTGACGCTGGGGCACCGGCGGATCGCGTACCTGGGCGACCAGTTCGGTTATCAATCGGATACCGAGCGGTTTGCCGGCTACATGGAGGCTCTGGACACGGCCGGGATTCCATTTCTTCCGGAGTTGGTGGTTCACGGCAACGGCAAGCCGGACGAGGCGATGAGGGCCACGGAAAGGCTGCTGGCGCTGCCGGACCCGCCAACGGCTGTGTGCTGCTACAACGACATGTCGGCGCTGGGAGCGATGCGGTCGATCCATCTGCAAGGGTTGAAGGTACCCGACGACATTTCGGTGGTGGGATTCGACGATCTGTTTCTGGCGTCGTACACGCAGCCGCCGTTAACGACCGTGCGTCAGCCGATGCGGCGGATGGGACAACTGGCAATGGAGAGCCTGTTTAAGCTGATGCTGGGAACGGAATCGGAGATCAGGATCCGAGTGGATGCGGAGTTGATTGTGAGGGAGTCGACAGGGCCATTGTCAGCCAAGTGACCCAAGTTGTGCCCCCTGGCGTGAGAGTCTGGATGTGGGGCGGGCTACCAGCCCGCAGCCTGCTACCAGCAGGCTGGTTCGTCAGTCAGCAAGAGCCGCCTGGTAGGCGGCTGCGGGGCAATGCCCCGCCCCACTTAAGGCAGCAAACTTTCGAGGGACTGGAGGTATTCGCGGTTGCGGCGGGCGCTTTCTTTCGGGACGCCCATGCCGGGCAGGATGTCCTGTTCGACCAGAACATAGCCCTGGTAGTTGCGCTCGCGGAGCCGGCTCAGGAAGGCCGGAAAATCCACTGCGCCTTTGCCCAATTCGCAGAAAACGCCGTGGCGGAGGGCAGTGAAATAATCCCATTGTTCGGCGCGCGCGCGGCGGGCGACTTCGGGCCCGCAGTCCTTCAGATGGATGTACCAGACGCGGTCGCCGAAACGGTCCAGCGCCGCGACGACGTCGGAAGATCCGGCTCCGTAAGTGTAGTGGCCGGTATCGAAAACCAGCCCGAGGCGTTTCGGATCGGTCAGGCTCAGCAGCTGGGCGATTTCGCCGGGGGTTTCGATGTAGCCTGCGCAGTGATGATGGAACACGGTTCGCAGCCCGGTTTCTTCGAACACGACGCAGGCCAGCCGGTCGGCGCCTTTTGCAAAAATATCCCATTCCTCGGCGGTCAGTCCCAAGTCTGGGGTGACGCGTCCGGCGGCGCGGGTGCGCTCGGGAACGGAGCCGTTGTCGTCGGCCAGCACCAGGTAGGGCGCGGGAGTGGACGCCACGGCTGCCAGCAACCGCGAGGTCTTCACCGCGTTGGCGATGCCTGGGCCATGGGCTGAGGGGTTCTTCAGCGCGACCGGGACGAACGCGCCGAGCATCACCAGGCCGCGGCTGTCGAGTTCGGCGCGGAGCTGGGGAGGGTCGGTGGGCATGTAACCCCAGTCGCCCAGTTCGGTGCCGGTGTAGCCGGTTTCGGCAAGCTCATCCAGCATGCGGTTGAAGGGGATTTGCTCGCCCTTGGCTTCCTCAAATTCGAGGGTGCCCCAGGAACAAGGGGCGTTACCTACCAGGAGTTTGGACATAATCTCTCAGAACTTTCGACTCCAATCGCGCGGCCAGCGTTCGACGACCACTTTAGTTTGAGTGTAGAATTCGACGCCGTGATGAGCCTGCGCATGCAGGTCGCCGAAGAAACTTTCGCCCCAGCCGCTAAAGGGGAAGGTCGACATCGGCGCAGCGACACCGACGTTGATGCCGACGTTTCCGGCGTTCACTTCGTAGCGGAAGCGGCGCGCGTTTGAACCGTCGGTGGTGAAGATGCACGCCATGTTGCCGTAGGCGCGGTGATTGACCAGCGCGATGGCTTCCTCGATGGTCGAGGCATGCATCAGGCTCAGCACGGGCCCGAAAATTTCGGTGCGCGCGGTCTCGCCATCGGGAGGAACCTGGTCGAGGACCGTTGGAAAAACGAAGAAGCCGTCTTCGAAACCGCCGACTTTCGGCGCGCGGCCGTCGACTAAGATGCGCGCGCCTTCCCGCTCTCCCTTGCCGATCAGTCCTTCAATGCGGGCCTTGCTTTCGGCGGAGATGACGGGACCCATTTCGACGCCTTTATCCGCTCCATAGCCGACCTTGCGATTTCGGGCGGCGGCGGTGATCTGCTCGGTCAGCGCGGGCCGTGCGTCGCCTACCGTGATGGCGACTGAGGCGGCGAGGCAGCGCTGGCCGGCGCATCCGAACGCGGAATCGGCCAGAATTTTGGTGGTCATTTCCATGTCGGCGTCGGGCATGACGACGACCGGATTTTTCGCGCCTCCCTGGCACTGGGCGCGCTTGCCGGTGGCCGCGGCGCGGCTGTAGATATATTTCGCGACGGTCGTCGAGCCGACGAAACTGACGGCGCGAATTTCGGGATGGTCGAGAATCGCATCGACCGCTTCGCGTCCGCCGTTGACAAGTTGAATGACGCCGGGAGGGAAGCCCGCGGCCTGGATCAGATGAAACAGTTTCCACGACGTCATCGGAACACGCTCGGAGGGCTTCAGCAGGAAACAGTTCCCGCAAGCCACAGCGTAGGGCAGGAACCAGAACGGAATCATGCCCGGGAAATTAAACGGCACGACGGCGGCGACCACTCCCAGCGGTTGCCGGATCATGTGCTCGTCGATGCCGGAGGCGATGTCCTCGGTGTTGATTCCCTGCATCAGCGTGGGCATGCCGCAGGCGGTCTCGACGTTTTCGATGGCGCGGCGGAACTCGGCGATGCTCTCGGTGTAGGTCTTGCCGCATTCGTCCGTGATGGTGCGGGCCAGGTCCTCGATGTTTGTTTCGAGAAGAACCTTCAGTTTAAAAAGAGGCTGGACGCGATCGCCCACCGGCGTGCGCCGCCATCCGACAAACGCCCGGGCAGCGGCCTCGACGGCCCGGTCGACCTCCTCGCGAGGGGAAAGTGGCACTTCGGCCAGCACCTTGGCGGACGCGGGATTGAGGACGGAGAGCGTTTGTCCGGCGGAAGAAGAGTGCCAGCCTCCGTCGATGAAGTTCGGTAAGCGTTCGGTCATATGGGTTCATTTTAGAGAATATTTCGTCCGTCGATGACAACCCGCGCTACAATCACATACGGCTACAAGGAATGAAAAGAATCACGCCGCTGGTTTTGCTGGCGCTGCCCCTGCTGATGACCGCGCTTTCTCTCGAGTTCAAACGCGCTCAGGGACCCTATTGGGCGTCAGGCAAGGTCGATCCGAGTTACTCATATCTGGTGGGCTCGCTCGCCTACGCCGAGGGGAAGCCTTCCATGTGCTGCCTTCATCCGGGGGTCACAGTACAGATAAACGGCGAGTGGGTGCTAAGGGCCTGCCATGCCGTGATCGGACAAGGCTCTCTGGTCACTGACGTTCTCCGCGACCCCGAGGTTTATGCGGCGATCTTAGGATTCGAGGAAATCCTGCTCTACGCGGCGGCGATGCTGGCCGCCGGTTGGATGATCTACCGGGTCACGCAGCGAATCGAACTGGCGCTGCTGATCCAGACTCCGGCGTTCTTTAACGCCAGCAATTTTCTCTGGTTGAGTCCGATCGCGCCCGAGGCTCCGCTCTACGGCGTCGTGATTCTGGCCAGCGCCCTGGCGGTCGTTCACGAAGTGGACCACAGACGGCGGGGAGTTTTTTCGATTGCGTTTGGTGTGCTGGCCGGCGTTGGACTGGCGACGAAGATCACTTATCTGCCGGCTGCCATTCTGCCGCTGATATTGCTGGATTCCTGGGTTGGTTTGATGGCGTACCTGCTGGCTGCCTCGGTGTCTTTCGCCGCGCTTTCGGTCCCGCATTGGGAGACGGTCGACAACGCGTTGTACTTCTGGAACCAGTTACTGCACAAACAAGGGCTGCACGGTTCCGGTCAGGAGGGGCATCCGCATCTGGCGGACCTGGCGGCGATTTTTGGCGAATATTTTCGCAGTGACCCTTTCTTCAGTTCGATGCTGCTGGTGTGCTTTGCCGCGACGGTCTGGCTGTTATGGGCAAGGCGAGCGACAGCGCCCAAGCGACTGCTGATCGGACTCACCGTATGCGAACTGCTCCAGATCGCGCTGGCGTCCCGGCAGTTCAGCCTGCGCTACCTCTCGCCTGCTTACGCGTTGTTGGCGGCGCATGCGGTGATTCTTATTTATTGCCTGGGCGACAGGCGCGTGACTAAGTGGGCGAGCATCGCGGGGGTCCTGTTATTAGTAGCAGCGCGAAGCAGCGAGGTCCGCTCCACCGCAATCGAGCTACGGGCAGCGCGCCGCGATTCGCAGCAGGTTGTCAATGGAATCCTCGCCAAGAGGCCGGGATCGACGGCGATCGCTTATTATGGCGCCAACACCATCCCCTTCGCGCTCCAGTTTGGCGATGTGTGGGTCTATCGGGCTTTCGCCAAGCCGCTGGAGGACCTGTACCCGAACATGGTTTTCTGGGACGCGTACCGCCGGGTGTTCGAGAATTTCCTCTCCCCCGTGACGATCGAGAGCCTGGGCGACTGCAAGCGCCGGTTGCTGGAAGGGACACCCTTTGGCGCGCAGCCTATGGGTTTTTCTCCTCCGGATCACGTGTCGGTGGAAGAACTGGGGCGGTTCAACGGGGAAGCGTTCTACGCGATGACCTGCGACGTCACGGCCGCTCCGCCGCCGGTTCAACCCGCACTGGCGACCCCGAAGTCAACGAATCCGGAGTATTGATAATGATCGAATCTCCGGCCGTAACGCCGCTGGTGATCTCCACTTCGGTACCGAAATCACGGCCCTGAGTCACATGAACCAGCTCCGCCCGGTTTCCGTCGCGCACCACCGCGACCTCTAATCCCTCCGAGCGAAAAATCAGCGCCGTCACCGGCACGACGAGCGCCGCCGTGGCCGCCGGAAGCTTCAGATGAACTTCGGCATAGGCGCCCGGCATTAGTTTGCCCGAAGAATTATCGATATCGACCTCGGTGAGCAGCGTGCGCGTGGTGGGATCGATCATGCCGGTGTTGCGCGCCACCCTGCCCGTATAGTGGCGGCCCGGCGCCTCGGGCAAAGTCAGGTCCGCGGCCACGCCGGCTATCGCCGCCTGCGAGTACATCTGGGGCACGCTGACGAAGATACGCAATTTATCGGTGGAGGAGATACGGAACAGCTCCTGCGCCGCTCCGCCGTTGCCGGCGTTGACCAGCTGGCCGATATCGGTGTTGCGCGCCGTGATCAGGCCGTCGAACGGCGCCGCCACTTTCTGAAACGCCACCAGTTGCTCCAATTGCCGGACGTTCGCGCCCTGCGCCTGGACCGTTGCCTTGCCCGCCTCGTACGCGCCCACTGCGTTGTCCACATCCTGCTTGGGGATCGCGTCTTTCATCAGCCCCAGGTCGCGATTCATGGTGATCTCCGCCAGTTTCAAGTTGGCCTGTGCGGTGGCCAACTGCGCCTTTGCCTGCGCCAGTTGCTGGTCGATTTCGGGGGCATCGATCTCGGCCAGCAGATTCCCCGCCTTGACGCGACTGCCGATATCGAAGTACCACTTCTTCAAATAACCATTGGTGCGGGCATAAACCGGCGCGTCGACAAACGCCTGGATGTTCCCGGGAAGAGCGATTTCTTCCTTCAACTCGCCGCGCCTGGGGTGGATTACGGTAACCGACGGGATCGACTCTTCGAGCGTCCTTTCCTTGACCACGGCCGCGGCGTTGATCCTGGAATGGATGCCGCGGATCACGACCGTACCCGCGATGAAAACCACCATCGCGACGATGAGAATTACTTTAAGAATGCGGAACATGATCAATTTCCGGAACGGGCGACGCGGCGCCGGTGCATCGCGGCAAATACCGTCGGTACAAAAAACAGCGTAGCAGCCGTCGCAAATAAAAGACCGCCGATCACCGCGCGCCCGAGAGGCGCGTTCTGTTCCCCGCCCTCGCCCAGGCCGAGCGCCATGGGAACCATTCCGATGATCATGGCCAGCGCCGTCATCAGGACGGGACGGAAGCGGACGAAGCCCGCGTCGATCGCGGCTTGCTCCGGAGTCTCTCCTTCCTTCATGCGCTCCGTCGCGAAGCTGACCACCAGGATGCTGTTCGACGTGGCCACGCCGACGCTCATGATGGAGCCCATCAACGCGGGAACGCTGATGGTGGTGTGGGTCGCGAACAGGAACAGGATGATCCCCGCCAGCGCGGCCGGCAGAGCGGTAATGATGATGAACGGATCCAGCCACGACTGGAAGTTCACCACGATGAGCGCGTACACCAGCACAATGGCCAGCACCAGCCCTCCCAGCAATCCAGTGAACGAACTTTGCATGGTTTCATACTGGCCCCGAACGAGCACCGACATCCCGCGCGGCATATTCTTGCGATTCGCATCGACGATTTTAGTCATCTCGCGGCCGACCGCTCCCAGATCGCGATCCTGAACGGAACCATAAATATCCACCACGCGGCGGATGTTGTAATGCGAGACCACAGCCAGACCGGAACCCCGGCTCATGGTGGCGAGGTCGCCCAGGATCTCCGGCCGCGCGGCGCTGCCGGATCCCGCCGATCCGGACGTCGAACTGATCGGAATGTTGCGCAAATCGCTGAGCGACGCGATCGCGAACTGGGGAGTCTGGGTCGTGATGCTGTAGCTGACACCGTTGCGCGGATCGAGCCAGAATTCGGGCGTCGTCTGGCTGCTGCCGCTGAGCGAGACGAGCGCGCTGTTGGCGACGTCCAGTTGTGTGAACCCGCTCTCCACGGCCTTCGTGCGGTCGACTTTGATATGAATCTTCGGCTGATCGAAGGGCTGATGGACGCGCAAATCGGCGGTCCCGGGCACGGACCGGAGCTGCGCGAGAAGTCTTGTCGCGAACTGCCGGCTCGCCTCCGAATCCTGACTGGCCACCTGAATATCGATAGGCGCGGGCAATCCGAAATTCAGGATCTGCGTGACGATATCGGCCGGTGTGAAATAAAACAGCACTCCGGGAAATTCGCGCGGCAGGCGCTGGCGCAACTCCCTCACGTAATCCTCGGTCGGCCTGTGCTGCTCGGTGAGGGTCACCAGGATGTCGGTATCCATGGTTCCAATCGGCGCCGACGTCGAGTAGGACATGTTGATCGAACTGTAGGGAAGCCCGATGTTGTTTATGAGGCTGGCGATTTCGTTGGCCGGGACGATGCGGCGAATCGCGGCCTCGACTGCCGTGCTGGTGCGGGCGGATTCCTCAATGCGCGTCGCCGTCTTGGTGCGCATATGCAGGTTGAAACGGCCGGCGTCGGTCGATGGGAAGAAATCCTGGCCCAGCCAAGGCACCAGAAAAAACACCGAAGCGCAGGCCGCCAAAAACAGGGGGATGAATAGGCCGCGATGGGTAACGCAGAGGGCCAGCGTACCTCGAAATGAATTGCGTGTCTTCTCCAGAACTCGTTCAAAGGCCAGTTGCAGGCGCGCGGGAAAATTCCAGGCCGCGGGCTGAGGCTCCTCGTGCACGTGGGGTTTGAACAGGAACAGGGCCATGGTGGGAACCAGCGTTCGCGAAAGAAGATAGGACGCCAGCATCGCGAACACCACCGCTTCGGCCAGCGGAATAAACAGGTAGCGCGCCACGCCGGTCAGCAGAAACATGGGCAGGAACACAATGCAGATGCAGAGCGTGGACACCAGCGCCGGAACCGCGATCTGGCGCGCGCCTTCCAGAATGGCCGCTTTCACGTCGGGGATGTGCATCTGGTTGCGATGGATGTTCTCGATCTCGACGGTCGCATCGTCGACCAGGATTCCGACGGCCAGCGCCAGGCCCCCCAGCGTCATGATGTTAATCGTTTCGCCGACAGCGCTCAACACGCAGATGGAAACCAGAATCGAGAGCGGAATCGAGACCGCGATGATAATCGTGCTGCGCCAGCTTCCCAAAAACAGCAGAATCATGGCGGCGGTAAGGCAAGCGGCGATAATCGCCTCCCGAACCACCCCGCTGACCGCGGCGCGAACGAAGATCGACTGGTCGGCGATAGGTTCGATCTTCAGTTCTTTCGGAAGCGTCGCCGCGATGGCCGGCAGAGCTTCCTTCACCTGCCTTACAATCTCCAGCGTCGACGTCTGGCCCACTTTCATGATGGTCATCAGGCAGCCGCGCTGGCCGTCGCGGAGCACGATGTTGGTTTGCGGCGTATAGCCGTCGCGCACGTTCGCCACATCGTGAATATAGATCGTGGTGTTATTTACCGCCTTGATCGGCAGATCGTTTAGCTCCTGCACGCGCGCCGGGCTGCTGTTCAAATCGACATCGTATTCGAACGGTCCGATTTTCGACGTTCCCGACGGCAGGATCAGGTTCTGCACGCTCACCGCATTCACCACATCGGCCGGCGAGAGTCCCTTGGCTTGCAGCAGATCGGGCCGGATGTCGATCATCACCTGGCGTTGCTTGCCGCCATAAGGGTAAGGAATCGATGCGCCCTGCACGGTGGCGAGGCCGGTGCGGATGCTGTTGATGGCGAAATCGAACAGCTGCTGCTCGGAGAGTCCTTTCCCTGACAGCGCGAGTTGGACGATGGGCACGCTGGAGGCGTTGTACACCACGATAAATGGCGGCGTGGTTCCCGGCGGCATGAAGCGCACCGCGGAGGCTCCCTGCGCGGCAATCTGCGCCACGGCCATCTCGATCTTTACATTCGGGTGAAAAAATATCTTGATGATGCTCTTGCCGTTATACGTTTGGGATTCGGTATGCTCGATGTCGTTGACCGAAGTGGTGAGGTTGCGCTCAAACACTGTCGACACGCGCTCTTCCATCTCCTCGGCGTTGAGGCCGGTGTAGTTCCACAACACCGAGACGATGGGAATATTGACGTTCGGGAAGATATCGACGGGCGTGCGCTGAATCACCAGCGGACTGATCAGCAGGATCAGCAGCGTCAACACGACAAACGTGTACGGCCGCTCCAGGGCAATTCTAACGATCCACATTAGAATTCATTGTAAGAGGCGCGCGACGTGCGCGTCTCTTGGCCGTTCGGCTACGTAGAGCGGGCCAAACAGAATCGACACCATGTGGCGTACCCCCCTGGCGTGCCGCGTCGACATTCGTGTCAATGCATGGGGCGGGCATCGAGATGAGTCTCGACGCGGCACGCACGAGTGCGTGCGCCACATGGCCGGCAGAACGGCGTTATTTCTCGAAACGGTGAAAGAAGCTCGATTCGACGTAGTGAGGGCGGCTAGCGCTGTTGGCCACGCGCCGCGCCAAGTCGCCCAGGAACGAATCGAATTGCGCCGCGGCCGCCGTATCCACCGGCTGCGAAAGATTGTCTTCCGCCGAATGGTAGCGCTGGGCGAGCCATTGCCTCCACGCCTTGTATTCGGGAGAATTCGCGGTCCAGCCGAACTTCATCGCCAGCGCGGGCACGCCGGCCTGCACAAAACTGTATTGATCGGTGCGGGTGAAAGAATTGCGATCCGGTTCAGGGTCCGTGGCGATCTCAATGCCGTGAGTGGCTCCCACCGCGCGCGCGTCCTCGGCCAATGTCGATTCGGCCAGCCCCTGCACATGCAACTTCTTCAGCGGGAACAAGGGCATGAACATGTCCAGGTTGAGATCGGCGACAACGTCGGCCTCCGGCACCGTCGGGCGGCCGGCGAAATAGCGGGAGCCCAGCAGCCCTTTCTCCTCGCCGGTAAAAATGACGAACAGCATCGAACGCTTGGGACGCTCGCGATTCTTGCTGAAGCTTTTCGCGATTTCCAGCACGGACGCGACACCGGACGCGTCGTCCATGGCTCCGGTGAAGACGGTGCTTCCGCTCACGCCCAGGTGATCCAGGTGCGCGGATAGCAGCACGAACTCTTTCTTCATTACCGGGTCCGACCCTTCCAGCCTGGCGACGATATTGGGCGATTCCACCACTGTGTTCTCGGTGGTGACCGTGGCAACGACGCTCTTCTTCAAGTCGAAACGCGGCAGCGGTTTCTGGGCATCCGCCAGCGCCAGCAATTCCGCAAAGGTGTGGCCCGTGCCCTCAAACAGTTTTTCCGCTTCCGCCGGATTGAAGTTAACGGAGAACATTGTGCGATGAATATCGGCCAGCGCCGGATGACGCGCCGCCACCTCGGCATCCTTCGGATCCGCCGCCAGCCTCATGCCGGGCTGTGAGGCGTTGGCAGCCACGCGATCCCATGGAAAATCCATCGACTTCGGCGTAGGAATCGAGATGGAGCCGACCGCGCCGGCATCCGCCAGCGCCTTCGCCAGAGGCGACGTGCGGGCGAAGGACTTCAGCGCACCCGGCAAATCACCCGGGCCTCCGTTGATATAAACGACAATCTTGCCTTTTAAAGACGAGTTCGGCACCTCGGCAGAATCGAAGTCGTCGTACTTCGCTTCGGGCAGATGCAACCCATAGCCGATGAACACCAGCGGCGCGGTTATCGACTTCGGCTGCGTTCCGCGAGAACCCAGGGTAGCGTCGCGCCCCAGCACCAACGGCTCTTTGCGCCCGTCGATCAGCAGCGCCATGGACGATTTCTCGGCAATGACGCGAGTGACGTCGAATTTCACCGGCTGATAGTAACCCTTCACGCCCGCCGGTTGCAGTCCCATTGCGTCGAACTGGGAGACAACATATTTCGCGGCCCGCAGGTAGCCTTCAGAGCCGGTGAGTCGACCCTCCATGCCCGGATCGGCGAGCGTCTTCACCTGCGCCCACCAAGCTTGTCCGGCTGCTTCGTCGGCCGCTGTGACCTCGCGGCCCTGAGCAGCCAGATGAGGCGTGAGCCCAGATAGAAAAACAACCGCCAACCCAACAAAAGTTCGTCTCATCGCTCTCCCGTTCCCTCGACACTGACCGCTCCCGATGGTCGCGGTTCCATTGGCTGTTTCGAACCGCGACCTGCGGGAGCGGTCGGCGCCGGCTAATTCACCAGCGCCTGATAAATCATCGTGCGCGTCTGCCGCCAGATCATTCCGTTATTCGCTTGCGGCGATTGAACCATCATCACCGCCACCAGCTTTTCTTTGGGATCCACCCAGAACAGCGTGCCGGTGATTCCTCCCCAGGAAAAATCGCCAACTGAGCCGGGCTCGGGGTTGCGGCCGGGATCGACGCGCACGGCGAAGCCCAGGCCGAAGCTTGTGCCCATTTCAGGCGTCGGGCCGAACGGGCCCAGCGCCATTGCGACCGGTGTGTGGCGCTCGACGGTGACTGCAAGCTGGTCCGACGTCATCAGCGCGATGGTCTTCGGCCCCAGAATCCGCACTCCTTCGAGTTCCCCTCCGTTCAGCAGCATCTGCGAAAATCGCGCGTAGTCGCTCGCGGTCGAGAACATGCCGCCGCCGCCCGAAAACAACGCCGGCCTTACCGACGGGTCGGCGAAAGGCAAGCCGGATTTTTGATCGGGCACGGCCAGCCTTCCGATGGCTCCCGGTTTCACCCAAAATCCTGTATCCGGCATTTTCAGAGGTCCGGTAACGCGCTCCTCGATAAACGCGTCCAGGTCCTTACCGCTGGCGACTTCGATCACGCGCCCCAGCACGTCGGTCGAGACGCTGTATTCCCAAACTTCTCCCGGCTGGTGCAGCAGAGGCATGGTCGCGACGGTCTTCACCATCTCGGCCAGCGATTTGGAATTGAAAATATCGGCTTTGCGGTACATCTGGTCGACGGCTGAATTGCCGAAAAGCCCATACGTCAGCCCGGATGTGTGACGCATCAGGTCCTGCACCGTCATCGGACGTTTCGGAGCCGCTCCCTCCGCGCCCACTTTGACACCCCGGAACTCGGGAAGATACTGCGCCACCGGCGCGCCCAGGTCGAGCTTGTTCTCCTCCACCAGGATCATGGCCGCGACCGTCGTGATTGGCTTCGACATCGACGCCACGCGGAAAATCGAGTCCTTCTTCATCGGCGTTTGCGACGCCCGGTCCTGGTAGCCGGTCGCGCCGTAGACCGCAACCTTTCCGTTGCGCACGATCATGAGCACCGCGCCGGGGATGACTTTCTTGTCCACGTCGTCCTGGAAGGCCTGCTTGGTTCTCGCGAGACGTATCGCGGACAATCCGACCTCTTCCGGGCTCTTCGCCATCGGCAGGGTCTGAGCGAACACAGCCGCCGCGCACAATGCGCCGGCCAACAACATGGTTAGTTTCGATGGGCGTTTCATGAGTGTTTATTTGGCGGGAGCGTAGTCGGTATCGTAGAGGAACAGGTTCTCGGTCTTCTCGACGATTTTTCCGTTGGCTTCGGATTCAGCCGATACTTTCTTCCACTCCGGATCGGTGGAGAATGCCTTCCACTTGGCGTCGCGCTCGGCGCGATCCTTGAAGGACAGCATGTAGACCAGCTTGTTTTCCGACCCGTCCTTCTTGTAAACGGGGCCCCAGAATCCCACCACGGTCATTCCGTGCTTGGCGAAAATCGCCAGCGTGTGGTCGCGGAAGCGCTTGTGGACATCCTCGAGGTGACCGGGCGTCGCGTAGTAGGTCCGCAGTTCCAGCAGGCGGCCGGTCGATTTAAGAGAAGGGCTGGGAGCTGCTTCCGGAGCCGGGGTTTGAGCGTAGCCGGACGTGGCGGCAAGCAGGCAAAAAGCGAACGTGGCGATTTTTGAAGGTATGGACATTGGAGACAATCATACCTCGAATAGCCAGATGAGTCTGTGTGAAAAGTCGGCTTGGACCGCTCCTGCAAGTCGAGGCTCTGTTTCGGATTCGGAGCCGCGACCAGCAGGAGCGGTCAGCACCCCGATCACACAGGGCGGGGATTCAAGCGATGAGCTATTTTCCAGATTGAACCGGCCGCCCGAACTTCGCTTCGTCTATGGGGACGTTGGTCTGAATCTCGGTCAGCTGAATCGCATCCCGGCCATCCAGCCACGCGAAGGTCATGTGATACGGCATCTTGATTCCGCCCACATCGCGATAATCGGAATAGTCGATCTGCGTAGGCACGCGACCGATCTGCGTCTTGCCATAGCGAACGACGCGCAACAGCAGACCCGACTGCTGGTCGAAGTACATGGTTACCAGCATGCCGCGAGGCCCCGTCCCCTGCACGACGTTCACCGGACGATCCTGCCCCAGGCCTCCTTTGGATTCCGTCACGGTGGTGGACTGGCTCGACGGCGCGGGAAGATCGCTGATGGTCGCCGGCAAGCTCACGCGCAAATTGGTCAGAACGTTCTTGATCTGTCCCGGGAACCCGAGTTCCGCGTCCAGAAGTGCCCCATCCAACTCCACGCCCGACAACTGGTAATCGGTCAGCACGGCCAGAGGAGTCATCATCCAGCCGGTGCGGCCGTTGTAAGCCCTGACCTCGTCTCCGCGGCCTGTCTCCTTGGCGAACTGGATCAGCATGGTGCGCTGATTTGGATACTTGGCGTAGATGTGTACCTGCCCTCCGCCGCCGAATCCGCCGAACCCGACGCTGGTGCCGGTCGCGATGTAGCTCTTGAGAGCTGCCAGCTTCTGCTCGCCGCCGATCGCATTCAGATATTTGTTGATGATCTCGTCGGCCGGAGGCTGCCCCGGCATCTGCGTCAGCGCGTCGTCCATCTCAAGCGACGCCTGCCCGTAGACGACCTCCATGGCGGGAGTAGTCGATGGTTTATCGCGTCCGTGATGACAACTCCAGCACGTGACCACTTGCCGGCCCTGGAAATTGTCGCGATTGATGTTGGCAACCATCGTCACCATCTTGCGGGCGATGATTTTCTTGCCGTTGTCTGCCGCCCAGTTCACCCGTTCGGTCCCGGCGCCGATATGGCACTCCGAACAATCGTAACCAACCGCCGCCGACATCAGCCCCATCGTTCCCATGAAATCGTCCACGGGAATCCCCTTCAGCACTTGCACGTTCTTGAAGACCTGATCGGCAGTCTGCGCTCTCTCCTGCGCGCTCAAGCCGACGCCAACCAGCAACACAACTCCAACAACCGCTCCAGACCAGAGCGTCATCGATTTAATGGCCACTATTTTTTCCCCGTTACGACAAGCCTGCTGGAAGCAGGCTGCCGGCTGATAGCCCGCCCCACACGGCAGTTTTCACACAGACACGCAAGCATACGGCCGATCTCGAACTACTTCTTTTCCTTCGCCTCGTCGGCCTTGCGCGCGCCGCCCAGAATGTCGGTCATCGCGTAATTACCTTCGTGGCAGGCGTACTCGTAGATGGGACCCTTGGTCGCCAGGAACGGATACTCTACCGTCCACGGTTTGGAAAACGTCGTCGGATCCTCGACAGTCGCCCGGTACAGAATATTGTTCTGGTCGACGCGCGTGAACCGCTCAATGATGTGCAAATTCTCAGACGACCCGCGCAGGCGCACCTGGCTGTTGAAGTTCGTCGTGTCCACCACCAGCGTGTCGCCTTCCCAATGCCCGATGGAATCGCCCAGCCATTGCTTGACGCTGGGCGCGGCGTGCTGTGCGTTCATACGGACGATACGCGCGTCGTGCACCATCTCCACCAGGATCAGGATGGTGTCCGGTGTCTGCACAATCTGGTAGTTGTTGTTGTACATCACCGGCAGCATGACCGGGCCGGAAGAGTTGCCGAAGGACAACAGGCACCGTTCTCCGATGGGCCGGTCCTTCACGCTGTCGAACCGGTTAAAACTCCTCATCATCGACTGGTTGCGGGCCCTCGCTTCGGCCGTAATCGGCGGAACATGCCCGTCCGGCGGATCGACTACCAGCGACGTCCGCTTCTGGCCGTCGACTCGTGCCAGTTCCGTGCCGCGGTCGACGAACAGAGCGTTATAGCCGCCCGTTCCGCCCGAACCTGCGGCGTCGGCGAACGGGTTTTCCGATTTCCCGTCGTACTTCGTCACAGCCTCGATCGATTTTTTCTCCCACTCCAGAGCCTCGGCATCGGTCAACGATAATTTCCCGTTGGCCGTCGCCGGCCTCTCCAGAGGAGTCAGCGTCGCATTGGTCCACACGCCCTGCAAATCCGGCTTCCCGTCCGGAGTGCGGGGCATGACCCAGTTCTTGGACTTCGTCTGACCTTCGAGAGGTGCAAGCGAAGCCAATGCCAGCGCGCCCGCCAATGCCATCCATCGATAACTCATGAAAATAACCCCTTAAAACCTAGGTCTACTTCTTGATCTGTTCCTGCTCCGATTTGCGCGCGCCCCCCAGAATATCGGTCATGGCGTAATTGCCTTCATGGCAAGCGTATTCGTACACCGGACCCTTGGTGGCGACGAACGGATACTCCATCGTCCAGGGCTTGGTGAACGTCGACGGATCGTCAACCGTCACCCGGTAGAGAATCGTATTGGCGTCGGGCCGCGAAAACCGCTCAACGACGTGCAGATTCTCGGACGCTCCGCGGAACCGCGTCTGATCGTTGAAATTGGTCGTGTCGACCACCAGAGTGTCGCCTTCCCAGTGGCCTATGGAATCACCCAGCCATTGCTTCACGCTAGGTGCCGCGTGCGTGCCGTTCATGCGAATGATCCGCGCATCGTGAACCATCTCCACCAGGATCATCACCGCGTCCGGCGTCTGCACGATCTGATAATTGTTGTTGTAAAGCACCGGCATCATCGGCGGACCCGAGGTCGACCCGAATCCGATGAGGCAGCGTTCCGAGGTGGGACGCGTTTTCACGCTGTCGTAGTTAAAGAACGCGCGCATCATCGAGGCGTTCCTTTGCCGTGCCTCAGGCGTGATGGGAGGCACTTTCCCATCCGGCGGATCGATGACCAACGACGTCCGCTTGACGCCGTCTACCCGCGCCAGCTCCGTTCCCCGGTCCACGAACAGCACGTTATAGCCGCCCACGCCCGAGGAGCCGGCCGCCGCGATCAGCGGGCCGTCCGACTGCCCGTCCTGCTTGACCAGCTCTTCCTGATTCGACTTTTCGTAGGCCTTGGCCTCGGCGTCGGTCAGGGTGGCTTTGCCCATCAGGTTCGCGGGCCGCTCCATCGGGGTGATGGTCGCGTTGGTCCACACCCCTTGAAGATCGGGTTTTCCGTCCGGAGTGCGGGGAACCGTCCAGTTCTTGGATTTCGCCGCAGGCGTCTGCGCCGCGGCAAAGGCCGCCAGCGCAAGAAAACAGAGAAATGATCGAGTCTTCATGGACACCTCACCACTCAGGGAGCTTCGTGAATGTTGGAACTACTTCTTGTCGCCGCCGGTGGGAGCTTCGTACGGAGCGCCCGTGCCCTGCGAACCGAGGAACAATTTCTGCCCGTTCGGCAGAGTGATGTCGCGTCCGTTGGCGCGCATGGATCCGTCCTTCGACTGGTAACCTTCCACCACTACGGGCGTCCCGGCGGCGATGGTCGCCTTGGTGAAGCCCCGGCGCAGCAGTACGTTCGGGCTGCCCGCTTCCACCATCCACGACTCGGTAGTGCCGTCGGCTTTCTTGATATCGACGTGAATCCAGGAATGCGGATTGATCAGTTCCACCTTCGTAACCACGCCTTCCAGATGGACAGGTTTCTTGGCGTCGAATTCCGCCGCGAAGGCGTGATGCGCCCACGCCGGCACCGCCGACAGAATCATACAAGCGCTTGCAATCATGGCAATCGTCTTCATCTTCTTCATAAATCTCCTTAAAAGCCCTGTCAAGGCCATCATAACTCTTTACCGGCCCTGCCGCTATTTCGGCTTCTTGGCGAAGTCGCCGTACAGCAGGTCTTCCACAAACTCCACGCACTTAAATTCCATCAGTCGGGCGCCCTTCTCCACATGACGATAAATTGGCATCCGAATCTTCCACGGCCTTGAAAACACTTTCGGATCTTCGATAGTCGCTTCGTATTGCATGACGTCCGGACCGATCATTGTATAGCGTTCCACCACATGCAGCGCGTCGCTATGAAAATCCCCCGCCCTGTCCAGCCACGTGCGCTCGTCGAAGCCCGACGCGTCGATCACCAGCGTCTCGCCTTCCCATTTCGCCCAGGATTGGCCCATCCAGGAATCGGCCGGCGCCGGACCCGGGTCCTTCAGAAAAATGTTTCGCACCGCGCCGTCGTACTGATAGGCAAAGAACAGCGCCTTCGGACTTTGGAAAATCTGAAACGGATAGGGCATGTAATTGGCCCGAGGCACGCCCGGCAGGTAACAGCGGATCTCCGGATCCAGCTTCAGGCGGTTTTCGAAATTCTTCTTCTTGATTGCGAGGGCTGCCGGCAGGTACGGGATTTCCCCGCCCTCCACCACTCCTATGCCGCCCGGATCGGCACTCAGCGTTCCGTCGGCGATCACCGTTCCCGGCCGCGCGGCGTGCTCCGTCAGGTCCCAGTTGGCGGTGTTCAGCACCTGCCAGATGCCGTTAAAATTGGGGTGCCCGTCCGGCCCTTTAGAGGCGTGATAAACCGGCTGCGCCAAACCCGGCGTGCTCGCTACAAGGAGCGCCGCCAACGTGCTTCCGAACAGTGTTCGCATCAAATCCTTCTATCCCCTTCCGCTACCGCGCGCGTGGCGATCTGACGCACTTTATCATAAGACCCAGGACATTGTCGAATCCCACCCAACCCTTTTGGTCCGGCCAAGGTCGAAAAATTCCTGTCTTACGATAGAGAATTCCATTCGCCCATCCCGCCTGCTACCATGAATTTCTCCGTTCGAAAGGTTCTCCATGCTGATGGAAATTCAGATTCCGTACGATCCGGCAACCAACCCCCTGAACAACAATGAATGGTCCTTCCCGCTGCTGGAGATCATCCATATCGTCGGTTTTGCCATCGCCATCGGAACCATTTTCATGGTGGATCTGCGGCTCATCGGCATCGGCATGAAGCGCCAGCTCGCGTCGCAACTCGCCAAGGATCTGGGACCGTGGACACTCGGCGGCCTGATCGCCGTGCTGATGTCGGGACCGCTGATCTTCTCTTCGGATCCCAACCTGTACCTCAACAACTTCAGTTTCCAGTTCAAGATCGTCGCGCTCCTGGTCGCCATCCTTTATCAATACACCGTCCATCGTAAGGTGGCGGCGTCCGATCCGTCGCCTGTGGTAGGAGCGCTGGTCGGGATCGTTTCGGTGTCGCTGTGGATCTCGATCGTGGCCGGCGGCCTCTTCATCGCGTTCGCGTAAGGCGGAGAATTCATGTCAATTCTGGACCTTTTCCGGTGGATTCAAGATACAGCTCCCATGACCGCGTTCCGCGAGTCGGCTCTGGTCTACCCCATTGTCTTGACCGGCCATCTCACCGGCATGGCTTTATTCGGCGGCATGATCGCCATCACCGACCTGCGCCTGCTTGGCTGGGCCATGCGCGACACGCCGGTCAACGACGTTATCGATCAACTGCGCGTCTGGAAACAGATCGGCTTCGTCTTGGTAGTCGGCTGCGGCGCGATGTTGCTGGGCTCCAAAGCCGAGCTGTATTATTACAACCCGTTCTATTGGACCAAAATGGCATTATTGCTGTTAGTCGGAGTTCACGCGCTGGCATTTCGGAAAGTGTATGCGAATCCAACCGTATTCCCCTCGAGGGCGAAAGTAGCCGCCTGCCTTTCGCTGTTTATATGGGTCGGCCTCGTAACCGCCGGCCGTTCGATCGCCTACTGGGATGTGCCCGACGATCTGACGCCGGTGTACGGGTCGAACGGCCCGACCACTCATCACACCCGGAAGTAAGGCTCCTAGGGGCCAGTCGCGGAGAAAACGTTAGAATAATCACATTTTCCCTCCCCGGCCCGCGTGGACATTTTCCAGTAACTCGCACAGAATCAGTTTTTGCGTGTTAAACTCGCCAAAATCGGCGCGCCGGACGAGCCTCCGCCGACCCGCTATAGCGGAAATTTCGGAAATCGCGTTTAAACGCGTTCCAAGGGCCAGGAAACGGAAATCGCGAAAAGAACGCCGAAACGTCTGGGCGGGGCCGTCGCAGCCAGATTGTGGGCGAACCATGGGAACCGCGACCGTCAGGAAGCGGACAGACGCGGCAAAACCGAGCGGCGGATTTCCATCGCCAGGATAACTCCGGCGGCCAGCGTCAAACTACCCGTCGCGACGTGGGCTACGCTGATCGTGAGAAACACCTTCGAGCCCTCAGTGCTCGACATATTCATCATTCGCATCAGGAATGCGCACATGCCCAGAAATACCTGGATCCCGGTGATGGTCATGAACGCCACCGCTTTCGGCCGCAGCGACGCGTGCTTCGGAAATTGCGTGGTGACAAACCCGCCCACAATCATGATGAAAATCGCGACGACCAGCGCGCCGAGCAGGTGCGGCATCACGCCCACCGCGCTATGACGCAGGCCGGCTCCGAACCCGACCTGCACGACAATAAACAGCACCGCCGCGCTGCTCAGGGATCGAAGCGACGGCCGCCCGTAATCCCTGACAAGTTCCGGTTCGCGCCGCGGCGGGAGCCCGGCCGCGACGCTCGCGAACAGCACTGCACCCAGCACCGCGTGCATTGTGCCCCAAACCGGGCCTTGGAATTTCCCCAGTACCGCATCGGCAAGGAGAATCGCCAGCGTAGTCCAGCCGGCGCGCCGCCAAATGCACAGGCCGATAATCAGGAGACTATCGACGACCGCGACGATGATGTGAACGTTTTCGAAAGCCCCCTGCTTGGCACTGGTAACCGCGGCTCCAGTCACGACGACAAGCAGCGTGCAGAAGGTCACGAAGATCGCATAGGGTTTCACCGGGGTGCCTTCAACGGCAGCTTGAGCCACGCCAAGCTCACGTCGCGACCCATATTTCCGGTCCCGGAATCGTAGAACATAGCCAGCCGCCGACCCACCGGAACAACCGACGGCATCCCGATACTGCGCTTGCACGCGGGGCAATTCGTTCGGTCGAGAACGACGGCGCGGTGGTCCGGATTCCAACGATTCAGATCCTGCGTCCAATAAGCCCAGATGCTTTCGGTGTATTCGCCCCCGGCATCGAGACCGATGTGGTTGGTGAAAAGGAACCAGGTCCGATTCGACTTTTCAAAATAGAGCGCCGAATTCTCGATCTGGTGTTCCGGCGGAATCGCAGGTTGCGGATCGATGTCCCAAGGTCCATCCAGATTTTTTGTACGGGCGATGGAGACTGTGCGCAGTAATTTCCGATCGGAGGTGAACGCGGCGGCGCTGAAGAACATCAGATATTCGCCGCCCTGCTTGACGATCTGGCCGGGGCTGGCCGTATCGGCGTAATAGGTGCCGGGCTTGGTCCGAAAAGGAACCAGGCCTGACTGTTTTGTCCAGGGTCCGCCCGGATGAAGGCTTTTGGCCGCCAGCGTAAAATACGGCACGGCGGGGATTCGATTCGGCGCGGGGCTGGTCGTGCGGGAGCCGACATAAAACATGTGCCACCACTTGCCGTCGTAAACGGTCCAGGGCGAACTGGCGGTGCCAGCATCGTCCTCGCCCGCTGCGCCGAGGTCCAGAACAGGGCCCTTGAGATCCCAGTCCCGAAGATCGCGGCTGACGGCGAGACAGGCTCGCCAGCCGGTCGGCCCGGCGCCATCGTAATGCAGATAGTAGGTCCCTTTGAATCGGAAACAGATGGCTTCGCGAGCGCCCAGGGCGTCGCACCGGTCGGGGCCTTGTCCGTGGCGAATGATCGGACCGACGTCGTTGGCATCGAGGCGCAAGACTGCTGTAGGACGGCCATCGGGATAAGACTGGGCGGCGGCCTTGGCCAGGAGGGCCTTCCATAAGATACTGCGGCGGGTCGTGGTCATTCCGAGTTCTTCCACGCCGTTATGTGGTGTACGCACTCGTGCGTGCCGCGTCGAGACTCATCTCGACGCACGTCTCCAGGGAGATGATAACAATAACCAAGCATCGACACGAGTGTCGACGCGGCACGCCACGTGGCGTGCGCCACGCGCGATTTCAGCGGTCACATAATGTCGCACCCAGGCGGCTGATCAGTTTGCTTCCGGCGGCAGAAGGTGCTGGCGGGCGTTCAGAATGTCGGCGTGCAGATCGTGCATGACGCAGTGCCAGTCGCCGAAGGTGTCCTTGAAACATAAGCCCTGGGCGGCAGGCTCGTCGAAAGCACTGCAATTGTGCGTGCGCGAAAACGCGTTGTCCCCGTTCGACGCCTGCCGGCAATCGTAGTGCGTGAAGCTGCCTCGAATATCGTAAACCGTCTGTTTGGGATCGATGCCTTTATGCCCGGAATCTGTGTTGTAGTTAAAACTTCGCCCCGGGGCGACCTCAATTCTGACGTTCGTCACCAGGACCAGGCCGGTAACGCCCTCGCCCTCCGCATCGCAGATGAAGTACTGGCGCGCCAGGGCCGGAGAAACCGGCTCCTTCCGCGACGCGCATGTTCGAGGCTCGCGCGTCCCGTACCGCGAGCCGAGTCCATGGCCCGGCCGAGGCAATCGGGCCAGCGCGGCGGACGTTTCACTCGCCGTCCTCATTTCTTCCGCAAGGGGCTTTCGCGCCCGAATGTGAGCCGCCCCGGAGGGAATCTGGAGGTCCCTCGCGCCGCAACTCACCGGATAATCGGCCGATTCGGGGCGGTAATCCCCGGAGACAACACATGCCTGCCAGGTTCTCCCGTCCAGCACCTCGACGTAATCGCCCGACTTGAAGGTCTGCGGTTGGTTTTCGGTCACAGCCGCTGCGAACACGGCGATCAGGAGTTCGATTTTCATTTGGGGGGAGGAATATTCGATTCGATCCCGGCCAGTGGATCGGAGGTTCCGTGAACCGGGCAGCTCCAGTCGCCGAAGGTGGTTTTGAAACAGGTACCTTCGAATGTGGTCGCCTTTTTCAGTTCACAATTCCTGCCTTTGGGGAATCCCATCGAGCCGGGCGGCCGGCACGAATAAAAATCGGCGGTGACGCGGATCGGGTACACTGGCTGAAAATTGTCGATGCTGGAGTTTCCGGAATCGGACCAGGCGTTATACGGGCGGCTGCGGCCGATTTCCACCTGCAGGTTTTCGAACAGCCCGATGTAGCCGCCGCCGGTCCTCTCGTTGCTGCAGCGGACATAGTCTTTTAACAGTCCGGCCGAAGGCGCCCCCTTGGCCGGTTCCTTTTTCGATTTGCACGAAAACGGGTCCCTGGTGTCATACTCTTTGCCGGGGCCTGACTGGGCATAGGCGGCGGTTCCGAGAATCAGAAATAGAGAGATTTTCGTTTTGGTGTTCATACGTCTCGACCAGCATGCGCGGGAATCGCAGCCAAGTGAAGGGAAGCACCGGGAGTTTACCGTGAATTGGAACCGTTAACGTCGGCTAAGAAGATGAAAATGAATCGATTGCATTATTGAAGATTTACGTGCCGCAACAGGTCCGCCCAGAGCGGATCCTGGAGCAGAGGGGCATAGACCGCTTCCCTTTTGAGCCACGGAACCCGCATCGAGCGATCGTCGGCGGACTTCCACAGCTCGCGAATTGCCTTGTCACGATCGCCCAACCCCAGGTAAACGAATGCCAGCGCTTGCGGTGGAACCGCCGACTGCTTCGACTCCGCTTCAAGCTGACCCAGAATCTCGCCGGCCTCTTTCGCGCGGCCCGCTTTGGCCAGGGCGTAGCCCAGTTCGCCGAGCGGAATCGGGTCGGAGGGCCGCGTTGCCAGGTGAGTTCGAAGGACCGCCTGCGCCTCTTCGTTCTTTCCTAAACCCCATTCGACTTCGGCCAGCAGTTGCGCGGTCAGCCCGAATCCAGGGTCCTGTTTCGTTATCTTATAGAGAACCGCTTCGGCCGCGCGATCGTCTCCGCGCCAGTGCATCAACTGCCCTTCTCCCCATTGGACCAGGCTGTCGAGCGGGTCCAGGCGAATGGCTTCTCTCATCTGCGCTTCGGCCTCGGAGGGTCTGCCAATCGCTCCCAAAAACGACGCGAAATACTGGTGCGCGATGACGCTCTGCGGCGCCAGTTGCACACCGGCCCGGTATTCCAGTTCGGCGCGCTCCCAATTCCAGTCGTTCCACGCGTAGGCGCCGCCCAGCAGGGTGTGCGCCTCCGCCAGCGTATCGTCAAGCTGCAAAGCCTTGAGTGACATCTCGCGAATTTTCGCGAATCCGTCCCGCGGAGGAATCCGATTGTAAATTACTTGCGTTCCATAACATCCCGCGAGCGCGACATAGGCGGGCGCGAAGGATGGATCAAGCGATAGCGAGCGTTCCAGGTACGCGATTCCTTTGACAGCGCTGGCGGCGTCGTATTGATGCCAGCTATAGCGGCCCTTCAGGTACAGATCGTAGGCCTCCGGGTCAGGCGGCTTGACGGGCGATGCCAGCGCGCCCGGCGCGAGCTTCAATTTCAACGTCGCGGCAACCGCCGCCGCGATCTCCTGCTCGGTGAGAATCGAGTCCCGAATTTCACGATCGTATTCGTGAGACCAAAGATGGCTGCCGCTCGAAGCGTCGATCAGGCGCACAGAAATGCGCACTCTGTTCCCTTCCTTCCGAACGCTGCCCTCCACCACCCGGTCGATTCCAAGCTGCCGCAAATTGGCGAACTCCAGGTTTTTATCCGTCCACCGCGCTGACGCGGCGCGCGCCACCACTCTGAGACCAGGAAGATTCGCCAGCGCGTCGACCAGTTCCTCGGTCAAACCTCCGGCGAAATACTCGTTGTCTTTGTCGGAGCTGAGATTGGCGAAAGGAGCCACCAGCAATGTCGTGCCGTCGGATGCGGGCAGAGGCGATTGGACAAAATGTCTTACCACCCAAACCGCGAAAGCCGCCAGAGCGAACCCCGCGATCGCCACGGCCGCGGTTCGACGGTACGCCTTGTTCGCAGTCGGCGCCGCGGGTTCGGAAATGATGGCCGGCAGTATCGCCATCGGTTGAAAATCGAGGGCATACCCGCCTTTGGGCAGCATGAAGCGAATGCTATCGAGCGGCGTTGGGTTCTCGTAATATGCATCGAGCCGGGCTCGCAGGTTGCGGGCCTGGACGCGAACAATGGTGTCATCCTTCGGATCGAAATCCTCGCCGCGGTCGAAGACCTCCAGACCGAGACGATATTCCTTGATGCTCCGATCCTCGCCGGCCAAAGCGCAATCCACTAAATAGGCCAGGAACCGCCCGAGGCTCGGCGACCGGCGAAATACATCGGTGGCCAGAATGCGCGCGAGTTGCCCTTTGAGCTGTTCCGGCGAGAGACGATCCAGATCCACTACCACTGGTAAGATTCTACCGCGAGCTGTCAATCACCTTTGTTTACATCATTTAGGCCAAGTGAATCGCCCCGATTCACCGTGAACTCCGGGCGCTTCCCTTCCGCGAAGGCCGGTTGTCGAGCAAGATGGATCGTCCCAATGAACACTCCAAATCTTATTTCGAAGCTCGTCGCAGGATTCCTGTGCGGAGGCGCGTTCGCCGCTGCCGCCAGCAATATCCCCATCGCCAGTACCGGCCAGAACGTCAACGCGACCGGCCATGACACCAGCTACACGATTCTCGCCAACACGATCGTCGAACCGCCGGCGACATCGCCGCTCACGGGTCTGGCGTTGGTCGTGACCTCGCCGCCGTTTGCGCCGCAGTACTGGCTCACGGTTCCGGGATCGAAGTGGATCGCCCCGGATGTCGACCAGTCGAACAGCCGGAACGGTTGCTGCGTGGGAATTACCAAATACCAGACCAGCTTCTCGCTCACGGATGCGAACGGCATCGCGCTCGACCCCACCACCGCGAAAGTGACGCTGACCCTTCTTGCCGACGATTCCGTGGACATCTATCTGAACGGGACCGCGGCCGCCAATAAGGTCTATTCCGGCGGAGTCTATTCGCAGGCGGCCACCATTGTGCTGACCAAGGGGTTCCAGGCCGGCGTCAACACGCTGGAATTCGACGTCAACAACAACGGGCTGGGAGCCACCGGCCTGAACATTTATGCCGTGGGAACCGCGGACCCCCTGTGCGTCCAGGCGGATGGCACGGCTTGCCCGCCCAAGCTCGACGTATCTCCTAATTTCGTAACACTGACGACAGTCACGGGCACTCCCTATACCGCTGTGCCGCCTTTTTTCCTTCACGTGCGCAACATTGGAGGCGGAGGGCCCCAGCCGATCTCGGTCAGCCCGGTTTCCACGCCGCAGTGTCCGTTTAACGGCGGCAACTTTCCTTTCGTCCTGTCGAATTTGGCGACGACAGCGCAGAATGGACCCGGTCTCTATTTAAAAGTGTTCGGCACCGATCCGGGCGGCAACGTCGTCGCCCCGGGGATTTATCAGGCCACCATCCGCGTGACGTCCGGCACTCAGACCCAGGACGTGTGCCTGATTTCCGAAGTACCGGCAAAAACGCCGCCGTCCTTCACGTTGGGAAAAACCGACTTGCTGTTTACCGCGCAGACCGGCCAGGGAACGCATACGCAAACGGTGCCGGTTTTCACCACCAACGGCTCCGTGGACTGGACCACCAAGGTAAAGACGCTTCCCGGCGATAACTTCCTCACCGTTACGCCGGCCGCCGGAACCTCGAAAGCCGCCGCGGGAAACACCGCGAGCAGCATCACGGTGAGTGTTTCTCCGCTCACGACCGCCGGGGTCCACTATGGCGTCATCGAGCTTCACCCGAATACGCCTGGCCTGATGCCGGCTGCGCTGGTGGTGGTCTACAACGTTATTTCCAGCGCCCCGGTGCCCGATCTGAGCACCGCTGGTCTGGTGGTCGTCGCCAGTCCGGATTCGGCTACTCCGGCGCAGAGTTTTTCGCTGCTGCCGAGTTCGGCCGGCTCGCAGGGCTTCAATGTTTCGACCGCCGCTTCTTTCCTGACCTTACCTTCTCCGTCGGGATCCACCAGCGGCTCTACCGCCGTCCCGGTGCAGGTGTCGCTGAATGCGGCGAATCTGAGGCAGGGTTTTAATTCCGCCACGATCCAGGTGCAATCGAACGGCGTGACGCAGAATGTCGACGTCCGTGTGATTCTCCTTCCCACCACGGCGGTTGCCAAGGCGGGTTCCACAACCACCAATTGCACTGCCCAGCAGATCGCGGCCATCGGCGTGAGTCTGCCCGGCAATTTCTCGCGGGCCGCCGGTTGGCCCGCCGTTCATCAGACGCGAGTGATAGACGATTGCGGCAACCCAATCACCAACGCCACGGTGACATTGAGTTTCTCCAACGGCGAGCAGCCGCTCATCGCGCAACTGGAGGATGCCACCACCGGGACGTATACCGCGACCTGGAGTCCCTCGATCCCCGGCAGCGTGACCGTGACCGCGCGAGCAAGTTCTGGCTCGACGCTGAATGCCGCGTTGAGCGCCGTAACCACGACCACAGGAACGATCACGGCGAACAGCGTGCCGATGATCACCCGCCGCGGGACGGTGAACAATCTCAACCCGCTGGCAGGCGCACCGCTCGCCCCCGGAGCGATCGCGGCTCTCTACGGATCCGGCCTAGCCGCGACGTCCGGCGCGCCGAGCCAGATTCCCCTGCCGACGACGTTTCAAGGGACCACCGTGACCATCGCCGGGATCGACACACCTCTGTTCTACGCCGGAGGCGGGCAGATCAACCTGCAAATTCCCGCCGAATTGCCGTCCTACGGAACGTATCCCGTCGTAGTGACGGTGAACGGCGCCATCGGCGTTCCCGATAGTGTCACGATCGCCGACGTTGCTCCCGGCGTTGCAGTCTTCGCCGATGGGACCTTGATCGTGCAGCACCTGAACTACACGCTGGTGGATGCAACCCATCCCGCGTTCCCAGGAGAGACGCTGATCATGTACCTGGCCGGCTTGGGCGCGACGAATCCTCCGGTGCCGACCGATGGGATCGCGCCGTCGGCCGAGCCTCTGGCGCGTCCCGTGAGTCCTGTCATGGTCACGGTCGCGGGAGAACCGGCGGCGACGCCTTACGCCGGACTCACGCCGGGAGCGATCGGCCTCGCGCAGATCGACTTCACCATTCCGATGGACGCTAAGCCCGGCAATCTGGCGGTGCTGGTGAAACAGGGTGGGGTAACAGCAAATAGCGCCACCGTTCTGGTGACCACGCCAGCGCCTTAACAGGCCGATGGCTGCTAGTGGCTTGTCGCAGCCAGATCGTTACTATATCCCCTCCATGACTGTCGGGGCTCGGTAGCGGTTCGTGGCGCGACTGCGGGGTTGGGATTTCTTTCCGAGCCCCGACAGTCATGGAGGGGATGGTGCGGTAACGTTCTCTTTGCGACAAGCCACTAGCAGGTGGCACAGACTTTAGTCTGTGATCTTGCTACAACTCAGCGATCGTCTCGATCACCGCGTCGCCGTTGCGGAAGGGTTCCTCGCGAACTTCGAGGCCCAGACCAGGCAACTCCGGCGCAGTGACGTAACCGTTCACTGGAACGGGGACGTTCTTGAGGAAGTGCGGATAGAGATCGTTGTAGAGGTGATAGACGCTCTCCATGATGTAGAAGTTGGTGAGCGACGTCGCGGTGTGGATGGACGAATACCAGAGAATCGGCCCGCCGCCGGTGTGCGGCGCGGTGGGGATCTTGTAGGTGTCGGCCATGTCGGAGATTTTCTTGGCTTCGGAAATTCCTCCGCACCAGGTGACGTCGTACATCACCACGTCGGCGGCGCGCAACTCGAACAGCTCGCGGAAACGGAAGCGCGTGGCGAGGCGTTCGCTGTTGCAGATCGGGATGGTCGTCTGCTTGCGCAGGGACGCGTAGGCCACCAGGTCGTCCGGCAGCATCGCGTCTTCAATCCACATGATGCCGTACGGTTCCAGCGAATGGGCGATTTGCAGGGAACAGGGCAAGTTCCACTTGCTGCTGAGATCAAGCGCGATTTCGATTTCGTTGCCGGCGGTTTTGCGGATACGCTGGATCGGATCGAGAGACTGGCTCAGCTCCGCCTGCGTGATAAACGTGCCGCCGTGCCTGCCATAGGCGTTGACCGGACCGCGATCGTAAGGATAGATTTTGATGCCCTTGATGCCGCGCGCGAGCAGGAACTCGGCCAGCTTTTCGGGCGCGGTATGCTCACGCATGCCGTTGATCGGCCAGCCGTTCATGGTGTTGTAGACCATGAGTTTTTCCTGCGCCTTGCCGCCCAGCAGTTTGTACACGGGAAGGCCGGACGCCTTGCCCAAGATATCCCACTGGGCGATGTTGATCGCGGTCAGCATGCGCGTGTCGGCTCCGCCCCAGGGCTGATAGGAGATGTGATAGAAGAGGTCCTGCCAAAGGCGCTCGATATCGGTCGCGTCTTTTCCGAGGATCAGCGGGGCGAGTTCCTTGAGAGCGCCGCGATGCGCTTCGTAGCCGGGGTAGGATTCGCCGAGGCCGACGATGCCTTTGTCGGTGTGCAGGCGCACCCAGGTCCAGTTGGGCTCGATGCCGGGGACCAGGTGCAGATCCTCGCGGAAGCGCACGGCGTCGATTTTGGTGATTTTCAGAGGACCCACACCAGCGGCCGCGGCCTGAGCCTGACGGGTCCAGAGCGGCAGTGTGGCCGCGCCCTTGAGCAGATCTCTGCGAGTGATTCGCATAACGCGTAGTATATGTGCTGGAGAAGCCCTATATGGACAGACGAAAATTTCTCGGCCGGGCGGTGACGGGCGGAGTGGCGGCGGGTTTCGTGCTTCCGCCGGAGCTCGAGGCCCAGAATGCGCCTCATTCGGATCTTCCAGCCCAATTCAAGCCGTCGACGTACGCGTTTCCGCGGTCGCCTTACAACCCCTTCGGCGCGACCGATTATTACTCCTTCGCCGACGATTTGGTAATTGAGCGAAACCGTCCCGGCAAACCTCATCAGGGGAAGGTGCTAGCGGCGGTGCAGGCGCATTCGGACGATATCACGCTGGGCGCCGCTGGAACCGTCGCCAAGCTGATCGACGAAGGCTATACCGGATACCTGATCCGCGTGTCCAACGATGAGTCCTCCGGCTCGACGCTCGGCCACGGCGCGGTGCAGAACGAAATGGATATTCAGGAAGCGGGCAAGGCGATGGGCTGCAAGAAAGTCTATTCGTTTTATTACCGCAATCACCGCATGGATGACTGCGCGATCGTCGAGCTGCGCGCGCGGCTGATTTTTTTGTTCCGGCTGCTCCAAGTCAACACCGTCGTCGCCATGGATCCATACAACCAATACGACGAGAATCCGGATCACATTGTCTCCGGCAAGGCCGTCGAAGGCGCGTGCTGGATGGCGGGCGGCGCGAAAGATTATCCGGAGCATTTTAAAGCCGGGCTCAAGCCGGTCAGCGTGACGGAGAAATATTATTTTTCGCGCGCGCCGCAAGGGCACCATCTGACGAACCGCATCGTGGACATCAGCTCCTATATCGACGCCAAAGTGCGGGCCAATGTCGCCAATCGCGGAAAGGGTCCGGCGCGCGATTACGGTGCGCAGCTGCGGCGGGAACTGGCGCGTCAGGGAAGGAAGCTGGCGCTGCTGGGAGACAACGACGACTCGGCAGACTTCGGTTATGTGAAGCAGTTCCTGATGGACGACTGGAAACGCATGGGCGCGATCTTTGGCGGCCTTGCGTATGCGGAAGCGTTTCGCTACATCGGCCCGGAGCCGAATTATCAGGGTCAAATCATGAAGTACGTCGATCAGCATGCGGAAAGGAGCTAACCACGGTGAGCCAAACGACAGTTGAGAAGTCCGTGTCCGGCCAGCCGCATAAGGGTAGAGTCCTCGTCGCCGTCCATGCGCATTTGGACGATGTGCCGCATTTCGCATCGGGCCTCTGCGCCAAGCTGCTCGCCGAAGGTTACACAGGCTACCTGGTGCGAACCACCAACGATGAACACTCCGGCGGCAGCACCAACGCTCGCAACATCCTGAGCAGCGAACAGGAGCACGGGAAAATGGCCGCGGCGCTGGGCTTCAAGGATGTTTTTGAGCTGTATTATCGCAACGACCGGATGGAGGAGATTTCGAAGGCGGACCTGCGCGGCCGGCTGATGATGATCTATCGCATGGTGAAGGCCGACACGGTCATCTCGTTCCATCCGGACGCGACGGGCCAGCAACCCGATCACGCGATCACGGGCCGAGCGGCCGCCGATGCGGCGACGCTGTGCGCCAACGCGACCGAAAACTGGGAGCACATCGAAGCCGGCTTCGCGGCGCGCCCGATCGGCGAGCGTTACTATCTTTCGACCAGCGCGGATGCGCCCTTCAACCGTGTAGTGGACATCGGCCCGCACATCGAGAAGAAAATCGACGCCATCGCCGAATGCAAGTCGCGAGGTGGAGGCAACCTGGGGTCGCAACTCCGCGCGGAATTGAATCAGCAGGGGAAGCGCCTTCCGCTCCTTGGCAACGATGACCGAACGGCTGACCGCGAATACATCCGGCATTTCCTGCTCGACCCGTATCGCGATTTCGCGAAGCCCCACAACCTCCAGTTTGCCGAGCGGTTTTATTATGTCGACGATCGGCCTCCGACGCGCACGAAAGTCGACGAGTATGTCGCGAAGAATGCCGTGCTCAAGTAGACTTACTTTGATGCGACTCCTGCTCCTGATGTTGCCGGCGCTGCTGAGCGCGCAGACTTACGATATCGTTCTCCAAAACGGCCGGGTGATGGACCCCGAATCCGGTCTCGATGCCGTTCGCAGCGTGGGGATCACGGGCGGGAAGATTGCTGCGGTTTCGGTTCGGCCGCTGCGCGGCAAAGTGGAGGTCGACGCCAGAAACCTGGTCATCGCGCCAGGCTTCATTGATCTTCACCAGCATTCGCAAATGCCCGCCGACTACGGTTTCAAAGCGATGGACGGAGTCACCACGGCTCTGGAACTCGAAGTGGGCGTTTTTCCGGTCAGCGAATGGTATGTGGCGCGCCAGGGGAAATCGATCATCAACTTTGGAGCCAGCTCGGGACACATTCCCGCACGGATGATGATCATGCACGACAGCGGAACTCTGTTGCCTCGCGATGCGGCGATGAACCGGCCGGCTACGCCTGAAGAGCAGAAGGCCGTCGCCTCGGCCGTCGAAAAAGGTCTGGACGAAGGAGGTCTTGGCATGGGCATGGGAATCGTCTACACGCCTACCGCCTCGCCTGACGAGATTCTGAATTTGTTTTACTTGGCGGCGAAATTCAAGCGCCCGGTGTTCGTTCACATGCGCGCCACGGGAAACGTGATCTCGGCTTTGCAGGAAGTGATTACCGATGCCGCCGCATCCGGCGCGCCTCTGCACGTGGTTCACATCAATAGCTCGTCGACGGCGAAAACGCCGGAAGCCCTTCGCATGATTGAAGGCGCGCGCGCCCGCGGCCTGGACGTGACGACCGAAGCGTATCCATACACGGCGGGCATGACGGAGATCGCGTCGGCGCGGTACGCGGGCCTGGAGAACCAGCCTGATTCGTACTTCGCCAGCATGCTGTGGCCTCCCACCGGCGAACGGCTCACGCGCGAATCCTTCCTGCGATACCGCAAGCAGGGCGGCTTCGTCGCGCAATTCAATAACACCGAGGAAATGGTGCGGATGGCGATCGCGAACCCCATCGTGATGATCGCCAGTGACGGGATCAGCGAGCATCCCCGGTCGGCCGGGACCTATGCGCGGGTGCTGGGAAAATACGTGCGGCAGGAGAAAGCGCTGACGCTGATGGATGCGATCCGCAAGTCGTCGTTGATGCCTGCGCAGAGGTTGGAGGGCTTTTCGGCGCCGATGCGCCAGAAGGGGCGCGTCAAGCCCGGCGCCGATGCCGACCTCGCGGTCTTCGACCCGGATACGGTCATCGACAAATCCACGTTTGAAAAGCCGGCGCAATATTCGGAAGGATTCCGCTACGTGCTGGTCGGCGGAACGTTCGTCGTTCGTGACGGGAAGTTGCAGACGGGAGTGACGCCGGGCCAGGGGATCCAGGCGCGTTAGTGTGGCGCACGCACTCGTGCGTGCCGCGTCGAGACTCATCTCGACGCCCGTCCCCAGGCTACAAGCATCGGCCTGGGGCGTGCGCCACGCGCGATTCACTGCGCTAGACTCGTTTCGACGATGCTCGAAAACGTCAACCTGAAGCGCCGGCTGTCGAGGGAAGAGTACAACCAGTGTCTTCCCGGCCTCCAGAGGCGTTTATTTGAGCTCGAAAAAGCCTGTTGGGATCACAAGATTTCTTCCATCATCGTGTTGGAAGGCTGGGATGCGGCCGGCAAGGGAGGGGCGATCGCGTCGCTCACGCAACGCCTGGACCCGCGCGGATTTAAAGTCTACGCCACGCCGCCGCCGCGCACTTACGAACAAGGTTTTCCATGGTTGTGGCGCTTCTGGCAGAAAGTTCCTAATCGCGGCGAGATGGTGATCTTCGACCAAAGCTGGTACGGTCGCGTGCTGGAAGAACGGGTGATGCAAACCATCGATAAACCGGCCTGGCGCGCCGCGTTTCGCGACATCGTGGACTTCGAGCGGATGCTGGCCGACGACGGCACGGTGATTCTCAAATTTTTTCTGCACATCGATAAGAAGACCCAGAAGCGTCGGTTTCGAAAAATCGAGGCGGACCCGCTGGAGGCGTGGCGAATCACCCGCGCCGATCGCGAGCGGCAGAGCAAGTACGATCAATACCTGGTGGCAACCGAAGAAATGTTGGAGTTGACCGAAGCCGAGTACGCTCCATGGAACATCGTCGAGGCAACGTCGCGCTGGTGGGCGCGAAAGAAAATGCTGGATGCGATCATCGCCGCGTTGGAGCACAAACTGGGGCGAGCCGCTCCACCGCGCGAGGCATCGGAAGACGTGACGGAGCGGGACGCGGATTTGCGCGCCGCGATGGATACGCTCGACACATCGCAGGAGGTGCTCGATGTTGGAGACGCTTGACCTGTCGCGGTCGCTGCCGCGGGACGAGTATGTGCTGGAGATCACGCGGCGGCAGATCCAGCTGCGGGAATTGTCGTGGCATGTGTACGTGCAGAAGCGCCCCGTGATTGTGGCGTTCGAAGGATGGGACGCGGCAGGCAAGGGCGGCGTGATCAAACGGATCACCGAAAAGATGGACCCTCGCGGTTACGTGGTGTACCCGATCAGCGCGCCGCAAGGAGAAGACAAGACGCGGCATTATTTATATCGCTTCTGGAGACGGTTGCCGGAGCAGGGCCAGATCGCGATCTTCGACCGCACCTGGTACGGACGCGTTCTTGTCGAGCGCGTGGAAGGATTCGCCGAAGAGCAGGCCTGGAAGCGAGCGTATAAAGAGATCAATTCGTTTGAGCGACAACTGCGCGATTTCGGCGCGATCCTGGCGAAGTTCTGGATTCACATTTCGCCGGAAGAACAATTGCGGAGGTTCGAGGAGAGGCGGCGAATTGGCTACAAGTCCTGGAAGCTGACGGAGGAAGACTGGCGCAATCGCGAAAAATGGGACGTCTATCAGGAGGCCGTGGAGGAGATGCTGGTCAAGACCAGTACGCGGACGGCTCCGTGGAGGCTGATCGAGGGCAACGATAAGTATTGGGCGCGGGCATGCACGCTGACGCGGCTGGTGGAGACGCTTTCGCAAGAGCTCGACTATGTTCCGGGCGATCCGTTGAAACGACTGCGGGCGAAATCGAAACGATGAGCTATTGGCCGTCGGCCACGCAGCGGAAACCGACGGCGGCGGAGCGGTCGTAACCGGGGGCCATCAACAACAGCTTGCCGTGCTCATCGTTGCGATACGCCTGCGGGAAATACCATTTCGAGCCCTGAGGCTGGTAGTAGCTGCCTCCGCGCAGGATCGCGGCGCGGGTGTGATCGTCGACGAACTCGTCGGTCCATTGCCAGACGTTGCCGACCAGGTCCATCACACCGAACGGGCTCGCGCCTTCGGGATGCGATGCGACATCGTCGGGTCCGCGCATGGTGCGGCTTTTATCGGGAACGGGGACGGCGGAGGGCTTCCAATCGTTGCCCCAAGGATAGGCACGGTTGTCGGTGCCTTGGGCAGCGATTTGCCACTCCCATTCGTGAGGGAGGCGCTTTCCGGCCCATGCGGCATAGCCTCGGGCGTCTTCCTGCGAGACCCAGGTGACCGGTTTGTTGGCCCAGCCTTGCGGGTAATTCCCGTTCGACCAGTCGCGGAGGAAATTGAGGTCGTCCTGGGGATGATATTTCGTGGCGTCGAGGAATTTTTTGAATTGCGCGTTGGTGACCGGGTATTTGTCGATGAAGAAAGTTCTGATTTCGATGGGATGGTCGTGAAAGCGGCGGGGGGAATCTTCCCATGGGTATTGAACGTCGACACCGGTGTCGTTGGAGCCTTCGATTTCGATACCTTGGACGCGGAAGGAGTAGGGGGCGGCGGGGATTTTTATCATTAATTCGGGGGCGGCAGGGGGCTTTTTCGTGGGAGGAATTTCGACAAGTTTTTGCGGGACGACTTTCCATTCGTTGGAGTAGCTCGCGAGAGGTCGAGCGGTCATGGTTTTCATTTTCGCCATGAGGGCGTAGACGGCGGCCCAAGGTTCGCCGTAGGATTCGAGGATCGCGCCGTAGCCGTGGGCCTCGATTGAAAGTGAGAGCACCTCCTTGTCGCCTTCGCGCTGCGGAGTGAGTTCGACGCCGTGATAGATGTCGAAGTATCTTGCGTTCCAATGATGGACGGCCATTTGCTGGCCTTCGACATCGTATTCATTGCGATTCACGATGGTCCAAATGGAGGTTCCTTGCTCCGACTCCCATTTGCTGGCGAAGATGCCGTAGCGTCGCGTTGGGAAGAAGGGTTCCCAGTGGTTGAATGAGAAGCCGGGTTTCATTTCCCGTTCGATGGTCGCGATGCGCCGCGTGGCTTCCGCATCGCGCGGCGTGATTCCGTTCCAGATGCCCCAGATGTTCTCCCAGCTCTCCCATCCTTCGCCATTGAAGAATGCGTATTGCAGATCGTTTGTCTTCGAGCGATTCCAGCGGTCGGAAATTTGGACCATGTGCCGGTGGTCCAGCCACCGGTACTTGTCGACGCCGGGGACGAAATCGAATTGACCACTGTACTGTCCCCAACCCATGACGTTCCAGGCCAGGGCTTCGTCGGAAGGACCGCCTTCGGGCTCGAAGGCGAGGGGATGCCCCACTTTGTCGGCGGCGAGCGAAAACGCGAGAGGGACTCCATCCTGCGTATCGCCGTTGATGCCGTCGGCGTCGATCTCCTTCATGAGTTCGGCGATGGCGTCGGGCCAGGGCTTGCCTGGATCGCGCGTGCCCTGGTCCCACATCATCATCGGAAATAGAACGCGTACACCGCGCTTGTGAAAATCGGCGACCATTTGCTTCACGCTGTCGACGCCGCCGGGCATGCTGCGGATCATGTCGTGCTGATTGCGGTTGTCGATGCCCATGTTGGGATACGTCGGCCAGATGAGGACGGAATCGATGCCGCCGTAGCGCTGGTCGAGATCGTCGAGATAGCGGTCGACAGTGTAGCGCCTTGCGACAGGATCGTAAAAATAGCGATCGTGGACCATCATCTGCGGCTGGATCAAGCTGGTCTGCGTCCAGCGCAACGCTGGATTGTTGTAGCGCGAGCCGTCGTATCCGATGCGGATGCGGCGTTCGTCGCGCCAGCGGGTGATGTCCTGCAACCACTCCTGGTGCTGGGATTGGCTGCATCCCGTTGGACTGGTCAGGCACGGCGGACCGGGGATGAGATGGTTTTTCGGAGGATACTTTGTGTCCTGCGCGAGGGCTGCTATTGGGAGCAGTGTTAGCAAAAACGCCAGGCGGTGTCGCATGGTTGTCTGCATCAGTATATGCTTAGAAACCGTGCGACGTATTTTTTGCTTTTTCTTGGCCGCGACGGCGGCCGCCCAATCCGATCCCGTCACTTTGATCCCGCAGCGCATGGAGCGATTTATCGCCGACAAAACGGTTGCCGGAACCGTGACGCTGGTCGCGCGCGGCGGCAAGGTGATCGAGTTCGATGCGCTGGGCATGGCCGACATCGAAGCTGCGCGGCCGATGCAGAAGGACACGATTTTCCAGATCATGTCCATGACGAAACCGATCACCGCCATCGGCATCATGATGCTGGCCGAAGAAGGAAAACTGGCGCTGCGCGATCCAGTGGAGCAATATCTGCCGGAGTTTCGCGGGCAGCAGGTGACATCGAACATCGGTCCGGATGCGGCCCGGCTGCGGATGCCCGACCATCCCATGACGATTCGCGATTTGATGACGCACACGGCGGGCGTGCAGGATCCCGCGCCGTCGGCAATTCACGATTATCCGCAGTTGATGAACGTGCCCTTGGACGAGGTGGTGCGGCAGCTGGCGAAAACGCCCTTGCTCTTTCAGCCGGGGTCGCAGTGGAGTTATTCGAGTCCTGGAATCGAGATTCTGGGGCGGCTGATCGAGGTCTGTTCGGGGCAGAAGTACGAGGATTTTATCGCCGCTCGCATTTTGAAGCCGATGGGAATGAAAGATTCGTTCTTCTATCCGCCGCCAGAAAAGACGGCGCGGATCGCGATGGTGTACGTGCAGAAGGACGGGAAGCTGGTGCGCGCGCAAGGGACCATCCTCGGTGGCGATCCTTCGAAATATCGGAAAGGCTCAGTCTTTCCCGCGCCCGGCTGGGGGCTCTATTCGACCGCTGAAGACTTGCTGCATGTTTATCGCATGATGTTGAACAACGGCGTGTATGAAGGGCGCCGGTATTTGTCGCCGTTTTCCGTTCATCTGATGACCGAAGCGCAGACCACTGGGATTCATCCGGTGGGCTGGATGCGCGGCGCCGATTACGGGTTGGCGTGGGAGGTGGTCACCGATCCTTTGGGCGAACTGGCCGGGCATTTGAAAGGCACCTACGGACACGGCGGCGCGTTCGGGACGCAGGGTTGGATCGATCCGGCGAGCGGGGTGATTTCGATCCTGATGGTCCAGCGGGCGGACGGTGGCACCGACAGCCTGCGCAACGTGTTCCTGAACATGGCTGAGTCGGGCGTGGAAAAATAATGCATCGATACATTCTCTTGACAATGTTCGCGCCCTTGTTCGGGGCAACCGTCGATTTGCGCGACGCCGTGGTCGTCGTCCGGCCCGGAGTCTTGCCCAATGCCGAAAAGACCGCTGCGACTGTTCTGGTAGAAGAGGTCGAGAAGCGAACCGGCTTGCGTTTGAACACGTCCTCAACGTGGCCGGCGGATCGGCCGGTGATTGCGATTACGTCGGTTGGTTCATCTGTGACGAAGGCAGAGGGTTACCATCTGTTCGTCGATCAGAGTAAGGCGCAGGCAGCGGTCCGGATTATGGGCGCGGATGCGCGCGGGACGCTGTTCGGCGTGGGCAATTTTTTGCGGGTCGCGGATTTTGCCAAAGGTCGCGTCGGTGTCCATTCACCGCTCGATATCGCTACCGCGCCGAAGGACCCGATTCGCGGGCACCAGTTGGGGTATCGGACGCAGGCGAACTCCTACGACGCTTGGACGCCGCAGCAATTTGAGCAATATATTCGCGAGCTGACGTTTTTCGGGGCGAACAGCATCGAAGGCATTCCGTTTCAAGACGAGCGGCCGACGCCAGTGATGAAGTTTTCGCGGCGCGAAATGAATCGCGCCATCGGGGAGATTTGCAATCGATACGGAATCGATTACTGGGCGTGGATTCCGGCCGATTTCGATCTGAACGACCAGGCGAAGCGGGCCAATCTTCTGGTCCGATCGGATGAGTTTTTTAAAGATACTCCAGAGCTGACCGGGATTTTCTTTCCGGGAGGAGATCCGGGGAAAAATTCGCCGGAGCTGGTGCTGCCGTTTTTAGCGGAGATGTCGAAGCATCTTCTGCCGCTGCACCCGAAGGCAAAGATCTGGATGTCGATGCAGCAGTTTTCGAAGGCGCAGCAGGATTGGGTATATCAGTATCTGGAGAAGGAATCGCCGAAGTGGTTCGGAGGCCTGGTGGGCGGCCCTTCGAGCGCTCCTTTGGCCGAACTGCGCGCGCGGCTGGGAAAACAGTACATGGTGCGCGATTATCCGGACATTACGCACAACAAGCTTTCGCAATACGAGGTCCCGGAGTGGGATCCGGCGTATGCGCGGACGCTGGGGCGCGAAGCGATCAACCCCCGCGCCGCTGAGTATGCGGCCATTCACAATCGCACAGCCGTGAATGCGGACGGGTTCATTTCTTATTCCGACGGCGCGCACGACGACGTGAACAAAGCTGTGTGGAGCGCGCTGGCCTGGGACCCTTCGCGCGACGTTCGCGACATTCTGATCGAATATGCGCGCGTTTACTTCGATTCCGGCCTCGGCGAAAAGGCGGCGGATGGAATTCTGGCGCTGGAGCGCAACTGGCGCGGTCCTCTGGTTTTTAATGGAGCGGTGGAAGGCACGTTGCTGCAGTGGCAACAGATGGAGAAGATGGCTCCTCAGCTGGAATCGAACTGGCGATGGCAGATGTGCCTGTTGCGCGCCAACTATGATGCATACGACCGCCGCCGGCTGATTTACGAATCGAAGCTCGAGGACGAGGTGAATGCGATCCTTCTCGAAGCTCCGAAGACCGGCGCGGAGCGCGCGATTCAGGACGCGACCGCCGTGCTGTATCGCGGCGTCGATCACTCGACCGCCCCGGAACTGCGCGCGCGTATTGTCGATTTATGCGCGAAATTATTCGCGTCGATCGGGCTGCAATCGAGCGTCGAGCAATATTACGCCAGCGACCCGCAGCGCGGCGCGGTGCTGGATTTTATCGACACCCCGCTGAATAACCGGTGGTGGCTGGAGGACCGGTTCAAGGAAATTCGCGCACTTCAGAACGAAGCCGACAAAACGGCGGCGCTGGTAGCGATTGGGAAGTGGGAACATCCGGGCCCGGGGAGTTTTTATGACCATCCGGGCGATTTATCAAAGTCTCCGCACGCGCTGCCGGAGGTCTCGCCGAGCCGGACGTTCTGGTGGTGGGATCAGGGCCGGAGCCGCACGCGGATCACGTGGCAGGTCACGCGATTTCCGAAAGAGATGGCGTACGGCGGGCTCGATCCGAACGCGAAGTATGTGGTGAGGACTACCGGAGCCGGCCAGGGCAACCTGCGCATCAACGGCGAACGCGTGATGCCGGCTATCGATGGAATGAAGATGGGCGAGTTCAAGGAATTTCCCGTCGATGCGAAATTCCTGAAGACCGGCAGGATCACGCTGACGTGGGATAAAGCGACGGGAGAAGAGAATCTGAACTGGCGCGATAAATCGCGGCTGGCGGAAGTCTGGTTGCTGAAGAAGTGAACCATTTCCTACTGTTCCTGCTGATGCTGGCGCTATCGGGCAATGACTTGCCGCAATGGCGCGAGACTACGGTCACCAAATCCCTGACGATGGGTTATCAACTGGTGGTCGCCGACCTCAATGGCGACGGCCGGCCGGACCTGATCGTGGTGGACGAGCGAGGGACGGAGCTCGCGTGGTTCGAGAATCCGACGTGGGAACGCCACGTCATTATTAGGGATGTTCCGCGGACCATTAATCTCGACGTGTTCGATTACGACGGCTGCGGCATTCCGGAAATCGCCATGGGTTATCACTTCGAGACGGTGCCGGAGAAGAGCATCGGCAATGTTCTGATCCTCAAAAGCGGAAAAGATCCGAAGCAGCCCTGGACGGCGCGGGAGATCGATCGCATTCCCACCGTGCATCGGCTGCGTTGGATCGACCTCAAGGGCGATGGGAAGAAAGTGCTTCTCGTCGCGCCCATGATCGGACTCAAAGCCACGCCACCGGAATATGCGGATAACGTGCCGGTTTATATGTATCGTCCCGGCGAATGGAAACGCGAGTTGTTCACCGACTTGCCGCGTGGCATTCTCCACAGCATCACGCCGGTCCAATGGGGTGGGCGCGAAGAGAAGCTCATGACTGCCGATTTTCTCGGCATCCGCGTCTTCATGCCGAAGGGTCCGGTGGAAATTTCGAAGGGCGATCCGCGTCCGTGCCCGCTATGCGGGTCGAGCGAGATCAAGATCGGGCATCTGGGAAAGCGCCGGTTTATAGCCGCGATCGAGCCGTGGCACGGCAACCAGGTGGTGGTTTACACGGAAGAAGGGCGGAGTTGGAAGCGGCATGTAATCGAGGACGCGATGGTCAATGGACACGCTCTGGCGGTCGGCGATCTGAATGGTGACGGCCGCGATGAGATCGTCGCGGGGTTTCGCGGCGAGGGTTTTAGGCTTTATATATTCACTGCGGACGACGCGACGGGAAGTCGGTGGACGCGCCATATCCTCGATCCGGGAGGGATCGCCGCGGCGGACTGCAAGATCGCAAACTTCCACGGCGACAGCCGGGCGGCCATCGCGTGTTCCGGGGCATCCACCGCGAACGTGAAACTGTACAGCCCTCGCTAGAGCGGCACGGAGTTCTTCGCGACATAATCGTCCACCTCCGATTCGTCGGGACCGATGTAGTGGAAGGGCTCCGCAAAACTTAGCCCGTGGGCCTGGCCGTGCACATGGTCGCGGGAAAGCGCGAACTCTTTCGTGTAGGCACGATTCGCGGTGTCGTCGTTGTCGCCCAGCAGTGGAAGCCTCTTGCCTTGTGACGCGAGTTTCTGGCGCAGACGGCTGCCGGTGTTTCCGGCAGGCCCCTGCGTCACATTGGCGAGATTCACGTGAACCTTCTGGTCGATGTAGCGCGAGATATCGACCACGCGATTGACCAGCTGCGGCCCGCGCGAAAAATAATACCGCTCCTGCGGCGCGTGCGGCTTCAAGCCGGCTTTGAAGTGCTCCGGATAATCCCACTCCATTCCCGCCGTGGCCGCGGCCCATTCCACCGCGCGAGCGGTTACATAGTGATCGGGATTACGTTCGTAGAGGCCGGAAGGGTCGTATACCAGAATCGTATCGACCTTCAAAAACCGAAACAGAAAAACCAGCCGCGCGCGCATCTCCACGATCGGCCAGGCGTCCATATTGTGATTCGGGTATTTCAGGAAGAAGGCGTCTTTGCAGCCCAGGCGCTTCGACACCTCGAAGATGTCGCGCTCGTTCCGCGCGATGATGTCGCCGTACGTGCGGCCCTCGCCAGCCATCGAATCGTCGGACATGGTGATCAGATAGCCCGTGTAGCCTTCGTCGATGAGTTTCAACACTGTCCCGGCGGCGAAAATCGGGATATCGTCGCAATGCGGCTGAATCGCTGCGAGCACTTTGCCTGCGTGCGGCTTGCCCGCCGCGGGCCGCTCAATGGTCAATGGAACCTGGTAGGACGTCGCCCCGGTGCCACCCGCCTCCAGTTCCCTGGGCCTGTCAGTTTGGGTCGCTCCCGCGATCTCCGTTTGGATCGCTCCCGCGGTTAAGGGAGCTTGAAGAAAACTTCGTCTGCGCACGAATCGCCTCCTGGCGAATCATCATCGCACCTCGGCGGCTGTGTGGTGTAGCCTGGAAACATCCGATGCGTGAAGCTTGGCGAATCTGCACGCTGCTCGCCCTCCTGGCCATAACCGCATCCGCGCAATCCGTCGGCTTCAATCAGAGCATCCGGCCGATTCTTTCCGAACATTGCTTCACCTGCCACGGACCGGATGCGGCGAATCGCCAAGCCGGACTTCGGCTCGATCTGCCGAACGCGACGCGTGGAATTGAATCCGAAGTTCTTCGCCGCATCGCGTCCACCGACGATGGCGAGCGTATGCCTCCGCCTGACTCGGGCAAAGCGAGACTCTCAACGAATGAAGTCGAACTGGTTCGTAAATGGATCGCACGGGGCGCGCCCTGGCAACCGTTCTGGTCCTTTATCCCGCCGCAGCGACCTGCCCTGCCCGTTACGAAAAGCAACTCCTGGCCGAGAAACCCCATCGATCGGTTCATCCTCACGCGGCTCGAACGCGAATCTCTCCATCCTTCGGCCGAAGCCGATAAAAGCATCCTGATCCGACGCGTTACGCTCGACCTCACCGGCCTGCCGCCCACACCGGCCGAAGTCGATTCGTTCCTCGCCGATCAATCCCCGAACGCTTACGAAACCGTGGTCGACCGCCTACTGGCCTCGCCGCGCTACGGGGAGCGCATGGCGTATCGCTGGATGGAAGCCGCGCGCTATGGCGATACCAACGGCTACCAGACGGATGGAACGCGCGAGATGTGGCGCTGGCGCGACTGGGTGATCGACGCCTACAACCGCAACATGCCGTACGACCGCTTCACTGTCGAGCAACTGGCCGGCGATCTGCTGCCCAACGCGACGCTCGATCAGAAAATCGCATCGGGATTCAATCGCAATCACCGCACGACGGGCGAGGGCGGAATCATCCCTGAAGAGTATCGCGTCGAATACGTCGCCGACCGCGCCCAGACCACGGCCACTGTCTGGATGGGCCTCACGTTGGGCTGTGCGCGCTGCCACGATCACAAGTACGATCCCCTTTCTCAGAAGGATTTTTACCGGCTGTTCGCTTTCTTCAATCAGATCCCCAATGAACGCGGCTTCGTCTGGAACTACGGACCGGAAGCGCCGTTCGTGAAGGCTCCTCTGCCGGATCAGCAGAGACATCTGACGGAGTTGGATGCGCGAGTGGAAGCCCGGCGAAAAAATCTCCCGAGTTTCGATCATGCGCCGCGCAAGTGGAAACCGAAAGCGGACTGGAGCGTCAAGCAAGGCCTGGTCTTCGAGGCGCAAACGAAGGGCAGCTACAACGGAGACGCGGCCGAATTTGGCTATCTTCAACCCTTCACGTTTTCCGCCTGGATCAAACCCGCCGGCCCCGACGGAGCCATCCTCACCCGCCTCGACGATTACATGGAAAGCCAGGGCCACGGCCTTTACCTGATCAACGGTAAGGTCCGCCTGCACGTCACGCATCGTTTTACCGACCTCGGCCTGCGCGTCGAGACCGTCGAACCGGTGAAGCTCAATCAGTGGCAGCATGTCGTCGCGACCTACGACGGGAAGCGCATGGCGTCGGGCGTGCACATCTATATCGATGGCGAAGCGCGCGAAACGAAAACCCTTTTCGACCAGAACAACGAGCCGTTTCAAAAGAAGCACACCAACATTCGGGTCGGCGAAGGCGGAGGCCTGAAGTTCGACGGCGAAATTTCCGACGCGCGCATCTACAAGGGAGCTCTCACATCGCAGGAAGCAGCCGCCGTCTCGGTGAGCGAATCGATCGCGAAACTCGCGGACCTCAAGCAGCGCACCAACGCGCAGCAGGCCAAGCTCGACCTCGGTTACCTGGACCTTGCCGCGCCTGCGTCGATTAAAAACGCCTTTGCCGAACTCGCGAAAGCACAAGCCGAACGCGAGGCGTACGATAAGTCCATCCCCACGGTCATGACCATGGCCGACGGAGCGAATCGCGACACCTACGTGTTGAAGCGCGGAGCCTATGACGCGCCCGGCGAGAAAGTCACGGCCGGCGTCCCCGAAATCCTGTCAGCGAATCCCGCGCCGCGCAATCGCCTCGATCTGGCGGCCTGGATCACCGACCGCGCGAATCCGCTCACGGCGAGAGTCGAGGTGAACCGCTTGTGGCAATCCTTCTTCGGTATGGGAATCGTGAAGACAGTCGACGATTTCGGATCGCAAGGCGAGTTTCCCGCGAACCCCGAGCTTCTCGACTGGCTCGCCGTCGAGTTTATGGAAACGGGCTGGAACGTGAAGGCGATTCAAAAGCTGATCGTGATGAGCGCGGCATACCGCCAGTCGTCTGTCGTAACGCCGGAGTTGCTGGCGAAGGACCCTGACAACCGCCTCATCGCACGCGGCCCGCGACTGCGCCTGGGGCCCGAAGCGATTCGCGATCAAGCCCTCGCCGTCTCCGGACTTCTTGCCGAGAAAATAGGAGGTCCTTCCGTGAAACCCTATCAACCCAAGGGCCTGTGGCTGGAACTCGCGGGCGGCAAGGACTACGAGCAGTCGAAAGGCGACGACCTATACCGCCGGAGCCTGTATACCTGGTGGAAGCGCACATCGCCGCCGCCTTACATGATGAATTTCGATTCGCCCAATCGCGAACAATGCGCGGTTTTCGAGAATCGAACGAATTCTCCGCTCCAGGCGCTGGACCTGATGAACGACGCCACGTTTCTCGAAGCGTCGCGCAAGTTCGCCGAGCGCATCATCAGCGAAGGCGGCGCGACACCGGAGACGCGCGTAGACTTCGGATACAAGCTGCTGCTGACGCGCGCGCCGTCGGAAAAACAAAGGCGGATTCTCCTGGCTACGGAGGGTCGCATGGCCGAGGAATTTCGCCATGATACAACGGCGGCGAAGCAGTTTCTGCAACAAGGCGAATCTCCGATCGGAGTCGCGGACTCGGTCGACCTGGCGGCCTGGACCGCCGTCGCCAGCCTGATGCTCAACATGGACGAGGCCATCACGAAACAATGATTGGACAAACATGATTGGACAAACATGACCCGACGCTTCTTCTCCGGCCTCGCACTGGCCTCGCTCCTAAAAGGCGAACGCCAGCAACAAGGATTGCCAGGGCTGCCGCACTTCGCTCCCAAGGCGAAGCGAGTCATCTACCTGTTCCAGTCCGGAGGCCCTTCGCAAATCGAACTATTCGACCACAAGCCGCGGCTCATGGATTTTCAGGGGCACGACTTGCCGGAATCGATCCGCAATGGGCAGCGTCTCACCGGCATGTCCGCTTCGCAATCGACGTTTCCCGTGGTGCCATCGAAATTCGGCATGTCGCAGCGCGGTAATTCTGGCGCATGGGTAGGAGATCTGCTGCCGAACATCGCGAAAATAGCCGACCAACTGACGTTCATTAAGACGGTTAACACCGAAGAGATTAATCACGACCCCGCCGTCACGATGTGCCAGACAGGCTTCCGCCTCGGCGGCCGCCCCAGCATGGGGGCCTGGATTTCTTACGGTATCGGCGCCGAAACCGAGGACCTGCCCGCCTTCTGCGTCATGATCTCGACCAACGGCGGAGGCCAGCCGCTGTACGACCGGCTGTGGGGCAGCGCGTTTCTACCCAGCCGCTTTCAAGGCGTCAAGTTCCGCTCCGGCGCGGACCCGGTGCTATACCTTTCGAATCCTGCCGGCCTGACCAACGAACGCCGGAGGACATTCCTCGACGCTCTGGGAGATCTCAACAAAACCTCGCTCGACGAATTCGGCGACCCCGAAATCAGCGCCCGCACTTCGCAATATGAGATGGCGTTCCGCATGCAAGCGTCTGTGCCCGATCTGACCGACCTCTCGAAGGAACCGGCCCATACCTTCGAACTCTATGGAGAGGACGCGAGAAAGCCCGGCACGTTCGCCGCCAATTGCCTGCTCGCGCGTCGCCTCGCTGAGCGCGGTGTTCGCTTCATCCAGCTGTACCATCGCGATTGGGATCACCACGCGGAGTTGCCAGAGAATCTGCCGAAGCGCTGCAAGGATGTCGACCAGGCCTCCGCCGCGCTGGTCACCGACCTGGCGCAAAGGGGCATGCTCGACGACACGCTGGTCGTCTGGGGAGGCGAATTCGGCCGTACCGTTTATTGTCAGGGACACCTCACCGCGACCGACTATGGGCGCGATCACCACGGCCGCTGCTTCACCATGTGGCTGGCCGGAGGAGGCATGAAACCGGGCATCACGTACGGGGAAACCGACGATTACAGCTACAACATCGTGAAGGATCCGGTCCATGTGCACGATCTTCAGGCGACCATTCTGCATTGCCTGGGAATCGATCACAAGCGGCTTACGCATCGCTTCCAGGGCCGCGATTTCCGCCTGACCGATGTCAGCGGACAGGTGGTCCAGAAGGTTCTTGCCTGAGGTGGCGCGAGCTTTAGCTTGCAGCGACGGCTTTAGCCGGCGGGACATCGGCTGAAGCCGATGCTGCAAGCTAAAGCTCGCGCTACCCACAGCGCTATGATGAAACGGTGAAGACAGCGATCCTCATTCTGGCCGCGGCCGGCGTGGCTTACCCCGCCGACAAGCCTGTCGATTTCGATCGCGACGTGCGGCCGATTCTTTCGGACAACTGCTTCGCCTGTCACGGGCCGGACGACAAACGCCGCATGGCCAACCTGCGTCTCGATACCGAAGAGGGCGTCGTCAAAGTTGCGAACGGTCGACTGCTGGAGCGAGTCGCCGCTGCCAACCCCGCTGCTCGCATGCCTCCTCCAAAATCCGGCGTCACGCTCACCGATGCGCAGATTGCCGTCATCCGCACATGGGTGGAGCAAGGCGCGCGCTGGGAGCGGCACTGGGCATTTTCTCCGCCGCAGAGGCCTTCCCTCCCCACCGTGCGCAACCCGAAATGGATTCACAACCCAATCGACAACTTCGTTCTGGCTCGCCTCGAAAGGGAAGGGCTGACGCCTTCGCCCGAGGCCGACCGCGCGACGCTGCTGCGCCGCCTCAGCTTCGATCTCACCGGCCTGCCGCCGACCACCGCCGCACTCGATTCGTTCCTGGCCGATAATTCCTCCAACGCTTATGAAAAACAGGTCGACCGCCTGCTCGCCTCGCCGCAATACGGCGAACGAATGGCCATGCAGTGGCTCGACCTGGCGCGCTACGCCGACACTCACGGCTACCACATCGATTCCGCGCGCGACATGTGGAGGTGGCGCGACTGGGTGATCGAAGCCTTCAATCGCAACATGCCCTTCGATCGCTTCGGCATCGAGCAACTGGCCGGCGACCTGATCCCCAACGCCACCATGCAACAGAAACTGGCCAGCGGATTCAACCGCAATCACATGATCAACTATGAAGGCGGCGCGATCCCGGAGGAATATCAAGCCGAGTACGTTGCCGATCGCGTGGATACAACGGCTACCGTCTTCATGGGCCTGACGCTCGGCTGCGCCCGCTGCCACGATCACAAATACGATCCAATTTCGCAGAAAGATTACTACCGCTTCTTCGCGTTCTTCAACGCTATCCCCGAAAAGGGACTCGACGGCAACAAAGGCAACGCACTCCCGATTCTGGAAATGCCCACCGCGGAGCAGGCCAGTCAAGCCGCGTGGCTGCAACAGGCCATCGCCGAACATGAGGCCGCGCTCCCCGAAAAAGAGACCGACGCGCTGCTGGCAACCTGGGCCAAGACGCGCCTAAGCACGTTGCCGCAGCCTCCGAGCGAAGGCTTGCTCGCGCACTACGCGCTCGATAGTAACCTGACCGATTCTTCCGGCAATCATCGCGACGCACGCGCAGTGAAAGGCGAAACCCCGTTTGTCGCCGGACGACCGGGTCAATCGGCGGCCTTCAACGGCGAGGCGCAGGTCGAGTTTCCAGTGGCCGATGCCGCGGTCGTGTCGTTCTGGATGCGCAGCGGCGCGATGCCCGAAATGACCGTGCTTGAAGGCGGCCGCGGATTCGAAATCGGCATCGAAGAGTCTCATCCGCAGCCCGATTTCAAACGCGGCTCCCCTCTTTATGTGGAATGGAAGGGGCGCAGGTTCCATAGCCGCGCGATCGCCTTCGGCGGACAATGGCACCACGTTGTCGTCGATTTCACAGGCACTGCGCCCGCGCTGCTGCTCGATGCTAAACCCACTCCCATGGACCCGGTGAACCCGGCGCCCGTTCACGCCGCCGGTCCTCTCTCGATCGGCGATCCGCACAATGGAAAACCGCTCAAAGGCGACATCGGCGACCTCCGCATTTATTCGCGCGCTCTGACTCCGGCCGAAGCCGAGGCGCTGGCTCTCGATGAACCGATCCGAGCCATCCTTCTGGTTGCGGCGGAAGACAAGCGCACGAAGGACCAGAAGCAGCGCCTGCTCGACTACTTCCTCACCCGCGATGCGCCCGCCGATCTGCGTAAGGTCTACGCCGAACTGAACGACCTCAAGAATCGCGCCGCGCGCCTTAAGAAAGAGATCGTGACGGTCCAGGTGATGGCCGAGATGGCCAAGCCTCGCGACACTTTTATCCTGGCTCGCGGAGATTATCGGAATCAGGGCGAGAAGGTCACGGCGGCCGTCCCCTCGCTGTTCCCTCCTCTTCCAAAGGACGTTCCCGCCAATCGTCTCAGCATGGCTGAGTGGCTGTTCAGCCCGCAGAACCCTCTCACGGCGCGGGTTGCCGTGAATCGCTACTGGCAGCTCTATTTCGGAATGGGCCTGGTCAAAACCACCGAGGATTTCGGCTCGCAAGGCGACGCTCCCATTCAGCGCGACGTTCTTGACTGGCTTGCCGTTGAGTTTGGTCAGCAATGGGACGTGAAGGCTCTGCAAAAGCTGATCGTGACCTCGGCGACGTATCGTCAATCCTCCGAGGTCAGCGCCGCGCTTCTCGAAAAGGATCCTGAAAATCGCCTGCTGGCGCGAGGTCCCCGCTTTCGCCTGCCGGCAGAAATGGTGCGCGACAACGCCCTCGCCGCCAGCCGCCTGTTGACCGGGCACGTCGGCGGCCCCAGCGTTTTTCCCTACCAACCGCCCGGGCTGTGGGAGGAACTATCGCGCGGCGAAACCTTCACCGCACAGGAATATCACGAAAGCGAAGGCGCGGATCTTTACCGGCGCAGCATGTACACGTTCTGGAAACGCACCGTGCCTCCCGCCGCACTGACTACGTTCGATGCTCCTGATCGCGAGAAGTGCACCGCACGACGTCTCATTACGAACACTCCCTTGCAGGCACTGGTACTGCTGAACGATCCCACTTACGTGGAAGCGTCGCGGGTGCTCGCCCAGCGCGCCATGCTTGAAGCCGGCGCCGATCCTCAGGCCCGCGTTCGCTTCCTGTTCCGCGAGGCGACCGCGCACCGCCCCTCGGCGGCTGAAATCCGCATCCTGCTCGAACTTGCCCAGCGCCGTCTCGATTACTACAAGAAACAACCGGCGCAGGCGGCCGCTCTCATCGCCACCGGCGCGTCTAAACGCGCCAATTTGGAAGCTACCGAACTGGCCGCCTGGACCGTGGTCGCCAGCACCATCCTGAACCTCGACCAGACGATTACCAAGGAATAGTCATGGACATTACCCGTCGTCATTTTTTTTCGCGGACCAGCACCGGCATCGGCATCGCGGCGCTTAGCTCGCTGCTGGCTCGCGATGGCTTCGCCGCGGGGCTTCCCGGCTTGCCCAATTTCCCACCGACCGCGAAGCGCGTGGTCTTTCTCCACCAATCCGGCGGGCCTTCGCAGATGGATCTGTTCGATTACAAGCCGAGCCTGGAAAAATACGCCGGCAGCGAACTGCCGGGCAGCGTTCGCATGGGCCAGCGCATCACCGGCATGACCTCCGGCCAGACCAGCTTTCCGGTCGCCCGGTCGATTTTCAAATTTCAGCAGTACGGCCAGTCGGGCACCTGGGTCAGCGAACTGATGCCGCACACGGCAAAGATCGTGGACGACATCACCATCGTCAAGACGGTGAACACCGACGCGATTAATCACGATCCGGCCATCACGTTCATCCAGAGCGGCAGCCAGCAGCCGGGCCGGCCGAGCATGGGTGCCTGGGTCAGCTATGGACTGGGCAGCGAGAATCAGAATCTGCCGGCGTTCGTGGTCATGCTTTCGCAGGCGCAGGCGTTGAACCCCGATCAACCTTTGTTTTCGCGCCTGTGGGGCAGCGGCTTCCTGCCGTCGAATCACCAGGGCGTCCGCTTTCGCGCGGGGAGCAACCCGGTGCTCTATTTGCACAACCCGGAAGGCGTCGATCCGACAACACGTCGCGACATGCTGGACGCGGTGGGCCAACTGAACCGCCTCCATTTCGACCAGTTCGGCGATCCGGAAATCCAGACGCGCATCTCGCAATACGAGATGGCGTTCCGTATGCAGACCTCCGTGCCGGATCTGCTGGATCTGTCGAAAGAGCCGCAGCACACGTTCGATCTGTACGGGCCCGACGCGCGAAAACCTGGCACCTATGCCTCGAACTGCCTGCTCGCGCGCCGCTTGCTGGAACGCGACGTGCGCTTCGTGCAGCTTTACCATCGCGGCTGGGATCAGCACAACGATCTGCCGCGCGACCTTGCGCTGCAATGCAAAGGCACAGACCAGGCATCGGCGGCGCTGGTGATGGACCTGAAACAGCGCGGTTTGCTGGACGACACGCTGGTCATCTGGGGCGGCGAATTCGGACGCACCGTCTACTGCCAGGGCCATCTCACCGACACCAATTACGGCCGCGACCACCATCCCCGCTGCTTCACCATGTGGATGGCCGGCGGAGGCATGAAAAGAGGCTTCAGCTACGGCGAGACCGACGACTACTGCTATAACGTTGTCTCGAATCCCGTCCATGTGCATGACTTGCAGGCGACCATTCTGCGGTGCCTGGGTGTGGACCACCTGAAGCTCACGTACAAATATCAAGGCCGCCATTTCAGGCTGACCGATGTTCACGGCGCGGTTGTCAGCGGAATCTTAAAGGCCTGAGCCGCCCACGCTTCCTGATTGGTTTGATACACTTTCGCAGTGTGGAAGCTTAAAATCATTGCTTGCGCGGCGCTCCTGACGGCCTCCTGCGCCCATCGTTCTCCCGTTTCTTCCCAGGCTTCGCTGGCCCCAGGATCAGCGCCCGCGATCGAAGATGAGGACTCGCCCTCCGGCATGCCTCGCGACCTCGATGCTCGCCAGCAATGGTTCAAGACGCGCAGACTCGCCGTCGAACGGTTGAACGACGCCCGAATGCTCCTCGGCACCGCAACGCCCGTGGCCTCCAGCGTCATTGTGAATCCTCAACAGTGGATTTTCATCGGCCCCCAGCCGTGGCTCAGCCTCACTTCAGTCTCAGGATCGGGCTCGGTGCTGCTGATGGTGATGGACCCTCATAACTCCAGCACCCTTTACCTGGTGACGTTCCTGCGTAAACTCTGGAAGAGCACCGACGCGGGCACGACGTGGCAGCCGTTGTCCGACGCCGGGCCTCTGCTCACGATTCAATGGCTGGCGGCGGATCCGACTCTTCAGAACACTCTCTACGCAATGGACACGGGATCGCTTTATAAATCGGCCAACGGGGGTTCCAGTTGGACCGAACTGGCGCCTCCGACAAATAACACCAGTTGCACAGGCGACGCGTTCGCGGTTCATCCAGCGCTCAGCGGCACGTGGCTGGTTTCCGAGTATTGTTCGGGCAACACATCGGTCGTTTATAAAACCGCCAACGCCGGAGGTTCCTGGACCAAGGTGGCGACAGTGAACGGTGAAATCGAACAGCTTGAGTTCAACGCCACGAACCCCGCCTACGCTTACGCGAGTGGCGAATCGGACAAGGCGGTGCTGTTCCAGACGTCGCTCGATACCGGCTCGACTTGGACCAATTCGATCGGTTCCGGCTCCACCGTACTGCCGCAGGCGGAGCCGGATTCGCTCTCCCATGTGAGATTTGCTTCCGCGCCGTCGGCTCCCAAGACGATTTACCTGCGAACGGAATATAACGACACGAACGGCCTGGTGATGAACGTGTACAAATCGGCGGACGGGGGCGCGACCTGGAACACGACCGGGTACCCGCTGGAGAGCCAGGAGCCCCGCACGCCGGCGCTGACGGTGGTGGATCCGACTAACGCGAATATCGTGTACGCAGGAGGGCAGAACCTGCATCGATCGAGCGACGGCGGCGCAACGTGGAAGTTTATCGACGGGAATGGAACCAGTACCACGCTGCACTCGGACCATCACGCGATGATTTTCAGTCCGGACGGCAGCACGGCCTATGAAGGCAACGACGGCGGGATTTTTTCGTCGACCGATTTTCGAACATCGTCGAACCCCGCCTGGGTAAGCTTGAACAGCACGCTCGGGACCGGGGAATTCGAGCCGGTCTTCGGCATGGATCCGACCAACCCGAACCGCAGTTTCGGGGGCTTGCAGGACAACAGCACACTCCTTTATTCCGGCTCGTTGAACTGGAGCGGGGTCGGCTTGGGAGGGGACGGAAACGGGAACGCCATCAATCCGCAAAATCCGAACATCGTGTTCTCCACGAACGATAGCGCCGTCCACAGATCGACCGCGGGTGGTGCGCCCGGCACCTGGGTGCAAGTGATTCCCCAATCCTCCGGCGGCCGCATTGAGATGGATTTCACCACGCCCACGACGCTCTACTACAAATTGACGAACATGCTTCAGCAGACGCAGGACGGAGGGGACACTTGGCCCGTCATCGCGACGGTGCCGGTGACGATTGCCAAGATGGCTGTGGCGCCGTCCACTTCAAATACGGTGGTGGTGGTCGGGGATGCGACCCCCTATGTGAGCAACAACGCCACCGCCGGCACGAACGCCTCGTTCACCGGCCGAATGCCCGTGAGCCTGGCCGCCTCCGTCGGCGGCGCGAACGGCATCCTCATCGATCCCACCAATCCGGCGAAGTTCTATAGCCTGGAGTCCGGCAGCTCCGGCGGCGCTTTTCTGGTGACCGTTGACGGCGGCATGAGCTGGCAGTCTAAAGACCTCGGTCCCAATGTGGCCGACGCTCCCGATGATCTGGCCTTCGATCCCGATCTGCCCAATACGATGTACCTCGGCACGGACACTTCGGTATTTCGCAGCTCCGACGGTGGAGCGACGTGGTGGCCTCTCTCCTCAGGATTCCCGATGGTCAAAGTCACCAGCGTGAATATTCATCGCGCCGCCAGGATTCTGCGCGTCGCCACGGCCGGACGGGGCGTTTGGGATCTGGCGATTCCCGTCACCGCGCCTCGTCTGACCACGGCGTCCGTGGCGGGCGCGACGTTGACAGTGAACGGAACAAATTTCGCGCAGGGTGCATCGGTCCTGCTGAACGGCGCGGCGCTGACCACCTCGTTCGTCAACAGCAAGCAGTTGACGGCCACCGTTCCGGCGGGCGCGATCGTACCGTCCACGGTATATTACGTCTCGGTCAACGTACCGGGCGGCGCCGGAGGATTGAGCGACCCGATCATCGTTTCCACCGGACCGACAATTTATCCGAACGGATTGGAAAATGCCGCCGGCCCCGTTTCGGTGACCAACGATTCGGCGGCAAACTCGTTCGCCGTGGGGCTGGCTCCGGGGACGTTCACGGCGTTGTACGGGTCGCAACTGGCGCCGGCGACCACGGTGGCGACGGCTCCTTATCCGACGTCGCTGGGCGGAGTGAAAGTTCTGGTCAACGGGACGCAGGCGCCGATTTACTTCGTGTCATCATCGCAGATCGACTTTGTGATGCCTTGGGCAACAGCCGGAACGCAGGCCAGCATTCAGGTAGTGACCAGCGCGGGCGCGTCGAACACAGTGACGGCGCCGATCCAGGTCGCTCCGCAGATTTTTACCACCAATCAGCAAGGCTCCGGGCAAGGCGCGGTGCTGATCGCCGGAACATCGACCATCGTTGCGCCAAACGGGATGTTCCCTGGATCGAGGCCGGCGGCGAAGGGCGAGTATATTTCGATTTACACGACCGGCTTGGGCGCGGTCCAGAATCAGCCGGCCGACGGCGCGCCCCCCACCGGTCTGTCACCCACCTTGGCGCAGCCCCAGGTTCTCATCGGATGCCCGGGGGCGAATCAAGCCGTCGGATTATGCTCCGCGCCGGTGCAGTTTATCGGGCTCGCGCCAGGATTCGTGGGTCTTTACCAGGTGAACGTCCAGATCCCGGGCAGCGCGTTGTCGAGTAGCAACGTGCCCCTCCAGTTAAGCCTGGCGGGCGCGGGCGGAAGACCTTCGAATATCGTGACCATCGCGGTTCAATAATTGGTGTAAGATTCACTATGGACCGACGCCGCTTTTTTGGAACGACCGCTTCACTCCTGACCGCCGCCCAGACCGTTTCCCTGGCCCGCGCTCAGGACGCCATCGCCGCTGTCGGCGGCCGCCCTGCCGATACAGTCGCCCGCGACGAAGACTTCTGGTTTAACATCCGCCACGCCTTCACGGTCGATCGCAACATGATCAACCTGAATAACGGCGGCGTCTCGCCGGCTCCGAAAATCGTGATGGACACCGAGGTGCGCTATCTGGAGATGGAGAACCTCAACCCGTCTTATTACATGTGGAATGTGCTCGACCCGGGCGTCGAAACCGTGCGCCGGCGCCTGGCCCGCATGTTCGGCGTGGACCCGGAAGAGGTCGCCATCACCCGCAACGCCAGCGAGGCGAACGAGATTATCCAGCTCGGGATGAAACTGAAGGCGGGCGATGAGATCATCACCACCAATCAGGATTATCCGCGCATGATCACCACCTGGCAGCAGCGCGAACGCCGCGATGGGCTCGTCCTCAAACAGCTCACCTGGCCCGCGCCTCCGCCCAGCATGGACTATCTGGTGAAGATGTTCGAGGACGCCATCACGCCGCGGACGAAAGTCATCCACATCTGCCACATCACCAACCGCACCGGCCAAATTTTCCCGGTCAAGAAGATTTGCCAGATGGCCCGCGCCCGCGGCATCGAAACCATTGTCGACGGTGCGCACGCGTTCGCCCAATTCCCCTTCACACACGCCGACCTGGATTGCGATTACTACGGCACGTCCCTTCACAAATGGGTGCTCGCGCCCATCGGCACCGGGATGCTCTATGTTCGGAAGAACAAGATCCCGACCATCTGGCCGATGATGGCCGCGCCCGATTCCATGCAGGACAATATTCGCAAGTTCGAGGAGATCGGCACGCATCCGGCCTCGCAGCGCAACGCCATCACAGAAGCGATCAATTTTCACGAGAGCATCGGTCCGGAACGCAAGGCCGAACGCTTCCGCTACCTCCGCAAACGCTGGTCCAGCCAACTGCGCGAGCTCCCCGGGGTGAAAATCCTGAATAGCGAGGATCCGGAGCAGTCCTGCGCCATCGGCTTTATCAGCGTGGACAAAATCGAAGCCCCGGCGCTGTCGAAGTACCTCTGGGAGAAATACCGCATCTGGACGGTGGCCATCGTCACGGGCAACGAATATCAGGGCCTGCGCATCACCCCGAACGTCTACACGACGCTCGAGGAGATCGACACGTTCACTGAAGTCATGACGAAGATCATCAAGAAGGGCTCGATCCCGGTATAAGGCTCCGGCCATGCTGATGACCCGCCGCAGCTTCCTCGGGAGCGCCGCCCTAGTCGCCGCTGCCCCGGCGAGGAAGCCCAACTTCCTGGTCATTCTCGCCGACGACATGGGCTTCTCCGATGCCCGATGTTACGGCGGCGACGTCGGTACGCCGAATCTCGACCGGCTCGCATCGAAGGGTCTCCGCTTCACGCAGGCCTATTCCACCGCGCGTTGCGGTCCTTCGCGGGCCTGCCTGCTCACCGGTCAATACGCGCAGCAGACCGCGTGCGATGTCATGACTCCCGGCAACACGCCGGACACGACACGTTTCCTCCCAGAATATTTAAAGCCTCTCGGCTACCGGTCCTATCATTCAGGGAAGTGGCACCTCAAGTTCACGCCGATGGCCGGAGGCGTCGGCTTTGACCGCACCTACACCATGCTCGACGAGATGCGGTTTTTCACGCAGAATTATCATGAGCTCGACGGGCAGCCCCTCCCGAAGCCGGGCGATGACTACTACTCCACCACCGCGATCGCCGATTATTCGATCGGCTTCCTCAAAGATCACGCGCGCAACTATGCGGACGCTCCGTTTTTCATGTACCTGGCTCCGCATGCGCCGCACTTCCCGCTGCAAGCTCCGCCCGCCGATATCGAGCTGTACAGGGACCGGTTCGCCGAAGGCTGGGATACGGCGCGCGAACGCAAGTGGCAGCGGATGCAGCGCATGGGATTAATCGATTGCTCGCTCGCTCCTCTGGAGCCGAACATGTGGACGACGTGGAACACGCCCGATGCCGAACTTCTCGCGAAAATCGGCCCGGGAGAAGTATCGCGAGCCGTCCCGTGGTCGACGCTCACGGCGGAGCAGAAAAGTCTGCAACGCACGAAAATGGCGATCCACGCCGCCATGATCACGCGCATGGACCTGGAGATCGGCAAAGTGCTCGATCAGATCGAGACGATGGGGGCAACGCGCGACACGGTGGTGATTTTTCTCTCCGACAACGGCGCGAGTTCGGAGCAGTTGATCCGTGGCGACGGTCACGATTCGACAGCGCCCCTGGGATCGGCCCGTACGCATCTTGGACTGGGTCCCGGTTGGGCCAGCTGCTCGAATGCTCCATTCCGGCTTCACAAATCCTGGGTGAATGAAGGCGGCATCGCGTCGCCGATGATCGTGCACTGGCCCAACGGGATCAAGGATCAGAACAAGCTACGGCATGATCCGTGCCATTTCATCGATTTCGCACCGACCCTGGTCGACCTCGCCGGCGGAGGCGCGAAAGAACTGTCCGGTCGCACCTTGGCTCCGGCGTTCCGCAAAGACGGCGCCGCGCCGCGCCAGTATCTCTATTTCAACCACAGCGACAATCACGCGCTACGGGTAGAAGATTCGAAGCTGATCTCGACCGGCAAGGGAGGTCCGTGGGAGTTGTACGATATGAAACACGACCGCAGCGAGCAGCACGATCTCGCCGCGGCTCAGCCCGCGATTGTCGAGAAGCTCTCGACAATGTGGCGGAAACTCGATTCCGATTTCGCCGAGCGGCGGGAAAAGGCGCCGGCTACGACGAAAACCCTCATGAAGAAAGTGTAGTAATTGCGGCTGACCGCTCCCGGTGGTCGCGGTTCTTTTGTGCGCTTTAGAACCGCGACCGTCGGGAGCGGTCAGCCCACGGGACAGGCATCGAGACGAGTCTCGACGCGGCACGCCAGGGGCGTGCGCCACCTATACTGACGATAATGCGCCTCCGTCGACTCGCACCTCTCCTCATAGCCTGCGCCGCCCTTTTCGCTCAACCGCAAACCGCGCTCGACCGCTACGTCGCCGCGAAAGATTCCGTCTACGGCTGGAAGCTGGTCAAGACCATCCCCGGCGAAGGCGTCCGCACCGACGTCCTGGAACTCACTTCGCAAACCTGGCGCACCGAAAAAGACGTCGACCGCCCGGTCTGGAAACACTGGCTCTCCATCACACGCCCCGACAAAGTTACGTCGAGTACAGCTCTCCTCTTTATCGGCGGAGGAAAGAACGGCGACCCCGCGCCTTCGAAATCGAACCCGCGCTCGGTGCGCATCGCCACCGAAACCAACTCGGTCGTCGCCGATCTCGGCATGGTCCCCAACCAGCCCCTCTTCTTCACCGATTCCCCCGATAAAGGCCGTTCCGAAGACGACACCATCGCCTATTCCCGCGTCAAACACTTCACCACCAAGGACGACACATGGCTGGTCCGTCTCGCCATGGTCAAAAGTGGTGTCCGCGCGATGGATGCAATTCAGGAATTTCTCGCAACCGAAGCCGGAGGCAAGACAAAAGTGGACCACTTCGTCGTCGCCGGAGGCTCCAAGCGCGGCTGGACCACCTGGCTGGTCGGCGCCGTCGACAAGCGCGTCGTCGCCATCATGCCCATGGTCATCGACGCGCTCAACAGCGAAGCCATCACCAAACATCACTTCGAAGCCTACGGCTTTTTCTCGACCGCGCTGAACGATTACGTCCGCCAGGGCCTGTTCCCCGCCAAAATCGGAACGCCAGAATACAAGGCCGTCCTCGACATCGAAGACCCGTACAATTACCGCGACCGACCGCAAATGAAAATGCCGAAGTTCCTCATCAACGCCTCCGGAGACCAATACTTCCTGCCCGACAATTCGCACTTCTACTACTCCGCCCTGCAAGAGGAAAAGCACATTCGCTACCTCCCGAACGTGAAGCACAACCTCGAAGGAGGCGACGCCACGGACAGCATGCTGGCTTTCTATCAGGCGATCCTGACCAAGACTCCACGCCCGCGCTTCACATGGACGATGCAGAACGGTTCCATCGTGGTCAACGCCCAGGACAGGCAGGCCGAAGTGACTCTCTGGCAAGCCACCAATCCCGAGGCGCGCGACTTTCGCCTCGATACAATCGGTAAAGCGTACACGTCAACCAAGCTGAGCGAGGAAAAAAAGGGTGTGTACGTCGCGCAAGTCCCCAAGCCCCCCAAGGGCTTCACCGCCTTCTATGTCGAACTGACGTATCCGGGCCCCGGCACGGCTCCATTCAAATTCTCGACGGAAGTCCAGGTCGTGCCCGACATCCTCCCGTTCAAATGGGAAGACGCCGCGAAGAAGTATCCGCCGGCAAAGCCGTAGTAGCCCGTCGCCGAGAAAACATTAGCATCCCCTCCATTACTGTCGGGGCTCGGAAAGAAACCCGAACTCCGCAGGTGCGCCACGACTCCACTACCGAGCCCCGACAGTAATGGAGAGGGCGTGCTAACGGACTCGCAGTTACAGGCCGTAGCTCCTGCCTCGGGCCGCGGCCAGTTCGGCCTGAAACTTCCGCGCCTTATCCGGCTGCTTCAACGCGTCGTACACGCTCACCAGGTCCTGCCGGGCGTTTTGGAGATGGACCGACGATGGATTCGCCTGCTTGCTCAAAATTGCGTATCCGGAAAGCAGCGGGCCCTCCGCTTCGCCGAATCGCGACTGACGAACCAGCGCGCGTCCCAGCTTGATCTGCGCGATTCCGATGTTCAGATGGCCGGCCGGCAGCGTATCGGCGAACATCTGAATGGCGTCCTGGTACAACTGCTCCGCCCGCGCGTATTCCTTGCGGCCGACGTACACGCCCGCCAGGTTCGATAACGCAATTCCGATCAAATAGTGATGATTGCTGTACACCGCGCGGTATATATCCAGCATGCGGCGAAAGCGCGGCTCAGCGGCGTCGTACTGCTGGCGCTTCATCGCTGCGTTGCCAAGCTCGTTCAACGCCGACGCCACCTGCCTGCTCACCGGTCCATAAGCTTTTTCCTCGATCGGAAGCGCCTTTTCGAGCGTGGCGACCGCCTCGTCGAACCGGCCCTCGTATATCAGCGCCCGTGCCAGCACCGTCAGATTGTGCGCCATTTGCGGATGATCCTCGCCGTAATACGCCTGGTTGATTTCGAGCGCTTCCCGGTCCAGCTTCTCCGCTTCGCTGTAATATCCCAGATCCTCCTCCACCGCGCCGACGTTCATTAAATCCTCAGCCACCAGCGGATGCCGGTCGCCGTAAAGCTGGCGATGCATTTCCATGACGCGCCGGAACAAGGAACCGGCTTCGGTGTACCGTCCAGCGTAAAAATGCACGCTGGCCAGCTCGTTTAAGCTCTCAGCGAGTTCGGGCCCCGGTTTCGCGCTCAGCTTGACGGCCTCCTGCAGCACCGGAACCGCCTGATCGTAGGAGCCTCTCTCTTCGAGAACTTTGCCCAGCGCGGTGGTCGCTTTCGCAAGCGAGAGGTCGCCAGCAGGCACATGGCGTTTCGTCGTCTCCAGACCCTCCCGCACCAGTCTTTCGGCATCCGGCAGGCGCTCCTGATCGATGCGAAGCAGACCCATGGCAACCAGGCTCTCCGCCGCCTCCGCGCTGTCTTTTCCAAAGAGAGAAGTGCGTCTTTCCAACGCGGAACTGAGCAATGAATCGGCGCGATCCAGCTTGCCCAGCTTCTGATAAATGCTTCCCAGCGTCTGATAAAGGTCGGCCTGCACTGAGGGCTCGCTGTTCAACTCCCTCGCTTCCTGCGCTCCGCGATCGAGCAGCGTGATCACCCGCAGATTATCCCCCGGTCCGGTCTCTTTCTCGCCGCCTTGAAACAAGTTCATCATGAACCGCTGGATGCGCTGCGTACGGGCCGCTTCTGCCAGGGCGCGATTACGGGCGATCGTCAACCGGACAGTGAAAAAGACCACCAGTCCGATCACCAGCGCCAAAACCAGCCCGGAAGCGGCGACCGCCCTTCGATTCCGGCCGATGAATTTGCGCGTCCGGTAGCGCAGCATGTCCGGCTGCGCCTCCAGAGGCTCGCTTTTGAGATAGTGGTCGATGTCCCGAATCAGAGTTTCCACGGAACGGTAGCGACGCTCGGGATCTTTGTGCATCGCCGTCAGGCAGAGCACATTAAGATCGGCAATTGAGGACGGTTTTTCCGGCTCCTTTTCCAGGATCGTCTTTTCCGATTCGAACGGAAGCTTGCCGGCCAGCAGTTCGTAAAGCACCACTCCCAGCGAATACACGTCCGTGTAAATCCCTACCGGCTCGCCGCGAATCTGTTCGGGAGCCGCGTAGGCCGGCGTCATCAGCCGCAACCCCGTTCGCGTCTGGTCGGCCGGCGCATCGAAGCGGTCCAGTTGCTTGGCGATTCCGAAATCCAAAAGGCGCACCGTCCCGTCCTCGCGAACCAGAACGTTCGACGGTTTCAGATCTCGATGAATCACCGCGTGCAGATGGGCGTGCTGCACCGCCTCGCAGACCTCCCGGAAAATTTCCAGGCGTCTGGCGGTGGGGAGCGAATGCTGCTCACAATACTTCGTGAGCGGAACGCCATCCACATACTCCATGGCGAACCAAGGCGTCCCGTCCGGCAGTGTGTTGGCGTCGTAGAGCCGCGCAATCGACGGATGATTCAGCTGGGCCAGCGTCCTCTGCTCGGTGAGAAACCGCTCCCGCCGCGCCGGAGAAAACCACGCGTCGCGCAGGACCTTAATTGCCACCTCGCTGCCCAGGTCGTCGCGCTCAGCCAGGTACACGACGCCCATCCCTCCCTCGCCAATCATCCGCACCAGACGGTACGGGCCTGCTTGCTGGAAGTACGGCCTTGTTTCCAAAAACTGGCTGGCCACTTGCGAAACCCCGTGATCGAGCAGAGAATCGCCTCGCGCATCCTCCTCGATCATGGCCAGCACTTCCGCCATCAGCGCTGTCTCCCCGGCGCATTCCGCCTCGAGAAAGACCTTTTGTTCGGCTCGGGGAAGGTCCACCGCGCTGCCGAAAAGCTTCTGCACCCGGCGCCAGCGCGCGCTATCCATCATCGTCTTAGTGTAATGTGGCGCATGCACTCGTGCATGCCGCGTCGACACTCGTGTCGATGCTTGTCTTGACCAAGGGGCTGGCCTCGAGACGAGTCTCGAGGCGGCACGCTGGGGGCGTGCGCCACGTTAGCGCACTGGCCGCAGGGTATGCGCCAACCATGCCTTGGCCGCTCGCCAGTCGCGAAGAACGGTTGCTTCGGAAACCTCCAGCAACTCCGCGATTTCAGAAATCTCCAGGCCACCGAAGAACCGGCTCTCGACCATCATGGCCTGACGCGGCTCGACCCGGGCCAGTTCGTCCAGCGCCGTGTCCAATCCCAGCAACTCCCGCCCGGCGACCGCGCCCTGCGATTCATCAAAGGTCACGAAGCTCGCCGCGCCGCCTCCGCGCTTGTCGGCGTTGCGGCGTCGCGCCGCTTCCACCAGCACCTGCCGCATCGCCCGCGCCGCAATCCTTTTGAAATGAAGCCGCGATGTGTTCGAAACCTGGGGATAGGCGGCCAGCTTGAGCCATGCTTCATTGACCAGTGCCGTAGGATTCAGCGTCGCGCTCGGGTCGCCCTGCCTCACGCTGGATGCCAGACGGCGCAACTCTTCGTACGTAACGCTGAAGAGATAGTCCAGTTCCGCGCGATCTGGTTGCTGAGTCATCGGCCGCGGATATTAATCCGGACTCAAAGTTTAGCACGTATGACGGTTTTCGCCGCGCGATCGCGCAATGCGCAATAGCAGGAGAAACATGTCCAAATTTCTGAAGCGCGCCTTACTATTGATAATCCCGGCCACGGCCTGGGCGGACCTCACCGGCACCATCACAATTTCTGCCGGGTCCGGGCTGAACCTGGTCACCGGCGCCGCCTCCAGCGCGGGCGATCTTCTTTATACCGGAAGTAAGTTTGCGCCTCAAGGCAGCGCCAAAGCCCTCGATGCCGGAAATCTCCAGTCGTTCGGTTTCACTATTTTCGATCAGGCGGTTTTGCAGTCCTATGCGCCGGGATTGGAGAATCTCCCCTTCGCCGCGATTCAGGGCGATGTCCTCGTCGTCCTCACCAACGGTGGTTTCTACGCGAAGATTCTGATCCAGGCCATCAGCTCGACCTCCGCGACGCTCCAATACGACACCTACGGAGTCGCCTCCGCGCCCACCGGACCCGCCGTCTCCGCCATTCAGAACAACTATAGTTACCTGCAAGCCGGCCTGCCCAATTACGGAATCGCCCCCGGCAGCCTGTTCATCATCAAGGGCACCGACTTGGCCAGCGCCACCACGCCTGTCATTCAGTCGAGCGCCGGCTCCGGAATCCCCACGACGCTGAACGGAGCCAGCATTTCCGTCACGGTAAACGGCGTGACGACGCATCCCGGAATTTACTACGCCATCGCGACGCAGATCGCCGCCGTGCTGCCTTCCTCCACTCCCGCCGGCTCAGGGACGCTGACCGTTACCTACAACAACCAGACCAGTTCAACCGAACCGATTGTCGTAGCCCCGACGGCTCTCGGCTTCGACACGTATTTCGGATCTGGAACCGGACTCGGTGTCGCCACCGATCCCTCCACGGGATCCGTTTTCTATTACAACAACTCGGCCAAACCCGGGCAGACGATCGTGCTTTGGGGCTCCGGATTAGGCGCGGATACCGCCGATAGCGACGTCGCCTTTACATCGACGCCGCACGCCGTCAACGTGCCTCTGCAAATCTACATCGGGGGGATTCTGGCCACCATCGGTTATCAAGGCTCGTCCGGCTATCCCGGCGTAAACCAGATCAACGTGACTATTCCTCAAAATGTCCAGCCCGGCTGCGGAGTCTCGATCGTCGCCGTCAGCGGCAACCTCGCCAGCAATACGGTGAGCGTTCCGGTCACCCCCGGCGGAGGTGCATGTTCCGATCCCGTCGTGAATGGCAGCACCCAGCTACCGGCGGCCACGACTCTCAAGGTCGGATCCCTGCAAATCGTTCGCACGACCTCCGGCAGCACGACGTCTACCTCCGCCGGCGCGGATTTCGTCGCCATCTCCGGTCCTGAGTCGACCAATGGCGGAGGACTCAACTCGATTGGAAGCTGCTACGCCGCGCAGTCGATTATCGGCGGAAGCGGCGGCCTGCCTGCCGGTAACACCTCCATCGGGCTGGACGCCGGAACTATCAGCGTAGCCGGGCCCTCCGGAACCCAGCCCGTGCCCGCGATCGCTTCCACTCCGGGAGCCTACGACGCGATTCTGCCCACCAGCTTCGTTCCCTCCACCGGCGGATCGTTCGTCTTCACCGGCACCGGCGGCAAGGATGTCGGCGCTTTCACCGCAACCATCAACTATTCGAATCCCATCGTCTGGACCAATATGAACGCCATCACGTCGGTGAACCGGTCGCAGGGAGTGACCCTCACCTGGACCGGAGGAGCCCCCAACAGCTACGTCCTCATTTCCGGCGGGTCATCGTCCCCGCAAACAACATCGCAGCCGGTGCTGGGCGCAGGTTTCTTCTGCTACGCCCCGGTCAGCGCCGGACAGTTCACCGTGCCGTCCCCGATCCTGCTTCAGATGCCGATCGGCGCAGGAAGCCTCGTCCTGGAGAACTCGACCACGCCGGTGCCCTTCTCCGCCTCCGGCCTCATCTACGGCTACGGTTTCGCCGCTTTCTATTCCTCCATCGCCCCTGCGTATCAATGATAAAATTCGCTCTGCATGAACATCAGATGGGAAGAGCAAAATGTGGCGCACGCACTCGTGCGTGCCGCGTCGAGACTCGTCTCGATGCTTGCCCTTCTGCTCGCCTCCCTCCCCGCCGCCGCCCAATACGCCAATCCGAAACTCTGCGCCGCCTGCCATCCCGGGATCGCCAAAACCTGGCGCCAGAATGGCATGGGACGTTCCTTCGCCGCGCCTCGTCCCGAAATTCTGATTGAGGATTTCACGAAAAACAACAGCTATTACCATCCTGCTTCCGACACCTTCTATCAGATGCTGAACCGCGACGGAGTGCTCCTCCAGCGCCGCTATCAGCGCGGCTTCGAGGGCAAGGAAACCAACGTCGACGAGAAGCGCATCGATTACATCGTCGGCTCCGGCAACCACATGCGAACCTATGTGCATCGCAACGCCGACGGCACTCTGCTCGAACTCCCTCTCGCCTGGTACGCGGAAAAAGGAGGCTACTGGGCGATGAACCCCGGCTACGACGCGCCAAACTATCCTTACGCCCGCCGCCAGATCGCCTACGACTGCATGTTCTGCCACAACGCGTATCCCGACACTCCTTCTGGACACGATCGCCTCGGCGACCGTCCGGTGTATGCGGGCAACTTGCCCGAGGGCATCGATTGCCAGCGCTGCCACGGCCCCGGTCAGCGCCACGTCGATGTCGCGTCCATGCCGGGCGCGAAACCCGCCGCCATTCGCGCCGCCGTCGTGAATCCCGCCAGGCTCGATAACGACCGCCAGCTCGAAGTCTGCGCGCAATGCCATCTCAAGACCACCGAGTTTCTGCTCCCTCACGCGATCAAACGCTATGAGCGCCCCGATTTCAGCTATAAACCGGGCCAGCCGCTCGCATCGTTCGTTTTCTCGTTTGATGAAGCTCCCAGGAATCCCCGCTTCGAAACCGCCAGCGCGGTCTCGCGCATGCGCGCCTCGCACTGTTACCTCAAAAGCAACGGCGCGCTCAAATGCACCACCTGTCACGATCCGCACGATGTCCGCCACGGCAGTGAGGCAATGGAGCACTATGACGGCGTCTGCCGCCAGTGCCACGCCGTCGTCACGAAAGCCGGACATCCCGCCGCCCAAACTGGCTGCATCGATTGCCACATGCCGAAGCGGCGTACCGAGGACATTGTTCACATCGTCGTCACCGATCACCTGATCGAGCGCAACAAACCCTCCGGCGATCTTCTGGCCGACGTCCAGGAACATCACGAAGACGCGACCAATTCCTATCGCGGCGAAGTGGTTCCCTTTTATCCCGACCATCTGCCAAACACCGCGGACGCCCGCTATTACCTCGCTCTCGCTCAGGTGCGGGACCGCGCGAACCTCGAAAAAGGTCTCCAGTCTCTGGAGAAAGCACTCGCCGCGCTTGGCTCACAACGTCCCGAACCGTATCTGGAATTCGCCCAGGCGCTCAGAGCCGCGGCTCAGCCCGCGCGGGCTTTCCTCGCCTTTCAGGATTCCCTCCGCCGCGATCCGTCGTACGTCCCGGCCTCGCTCGAATATGCCGCCGCACTCAAAGATGCCCTACAAGCCGCGCAGGCGGCTGCCATCGTGAAGCGCGCGACCAGGAACGCGCCCTCCGACCCCCGCGCCTGGAACACTCTCGGCCAGGTTCAACTCGATTTGGCCGACTTTCCCGGAGCTCTCGCGTCTCTCCAGCAGGCGCTCACGCTCGATCCGGAAATGCCCGAAGCGCACAACGGCACAGGCATCGCACTGGCGCAGACGGGCGACCCCTCAGCCGCCGAAGCCGAATTCCGCGAGGCCGTTCGCGTTCTCCCGAATTACGGCGAGGCTCACGGCAACCTCGCGAACGTGCTGGCCTGGAAACAGGACTTCCGCCAGGCGGCCTACGAATTCGACCTCGCCGTGCGACTCGGCCCCGCCGATGTCTCCGCCCGCGTGAATTACGGCTCCATGCTGAACTCGCTGCGTCAGTTCGCCGACGCCCAGGTGCAGTTCGAAGCCGCGCTTCGTCTCAACCCAAAGCTGGCCGAGGCTCACGATCTGCTCGGAACATTGCTCGAACGCAAAGGACAGGTCGATCAAGCCCTCCGCGAATACTCGGAAGCCGTCCGCCTGCGCCCCGATTTGAGCCATGCTCAACTGGATCTGGGAGGAGTCTTAGCCAACAAGGGCGAGAAGGCCGCCGCCGCGGAGCATCTTCGGCTAGCCGCGAAAAGCACCGACCCGAATCTGAGAGACCTCGCGCTGCGGCTTCTCAAGGAACTGGAATCGGCTAAATAGTCTGTCCGCATGCTGACGCATGGCGGTTCTGATGTTTTGGATGCGCCCTGGCGGTCAGGGGAACCGCCATGCGTCAGCATGCGGACGGACATCCGGCCTACCAGAAATGCGTCGCCAGCACCTTGGGCGGTCCCGGCGTTCCCGAGATCACTTTCACCGCCAGGACCACCTGCATATTCTTGTGATACCAGTCGCGAGGAGCGTCGCGCAGCGCCGCCGCGAAATATTCCTCATTGGCCAGAAACTCGCCGCCCGCATAGGTCCCATAGCCGCTCGCCCCGGCCACGCTGACCACCGTTTGCTCGATCATCGGATTATACACGCGCGAAACGATGGCATAATCCGCCGACAGATCCGGCGGCGCAGGCCAGTTGCGCGGCCCCGTCCAGTCTTTCCGGTTCACGTTCTGGCGGTCCCGAATTACCATGGAATCGCTGCCCGGGTCGAGCTCGAAATAAAACCGCAAGTCGCTGGTAAGGCGCATGGTCCAGTCGTTGTTGAACGCACCAATGAAGATGCAGGGCTTCCCCCGCAGATCCGAAAGCGAGCTGACCCGGCCGCCGCGGATCTCGATCTTCTTTCCCTTCTGCGTCAAGAGCTGACACAAGGGCAGCATCGCCTGCGCGTCAACCAAGGAAATGTGGCGGTCCCACGTGGGCTTGAGCTCGGAGAATGGAATGGAAGCCAGCGCGACCGGGTTTTCACCCTTCGAACTCTCCTCCACCCACGCTTCGACTTCCCGCCGGATTTTGGGTTCCAGCCTGTACGCTTTGGGTTGGCCCATGCACATCACCACCGTCGAAGACGGTTCGACCACCGGCGCCCAGAAGCGGTCCAGATTCGTGCGCCGCAGCGGAGCCAAGCTAATCGCGGCAACGCCCGTCACCACCGCTAAGCCGGCGGCAGCCGCCCACCACCAGTTGCGCCGCTTCGGTGGAACCGGAGTCTCCACCACCACCGGAGCCGTTCGTTCCGGCGACGGATGGATTTCCGGGCTGTAAGAGCCCGGCGGCAGGCTGATCCGGATCTCGTCCCGGTGCCCCGCCTCCAGATAATACTGCGCCAGCCGTTTCCGAACCTCGCCCGCCGTGCTGCGAACCACCGGGTCCTGGCTGGTGTCGTAATTTGGATCGCGGCCAAAAACCTCGACTCCGAGCGAACGTTCCTTCAGGGATTCGGTGTGATTCTCGATGGCATGTTCCACCACATGCCGCAAAAAAAGGGAACACCTCTTGGACGATCGGAACTGCAAGCTGTCGAGAACCTTGCCCAGTTGGACAAGTGCGGTATCCGGGGAGACCTCCCCCCAGCCTGTCGCCAACGGAGCGACCTTCCCCGCGTCTTTGTTAGAGACACTCACCGCTTCCGGGGATTCTATCACGAATAAAGGAATGCTCCAAGGGGTACAGCACCTCACCTCCCGTTGGAATTAACGTTCCACTAACTGATTAATAAAGAAGAACATTTTCGCCAGCGTACGTGCTGTACCGTAAAACACCTGACAAAAACCCGAAACTAGGCGCGTAATGCTCGAATATTGTTCGTTCCCGGTCGTTAAAATTTAAGGAGCTCCCCTCGTGTCAGTTTCCAAGCTTCGTGCGCTTGTGATTCAGTTCCTGTTGCCCGTGCTGGTTTTGGGCTTAGCCGCCCTGCCGAAACCCGGGGCTCCCCTCCGCCAAACCTCGGCGCCCATCGCCAAGAATCTGAAAGTCAACGGACTGAATCCGCTTGACCCGACCAAAAGCAGCGCTTGCACCAGTCGAGACACGTAGTCCGAAGACATAGCATCACCAGGCGTTACGAGAAGGCTAAGGAAAAAGGAGCTTTACCTATGCGAAGAGTATCTCTGATGATACTTGCTTCATTGTTGGTACTTGCTGTCCCGGCGTACCCGCAGAACATCACCGGGTCCATGTCGGGCCGCGTTGTCGACCAACAGGGTGCCGTGGTTGGCAACGCCACCGTGACGGCGGTGGAAACGAACAAGCGGGTGAGCACTGTCACCAAGACCACGGATTCGGGCGAGTTCACACTGGCCGGCCTTCTTCCCGGCAACTACACGGTGGAAGTGCTGGCCACTGGATTCAAAAAGCTGGAACGGGTGAATGTCCCTCTCAGCGCACAGGACCACCTGGCGCTCGGCGATTTGTCGCTCCAGGTCGGCGTGGTCACGGAGACGGTGGAAATTTCGGCCACCGCCGCCCTGCTTCAGACGGAGAGCGTGGAGCGCTCCGAGGCCATCGTCGGAAAGCAGATCGACAACCTGGAGGTCAACGGCCGCAATCCTCTCGATATGGCAAAGTTCATCCCTGGCGTGATGAGTGTAGCTAACGTTTCGGTCGGCGGTTCGGGCGGTCTCAGCAGCGTCTATGTGAACGGGAACCGCGGAACGATGAACCAGCTCACGATTAACGGCATCGGCGACATCGACACCGGCGCCGACGGCAGCCAGAACGTCACTGTCAGCACGGATTCCATCGCCGAGTTCAAGGTCCTCAGCGGCCAGTATCAGGCGGAGTATGGCCGCAACGCCGGCGGACAGATCGCCATGGTGACCAAGGGCGGCTCCGATCAGTTCCATGGGAGTGGTTATATCTACCACCGCAATGACAGTCTGAACGCCGATACCTTCATCAACAACGCGCGTGGACTGCCACGCACGCTGTACCGGTATAACGATCCGGGCTACACGATCGGCGGCCCCGTCTATATACCGAAGCTGTTAAAGACCAAGAACAAGCTGTTCTTCTTCTTTAGCGAGGAGTGGCAGGATCAGCTGGCTCCCACGGCAGCGAAGAACGTAACTGTGCCCACCGCGCTCGAACGCCTCGGAAACTTCTCGCAGAGCGTCGATAACAATGGCAAGGCGCTCACGATCCGCGACCCCAACACGCAGGTGCCGGTACCCGGTAACATCATTCCCGCGAGCCAGATCTATGCGCCAGGCCAGGCCCTGGCCAACCTGCTGCCACTGCCGAATACCTCTGGCGTGGGGTATAATTACACCTCACAGGTGTCCGAACAGCTGCCGCGCCGCGAAGATCTGCTGCGCCTGGATTACAACCCGACTCAGAACCTGCGCGTGTTCGGCCACTGGATCAACAACATTCAGCCGGTCACCTACGTGTACGGGTCGTTCGTGCTCGGCGAGAACGTTCCGCTCACCAACATCAACGTCCCCACCCCCGGTTTCAGCTATGCCGGCGGTGCGACCTACATCATCAATCCCACCATGACCGACGAACTCAACATCGGCATGACCAAGAACACCATCAACATCTATGAGTCGGGCAACAAGTTGACCGCCGCGGGCTCCGGAGTGAATCTTCCGCTCCTCTATCCCAGCGCCGTGCAGGACGGCTACATTCCGCAAATCAACGTGGGCGGAACGCACCTCGCCAACAGCCCGTCTTTCGGAACCGCCGATGCCCCGTTCGTGAATTACAACACCACCATCGATATCAGCAACAATCTGACCAAGGTGTGGGGCAAGCACACCATCAAGACCGGCATCTATATCCAGCGCAGCCGCAAGAACCAGACTTCGTTCGGCGATAACAACGGCAGCTATAACTGGGGAGACAACACGGCCAACCCGATCGATACCGGCTACGGTTACTCCAACATGCTGTACGGCGTCTACCAGACGTTCGATCAGGCCAGCGGCTACATCAACGGTCAGTATCGCTACTGGAATATCGAGGAGTTCGTGCAGGATACCTGGAAGATCACTCCCCGCCTCACGTTCGACTATGGCATGCGCGCATCCTGGTATCAGCCGCAGTACGACGCGTCACTTCAGGCGTCAACATTCGTTCTTGCGAATTACAACCCGGCCCTGGCGCCGAAACTCTTCCAACCCGCTATTAACCCCGCGACCAATGCGCGTTCCGCTTATAATCCTCTGAACAACACCTACTATCCGGTTTACGACATCGGACTGGAGATTCCGGGCAGCGGCAATCCTTTTGACGGGATTTGCCAGGCCGGAAAAGGCGGCTGCAACCAATACTTACAGAAAAACCGCGGCCCGCAATGGGGTCCGCGCTTTGGCGTCGCCTGGGACCCGATGGGAAATGGGCGCATGGTCATCCGTACCGGCGGCGGCATCTATTACGACCGCGTCCAGGGCAATCTCGTTTTCAACAACGTAAATAACCCTCCCGAGAGCGTTCAGCCGACTTTGTTCTATGGCTTTGCCTCGCAAATCAATCCGGCGACCGCTTTTCTGGCCCCGCCGAATGTGGTCTTGAGTGATCCTCCCGGTAAGATTCCGACCACCTACAGCTACCAGTTCTCGATTCAGACCCGCTTACCCTGGTCCATGATTTTGGATACAGCATATGTGGGAACGCAGGGGCGTCACCTCCACGACTACCGGAACATCAACGGAATCCCATATGGTACGACCTTCCAACCGCAGAACCAGGACCCGACGCTGGTCGCCGCCAGCCCCAACGCTCTGCTCGGCAACAACGCGTTGAAGCAGGCGTTTCTCGAACCCTATCAGGGTTACGGAAGCATCACCGATTACGAAGCCGCGGCCACGTCCAATTACAATGCACTCCAGTTCGCCCTCAATCGCCGCGCGTTAAACGGCCTGTTCGTGGGCGTGAGCTACACCTACAGCAAGGTTTTGACCACCGCGTCGAGCGATACGACGTCGGTGCGCATCGATCAGTTCACCAAGGAAGCCGATTACGGTCCGGCCAGCTTTGACGTGACCCAGAATTTCGGCTTGAACTACGTTTACCTGATCCCGAGTCTGAGAAACGGGAATTATCTGAGCAGGCTCGCGACGAAAGGCTGGCAGATCTCGGGCGTCACCGGAATTCGCTCCGGCCAGCCCTTTACACCCGGTTTCAGTGTCTCGGGCGCCGGCAACGTGAATATCACTGGTTCGAATACGGAGGGCGCGCGCATTGGTGTCATCCAAGGCTGCAGTGTCAACACCGGGTCGAGCGATCCGTTCAATCGCATCAATGCAGCCTGCTTCTTCGCCCCTCCGATCGGCAGCACCGGCGTTGATTCGGGTGTGTACTGGATGCGATATCCCGGCGTAATCAACTTCGACCTCTCCATTCAGAAGGAGATCTTCATCAAAGAGCGGGCTCGGATTCAATTGCGCGCGGATGCGTTCAACATTTTCAACCACGCCAATTTCACCGGCGAGAACACGACGTTGAACTTCAACGCGTATCCCACCAACGCCCAAGGTATCGTCACCGGCTCGCCGACCATCACGTCAACTGCACTGGGCCGCAACGCCAACGGCAGCTTCAACGTCACCGGCTTCGGCGCGGTGACCTCGCCCGCGGCCGGAGCCCCTGGCGGCCCGCGCGTGCTTCAGTTAGTCGTCAAGTTCATGTTCTGAGATGTGGGGCACGCACCCTATCCAGTGGGGCGGGCTATCGGCCCGCAGCCGCCCACCGGGCGGCTTCTGGCGCGTAGTTCGCCAGCCCCCCCGCTCCCTGTGGTCCGAGCCGCGACCGCAGGGGGAGCGATCCACTGCGTCCCTTAGTTTCACCCGACATAACTCATCCCCTTGCTTAGCGTAGGAGGTTAACCGCCGCTTCTATTCGCTTCGACTGTAATAATCGGTCCGTGACCATTCCCTCGGAGCTCAGCGCTTACGGAAAGCCCTCACCGTTATCCGAGCGTGGTACAAAAGAAGCAAGAAGCGACCAATGCCTTTGAGCAGTATAGACTTATCATCCCCGCTGCCCAAATCCCTCCCGTTATTTGACCGTTATTTTAACGGTCGGGTCCTGGCGTTTTTCCTCGCCGCTGCAACTCTCCGCGGCCAATGCGCACCTTGCCATCCCGCCATCGCCGCCAGCTTTCAGAATACCGGCATGGCCCGGTCATTCTACAAGCCCACGTCCATCGAACCAGTCCGCTTTTATCACCAGCCCTCCCAAACCTGGTACGCCATCGAACAGCGTGGCGGCGAATATTACCAGCGCCGCTGGCGCGTCGGTTATACGGGTAACCAGACGGAGGTTCAGGAATCGCGCATCGATTATGCGATGGGCTCCGGCAACCACGTCCGCACGTTTCTCCATCGGACGGATCGCGGCGCGCTGATCGAATTGCCGTTAGCCTGGTACTCGGAAAACAGCGGCCAGTGGGCCATGAATCCCGGCCACGACCGCGATTACGCGCTGCCCCCTCGGGCCGTCGCTTACGAGTGCATGTTCTGTCACAACGCGTACCCGAAAATTCCCGCCGGCCACGCAGAACCCGGCAGCGAGCCTTTATATGAAGGCGCTTTGCCCGAAGGCATCGGCTGCGAGCGATGCCACGGCGACGGAACAAATCACACGCGCGTCGCCCGAACCGCCGGCGCCAAGCTCGACGACATCCGCCAAGCCATCGTCAATCCGGCCAGGCTGTCCAAGGACCGGCAAATGGAGGTGTGCATGCAATGCCACCTCGAAACCACCAGCCTGCAACTGCCCCATTCCATCGTCAGATACGGGCTCGCGCCGTTCTCCTACCAGCCCGGCGAGCCCCTGGGCAATTTCATGATTTTTTTCGATCACGCCACAGCCAGCCCCTATCGCGACGATTTCGAGATCGCCCATTCCGCCTACCGCCTGCGCAAATCGCGCTGTTTCCTGGAAGGCAAAGTGACCTGCACGACGTGTCACAACCCGCATGACGTTCCGCGCGCCGAAGCAGCCAACGGCGCCTGCGGCCAGTGCCATCCATCCCTGCCCGCGCAGCACACGAAAGAGACCGATTGCGTCTCCTGCCACATGCCGAAGCGGCGCACGCGGGACGTGATTCATGCCGTGATGACCGACCATTACATCCAGCGCCGTCCGCCCGCAAACCTGCTCGCCCCTCTGGCCGAGCGCCACGAGTTTGACGCAAAACAGTATCGCGGCCCCGTGGTCCCCTACTATCCTTCGCCGCTGCCGCGGACTCCCGAGAATCTCCTGTACGAAGCAGTGGCGCAAGTCACACAGCAGAGCAATCTGAAGGCGGGTTTGCCGCAACTCGCGGCGGAGGTCGCCAAGCAGCAACCCGCGCGCCCCGAATTCTATATCGAACTGGGCGAAGCGTGGCTGAACGCCGGCAACTCGCGCAATGCGGTCCCAGCGTTCGAGCAGGCCCTGAAGCGCGCGCCGAATTCAAATGTGGCTCTGCTCGACCTGGCGACAGCTCTGACGCAATCCGGACAAAATTCGCGCGCCGTCGATGCGCTGAAGCAGGGTTTGACGAAACAAAGCTTGGCGGCGGGGCAATCCGATCCTCTCCTCTGGTATCAATTGGGTCTCGCCTCCCACGATCCCGATGCGTTCGCCAAGGCCCTGGCGCTCGACCCGGGCATGACCGAGGCCCACAACGCGCTGGGAGAACTGCTGGCAGCTTCGGGAAACCTGACCCGCGCGGAACAGGAGTTTCGCGAAGCCCTGCGCATCGAACCCGATCTGCCCTCCGCCCAGAGCAACCTTGGCCATGCCCTCGCCGCGCGCGGCAATCTGCCGGAAGCCGCGTGGTATTTCGAAAGAACCGTGCGCCGCGCACCCAATGATGCCGATGTCCGCGTCAATTACGCCGCAACCCTGACAGCCCTCAACCGTTCCGACGATGCGCTTCACCAGATCGAGGTCGCCTTGAAGCTGCGTCCCAATTTCGGCCTCGCGCACCTGAATGCGGCGGCGATTCTCGCCGCGCGTGGCGATGCCGCCGGCGCCCGGTCGCACCTGTTGCAGGCGGCCAAGGATCCTGACCCGGAGATTCGGCGCAGGGCCGCGCAGAAACTAAAGTGAAGCCCGCGTGGTCCAATGGAGGTGAGGAGGTCACAAAATGGAAACCAAGCAGAAGATGGCGATTGCCGGGTCGGGACTGGTGGTAGCGGGCATCGGGTTGAGTATTGTAGGCGCCGCTCTCATCGTACCGGCGATATTTTCGTGGACCACGAAGCTGGCCGAAAAGAGTGCCGACCGGATTACGGCCAAGGTCGAAGGAGCATCCAAAACCATCGGCAGCGTGGCGGGCACTCTGCATCGATCCTTCAACGAGGCGAGGAGAGCCGGGATCGCCGAACTAAAGCGAAGCCAATCAAGTTAAACCCGACGATTGGATCCCCAGGCTGACGCCCGGGGGTTATAACCCCGTCCGTAAGGGCGGGATTTCGTGATTTGCGATATCGCCGCAGTCGGACCGCTATTGGTCACTCGCTTGCTAGCATTTGGGAGGAGACCAGTATGTCTACACTGTTGTCGACTAAATGCAGCGTGGGCCTTTTGCTCGTAATGTCCGGCATTGCAATGGCGCAAACTCGCGATCCGAGGGTGGACGAGTTAACGAAGGAGACGGCGCAGCTCAAGCAAAGGATCACCGATCAGGAGGCGCGGATTGCAGAATTAGAGAAGGCTGTGAAGATTTTGCAGTCGGCGGCGGCGCCCATGCCCGCTCCGATCCCTTCGCCGACGCCTCCCTGGCACCGGCCCGCCAATTGGAATCTGATCAAAACCGGTATGTCGGAGGCGCAGGTTGTGTCCGTCCTGGGGCCACCCACCAGCGTGGATTCCTCGATTGACCAGCGGACCTTGCTCTACGCGCCGGATTCTAAGTCCACCTCCACGCTCAAAGGGAGCGTGACCTTGATCGACGATCGGGTCAGTGCCATGACGCCGCCGGTATTCTAAGCCCGCTAAACTGGAGGCAAATGGGATGGGGAAGCGGAATTGGTTTAGTTTTATTGACCACGGTAATGGGCGGATTGGCCGCGCTCGGCCTGGCGTACTTTCTGGTCTGGTTCATCCCCGTCTCCAATTTTGAGGGCGGCGCCGGATACTTCACCCTATTCGTCATTCTCTCGGGCATTGCGGGCGGATTCGTCGTCGGATGGATTACCGCGGTCAGCCTGTCCGTTTTTGCCGACGCCCTTCTGCGGGCCGCGGAGATCGTACTGGCGTTGACGGTCGTGGTCGCGATCGTCGTCGTGCTGGCCAAGGTGTTCGAGGACAAAGGGCCGAAGCTGGAAGGCGACGCCATCCGCCTCGAAGTGGAATTGAAGTGTCCGCGCGACTGGAATCCGGACAACGCGCTGAAGGCCGGGCACGGCGGCTGCTGGATCCAGAAATACCCGAAGAACGGGACTCTCGCGGAAAACCCCATCGTCAGCGGAAGCCTCACCTGGGACCATACGCCCGCACCCGGCGAGCCGTGGGCGATCTCCTGCGTGGTCCCTCTCAAAAAGACCGCCAGTCCGCGCTACATGCTGATCTACACCAGCAAGAGCATCGAGGTCACCTTTCAAGTCCCTCTGCCTCGTCACCCGGACGCGAAGTTCAAGCAATGGAGCCCGTGGAGCAGCGAGGGCTTTTTGCCTCAGGAGGGAGGGCCTGTGCCACCCAAGGACCTGGCGTTTCGTTTCCGGGTTCTGAAAGAGTCCGAGTACAACGCCGCTCATCCATCCGCCGAGGAAGAATACAAGAAGGACAGAGAGAAAGCGCTGGCCGCAATGCCGCCCAATCCCACCGTCGCGGACTGGCTTCCTTTCTACGAAAACCGGTGGCTGGTCCCGACTTATGAGAAGGACATCCTGGGGCCGGAAGTGGTGGCCGTGGGGGCTCATCCCGAGCAGCTTTTGCCGCTCCTGCGCTCCGCGGACATGGTCGTGGCGCGTCGCGCGGGATGGGCCACGACGTTTCTGAAATCCGTGCCGCCTTCCCTGATCGAGCCTCTGGCCCACAACGGACTCCAGACCATTCCGTTGATTCAGGCCGCGCGCGCCGGATCCTTGCCCAACGATCCGGATGAGTTGACGGAAGAAAAAGCGTGGACGTTCTTCATCCAGTGGTCCATGGCGATGGAGCACGCCGGAGCCGTGGCGGCTACCCGCCCCATCCTGGAACAGATCGCCGCCGAGTTAGGGAGCGGCCCTCTCGACGAAAAGCTCGACCGATTGGCGGGAGCGGTGAAGACGGGTCTCGAAAAACTCACTCCGGCGAAGTAGCTGCTACCATCGAATTTCATGCACCCCTCGCAACCTGATCAGCCCAAGCCGCCCATTCCCGGCGTCCATCGCCTCATCGCGATCGGTTCCGGCAAAGGAGGCGTCGGCAAGACCACCGTTTCCGTCAATCTGGCGATCGCCCTGGCCCGCCTCGGCCGCCGCGTCGGTTTGCTCGACGCCGATGTTTACGGCCCCAACGTGCCTCTCATGTTCGGCGTCAATCAGCCTCCCAGTGCGATCGGCGAGCGCATTCAACCGATCGAAAAATATGGCGTGAAACTCATGTCGATGGGTTTCTTGAACCCCGGCGACAAGCCGCTGGTCTGGCGCGGACCGATGCTGCACAGCGTCATCCAGCAGTTCCTCCGCGGCGTCGATTGGGGCGAGCTCGACTACCTGTTCATCGACCTCCCGCCCGGCACCGGCGACGTCGCACTGTCCCTGATCCAGACCGCGCCTCTCTCCGGAGCCGTCGTCGTCACTACGCCCTCCGACGTATCGCTGGAAGACGCGCGTAAAGCCATCAACATGTTCGCCCAGGTGCGCGTCCCCATTCTCGGCCTGGTCGAAAATATGAGCTACCTGATCGCCCCCGGCTCGGGCGAACGCATCGACGTGTTCGGCCAGGGCGGAGGCCGGCGCACCGCCGAGCAGATGCAGGTTCCGTTCCTGGGCGAAATCGCCCTCGACCCGCAGGTCCGCGTGGGAGGCGATAGCGGCATGCCCGTCACCGCCCACATCGGCGACGAAGACCCGAGCGCCGCGCCGTTCGTGGCACTGGCAAAACTGCTGGAAGAACGCGCCAGCGCCTCAACGTCGTCGGCCCCCTCCATCACCATCGAGGATTAGCAAGCTGTACCGGTGATTTCTACGTCTGTCCGCTCCCCGACGGTCGCGGTTATGTGGAACCGCCATGCGTGAGCATGCGGACAGGACGGGAATAAAATCACTGGGCCAGCTTACCTGCAAGCATCGAGACGAGTCTCGACGCGGCACGCACGAGTGCGTGCGCCACATCCCTTGACATCGTCAACTAAATTGTTGACACTGTCAACTATGGACCGCCCCGAAATCGTCCGAGCCTTCAACCGCTTCTACACCCGCCAAATCCACTTGCTTCAAGAAGGGATCTTGGATAGTCCTCTCTCGCTGGCCGAAGCCCGGGTGCTGTTCGAACTCGCGCATCGCGAAAACCCGACGGCTACTGAAATAGGCGCGGCGCTGGGTCTTGACCCCGGCTATCTCAGCCGTATCCTGGACGCCTTTGTCCGCCGCCGCCATGTGAAGAAACACTCTGGCCTTGACCGTCGCCAGCGCCACCTGTCGCTGACCCCGAAAGGCCGCAAAACATTCGCCGATCTCGACTGCAAATCCCATCAGGAGACGGCCGCGATGCTGGCGAAACTCTCCGAATCCGACCAGTCCAGGTTGATCGAGGCCATGAACACCATCGAGAACATCCTGGAACCGAAGCCGCCCGCTCCGTTGACCCTTCGGTCCCATCGCCCAGGCGACATCGGGTGGATCACCCACCGCCACGGAGTTCTCTACGCACAGGAGTATGGATGGGACGAAAAGTTCGAGGCGCTGGTCGCCGGGATCGCCGCGAGATTTATCGAGAATCTGGACCCGGAACGCGAGCACTGCTGGATGGCGGAGCAGAATGGCGACATCATCGGGTCGGTCACGCTGGTGAAGAAATCGAAGACCGTGGCGAAACTGCGTATGCTGTACGTCGAACCTCGCGCCCGAGGCCTCGGCGCGGGCGGCAGGCTGGTGAAGGAGTGCATCGTGTTCGCCCGCGAGAAAGGATACCGTAAGATCACGCTCTGGACGAATTCAATGCTGCTCGCCGCCCGCAGAATTTATGAGCGCGAAGGGTTCCTCCTGGTCTCGACCGACAACGATTTCGAGACCTGGGAAATGAATTTATAGCGTCGTCTGCGGCGGCGCCGGCGGCAGAATCTGGAAGTTTTCGGGCGTAAACAGCACCACCCGAACCTGGCCCCGAGGACCGATCGGACCGATCGGTTTCCCGTTCCAGCGCACGTCCAGACCACCCGCATTGCCGACCTTCATCTTCGCCACGTCCGAAGCGCGCAGCGTTTTGGTCTGGCTCGGTTCCAGGACGCCCGAGAAAATATTCTTCCCCTCGCTGGTTATGGAGAGCCAGGTCGTCTCGGTTGCGGACAGATTCAGAACCACGTGATTGACACCATCCGGCCCTGTTTCGGTGGTCACATCGACGGTCGGCACAGCCGGATTTTTCACCGACGCGACATTTCTAACCGACGCAAGCGGGATCGCGTTGCCGCGATTCGCCGCCGCCTGTACGCCTCGCGACGTCTTGTTCCACCAGGTATAGAAACCGGAGCAGCCCAGTAAAACCGCGGCCAAAGCCGCGACCGACAATCCCACCCGGCGGTCGGAAAAATAACGCCGGTTGGAATCGGCCACAATCGGGTCAACTTCACGTAAAGGATGATATTTTGGATTCGCTCCCGGCAGCGGCAGCGGTTCTTCATTCGCCGTCAGCGCGTCCATACCCGACAGAAGCGTTTCTTCATCCAGATTAAGAAGTGAAGCGTATTGTTTTACGAAGCTTTTATAAAAGAAAGTTCCAGGAAGACTTTTGATGTCATCTTCCTCGATTGCCCGAAGGTAACGTTGCGTGATGCAGAGATCCTCCGCGATCTCAGGCACCTCACGTCCCTGGGCTTGCCGTTCCCGGCGTAGAATTTCACCCACGGAGGTCATAAGAGATTAAACCTTATCACAAATCGGGCCCCATCTGGCCGGAGGTACTATGTTACTACAGCCGATGCCCGCAATTACCCCCTCCATTTCCATTGTCATCGTCAACTGGAACCGTAAGGATCTGCTGCGCGCCTGCCTGGATTCGGTGGCGGGCCAGACGTTCCTGGATTTCGAGGTGATCGTGGTCGACAACGGCTCCAGCGACGGGTCCGTAGCCATGGTACGGGAACTGGCTGAGGCCTTTCCCCACCCCCTCCGAGTGATCGAAAATAGTGAAAATCGGGGTTTTTGCGCCGCCAATAATCAGGGATTCACCGTATCACAAGCCGAATACGTCGCCCTGCTGAATAATGACGCCGAGGCCGATCCGGGCTGGCTCGAAGCCATGCTGGCCGCCATGCGCCTGAAGCCCGACGTGGGCGAAAGCGACGTCGGCATGGTGGCATCGAAGATTCTGGTGTGGGAAGATCCGCGCATCATCGACAAATGCGGCCACCTGATTTATCCCGACGGCCAGAATCGCGGCCGCGGCTCCGGCCAGATAGACCGGGGCCAGTTCAACCGCCAGGAGGAGGCGCTGTGGCCGGACGGATGCGCGGCGCTGTACCGCCGTGCGATGCTAGATGAGGTCGGTGGTTTCGACGAAGAATTTTTCGCCTACGCCGACGACGCCGAGCTTGGGCTGCGGGGTAGAATAGCCGGCTGGAGTTGCCTCTATGCGCCCGGCGCGGTGGTCCGGCACCATCGAGGCGCGACGCTGGGTCTGAATTCGGCGAAACGGCTCACGTTAATTGAGCGCAATCGCGTCCTTTTAGTGGTCAAGCTTTTTCCGTGGAATTTACTTTGGGCAAACGGAGCATATCATCTGGTAAGAATCGGCGCGGGAATGGCGGCGGCGCTCCGGGGCAGGGGGGAAATCCGCCGCTACCAGGGTCCTCGGGGAAAACTAACGGCAGCCATGGCGTTGATCAAGGGAACGCTGTCCGCGTTACCGATGATCCCGTCGATGCTGCGCAAGCGCAAAGCGTTCCGCGCGAAGCATCGCCTGAGCCCGAAACAAGTGCGCCGCCTATTGTTGCGATACCGGATCCCTCTGCGGGAGCTATCCGAGAACGCAACCTAAGCTCCGGCATCACCACGCCCGATCCTTGCCCCGCTTGTGGGCATCGCGAATCGCGGCTGCTGTTTTCGGGCACCGACCGCCTGTACGGGACCACGAACAAGATTTTCCGCATCGTCGAGTGCCGCAACTGCCGGCTGATCCGCCTTGATCCGCAGCCGCATCCGCTGGAACTGAGCGATTACTATCCGCCCAGCTACTGGTACACCTCCGATACCGACACCGCCGCTCGGCTGGAACAGATTTACCGCCGTTTCGTCCTCGGCGATCATCTCCGTTTCGTGGAGCGCGCGCTGCGCGAATCGGAAGAAACGGGGCTCGTGCTGGACGTCGGCTGTGGCGGCGGGTTGTTTCTTCAGATGCTGGCCGAACGCGGAACAAAGAACGTCGTCGGCCTGGATTTTTCGCTCGATGCGGCCAACGTCGCCTGGCGCAGGGCCGGAGTTCCCGCCATCTGCGCAACGCTGACCAAAGCGCCGCTGGCACCTGGTAGTTGTGCCGCCGTGACGATGTTCCATGTACTCGAACATCTGTACGACCCGGCCAGTTACCTGGACGCCGCGCATCAACTGCTGCAACCCGATGGACGCCTGATCATTCAAGTTCCCAACGCCGCCTGCTGGCAGTTTCTGCTGCTGGGCGAACGCTGGAACGGCATCGACGTCCCGCGCCACCTGATCGATTTCCGGCTTTCCGATATCGATTCGCTGCTCGACTCCTGCGGCTTCGAAGTTCTGCGCCACAAGCATTTTTCGATGCGCGATAACCCCGCAGGCTTAGCCACCAGCCTTGCGCCGAAGCTGGATCCCATGGCGCGGCGCCTGCGCCACATCCCGGAAACACCGCGCCAGCGCCTCATCAAGGACGCTCTGTACATGGCCCTAGTCATCGCGTCGATCCCCTTCACGCTGGTCGAGGCCGCGTGCCGCGCAGGCTCGACCGTCATGGTCGAAGCACGCAAAAAATCGTGATCTACGACAGCCTGCGCGACCATCTCCCCACGTTTCTCCGCCGCTACGTGATGCATTTCGAGACGGCGATTGAGGATGCTGTGGAACAATTCGCGTCATCGCTCGCGAAGAACGCGCGACTGCTGGACGCCGGAGCGGGCGAAGGCAATTACAAGCACTATTTCCCAAAACAACGCTATTGCGGCCTCGACCTCGGCGTCGGCGACCAGCAGTGGAATTATTCGCAACTGGATGTCGTCGGCGACCTGAGCGCGCTGCCCTTCCGCGACCGCACGTTCGACGCTTGCCTGAACGTCGTGACGCTGGAACACGTGAAAGACCCGGCGCGGGTGATCCGCGAAATCGCGCGCACGCTCGCTCCCGGAGGAACATTTTTGCTGATAGTGCCGTTCGAATGGGAGGAGCACCAGCAGCCGCACGATTATTTCCGCTTCACCCGCTTCAGCCTCGGGTATCTGCTGGATCAGGCTGGATTCGAGGAAGTTTCCATTCGACCGGTCGGCGGATTTTTCAGGATGATGTCACGCCGGTTGCTGGCCGCGCTGCAGTTTTTTCCCGGCCCGTCGATTTTCATCGGCGCGATTTTCTTTGTCCCTCCGGCGCTGCTGCTGCCTTTGCTGGAACCACTCGACCGCCGTCAAGACTTTACACTGGGGTACATATGTTCCGCGCGAAAATCTGTCTTGTCTTAGCCGCCGCCAGTTGTTTCGCTTCCGACTTCTCCGGCGCATCCGCGTTCAAATACACGCAGGCCGCCGTGGCGTTCGGACCCCGCCCGTCAGGTTCCGCTGCCAATCGACAATTGCAGGCCTACATCCGCACGCAGCTCCGCCTCCTGAAATGCGAAATCATCGAAGACCCATTCACCGCGAAAACATTCAAGGGCGATATCCCGATGACCAACATCATCGCGAAATTTCCCGGGAAGGGCGGACATGCCATCGTCGTCAGCGGACACTTCGACACAAAGCTTTTCCCCGGCCGCAAATTCGTCGGAGCCAACGACGGAGGATCGTCCACGGGCTTCCTGCTCGAATTCGCGCGCGCCCTCTCCGGCACTCCACGCGTCGATGACGTCTATGTGGTCTTTTTCGACGGTGAGGAAGCGCTGGCTGAATGGACCGAAACCGACAGCGTCTACGGCAGCCGACATCTGGCCTACAAATGGAAAGCCGACGGCACGTTGGCCACGATCAAGGCGCTGATCAACGTCGACATGATCGGCGACGAATCCCTCGACATTCTGCTCGACGAAAATTCGACATCTTCGTTGCGCAAACTGGTCTGGAACACGGCTGCGGAGCTGGGCTATAAAGCATATTTTCTCGACAGCCCCGAAAAAATGGAAGACGACCACATGCCGTTCATCAGGCTCGGCGTCCCATCGCTGGACCTGATCGATTTCGATTACGATCCGTGGCACAAGGACTCGGACACGATGGACAAGCTGAGCCCGAAAAGCCTGGAAATAGTGGGGACCGTTGTGTTGGAATCCGTCCGCAAACTGGAACACCTATGAAGGTCTGTGTGGGGCGGGCTATTAGCCGGCAGCCGCCCTCTGGACGGCTCTTTCCGCGGCGCACTTTCCTAGCGACTCTTGCCGTCCCCCTCCTCTCCTCCGCCGCCCCCCGCGAACTTCATGCCGACGTCGCGATTATCGGCGCCAGCGTTGGTGGCTGTGCCGCCGCGCTCGCTGCTCTGCGCAACGGGATGCGCGTCATTCTTACCGAAGAGACGGATTGGATCGGCGGCCAGCTCACATCGCAAGGCGTGCCTCCGGACGAGCATCCGTGGATCGAACAATTCGGCTGCACCCGCTCCTATCGCGACCATCGCAACGCCGTCCGCCAGTATTATCGCGACCATTACCCGCTCACCGAAGACGCGCGCCATCGCGCGAATCTAAATCCTGGCGATGGCAGCGTCTCGAAACTCACGCACGAGCCGAAGGTGTCGCTGGCGGTGCTCGAAGCGATGCTTGCGCCCTACGCGAGCGCCGGAACGCTCACGCTCCTTCTGCAACACAAGCCGATGGCGGCGACCGTGGATAGGGACCACGTCAAGTCGGTCAGCCTGCGCAGCGAAGCGGGCGTGGCGCGGACCATCACTGCGCCGTATTTTCTCGACGCGACCGAGCAGGGCGATCTGCTGCCGCTGACGCGCACTGAGTACGTTGTGGGCGCGGAATCGCGGGCGGAAACCGGAGAACCTCACGCAGCGGAAACGGCGTCTTCATCGAACATCCAGTCGTTCACCTTCTGCTTCGCCATGGACCTGCTCCCGGGCGAAGACCACACCATCGAAAAGCCCGCCGAATACGATTTCTGGCGCGATTATGTGCCGCAGTTGACGCCCGCGTGGCCCGGAAAACTGCTCAGCTGGGATCCCGCCGATCCGCGAACGCTAAAGCCCCGCGATTTTCCGTTTGCAACGGCGTGGCGCTACCGGCGCATCGCAAATCGCGAGAATTTTGTCCCCGGCACGTTCGCGAGCGATATCACGATGGTGAACTGGCCGCAAAACGATTACTGGCTCGGGCCGATTATCGATGTCCCGGTCGAGGAGGCCGCGAAAAATCTGGAGCGCGCGCGGCAGTTGAGTTTTTCGCTGCTCTACTGGCTGCAAACCGACCAGGGGAAGAAAGGCCTGCGCCTGCGCCCGGACGTTATGGGCACCGAACACGGCCTGGCGAAATATCCGTATGTCCGCGAATCGCGCCGCATTCGAGCGGAGTTCACGGTGCTGGAACAGCACGTCGGAACAGCGGCGCGGAAGCTGCCGACAGCCGAGGTCTTTCCCGATTCGGTGGGCATCGGCAGTTACCGCATCGACCTGCATCCTTCCACCGGCGGCGACAATTACATCGACGTCAGTTCCCTGCCCTTCCAGATTCCGTTGGGCAGTCTCATTCCCCGGCGCGTCGAAAATCTGCTGCCTGCTTGCAAAAACCTGGGCGTGACGCACATCACCAACGGCTGTTACCGGCTGCATCCGGTCGAATGGAATATCGGCGAGGCCGCGGGCGCGCTGGCCGCGCAGGCGATCAAAACGAAGCAGACGCCCCGCGGCATCCGCAATGACGCGAAATTGTTCGCCGAGTTTCAAAAGAGCCTCCTCGCGCAGGGCGTGGAGATCGCGTGGCCGAAAATCACGCCGCGCTAGCAGGGCTGGCGTCGAGACGAGTCTCGACGCGGCACGCACGAGTGCGTACGCCACTAGCGACAAGCGCTGGAGAGAAGACGAGACTAGCCCCATGCGTCAGCTTGGGGTTGTTGCGGGCATGGAAATAACCCAAAGCTGACGCATGGGGCTTATGTCTTAATGCGAACGGTGGCTGGCTACCACCGCCACAATCGCCAGAACCAGGATGATCAGAGATACCGCGATCATCATGACCACGCGCCTGATTGCGCCCGATGCGGCTGCCAAGGGTACGGACATTAGGGCCTGCGTCAGTTCCCTCATCTCCAGCTGATCGCCATGCCAGCCGATCCCCAGATGCTGCGCGAAGGACGCCAGAATCGCGTCGCGCTTGGGGCTCGCTTTCTCGATCATGATCTGCGCTATCCCTCCATCGGTATAAACGATCCATACCGAATCGTGGGTTGCAAAAAAGGGAGTGACCTTTTCCGTGATGCCTCCGATGGTCAATTGGCCTTGGTGAGTGCCGCCCATGCCCGCCAGTTTGATGGCGCTCCACGGGATCGTCCGGACCGCGCCACCGGCCGTGCGCAGGCGCAACCAGTCGGCGCCCGCGTCGACCGAATCGCAGCCGATCACGGCGTCCATGTTCATAGTTTCGTTAAATCCCGCCCCGTCATTTCCGCGGGCTGCGGCACGCCGAATAATCCTAGCATCGTCGGCGCAATGTCGCGCAACGAACCCAAGGGACGCAGTGGCCGCCTCTCTTCGTCGACCACGATGAACGGCACCGGATTCGTGGTGTGATACGTGTGCGGACCCTTGGTCACCGGATCGATCATCATCTCGGCGTTGCCGTGATCGGCGGTGATAATCCAGCGTCCGCCCTTGCGCTTCAGAGCGTCGTAGATGCGGCCCAGGTGCGCGTCGACTACTTCGACGGCCTTCACGGTCGCTTCCATTTTCCCGGAATGGCCCACCATGTCGGCGTTGGCGAAATTCATCACGATCACATCGAAGTCGCGCTTCTCGATGGCGGTTTCCACCAGGCTGGCGACGCCTTCGGCATTCATCTCCGGCTTTAGATCGTAGGTCGCAACCTTCGGAGAAGGAGCCATTTCGCGTTCTTCACCAGGATACGGTTTTTCATTGCCGCCGTTAAAGAAGTAGGTCACGTGCGCGTACTTCTCGGTCTCCGCGACGCGCAGATTCTTCCAGTTCAAATCCGCCATCACATTGGCCAGAATGTGCGTCGGCAGTTCGCGAGGCAGCACGAAAGGGGCCGTCAGCGTCTTGTCGTATTGCGTCATCGTGGTGAAGTGGAGCTTTAACGGAGCCTCGGTAAGAGCCTGCGTCATTTGCCGTCCACGGTCGGCGCGATAGTTGAAAAAGATGCAGGCGTCCTCTTCGCGAATCCGCCCGACAAGGTCATGGCGATCGTCGACAATCACCACCGGTTCGATGAACTCGTCGGTGACGCCCTTCTCGTAGGAACGCTTGGCCGCCATGATCGGATCGGTAGCCTTCTCGCCTTTTCCATCAACCATCGCATCCTTGGCGAGCGCGATTCGCTCCCACCGCTTGTCGCGATCCATGGCGTAGTAACGGCCGGAAATGGTCGCGATGCGGCCCACACCTATTTTCTTGATCTGCTGCTGCAAGGCTTCAAGAAAACCCGCTCCGCTGTTGGGCGGCGTGTCGCGGCCGTCCATGAAACAGTGGATACAAACGTCGTTCACGCCCTCGCGCTTCGCCATTTCGAGCAGCGCGTAAAGATGCGTGTTCATCGAATGGACCCCGCCGTCGCTCACCAGGCCCATGAGGTGCAGACGCCGGGTTTTGGCGTGCGACATGGAAGCGAGCAGCGTCGGATCGCGAAAGAAATCGCCCGTCGCGATCATCTTGTCGATGCGCATCACGTCCATCAGCAAAATGCGCCCCGCGCCAATGTTCAGATGGCCCACTTCGCTGTTACCCATCTGGCCTTCCGGCAGCCCGACAAACGGCCCCGACGTGTGAACTAATGTATTAGGGAACTCTCGCAACAGGCGGTCGTAATTCGGCTTACGAGCCGCCGCGATGGCGTTGCCCTCAATGGCGGGACTATAGCCCCAGCCATCGAGGATGGTCAAAATCAGCGGTCTGCCGTTCATCATTTTTGAAACGCCTTGCGGCTCGTTCCGAACGCCTTACCGCCCGGAAAGCGCGCACCGGAGCCGAGTTCCTGCTCGATCCTCAGAAGTTGATTGTATTTCGCGATGCGATCCGTGCGGCTGGCCGAACCGGTCTTGATCTGGCCCGCGCCGGTGGCCACAGCGAAGTCGGCGATGTAGGCGTCCTCGGTTTCGCCAGAACGGTGCGAGATCACCGACCGGTAGCCCGCGTCCGCAGCCATCTTCATCGTTTCCAGCGTCTCCGTCACCGTGCCGATCTGGTTCAGCTTGATCAGAATCGCGTTGGCGACGCCCAAATCGATGCCTTTGGACAGGCGCTCCACGTTGGTTACGAACACATCGTCGCCGACAATCTGGATTTTCTTGCCCAGCGCGTCGGTCATCAACTTCCAGCCGTCCCAATCGTCCTCGGCCATGCCGTCTTCAATCGAAACGATAGGATACTGGCGCACCCAGTTGGCGTAAAATTCCACCATCTGCTCGGAGGTGTGCTCGCTCTTGTCGGACTTTTTGAAAACGTACTTGCCCTTTTTCGCGTCGTAAAATTCGCTTGCTGCCGGATCGAGCGCGATGCCGACCTGATCGCCGGGGGTGTAACCGGCGAGCGTGATCGCTTCGAGCACCACTTCCAGCGCCTCGACGTTCGACTTCAAGTTCGGCGCGAAACCGCCTTCATCGCCGACCGAGGTGGAATAGCCGCGCTTCTTGAGCACGCCTTTGAGAGTGTGAAAAATCTCCGCGCCCCAGCGCAGCGCTTCGGAAAACTTCTCCGCGCCGTAGGGCATGATCATGAATTCCTGCGGATCGACGGAGTTGTCCGCGTGCGCGCCGCCGTTCAGAATATTCATCATCGGCACCGGCAGCAGGGACGCCGAAACGCCTCCCAGGTATCGATACAAAGGCGTCTGCTGCGATTCGGCCGATGCGCGCGACACCGCCATCGAAACGGCCAGAATCGCATTCGCGCCTAGATTACTCTTGTTCGCCGTGCCGTCCAGCTTGATCATCTGGCGGTCGATGGAGCTTTGCAGCTCCGCGTCCTGTCCCAGCAGCGCCGGCGCGATGTGTTCCTCAATATTCTTGACCGCCTTCAGCGTCCCTTTACCCAGGTAGCGTGATTTGTCGCCGTCCCGAAGCTCAACCGCTTCGTGCTCGCCCGTTGACGCGCCGGATGGAACGGCCGCGCGACCGCGGCTGCCGTCGGCCAGATAAACATCGGCCTCCACCGTCGGATTTCCACGACTGTCCAGAATCTCTCTTGCAATGATTTTTGTGATTTCCATAAGAAACTACCAGCTTACGGCGTGGAGCGGGACAGGAGCAAGCGAGCCGCAATCACCCCATTGTCGATCTTATTAGTTGACATTAAAACCCGGATCTCGTATTATCAGCTTATGCAGCTCCTCTGTTGTTGTTAACACACCCTTCGTCTTCCTGTAGTTTTCCACTTTTATCGTTCATTCTAGAGGAGTTATGACTGAGAACGAAGTTCTGTTTCAAATCAGTAATATTGTGAACCAAGGCGCCTCCTTCCCCCAGGCGGTGGAGCAGATTGCACTCCTGCTGGAGCGCGAAGTCGGCGGAAGAGCTCTTTTTGTGGATGGACCCGGCTCCCCCGATATCGTGCGGCTTCTCGATTCCCTCGACCACCCATACCGGTCCCTTTATAGCGTCGACGCGAGCGACCGGAAACTGACACTGGTTTTCGCCTCAGACCAATTTCAGGGCACCTATCATCAGCGCCTCGTGGATTTCGTGGGTGAACAGCTCGGCATGCTGCTGGTGCGAACACGTCTGGCCGAGCGCCGGGCGGAACTAAAGCGCGAAATCGCCGCGATGGAAAAGGATCTGGCCACGCGCAAACTGATGCAGCGCGCCGAGGGCATCCTCATCGCCCGCCGCGGCATGGCGCCGGCAGTCGCCAAACGATGGATCGCCCAGCAGAGCCAGAAGACAGGTCTGTCAAAAAACGATGTCGCCGACCGGATTATCGCGTATTATCAAGCAACAGGCTTGCTGGAACAAAGGATCGCTTGATGAAATTTCTCACCATCCCCATCCTCGCCCTCACCGCGCTGGCGGCAGACAGCGTCGAACAATATCGCGCCCAGCGCGAAGCGACCCTGAAACAGGACGACGGCTGGCTAACCGTCGTCGGCCTGTTCCGGCTGAAGGAAGGCGAAAACCGCGTCGGCGCGGGCGAACCAAACGAGATTGCCCTGCCCGCATCGGCCCCGGCGCATCTCGGGAAAATCACATTCTCGAACGGCAAGGCGATTTACTACGCCGAAGGCCAGCCTGGAACCGAACTCAAACCCAACACCGATATCATTCGCGCCGGCAAGGTGAGCTTTTTCGTGATCAAGCGCGGCGTCGAATACTTCATCCGCGTGAAAGACAACGACAGCCAGATACGCCGCGACTTCACGGGCCTGAAGTGGTTCCCCATCGACCCCTCCTGGAACATCACCGCGAAGTGGACGCCTTATCAGTCGCCCAAGACCATCCTGTTCGACAGCCAGAATGGCGTGAAGCAGCCGATGGTCAGCCCCGGCTACGCGACGTTCACGCGCGACGGAAAAGAATACACCCTGGAGCCGGTTATCGAAGGCCACGAGTTGTTCTTCATCTTCCGCGACGCAACGAGCAACAAGACAACGTACGGTGCCGCTCGTTTCCTCTACGCTGATTTTGCTAAGAACGGCGAGGTGACGCTCGATTTCAACAAGACGATCAATCCGCCCTGCGCGTTCACCCCGTTCGCGACGTGTCCGCTGCCGCCGCCACAGAATCGCTTGATGGTGGCGATCACGGCGGGTGAGAAAAAATACTCCGACGCGATTGAGTAGCCAGCTCCAATCAGTTGCTCCATTGTGGGGCGGGCCACTGGCCCGCAGCCGCCTATCAGGCGGATCTTTGGCCGCGAAAAACACAAGGCGCCCGGTGGGCGACTGCGGGCCGGTGGCCCGCAGATTACCGCTCCAGCTTCTTGTTTCCGAGGCTCTGATCGGAGCGGCCCGCTGGCTGCGGATTTTGATCTGGGTTCAGCCGAGCGATCGAGTCAGATTCTTATAGGCTGAAGGCTTTCAGAACTCCGCGCGATAAACTCGTCGCTCTTTTCATCGTAAGAGAACGCTAGCGACCCTCCTTGCCCGAGCTCTTTGCCTGCACGTTCGACGAGCCGTTTCGCCATCTGCGGCAGCGCCGTCTCCACGATGTACTGGTGAAACCCATACCGCACGAGCCTGGGTACCGGGTGCACCCGAACCTCCCATTCGGCCTCTCCAAAGGATGCCGATCCCAACCGCAGGAAGTCGTAATTGCCGCGCCGCCATTCGTGATGAAACTGGTAGGTCCAAAAACAGAGCTGCAACTCACTGAACTGCGGAACAGAAATGAGCGCGTCCGAAACCTCCTTCGCCCCGACCGGATAAGAAAGGTTCTGCGAAATCTTCGCTTTCAAACGCGTCGGAATGATGACATTTTTATTGTCTTTCGGGGCCGCTGACCGAGTCGCGGCGAGTCTGGCTTCCGCTGGCGCCAGCGTGTCGTCGGCTTGATCCAGTGACCTTCTCATGGGAGCAATACCAGTGTAGACGCCTCGCCGCCCCCCGCCAAGCCCAGTGTTATGTGTAAAATAAAAAGCAGCACCGGCCTCAGCACCGGCTCAAGTTTGCCCAGGTTGACAAGCTAGGCGAGGTCCGGTATAGTTCTGAAGTACTGACGTATCAATAGTTTGTCGGAGTTCTGGGCCATGGCCAGCAGCGCGGATAAACAAGCGATGGACGTAGACTTCCCTTCCGAGGAAGATTACGAACATCTCATCGAGGACTATAGTCATCTCGCGCCTCCCTCTGAAGGGGAGCTGTTGCAAGGTCATGTCGTAAAAGTCACTCCTCAGGAAGTCATCGTCGATGTCGGCTATAAGCTCGAAGGCCTGGTTCCGATTGAGCAGGTCCGTCAGCCGGACGGCACAGTCCCTTTTAAAGCCGGCGATCCCATCGATGTAATGATCGACCGCTCCGGCCCGCAGCCCGAAGGCTACGTGCTCCTGTCGTTCTCAAAAGCAAGCAGGCTGCGCATTTGGGACAATCTGGAGCGCGCCATGCGCGATCAGTTGCTGGTCTCCGGCCTGGTCACCGAGCGCACCAAGGGCGGCCTGATGGTGGATGTCGGCGTGCCCGCGTTCATGCCTGGCTCGCAGGTCGATTTGCGGCCGATTCACGATCTGGACCAATTTCTTGGTCAGGATATTCCGGTCAAGGTTCTTAAAATTAATCGCCGCCGCGGCAACGTCGTCGTGTCGCGCAAGCTGGCGATTGAAGAGGAACTGAAGGCCCGCAAGCACACCGCGATTGAGGTTCTGGCGGAAGGTGCGGTGGTCACCGGAACGGTGAAAAACCTTACCGAATACGGCGCTTTCGTGGATCTCGGCGGTATCGACGGTCTGCTGCACGTCAGCGACATGTCGCACGGCCGCGTCAACCACCCATCGGAAGTGGTGCATGTCGGCGACGAGATCACTGTAAAGATTCTTAAATTCGATCGCGAAAAAGAACGCATTTCGCTCGGGATTCGCCAGTTGACGCCCGATCCTTGGGAGACGCTACCGGCGCGCTGCCCCGCCGGCAGCCGCATCGTCGGGCGCGTGATGAGCGTGACGGATTACGGCGCGTTTGTCGAAATCGAACCGGGCGTCGAAGGCCTGATCCACATTTCTGAGATGACCTGGAGCCGCCGCATGAAGCACCCCAGCAAGGTGGTCAAAGCAGGGGATCAGGTGGAAGCCGTGGTGCTCGAAGTAAAGGTGCGCGACCGGCGCGTCTCGCTGGGGATCAAGCAACTGGAAGCCGATCCGTGGACCACGGTGGGCGAGCGTTACTCGATCGGTTCGGTCGTAGAAGGCCGCGTCCGCAAGCTGACCGACTTCGGCGCGTTTTTGGAAATTGAAGACGGTGTCGACGGTTTGGTTCACGTCTCCGATTTGTCCTGGACCAAGCACATCAAGCATCCTTCGGAGCTGCTGAAAAAAGGGCAAATGATGCAGGCGGTAATTTTAAGTATCGATGCGCCGAACCGCAGACTCTCATTAGGTGTGAAGCAACTGCAGCCCGATGCGTGGGAGGGATTCTTCCGGTCGCATGAGATCGGCGACCTGGTGCGGGGCCGTGTGTGCCGCGCCGCGGCGTTCGGAATGTTCGTGGAACTGGCGCCTGGGGTTGAGGCGCTGTGCCACAAGTCGGAAATCCCGCCCATGCCGGACAAGGCCGGTACAGGCGAAAACACGCTGCCCATCGGCGACGAGTACGACTTCAAAATTATTAAGATGAATGAGACGGAGAAGAAAATCGGATTGAGCCTTCGTGCCGTAGCCGAAGACGAGGAGCGCACGCGCCTGGAAGATTATCAGCGCCAGGCTGCCGCCGCCACAATGACCATCGAAGAAGCCATGAATATTCGAGGAAAAGGGGAAAGCCGGTAATGACCAAGGCTGAATTGATTGAAGAAGTATCGCGCGTTGTCGAAATGACGCGCAAGGATTCGGAGGTAATTGTCGAGGCGATTTTCGATAGCGTGGTGAAGAGCCTGCGCACCGGGGATAAGATCGAAATTCGAGGCTTCGGCAGCTTCCGCACACGGCAACGCCAACCTCGCGTGGGTCGCAATCCGAAAACGGGCGCGCGCGTGGAAGTCCCGGCGAAGCGCATTCCGTACTTTAAGCCCTCCAAGGAACTGAAGGACCTGGTAAATGAAGACGCTCGCACGCCGGACGCCATCATTCCCGACGGAACACCCATGTAAGGCGTAGCGGTCTGATGTAATATGGACCGTCTCTGGAGCCCGTGGCGCTATCGTTACGTCTCGAAAAAGGGACCCGAAGAATGTATCTTCTGCGTAAAGAATGACTACATCATTCATCGCGCGGAAAAAAATTTCGTACTGCTGAATCTGTATCCTTACACGAGCGGTCACTTGATGATCGCTCCCTACGCCCACGTCGCTACGCTTTCCGAATCCGATCCAGCCGCCTTAGTAGAGATGATGCTCTTGGCGCAGCGCGCCGAAGTTGCGCTCAAGAAAGTCTACAATCCGAAGGGCTTCAACATGGGCCTCAACATCGGCGAAAGCGCCGGAGCAGGCATCGCCGGGCATATCCATATGCACGTCCTGCCGAGGTGGCCGGGCGACGCGAATTTCATGACGACCATCGGGGAGACTCGGGTGATCCCGGAGGATCTGGGGACGACGTATAAGAGGTTGTCGGAGGCGTTTTGATGACGCTACGCGCCTTGGCATCTCTGGTCGGACTTTCGTTGGTTTCGGCGTGTCAGCAGTCAGCAGGAGAATCCGACACTCTGAGCCGGTACAGCCCCGCGTTTTATCACTCCGGTCAAGGCCTCAAGGTGTTCCCTAAGGCCGGTAAGCAGTTTGCAATACCACTACCGTTTGGTTGCGGAATGTATTTCTACAGTCCTGACGGAGAAGCTCTGTTTTGCACCGCTGAAGTGGGCGCTCTAAAGATAGAGTTTCGACCATTGCGCGCGACGCCAGTGCCCGGATCGGACGCTTTCCGCATCAGTGGCCTCGGGGTCACTTTCCATGGAGAGAAACTCTTCATCTCGGGGGCGCGAAGGCGCGACGGCGAGCGAGGCATCTTTGAGCTGGATTCTCGAGGCGGAGAGAGTCGGATGTTGGTGCCGAACGATGCGCCGAGGACCGGCGACCCCGTTCAGTTGGAATGGTCGTATCTCTCTGTGTCGCCCGACGGAAGGCGGGCTGTGGCTATGCGGAGACAGAGAATGGAACTGATCGATCTTGCTAACGGCGTGATCACGACCTTCCCTCCCGACCTGGAACTCGGCGCTTGGTCGCCCGATGGAAAGTGGCTAGCAGCGATCGATTGGAAGAAAGGGCGCACTGTCCTAATGGACGCCGTCACCCTCAAGCCACAACGCGTTCTGAGGCTCTCGGACGCCGATTGGTCGCCCGATTCACGCTATCTTCTTGGAGTGAAGACGTCCATTTTCTGCGGTGGTTACGCGGGGACATTCGAAGCGACAAATGTTGACACGGGCAATTCCACCACGATCGGGTCCTCGCACTGCGAGGTTATACAAGGGGGAACGGGCTGGGTGAGTTCGAAAATTGCGCCAGAGTGAACCGCAGTCTATATGAAGAAGCTGACTAAACCTCAAGCACGAGATATCGCAAATTTGCGAAAGATGAAGGACGAGGACATCGACCTTTCCGATATCCCCGAACAGTTGGATTGGAGCAACGCGGTCCGAGGGAAGTTCTATCGCCCTGTTAAGCAGTCCCTGACGATCCGGCTGGATGCCGACGTGGTCGCGTGGCTGAAGTCCCAGGGAAGCGGATACCTGACCCGCATCAACAGCCTGCTGCGGAGTGCAATGGCGAGCGCACCTCGCCGACGCGGCTAGAGATTCCGCTTCAGAAAATTGCAGATGTGGTAGCCATCCATGAATTTGAACGGCGTCTCTCCCAGCGTGTAATGGCCGCAGGGCAGCACGACTACCTTGTGATCGAAGCCCAGTTCCCGGGCCCGTTCGATCACCTGTTCGGAAAATCGCACCGGAAACGTGGTGTCGTATTTGGCGTAAATGAACAGCGTCTTCTTGCCGAGCGTCGCGTAGCGGTCGATGTAATACGGGGGGCTGACCGCTTTCCATGCCTCGCGCAATTCCTCAATCGTGACCGAGGTTTCCAGGCTTTGCCGGATGTGCTGCGTCGAGAGGCCTTCCCAAACCACGTCGGCGAAATGAGTCGAGCAGTGGTTGAACACGTTCACCTTCAGCCGCTGGTCGTGCGTGCTGGCTAAAAATGCGTAGCATGACCCGAGGCTGGTGCCGCAGATGCCGATGCTTTCGTAACCCTGCTGTTCCAGCCAGTCGATCGACGCCCGGACGTCGATGACGGCCTGGCGCGTCGCGTCGATGGTGCGGGCGACGTTGGCCGAGACTGCGTAATCGGCACGCTGCAGCTCGGCCGGCATGCGGTAATCGTGATACGGCAGGCTGACGCGCAGAGCGGACATGCCGAGCTTGGCCATCCCCGCGCAGAGCGCTCCATGCTGTCCGGCAGAGGCGTTCCAGTGCGGTAAAACCAGCACCGCGACTTTTCGCTTGCCCGGTTTGTGCTTCGCCGGATACCACTGGCCGTGGACGATGTTATTTTCCGGATACGGAGTTTTTATAGGGCTGGTAAAGCGCAGGATCTTCTGATCCAGCTCAAAATCGGAAGGCGTTTTGTAGGAGAAAAATTCGTCGCTCGATTCAAGCACCGCGTCGTTCAACACGCGCAGATATTCAGCCGGAGTGTGGCCGTTGCGGGGATTCTGTTCGGCGGTGGGCCAGTCGCCGGTCCATTCCAGGCCCCAGTCAAACGGCCTGACGACTCGATTGGTGGCGCGGAAACAGAGTCGATTTTCCCAATCCATCATCCATCTTGCATACAGACTTGTCATTTCTTACTACTAGGGTAACAAGATGGCGAAGCGGTTTGAAGTAAATAAGAGGGACGCGCGCCGGAACGATGCTCTGCGGACGAGCCCCGGCGCGCGCACAAGGAACCAATGGAATTAATTGACGACCCGCGGCCCTGCCGGTCCCACCGGCGGACTGGCCGATTGGGTGCGGAACTCGTACTGCTGAATCTCGATGGCGGCGCGTCCTCCTTCGAAGCGGACCACGCGCCCTCGCGCGACCAGCTTGAGCGCGCACTTATTGTTCAATTGCGCGGGCCAGCTGATGGCAAGCTCCATGCGGCGTCCGGGCAGCAGCATGTGTCCGACGGTGAACAGCACACCAGAGCTTGATATGTTGACGGTTTTGCCTTCGCCGGTCTCTTCACTGCTGCGTTTATTCAAGACTCGATACCGCACTTCGCGCTCAATCGGAAAGCGATCCGAATGGCGGCGGTCGGCTTGCGCGTTGTCGTTTAAGTTCACGTTTTCTCCCTCGACATGCCGCGAGCGAAAGACGCCCTGCGACTCTAAGAGTGTGACCTTTCCGGCTTGTAGCTGCAATAGTGTTCGAGGCCTATTTCGGCACGGTACACGGGTACAGGGCGACCCACCCGAGTTTCCTAGCTGCGATATGATCTTTCCATGCGTAAACAACTTCCCATCGGTATGACTTTGGTCCTGGTGCTAACGGCCTTCGGCCTGGGGTACGGGGCTGGAGCCAAGAAGAAAGTAGTAACACCAAAGGACTTCCCAGCCGGAAAACCATTCAGTGCGGGCATCCAGGCAGGCGATACGCTCTATGTTTCGGGGTCCACCGGGGCGGATGTGAAGACCGGAAAAGTACCGGAAAAGTTCGAGGACGAAGTCCAGTTGTGCTTCGATAACATCAACGAAATCCTGAAAGCCGGAGGCTATACGTTCGGCGACGCGGTGTCCGTGCAGGTTTATTTGACCGATATGAGCATGTTCCCGAGGATGAACGCAGTGTATGTGAAGAACATCCCGGAACCGAGGCCGACGCGAACCACGGTGGGAGTCACGGCCCTGGCCGGCGGGGCGCATATGGAAGTGACGGTGACGGCCCGGAAGTAGTTGCCGGACTTCCAATTCAGGTTCGAGTGGGATCCACAGAAAGCTTCGTCCAACCTGGCGAAGCATGATGTCGGATTTCCTCAAGCTGCGTCGGTATTTCTCGATCCTCTGGCAAGCACTGTTCCCGACGAGGAGGACAGCGAGGCCGAGCGCCGATGGGTGACGCTAGGACTGTCGAGGACAGGCCAACTGCTGGTTGTGATCCACACGTTCGAGGAGACTGCGGAGAACTTCGCCACCGTACGCATCATTTCAGCGCGCCACACAACGCCGGCTGAGATGAGAGACGATGAACAGGGAATGCCATGAAGCCTGAGTACAATTTCTCAAAAGGCGAAAGAGGGAAATTCCATCGCCCAAACGCGACACTCCAAATCCCCGTGTACCTGGAGCCGGACGTACTCGCGTTCCTGTCGGCCAAAGCGGAAAAGAAGGGTGTCGAGGTCGACCGCATCGTCAACGATCTTCTCAAGCGCGATATCGGGATCATCGAGACGGCCGGATAGCCAGAAAGAGGGCTCACTTCCCAGGCCGGCCGGTTTCTACAGCACGGATTCCGTGGAATTCGCGTGGCTGCCTTCTTCCGCTTCCTGGCTCGCTGGCGCGCGCCGCCCAGGCGAGCATTCGATCAACAGCCATAGCGCGGCGCCGCACATCAACCCGCCGAACCGCGGAAACCATGGCGACGTGTCCGGATTGTCGGGCAGAGTTGCGGGCTCCAGCAGTTCCAGGTTTTGATCCTGCTTCCGCTCCGACAACCGTTCCAGCAGGCTGGCCTGAGCGCGCTTCTCGCCGATCGATTCGTATTCCTTGCGCTTCAGATCGCGATCCAGGCTCAGCACCGGATACCGCGGATCGGACGCCGGCGTCGCACGCAGCCTTTGCTCCGCTTTCACCAACTGCTTGCCCGACGCTTCGGCTCCATCGCTGAAAAACTGCTGCGACGCGTACCTCGACGTCGCCTCCTCGCGGAGCCACATGTCGATGAGCGTGCTGGCAAGATGGCCGGTCACGATCTGCGCCTTCTTGGCGTTATCTTCGCCGTCGGCCCGCTCGCCGTACCGGAACGCGATCCGGATCAGGTTCGGGCCCTGCTGCTCCACCCGTAGAGAACGTCGGAATCTGGCCACCAGCGCGTCCATCGGGTCCAGCCGTGACGGATACAGATCGCGGTCGCGAATCAGCATGGTGATCGAAGCGGTTGACAGCACGCCCGGCACAAGTTCGTCCATCAAGCGCTTTGCATCAACCGCTGACCGCTGGATCAGTTCCTGAGGCACCGCCACCGGCGCTACCCGAAGAGTCGCTTCCGAGGTGTATTCAAACGGCCACAGCGCGGCGGCGATACACCCAGCGCCAACGCCAATGGTCAGGCAGAGCACGCCGCGAAACCAGCGCAATCCAAGTAACCGGAAAAGCATCGCGCACCTCCGGTCCTGCAATTATGTCACGCCGGGGAATCTGGAGGACGACTCCTCAGGCCGGCAACTCGACTTCGATCTCGCGAACTTGTGCGGTGGGAGAAGGATCGCAGTGAACGGTTTCCCAGTAGAGCCGGATAGCTTCGTTCGCGCGAGACTCTATTTCTTCCATTGACGATCCGGTAATCAGGATCGTCGGAAGCTCGGGAACATAGGCGCTGTAACCCGTCGAGTCGCCTTCAATCACCAGAGAGTACTTGCGAGTCATTGCTTGGTTTCCTCTACTCCAGTTTGCCTCAAAACGCCGCCATATGTGCCACGTCGAACATCTTCTCCGAGGTGGCCCGCAACAACGGTGACGCGGCCGTCGGAATGCCGGAAGATCCGATGCCTTCCCTTCATGCGAATTTGTCGCCACCCGTTCCCTTCCAGCAGCCGGATGAGTTCTCGAACTTTCAGTGGCACTCAGTCTTTAGAGTGCGCGCCCGGACCAATTCCTCTCGTGCCCACTTATTCCGACTTCTTCTTCCTCAGCTCCTCCATCCTCTGCGCGATTCTTTGCTCCACTCCGCGATCCGTCGGCTCATAGAATTTTCTGCCTCGCAGCGACTCCGGCAGACACTCCATGGTATTGATCGCGTCCTCGAACTGATGCGCGTGCTGATAGCCTGCGCCGTAGCCGAACTGTTTCATCAAACGTGTCGGAGCGTTGCGAAGCTGCATGGGAACCGGTTCGGCGGGGGATTTTTCCACCGTCTCCATTGCGGCGTTCAACGCCCGATACGCCGCGTCGGATTTAGGCGCGACGGCGAGGTAAATTGCCACCTGCGCCAGCGCCTGATCGCCTTCGGGGATCCCTAAGAAATGCGCAGCCTGCTGCGCGGCGATGGCTTGTTCCAGCGCCCTGGGGTCGGCCAGGCCGATATCTTCGACGGCCATGCGCACCAGGCGGCGGGCGATGTACAGACGATCCTCGCCCGCTTCGAGCATACGCGCCAGCCAGTACAGAGCGGCGTCCGGTTCCGACGAGCGGATGCTCTTATGCAGAGCCGAAATCAAATTAAAATGCTCTTCGCCGGATTTATCGTAGAGCAGGACCTTGCGCTCGATCACCGATTCGATTGCGTCCTGTTCGAGCACGCCTTCCTGCGCAATCGACGAGGCGAGTTCCAGGATGTTATACGCGGTCCGCGCATCGCCGTTGGCGTAAATGGCGATTTGTTCCAGCAATTCGCGGGTTGCGGACAGCTCCAGCTTCTTCAAAGCGGCTTCGAGCAAAGTGACGATCTCGTCCATCGACAGCGCGCGAAGAGCATAGACCTTGGCGCGCGAGAGGAGCGCGGAGTTTACTTCGAACGACGGATTTTCGGTGGTCGCGCCAATGAGAATGATGTCGCCCTTTTCGACGTAAGGGAGAAACGCGTCCTGCTGCGCTTTATTGAAGCGATGAATTTCGTCGATGAAGACCACCGTGCGGCGGCCGAGCTTGCGGGCTCGCTCGGAATCGACCATCACCGCCTTGATTTCCTTGATGCCCGCGAGGACGGCGCTGAAGGGGATGAAATCGGCTCGCGTGAGCCTCGCAATCAGGCGCGCGAGCGTCGTTTTGCCGACGCCCGGAGGGCCCCATAAGATCAGCGATTGCAACTGGTCGCGCTCGATCTGCACGCGCAAAGGTTTGCCCGGTGCGAGGATGTGCTGCTGGCCGACGAAGCCTTCCCAGGTGTCGGGCCGCATGCGCTCGGCCAGCGGTCGCTTGCTGTCGTCACGGAGAGATTCAAGCGGAGCGGAATCGAACAAACTCATGAGGCCGTCCTCTGTCGGCGGGCTTCATAAAATAAGATGCCTGCCGCGACCGCGGCGTTCAAGGATTCGACGCCCGTGGTCGGGATGCGGAGAGGGGTGGCTCGCGCGGCCAGACGATCGCTGACGCCACGGCCTTCGCCGCCGATGACGATGGCGCAACTGGTTTTGAAATTCGCGTCTGAGACCGGTCGTACGGCGCGCGGCATCGCCGCGTAGAGGACGCCTCTCTTTTTCTCGAGCGCGGCGAGCAGCAGCGACTCGTCCAGCGCCGAGGCAATCGGGAGACGGAAAATCGAGCCGGCCGAGGCCCTCATGCATTTCGGATTGTAGGGGCTGACCGAACCTTTCAGAAAAGCCGCGCCGGTGGCTCCGAACGCTTCGGCGGCGCGGAGAATCGCTCCGGCATTACCCGGGTCCTGAACGCCGTCGAGCACGGCGATCAACGATTTTCCCCGCAGCAGTTGATCGAGCGTCCAGGCCGGAGGCTTTACGAGCGCCAGGACTCCCTGCGGGGTCTCGGTAGAGGCGAGCGCGGCAAAATCGGAATCGCGCACCGTGGCCACACGCAGTTTCAGGCCTTTTACGTGCGACTCAATCGCACTGGTCACCGATTGCGCGACAATTACGGCGCCGATTTCGGCATTGCTCTTCAGTGCTTCTTCGAGCAGATGAAAACCTTCGGCAACCGCGAATCCTTCGTCGGTAAGCGAGCCTTTCTGCACCGCGCGGCGCACCTGTTTGAGCAGCGGATTTTTGTCGCTTAAAAGTATTTGCATCTATTTCTTGAGCCGGGAAAACGGAGCGCTGCCGCGCCCTTTGCCGGCCACTCACTTTTCTTGAGCCGGCAAAACGGAGCGCTGCCGCGCCCTTTGCCGGCCACTCAATTACAATGTCAGCTTAGCGTATTCATGAAACACAGCCTCATCCGAATCGCCGCCGGACTGCTGCTCGTTAGCCTGATCGGGCTGGGCGTGAAGCTTTTCTCGGTGGCGGGCGACATCCGGAGGCAGTCCGATCTGGACGAAGCGCGCCCGGCCGATGTGATTCTCGTTCTTGGCGCGGCAGAGTATCGCGGCAGGCCGTCGCCGATCTTGGAGGCGCGGCTGAATCATGCGCTGTTTCTGTACCGGCGGGAGCTGGCGCCTCGCATCATCACCACCGGCGGCAAAGGCGGTGATCCGATGTTCACCGAAGGCGAAGTGGGCCGCGCATATCTGAGCCGGCACGGCATTCCTTCCGAGGCGATTATTGTCGAATCGGAAGGCGAAACCACGGTCCACAGCACGGCCGCCGCGGCGGAAATTATGCGCCGGATGAACCTGCATTCCTGCATCGTGGTCAGCGACGGATATCATATTTACCGCGTCAAAAGGATGCTGCAATTCCAGGGAATCGCAGTATACGGATCGCCCCGGCCCACCGAGCCTCGTCACGGCTGGCGGCAGGAGTGGATTTATTTGAAGCAGGCCATCGCTTTTGGCTTGTGGCGCGTCGGAATACCCGTATAATGGGGTCAGGATGAAGTTGGCGGTATCCATGGTGCTGGTCGTTTTGCTCCTGGGGATGCCTCTGGGCTGCATTCTCTCCACATCGCCAGCCGCGCATCCGTGTTGTCCGCGGACCAGCGCGAGCATCAAGTGCCCGTACGATCTGTTCGATTCGGCAAAGGCGTCGAGCCACGCCGCGGTCGCTGTTGCTCCCGTGCCGGTTGCCATCGAAATTGACCCTCCCGGGCCTGGCGTTCCGGAACTTTTCTCTCCTGCCGAACCTGCCGCCACCAACGATTTATATATTTCCTATCGCATTCTCCGAATCTAGAAGCGTCTTCGCAGTTTCACCCCAAGAACACATTTTAGATTTTGACTTAAGGAGAATTGTGATGACAAGACTATTTAGCTGGGCCCTTGCCCTTTCGATGATGGCCGGAGTAGCGGCCTACGCCGTCGATTGCTGCTGCGATCCGGGGATGTGCACCGGAAGCTGCTGCCACCACTGCAATCGCGCCGCGAAGTAAGCGGGCAAAGGAGGGGGCAAGTGCCCTCTCCTTCCTATTTCTTATCATCGCGATCGCCGTTGAACCGCTATGCTTGAGCACGCGGACAGACGCGAGGTTTCCGGTAACGAAATCCCCACACTTACGGGAACGGGTTAATAACCCCCGGCGTCAGTCTGGGGATACTAATATTTCCGCAGGACCGCCAGCACTTTGCCCTGAATTTCCACCGCTGCGCGATTGACGAAAATCGGCTGCATCGAGGCGTTCGCGGGCTGCAGCCTCACGCGGTCGCCTGCTTCCAGGTAGAAACGCTTGAGCGTGGTTTCCAGGCCGTCGACCAGCGCCACGACGATGTCGCCGTCGCGCGCTTCCTTGGCGTGCTCCACCAGCACGTAGTCGCCGTCGCAGATGTGGTCCTCAATCATCGATTCGCCGCGGACCTGCAACGCGTAGGTGCTGGGATCGCCGGTGAAATCGGAGAAATTGAGCGTGTCCCGGCCGGCAATCGCCTCGACGGGCGCGCCGGCGGCGATGCGGCCCAGCAGCGGAATCTCGAAGGACACGGGCTGCTGCCGGTGCTGGCGCTGCTCTTCGTAGTATTTGGGCGCGATTTCCAGCGACCGGCTCTGATTGAACCCTCGCGTCACGTAGTGCTTCGTTTCGAGAGCCATGATGTGCTTGTGCACAGTGGCCAGGGACGCCAGATCCAGCCCTTCGGCGATTTCCTCGTAGCTGGGGCTGTAGCCGCGCTTTTCCAGAAATCCGGCGAGAAAGTCGAGAAACTCTTTTTGCCGTTTAGTAAGTGCCATGCCCCCATTATGGGCGAAGAAAAAGAGAATTTCAACAAGAAAGTAGCCAGAAGCCAGGAGCCAGGAGCCAAAATGTCCGGTTAAGAGCCAATTTCGGCGATTTCGGCTTCACTCAAACGGAAGTCGGCTGCGCCGATGACTCCTTCGATCTGGCTGGCATTGCGCAGGCCGACAATGGCGGCGGTTACTTCGGGACGGCGCAACGTCCAGGCGATGGCCACCTCACCGGGCGTGCGTCCGTGGCGGGCGCCGATGGCGCGGAGTTTTTCGACCAGCACCAGATTGCGGGTCAGGTTCGGTTCCTGGAAAGCTGGCATGCGGCGGCGGACGTCGTCTTCCGGCAGGGTCGCGACGCGCTCCCTGGTCATCGTGCCGCTGAGGAGCCCGTTGCGCATCGGCGAATATACGATGGTGCCGATGTTGTGCTGGCCACAGTAGGGCAGGATGGATTCTTCGATGTCGGGCGTAACCAGCGAATAGGGCGGCTGAAGCGAGGTTGGCACCGCGAACTTCGAGATGCGCGCCAGTTGCGACGCATTGCAGTTCGAGACGCCGATGTTCCGGACCTTCCCCGCTTCCTTGAGGCGCACCAGAGTTTCCCATCCTTCTTCCAGATCCTCGTCGGGCTCCGGCCAGTGGATTTGATAGAGGTCGATGGTATCGACTTTGAGGCGCTTGAGGCTGGCTTCGCATTCGCGCTCGACCGAATCCTTCTTCAGGCACTTGCCGATATTGCCCGCCTCGTCCCAGACGCGGGCACACTTGGTGAAGACGTAGGGTCTGGGAGAAACGCCTTCGACGGCGCGAGCGACCACTTCTTCAGAATGGCCGAGGCCGTAAATCGCCGCGGTGTCGATCCAGTTCAGGCCATGGTCGAGACCGGCGCGGATGGCGGCGATGGAATCGTTATCGTCCTGCGGTCCCCAGGAAAAGGCCCATCCGGCGCCGCCCATGGCCCAAGCGCCGACGCCGAGAGGAGTGATGTGGAGATCGCTATGGCCGAGTTGTCGCGTTTGCATGCTTATCCAAAATAGCAAGGTTACTGGTGTCTGTCCGCATGCTGACGCATGGCGGTTCCTTGCCCCCGCTGAAAACACAACCGCCATGGGTCAGCATGCGGACAGACAAGGGGCTGCTTGTTATTCTTATTGCATGGAGACACGCCACTCGGTCTGCGCGCTGGATTGTCCGGATGCTTGTTCGCTGCTGGTGAATGTGGAGAACGGCACGGCGACGAAGCTGCGCGGGAATCCCGATCATGCGGTGACGCGCGGGTTTTTGTGCGGCAAGGTCGCTCAGTATCTGGAACGCGAGTATTCGCCCGACCGGCTGCTCTATCCGCAGAAGCGCGTCGGGAAAAAGGGCGAGGGGCGTTTCGAAAGGATCGGCTGGGACGAAGCGCTCCATACCATCACGACGAAGCTGCGCGCGGTGTCCGATGAGTTCGGGCCGGAAGCCATTCTGCCGTATAGCTACGCCGGAACCATGGGATTGCTGAACGGCAGCGGCATGGACCGGCGGTTTTTCCATCGCCTGGGAGCGTCGCGATTGGACCGCACGATCTGCTCCGCCGCGGGCGGCGCGGGACTGGCGGCGACGCTGGGATATCGCTACGGCACGGAGCCGGAGCAGTTTTCGAAGGCGAAGTTTATCATCGCCTGGGGCGCGAATATTCACGGGACGAACGTCCATTTGTGGCCATTTGTCGTGGAGGCGAGGCGCAACGGCGCAAAGCTGGTGGTGATCGACCCGGTGCGGACGCGCACGGCGGCTCTGGCGGATCAGCATCTGCGAATTAATCCGGGCAGCGATCAGGCGCTGGCGTTCGGGCTGATGCACGTCATCATCGGAGAGAAGCTGCACGATCGCGAGTACATCGAAAAGTTCACGAACGGTTTCGACGCGCTGGCGGAGAAGGCGCGGGCCTACGATCCGGAGCGCGTCGCGGGGCTTACGGGGATCGCCAAGGATGATATCGTCCGCCTGGCTCGCGAGTATGCGACCACGCGCCCGGCGGCGATCCGCGCGAATTACGGGATTCAGCGGAGCGAGCGCGGAGGCGCGGCAACGCGGGCGATCGCAGCTCTACCGGCGCTGACGGGCGCGTGGAAAGAGGTCGGCGGAGGGTTGCAGCTTTCGGTGTCGCAGGCGTTTCAGTTCAATCGCAGGGCGCTGGAGATGCCGGAACTGGGGACACAGGCGCGCGCCATTAACATGAGCGAGTTGGGTTCGGCTCTCACAGCTTTGGAGAATCCGCCGGTAAAGGCCATTGTGGTGTACAACTCGAATCCGGCGGGAATTGCGCCGGATCAGAACCGCGTCTTGCGGGGTTTTGCACGCGAGGATCTGTTCACGGTGGTGTTGGAGCAGTTTCAGACCGATACCGCCGATTACGCCGACATTCTGCTGCCCTCGACAACGTTTCTGGAGCATACGGATTTGTATCTTTCGTACGGGCATTATCATCTGCAACTGGCGAGGCCGGTGGTCGATGCGCCGGGCGAGACGCGATCGAACGTGGACGTGTTTCGCGCACTTGCCGGAAGGATGGGATTTGAAGACGCGTGTTTCAATGACTCGGAAGACGATATGATTCGGGCGCTACTCAGTTCCGGGCATCCGTTCCTGGAAGGAATTACGCTGGAGAGGCTGAATCGCGAGCATTCCGTACGGCTGAATGTTTCGGCCGAGGGCACTCCGTTTCTGCCGTTCGCGGAAGGGAAATTTGGGACGGCTTCGGGTAAATGCGAACTGGATGTGCCGGATTACGTGCCTCCCGACGAATCGCGGTTCGGTGATGTTTCCCTGCGGAAGAAATATCCGCTGGAGTTCGTGTCGTCGAAGAACGACGAAAGCATGAATTCGACGTTCGGGAATCGCGACGCGGTGGACAAGCAGACGTCGGTGCTGCATATCGCGACGGAAGACGCGGAGGCGCGGGGCATTCATTCGGGCGATCTGGTGAGGGCGTTCAACGGGCGCGGGAGTTTATTGCTGACGGCGGAAGTGGATGGAGTGGTCGGTCGAGGCGTGGTGCGCGCTCCTTCGATTCGCTGGGCGAAGAGGGCGCGGGACAGGCGCAGCGCGAACGCGTTGACGTCGGAAAAACTCACCGATATCGGCGGCGGGCCGACATTTTATAGTTGTCTAGTCGAGGTGGAAAAGTGCGGAGATTAGTGGCGGCGTTCGCGCTGCTGGCATTGGTGGGAGCATCGGAGGGTTGCCGTCGCAAGAAAAAAGTGAATGCCCGGGAAGACGGCCTGGCGAGCGTGGTGAACGTGGCCGATCCAGCGGATTCGGCGCAACTGGTGCGCGGATTTTCGAACGTCGAGGCGGACGCGTGGCGCTGGAGCACATCGAACTTTTCGGTGGTCCTGCGGCCTCCGGCGGGCGCGGCGCAGAACGGCGCGAAACTGCAATTGGTGTTCACGCTGCATGACGCGGTGGTGAACAAACTGGGTCCGGTAGCAGTGAATGCAACGGTGAACGGAACGCCAGTGGGCGCGGAAACGTTTTCCGCGGCGGGCGATTACACGTATTCGCACGAGGTCCCAGCCTCGGCGCTGGCGTCCGATGTAGTGACGGTGGAGTTTACAACGGACAAGTCGCTGCCGCCGACGGCGCAGGACAAAAGAGAGCTAGCCCTCATTGTGAAATCGATCGGGCTGGTGTCAAAGTAACGTGGCGTACGCACTCGTGCGTGCCGCGTCGAGACTCGTCTCGATGCTCGCGCTGGACCAAGGAAAATCCTCCGGCCGCGATACCAGCCCGGCCTTCACCGGATTCGCTTCAATATAACCCCGAATCCGCAGGAACTCAGCGTGATCCCTTACCCAATGATCGTACGATTCCTTCTGCCAAAACGGCTCCCCAGTCCGTCCGAGCAGAAGATTCGCAGCACGAGCCGTCGAGCCTTTTAGCGATCTGAGCAAGCGGTCCGGCGAGACCAAGGGCCGCACCAGCAAATGGACATGATTCGGCATGACGACGTAAGCGCCCAGTTCGTAGTGACCCAACTCGACTCCCTTGTGGATCGACGCGACGACAATCTTCGCGAATTCCGGCTTCTGAAGATACAGCGGACATGCACAAGTCGTTGAGGGAACGCCGGAATTTTCTCAAAGCAAGCATCGAGACGAGTCTCGACGCGGCACGCACGAGTGCGTACGCCACTTCCGAATGTTCGCAACTCCATCTCCCCAATCCTCAATCAGATAGCGTTTTCATCCACCGTGGCGGAAAGAATCCTCGGGTAATTTATGGTCAGGAGTTCAGGTGCTCATCCAGCGGAGAACGGAACCGACCAGTAGGATCATCCTAGACACTGTTCCGATACGGGTCTGTGAGTGTTGGATTGCTGCCAGTCAAAGACTGGCCCCGACTTGCTTAGGGTATGGAGTAAGCTTCCCCGCCGTGGGAACAGAAACTAGCGGCTAAAGGGGCGCGCCCGGGCGCGTCCCGATAAATTTCGTTCTTTGAAAATCAGATAGCGTCGGAAATCGAGGTCAGAGGGAAGTCTGACGCGACGATTGCCGGGGCGACCATCATGCCTCCCTCCAGACCTCGCACGCGCGCCGTCTGGCCGACCATTTTTGTATTTTTTAACAAGCGCACCGGGCTTTCGTTGAAGCGGAAATTCATGATCGGCGTGGTGATTTTCCCGTTTTCGATCAGGAACAGGCCGTCACGCGTTAGGCCCGTGTTTTGCAGCGTCTGCTGATTCACTCCGCGGATATACCAGAAGTGAGTCACGAGCAGGCCGCGCTCGACCGAGGCGATTAGTTTTTCGATGGGCGTGTCCGTACCCTCCATAATCAGGCTGCCCGCACCGCCGAAGCCGCCCCCTCCACCACCGCCTCCGCGACCGCCGCCGCCCGAGCCGCCGTTGGGTTGTTTGCCGGTTTTTTCGGCCCAATAACGGTCATAACCGAGATTGGAAATGACGCCTTTGTCGACGTAAGTCAGCGCCTGCGCCGGCAGCCAGTCGCCCGACCAGGGGGAGGAAGGCTGGCGCGGATCGAAAGGATCGCTGCGCAGGGTGATGGACTCGGGGAACACTTTTTCGCCCACCATCGTACCGCCGCCGCGCTTCGAAAGAAACGTCCGGCCTTCTTCGGTGGCGCGGGCGTTGAACGCGCCGATCATCAGGCGGACCAAATCGCCGCACGCCGTGGGTTCCAGGACAACCGTGTAATTGCCGGGCGCGAGTTTCTGAGGACTCTTCCAGCGGCGGCATTTTTCGATGGCGGCGGATGCCAGATGCGCGCTGTCGATTTCGGAGAGCTTCATCGAAGGCTGGCCGGCCCAGCCGGAACTGGAGCCGTCGGCCATGCGAATGGTCGTCGTCAACTGGGAATCGCTGGAGTTGTGGAATCCGAACAGGCCTGTGTTATTGGCGATGGCGGTGATGCGATGCGATCGCTCGACCAGGCCGGCGGCGACGAGTTTCTCTTTCATCGCGGCGTCGATGATGGTTTTTACGTGCGGAATCATTTCAGGCGAGCGCGCGTTGGCGGTGCGCTCGTCGAAATCGAATGTTTTGGGAAATTGCTGTGGGCCGACGGGGCTGAGGCGCTCCGAATTCGGCGGCGTCAACGCGGCCAGCTCTTCGGCTTTTTTCACGGCGGCGCGGAGCGAATCGTCGTCAAGGTCGTTGGTCGAGTAGGAACCGGTGCGCGCGTCGCGCGTCGCTACGATCGACAGGTTGTGGCGCAGCGCGAACGACGCGGTGGTGATGCCGTTGTTGGCGAATCGCGTGTACGCCTGTTCCTGCGAGGTAATGGTCACCTGGCATTCGGGAAAAGTCGACATGCCGAGAACTTTTTTTGCGATCTTCTGTGCTTCGTCTTGGGTGAGCATGAATTAATCCGTTAAGATGACGTCGATCGCGCGAAAGCGCGTCGGCGAACAGCCGTGGCTGATCGAGTTGATCTGCGTCGGCTCGCCTTTCGCGTCGCCCGTGGTGCCGAACTGGCACCAGTAGGCGGGTCCCGCGGTGCCATCGCAGGCCTGCCAGAAGTCAGGAGTTCGAGCTTGATACGACACGCGCGAAATCATGCCGCGCTTCTTGCCGCCCTTAATCTCCCAGAACGCGTCGCCGCCGAACTGGAAGTTGTAACGCTGCTGATCGATGGAATAACTGCCGCGGCCGTCGATCAGGACGCCGTCGTCGATGCCGGCGATGAGATCCTCCATCGTGGTTTCCTTCGGACCCGCTTTGAGCCACACGTTGGGCATGCGCTGGAAAGGAACCGTCGCCCAGGAATCGGCCTGGCAGCAACCGTGCGATTCTTTGTCGCCCACCAGGTGCGCCTGTTCGCGCGTGGTCTGGTAGTTGCGGAAAATTCCTTTATCGATGATGGTGAATTCGCTGGTCTTGACGCCGTCATCGTCGTAGCCGCAAGTGCCGAGGCCGCGGGCCTGCGTGCGGTCGCCGATGAAGGTGCAGTGTTCGCTGGCGATGCGCTTGCCGATTTTGTCAGGCGTGATGTAGCTGGTGCCGGCGTAGTTGGCTTCATAGCCCAGGGCCCGGTCGAGCTCGGTGGGATGGGCGACGCTTTCATGAATCGTCAGCATCAGGTGATTGGGCATCAGCAGCAGGTCTTTCTTGCCGGGCTTTACCGCCGGAGCGTTCAAATGCTCGATCACCTCGTCGCGCAGACGAACGGCGTTTTCTTCGAGGTTCATTTCGGGCACGTATTCCCATCCGGCCGAGGCCTGGGTGGGCGTGTAGTTGCGCGTGGCGGACGTGCCTGCCTGGCGATCGACCGCGGTGGCCGCGGCGGAGCCGTAAATCTGAATGATCAACTGTTGGATCGACGAACCTTCAGACGACGCGAAGTACTTGTCCTCGGTACGGAAATTGATGTTCGCGTTACCGCTCTGCACTTTTTGATTTTTCTTAATTTCGGTGCAGACGCGTTGCAGCAGGTCGACTTTTTCCTGCATCGAAACCTGGAACGGATCTTTCTCATGCGGCGTCACCCAGACGTCGCGGTAAGCCTTGACGGCGGCGAGTTGCACGGGTTTCGGCTGAATGCTGGCGTTGGCCTTGGCGACGATCGCGGCTTCGCCGGTGATGCGGGCGATTTCTTCAGGCGTAACAATCGGCGACGCGGCGAATCCCCACGCGCCGTTGACGATGACGCGGACGCCGAATCCGAACGTCGAATCCTCACCGACGTTGGGGACGGAAATGGTTCCGCCGCGGCCGGATTGGACACGCAGGCCGATGCGCTGGTCGCGCAGGCGCACGATGCGGATGTCGCAATACGTGGCTTTGTATTTCTTGGCCTCGCGCAGGGCGACGGCGCCGAGTTTCTCGAGTTCGGGCGGAGGCGTTTTTGTGTCCTTCGGCGCGCCAAACAGGTTGGCGGCAAACGCAGCCGTCGCCGTTGACACAGACGTTGCGAGGAAATGCCTGCGGGTGAGCATAAGAGGTTAGTGTAACTTATGGCAACCCGGCGCCGGGTGTTTCGACGCGCATCACTTCGATGCGGCCCTGGCGCGACGCGATGGTGCGGTCGGGCAGATGGTCCCGCGCGGTGCAGATATAAAGGTCGCGGCGGTCGGCGCCGCCAAGCATGCAGGCGTAGGAATCGCGGCCGGGCAAGGGAATATCGTGCGTGATGCGGGCGCCTTCGAGCACGCGGATGATGCGGTGTCCTTCGGGGCAGGTGACCCACAGGCCTCCTTCGGCGTCGAGGCAGGTGCCGTCGGAAAAAACGCCGGGGAGTTCGGCGAAAATGCGCCGGTTGGTCAAGTCGCCTCCAGGAAGAATGTCGAACGCGGTGATGCGGCCGGCGAAGGTTTCAGCGACGATTAACGTGCGGTTGTCGGGAGTGATGACGGCTCCGTTGGGGAACCACATATCGGACGCAACGACGCGCGCTGCGCCATCGGGCTCGACGCAGATCAGGACGGTGGGCTTCGGCGATTCGCCGGCGTTGAGATCGAAACCGAAGTTGCCGACGTAGGCGCGGCCTTCGCGATCGATCACCATATCGTTTGTGAAGCCGGTGGCGAGGGCACTCAAATCGGCGAAGGGGACGAGGCCGTTTGGACCCATGCGCATGAGGCGACGGTCGCGCATGGAGACGACTTGCAGTGTGCCATCAGGGAGCCAGCCGAGGCCGCCGGGGAACGCGGGAAGGTCCAGAACCTTGGTGGCCGCGCCTTGCGGGTCGAGACGCCAGACCACGCCGGCGTGCATGTCGGAAAAGAACAGAGCGTTGTCGTGCCAGCGGGGGCACTCGGGGAAGGCGAGGCCGTCGAGGATGGTTTCCGGAGTCATCGGAAACACGGTATCAGGTTTAGGCGATCATGCGGCCGTGACTTCTACCTGGCCGAGCCCCTGACCTCTTGAATTGTTTCGTGGCGCACGCCCGCGGCGTGCCGCGTCGACACTCGTGTCGATGCCTGACGCAATGTTTTCTTGACCCAGAGGACGTGCGTCGAGAAGACTCTCGACGCGGCACGCACGAGTGCGTACGCCACATAGCTTCACCGCACCGCCTTCAGCAACTCCTCTGCGTACACGGCTCCGGCCGGCGTTTCTTCATGCTTAAAGAAGACGAATGCATCCCGGCCGTCGGCGCGGAGGCGCTGGACCCTGTCTGCGATTTCGGAGCGCTCCTCTAGGGAGTAATCGTCCTTGCGCAAGCGAACGTAGACGAAGTTCGCGGTGATCACTTCCGGCACTTCGAATCTTTCCGATTCGGCGAGGCACAGCGCGATGCCGTGCTTTTCGAGCAAACCGTTTACTTCGTCGGTCAGCCAGGTTTTGTTCCGAAATTCGAAGGCGCAGCGGATATCGCGCGGCAGCTTTTCGAGGAACGCGGCGAGCAACGGCGGGTCGGCTTTAAAGTTCGGTGGCAACTGGAACAAGACCGGACCGAGGCGGCGCGTGGCTCGCAGCGGGTCGATTGCGCGGAAGAAGGCCTCCGTGAACTCCGACTCACGCAGACGATTGATGTGCGTGATCCGCATGTGCGCTTTGCAGGCAAACAAAAATCCTTCGGGCGTCGCGGTGACCCAGTTTTCGAGCGTCGAGGCTTTCGGCAATTGCCGGAACGTATAGTTGATCTCAACTGAATTCAAGCGCGCGGCGTAGTGTTTTAGAAAGTCTTTTGCGGCGAGTTTTTGAGGATAAAAGTCCGGTTTCCAGGTCGCATATGCGAACCCGGACGTACCTGCGTAGAGGCGACTCATAGGAGCCACTGTACACTGAAAATATAGTGGCGGAAATAATCAAGAAACCAAAACTCAGCCAGTCCGAGCGATTCCGGGAGCTCTGGCCGGACATTCGCGAGATGGTGGCACCAAGGCGAGGCATCCTTGCCGCCGGATTCGGATTGATGGTCATCAACCGGATCAGCGGATTGGTCTTGCCGGTATCGACCAAACCCCTGGTCGACAAGGTCATCAACGGCCATCAGTCTCAGTTGCTGGTGCCGATCGTTCTGGGCGTGCTGGCCGCCACCGTGATCCAGGGGACCACCTCATTCGGCCTGACGCAACTCCTTTCGAAGGCGGCGCAACGTCTCATTGCGGAATTAAGACGAAAGGTCCAGCAGCACATCGGGCGCCTCTCGGTAAGCTACTACGACGCGAATAAGAGCGGCGCGCTGGTCTCCCGCATCATGAGCGACGTCGAAGGCGTGCGCAATTTGATCGGCACCGGGCTGGTCGATTTCGTGGGCGGATTGATGACGGCGTTGATCGCCCTTGTACTGCTGATGAGGATCAGCGCCTTAATGACGGGATTGACGGTCGCGTTCCTGATCCTGTTTTCACTTACCTTGACCAAGGCGTTTGGAAAGATCCGTCCGATTTTTCGAGAGCGGGGCAAGATCAACGCCGAGGTGACCGGACGCCTGACGGAATCGCTGGGCGGCGTGCGCGTCATCAAGGGCTATCACGCCGAGGATCGCGAAGCCAAAGTGTTCGCCGGCGGAGTGCAAAGGCTGCTCGACAACGTGATCAAATCGCTGACCGCGATGTCGTTGATGGGACTATCGGCGACGGTGCTGATGGGCATTGTGGGCGCGATCGTCATGTTCGTGGGCGCGCGCGAAATCGCGTCGGGGCAAATGACGTTGGGCGACTTCATGTCGTACACCGCGCTGCTGGCGTTCCTCATCGCGCCGGTGGTGCAGATCGTCAGCATCGGCACGCAGTTGACGGAGGCGTTTGCCGGCCTCGAACGCACGCGCGAAGTGCTGCGCGAACGGCCGGAGGATATGGATCCCAACCGGACGGTCGCGCTTGGCACGATTCGAGGCGAGGTGGAATTCGAGCACGTTGGATTCTCCTATGACAAGGACAAGCAGGTGCTTTTCGACGTGAGTTTCCGCTCCGAACCCGGGACGGTGACGGCGCTGGTGGGATCTTCGGGATCGGGAAAATCGACCATCATTTCGCTGGTCGCGGCGTTTCATATACCGGGTGAAGGGCGGGTCACGGTGGATGGCGTGGACTTGTCGAAGGCGCGCCTGGACACGTATCGGACGCAACTGGGCGTGGTGCTGCAGGACACATTTCTGTTCGACGGCACGATTGAAGAAAACATCGCCTTCGCGCGGCCGGACGCGACCAAAGAGCAGATCATGGAGGCCTGCCACATCGCGCGCGTGGATGAGTTCGCCGAGAACTTCGAGAAAAAATACGACACTATCGTCGGCGAGCGAGGCGTCAAGCTTTCGGGCGGCCAGCGGCAGCGTGTATCGATCGCACGGGCGATTCTGGCGGATCCTCGGATATTGATTCTGGACGAGGCGACGTCCAGCCTCGACTCGGAATCCGAGGCGCTGATTCAGGAGGGCCTGAAATACCTCATGAAGGGGCGCACGACGTTTGTGATCGCGCACCGGTTATCGACGATCCGTCGCGCCGATCAGATTTTGGTCGTGGAATCTGGAAGGATCCTCGAGCGCGGGACGCACGACGCACTGTTCGAACTGCACGGGCGCTACTGGGATCTCTACACGCGGCAGCATGGCCTGGAAGCGAATCTGTTTCTCGCGCCGGGCGAGGGCGATACGGTTGAGGACTCGGGTCCAGCCAAGGAAGCGAAGGAAGCGGGCATCACCGAGGCGATGCGGATGCTGCGATAGCGCGATTATTCACGCTCCAAGCATCGACACGAGTGTCGACGCGGCACGCACGAGTGCGTACGCCACGAAGACAGAACCGCGACAGTTATGGAGGGGATCTAGAACCCGATACCCACCAGAAACGCGATCTGATTGCGGTTTGAATTGATCACTGTGTCGAAGTTCTTCAGAGCGTCGCCGGTGTAGCGGATTTCGGGCGAAATGTGCAATACCAGTGCGCGGATTTCGACACCGGCGCCCAGCACGACTCCGAAGTTCGTGTTGTGATTCGGGGAGACGATCAGGCTCTCGACACCCGAAAGATGGCTGAAGGAGAGCCCTCCTTCCACGTAGGGCTTCACCGGCCCTTTCAGCAGATGATACTTCGCGACGATCGGAAATTCCCAGCTCGACGCCGAAGTGGAACTGGTCAGGGAGTTGAACGTATAGCCTCGATGGAGGGCGTCCATTTCGATGGAGAATTTTGCCGGCACACGCACTTCGCCGTAGACGCCGAGTTCATAGTTGCTGACGCTGGCGGGCGGGTAGGCCAGATTGGGGAGCGTCGACCAGGCTTCCGTGAACGGCAAACCGATTTTGAATCCGGCGGTGACGGGCTGCGCATGGGCCAAAACCGTTAAAACAAAAGAGCATAAGAATGTTTGAAACAGCTTCATGCTCTTATGGTACGTCACAGCAAATGAAACGTCACCTGCACCTGGGCCGGCGCGGTCACTGGACGGCCTCCGGCCATGGCCGGGCGAAATTTCCACTTCTGAACCGCGGCGATGGCTTTTTCGTCGAGCCCCAGGCCGAGGCTGCGAATGACCCGAACATTCGTGACGCGGCCGTCCACATCCACGTCGATGGCGAGCAGCACGCTGCCCTGGTGACGCGCGCGGCGCGCTTCATCCGTGTACTCCGGCTCTTCGGAGTGCAGCAGCTTCGGCTCCTGGGTGATACCGAGCGCTTTATAGGAAATCGGGCCGTCGCCTGAACCGTTTCCGACTCTTCGTCCACTACCGTCGCCGATTCCGAGCGGTCCGCCGGGACCGCCCGATAGAGGCCCGAGCTTGCCCATCGGATCGCCGATGTCGGACGCGTTGATGCTGATTTCCGGCGCGTCCACCATCGCCTGTTGGACGGCGAGCTTCGGGTTTTCCATTCGCACGGCCATTGGCGGCACGAATATTCTGGTCATCGCTCGCGGAGGCGTCTTTCCCCGCGACGCCGGCAGCGGATTGCGTTGCCCTCCTCCGCTGGGAGCCCTGGCTTGAGAAGCCAGCCGCGGCGCGAACAACGGCACCACTCGATCCGGGAGCTTCGACACCGAATCGCGCACCGAAGGGATAGAGGCAAGCAGCAAAAGCAGTACGATGGCGCCCGCATGGATCAGCGCGGACGCGAAGACGGGTCCTCTTCGCATGCTAAAAAACTAGCACTTTCATTGCCACGCCTAATGCAATGAAAATCCGTGCCGCCACTGGGCCGCGGCGCGCACACCTGTGCCGTTTAGGACTGATCGCGCGCGGCCTCGGTGGCCAGTTCGTCGCAGCGATTGTTGTCCGGATGATCGGCGTGGCCCTTGGTCCAGGTCCAGCGCATCTCATGCTTGGCGACCAGATCGTCCAGCATCATCCACAGGTCCTGATTGACCACCGGCTTCTTGGCCGCGGTTTTCCAGCCATTGCGTTTCCAGCCCTTGATCCAGGTGGTGATGCCGTTTTTCAGATATTCCGAATCGGTGACGACCTCGACCTCGCACGGTTCCTTCAGCGCGCGCAGGCCTTCAATGGCAGCGGTGATTTCCATGCGGTTATTCGTCGTATGCGGCTCGGAGCCGGACATTTCTTTTTTCTTTTCGCCGGAGCGGAGGATGCACGCCCATCCTCCCGGTCCGGGGTTACCGATGCAGGCGCCGTCGGTGATCAGTTGCACGCGTTTCATCATTCCTATGCTAGAGGGTCGGCCTCCCGCGCCGCCATGTGGCGTACGCACTCGTGCGTGCCGCGTCGAGACTTCTCTCGACGCCCGTCTACAGGCATCGACACGAGTGTCGACGCGGCACGCCCCGGGCGTGCGCCACACTCGATTTCAACTTAGACCGACGATGCGGCCCGTCTCGACGTCGATATCGATGTCGTAGTACACCGGACGCGTCGGCAGCCCGGGCATGGTGCTCATCGCGCCCAACAGGGGATACAGGAAACCCGCCCCGACGCTGGCGCGGACGTCGCGCACAGGCACGATGAAGCCCTTCGGCACACCTTTCAGGTTGGGATCGTGACTCAGGCTGAGATGCGTTTTCGCCATGCAGATGGGGAGTTTGTCGAAGCCCATGCGGGTGAAGGCGGCGATCTTCGCTTCGGCCTCCGGCAGATATTCGACGCCCGCGCCGCCGTAGACTTCGCGCACGATGATCTCGATTTTTTCCTTGATGCTGAGGTCCAGGGGATACAGAAAACGAAAATCGTGAGGCTTTTCGCAGGCCTTCACAACGGCCTTCGCCAAGTCCACCGCACCCGCACCGCCGCGCGCCCAATGGTCGGTCATCACGGCATCGTCGGCGCCGGCCGCGAGCGCAACGCGGCAGACGACGTCAGTCTCGGCCTGCGTGTCTTCCTTAAATCGGTTGACCGCGACCACCACCGGGAGACCGAAAGCGCGCGCGATCGCAATCGCCCGCACCAGGTTGCCCGAGCCTTTTTCCACCAGCTCCGGATCTTCTTCTGTGTAGGCTGGCGGCAAGGGCTGCCCGGCGACAACCTTCGGTCCTCCTCCGTGCATCTTCAACGCCCGGATCGTCGCCACCACCACCACGCAATCCGGAACCAGACCGGAATAACGGCACTTGATGTTGCCGAATTTTTCGAGTCCCATGTCGGCGCCGAAGCCCGCCTCAGTAAGCACGTATCCATCGGGTCCGACGAGCTTCAGCGCCACCTGATCGGCCACGATCGATGAGTTGCCATGCGCGATATTCGCGAACGGCCCGGCGTGAACCAGCGCCGGCGTCCCTTCGAGCGTCTGCATCAGGTTGGGCATAATCGCGTCTTTCATCAGGACTGTCAGCGCGCCGCCCACGCCCAGATCGTCGGCGGTGATCGGATCACCCGCGCGGCTCTGGCCGATCACCATGCGCCCCAGGCGCTCCCGCATATCGCCGAGGCCGGTGGCCAGCGCGAGCACGGCCATGATCTCGCTTGCCACCGCGATATCGAAGCCGGTGACACGCGTCTGCCCCTTTTCTTCCGGACCTTGTCCGATGGTGATCTGGCGCAGCATGCGGTCGCTGGTATCCATGACGCGCCGCCAGGTGATGGTCGCGGGATCGATATCCAGGCGCGCGAAACGGCTCCGCTCCTGCGCCGTCAAATCGGCGGGCTCCGTTTTGCCGATACCCAGCTTGCGCAACCGCCGCAGCATGACCGGCGAGAATTTCTTTTTCCCCGGGCAGAGGCGCTCGAACAACGCTTCGTCCGACTGTGTTTTTTCGTGAAAGATTCGGGTGTCGATGGCCGCGGCCAGAAGGTTGTTCGCCGCCGTGATGGCATGAATGTCGCCGGTCAAGTGGAGGTTAAATTCCTCCATCGGGATCACCTGGCTGTAGCCTCCGCCCGCTGCTCCTCCTTTGATACCGAAGGTCGGACCCTGGCTGGGCTGGCGCACGCAGGTGAACACTTTCTTGCCCAAGTGCGCGCCGAGCGCCTGGCTGAGGCCGACGGTAGTCGTCGTCTTCCCCTCGCCCAGAGGCGTCGGCGTGATGGCCGTCACCACGATGTAACGGCCGTTCGGCACGTCGCGGAAGCGGTCGCGAATGGAAAGCCGCACCTTGGCTTTGTTCTTGCCGTACAGTTCCAGCTCTTCAGGCAGAATCCCGGCTTCGGCGGCGATCCGGTCTATCGGAATGGGTGAGGCGGCCTGGGCGATCTCGATATCCTTGGGGACCTGGGGCAGGACATTCGTCAGTCTATGGGGCATTCGGGTTCGATTGGAGAGGTTTTTCTATTTCCTGCATCGCGGCAACCGTTTCGCGATGGAACTGGCTGCCGGCGGGGATCTGCGCCAGGTTGGAGTCGACGCTGAGCAGTATGGCGCGCGCCGCCCCGGCGAAGAGAATCGCCGCCGTGCCCAGGTCCGCGGCCACGGCCTGATGGATGAATCCGGACGCGATGCCGCAAAGATCCAGGCCGCTGACGGCTTCGCGCGCGATCTGCAAGGGAACCTGGATTGCCCTGCGCAGAGCGACGTCGATGGCGGCGGCATCCTGCAAGCGTTTCGCGGCGAGATATTGGTGAAACGCCCAGGCGTCCTCATCGGCCCATCGCGCCAGATGCGACGAAGCGTTCTGCGCGGCCTCGATGAGAAAATCGAGCTTCTGGCGGTCGCCCGCGAAATCTTTCCGTTGGCCCGCAATCCGGAGCGCTTTTTCCACCAGCGAGAACCCGAGACTGGCCGATACCGCCGACACCGACACCCCGGCGGGCGTGGGTTCAGTGCTGGCGACTCGATTCCGAAACTCCTCGATGGTGGTCTTTGCAAGCGGCGCGTCGTCTGGCAAACGACGATGGTATCCCACTGGTCCGCCCGCTGTCTATACCTATGAATCAGCAAGTTACAGCATGGTCGTGTCTTGTAATGACCGGCCGGGATCAAGGTATCATGAAAAGGAGTGCAGGACCCCGAAGTAAATTCTCCCGGCGAAGAACAGCCGCTGGTACTGATCCCCGTCACGGCCGAAGACGTAGCCCGGCGAACGAGGCGCGTGCGACTCACCGCGACGGTCGCCATTCTGGCCGTTCTCGGCGCCGCCGGGTATCTTTACAAGCGCTCGGTGGACCCTCTGAACGCCAAGGAGTCCTACGACGCGGGGGTGCGCCTGTTCAAGATCGCCCGTTACAACCAGGCCATACTCTCCTTCGACCGCGCGGTCGCCCTGAAGCCGGACATGGTCGAAGGCTACATGATGCGCGGAAAATCCTACGTCGGGGACTCCAAGCCCGAGGAAGCTTTGCCCAACTTCAGCAAAGCGATTGAGCTGCGCCCCACCGATCCGGAAGCATGGGTGGAACGCGGCACCGCCTATCTGGAACTCAACAATTATCGTGCCGCGATCACGGACGCGACGAAGGCCATCGCCGTGAACCCTGTGCAAGCGTCCGCGTATACGTTGCGCGGCGCGGCCGTTCGTAAAAGCGGCGACCCCAAGAAGGCGCTCGAAGATTTCAATCGCGCGGTGGACCTGGCCCCCACCGCCAACAACTTCTATGAACGCGGCGCGACGTATCAGATGCTGGAGGAGCACAAGCTCGCCATCGCCGACTTCGATCAGGTGATCGCGATCATCCCGGATCTGGCCAGCCCGTTTTTCGCCCGCGCTGAATCGCGCCGCGCCCTGGGCCAGGTTGAAGCGGCCGAGCGCGATCACCGCCGGGGCCGCATTTTAGACGGGCATTAACGTATCGCGTTACGATATCCCCGACAGTAATCGAGGGGACTGTTTTCACGCCGTCGGTGAGGCACCGTGAAGCCCCACGCGTCAGCTTGGGATTATTTTGATCCCAGCGCAAACCCCAAGCTGACGCATGGGGCTGAATTGCCAACAAATCAGCCGCACCCGACTAGAAGCTCGCGCTCAAAGAAGGCATCGACCATGCCGAGAATCTGCTGCGCTTCCGTCGCCTTGTAAATCTCCACGCGCAGGTGCGACCCGTTGCGCACCCCGTGCGTGAAATAGGTGGCGAACTGCTTCATCTTGCCCACCGCATCGGGCGCGTCGTGATTGCACAACATGGTGTAATAGCGGCGCATGATGTCGTAGCGGTCGCGTTCGGTGGGAACTTCGTAACGCCCGGTCGCCACATACTGCTCAATCTGCCGGAAAATCCACGGGTTCGACGACGCGGCGCGGCCAATCATGACCGCGTCGCAGCGGGTTTCCTTCACCATGCGGACGGCGTCCTCCGGCGTCAGAACATCTCCGTTGCCGATCACCGGAATTTTCACCGCGTCCTTCACTTCGGCGATGCGCGTCCAGTCGGCGTGGCCGGAATATCCCTGCTCGCGGGTGCGCGGATGCAGGGCGATGGCCTGCAAGCCACAATCCTCGGCCAGTTTCGCCATGCGGACGTTCACCAGTTCGCGGTCGTTCCAGCCGGCGCGAAATTTCATGGTCAGAGGAATCGTGATTGCGGAGCGCACGGCGGTCAGCAGGCGCTCGACCAGAGGTAAATCGCGCAGCAGCCCGGAGCCGCCGTTGCAGGTCACCACTTTTTTCACCGGGCAGCCGAAGTTGATGTCGACGATGTCGAATCCGCGGTCCTGGCAATGCCGAGCCGCGTCGGCCATCACTTGCGGATCGGACCCGAACAACTGCGCCGAAATCGGATGCTCGTCGGGATCGAAATAGAGGTAGCGAAAAGTCCGTCCCGGCCGCGCGCTGCCCTTGGCAATGGCGACGATGCCATGGGAGCTGGTGAACTCGGTCATAATCAACCCGCAGCCGCCCTGGGCGCGGATCAGGCGGCGAAAGACGGTATCGGTAACGCCCGCCATAGGGGCAAGGACCGTCGCCGGAGCGATGGGGATGGGGCCGACGTTGTAGTTTTTCGGGAACAATCCCTTTTAGTTTGTCACGCCAAGGCGCAAATGCGCAAAGAATCAATTCTCCGTCGGCTTTTCCACGTGGTCGATGACCACGACGTCGACCGGCGTTTTTCGCGACGTCAACCGCAATCCGAGTTGTTCCTGAAGTGCGGTGAAAATAGATGGTCCGGTTTCGGCGTTGGTCCATTCGATCTTCAGGTCGAAGACGCCATCGATGCCCGTCTGATTCACTACCGGGAAATCCAGCATCCGGGACAGGACCTCGGCAAAGTGGTCCATTGTGGTTGCCCGGGCGGTGACGCGTCCCCTGCCCCACAGCGTGGAGGATTCTCCGCCCGCCGATTTTTCGATTTTCGAGCCGCTCTTGGCCACGCCCAGGACATACGCCGGAATCGTCCTTGACTCGCGATGAGATTCCAGCTTAAACCGGTCCTTCAGCAACTCCCGCAGCATCGCCATGATCACGGAGTCGTCGTCGACCGGCTCTTCGGCTTTGGCCGAGATGTAGAACGTGTCGGTCTCGAGCCAAGGCGGCCCGCCGACGATCTGATTCGGGCCGACCGAGAAGGCGCCCATTATGCATCGCTTGAGCGTTTCATTTTCGACCAGGAGTTTACCTTTGCCGGTCGTGACGCCGGATTTCGGTTGTCCGGCAATGCCCGGCCGGATCGAGGCAACCTCGAACTTTGGGGCTTGCGCGAGTAGCGCGGACGCGACGGCCAGACCAATCAGCTCTCTCAACATGAAATGGTTGACGTTGGAAGCGGCCCGATCGTTGAGCAGGCCCTGTGGGGCGGGCTTTCGCCGGCAGCCTGCTTCCAGCAGGCTTGTTCGTCGGAGAGAAAGCCGCCCGGAGGGCGGCTGCCGGCTGATAGCCCGCCCCACACGGACCTACGCGCCGGTCCGCTCTTTGAAGAACGCAATGACCCGCTGCTCCGCTGCCTTGGTCGGCCCGTCTTCTCGCAAGTGAACTGTAAGTACCGAATGCGGCGACCTCGACGATGGCCGCGCGTCCGCGTCTTCCAGTTCGATGGCCTCGAACTTGTCGCCGAACTCGCGTTTGTAGGTCTCGAACCGGGCGTCGGGCACAGCCTTGTCGCTCTTAAACCGTAGCCCGATCATCGAAAGCCCTTCGTCCTCGAAACGCTTTTTGGCGCAGGAGACTTCGCCGACCGAAGCGTCGATGCCCGCCGACCGCACCGCTCCGAACGGCGCGGGCATCGACGGCTGCGACAGCACCGGCGCGACGACCGAGGGCTCCGTCATCATGGCCAGCGCGAAGCCTCCGGTGAAGCACATGCCGACGGCGCCCACGCCCTGGCCTCCACACTCGGCATGAGCCTTGCGGGCCAGCGCGCGAAGCCACTCGACGATCGGGCTCGATTTCCCGGCGTGCCAGACGTTGAACTCGCGCTGGATGCAGATTGCCTTTAGCATTGAGCCATACAAGTACCCGTTCGACACCGGACGCCCCGGCTCGCCGAACAGGCTGGGCAGATAAACCGTCATCCCCGCCTCCGCGACCCGGTCGGCGAAGCGGATCACCAGGGGATGCAGGCCGGGAATCTCATGAATTACGATCACCGCGGGGCCAGTGCCGCGCTTATAGACCGGCCGCGTCCAGGGTCCATCCGTGAACTCGACCTTCTCATAGTTTGAAAGAGACGCTTCGTAGTTATTCACGACAACTTCCTCTCAATCCCCTCCATAACTGTCGGGGTTCCGTTCGGGATTGAGTAACTCTAGATCTTCTCCAAGTCTCCCGCCTCGCCGAATTTTACCCCGCTGAGCGATGGATCGATATTGCGCAGCAGTCCGGTTAAAACCCCTCCCGCGCCGACCTCCACGAACCGCGTAACACCCTGCGCGGCAAAAAAGGCGATGGAATCGCTCCAGAGCACGGGGTTCGGCACCTGCTGATACAGCCCTTCGCGAGCTTCCGCGCCGGTGCGAATCTCTCGCCCCTGCCAGTTACTCACCAGCGGCGTTTCCAGGTCGCGAAATGCCGTCGCGTCGAGATCGACCTTCAATTTTTCCTGCGCGGGCCGCATCAGAGGACAATGGAACGGCGCGCTCACCGGCAGGATGATCGCACGCTTCGCGCCCGCGGCCTTGGCCAGTTCGCAGGCCCGATTCACCGCGCCCGCGTGACCGGCGATCACGATCTGGTCCGGCGAATTGAGGTTCGCCGCCGTCACTACTTCGCCCTGCGCCGCCTCCGCCAGCACGCCGTCCAGTTTCTCGAGTGGCATCTTCAGCAGCGCCGCCATCGCGCCGACGCCTGGCGGCACCGCGGACTGCATATACTGGCCGCGCTTGCGTACCAACCGTACTGCGTCGGCGAACGCGAGCGACCCCGCCACTACCAGCGCCGAATACTCGCCCAGGCTGTGGCCGGCGACGTAATCGGCGGAAAAACCCTTCGACCGCAACACCGCGTGCGCCGCAATCGAGACCGTCAGCAGCGCGGGCTGCGTATTTTCAGTCAGCTTCAGGGCGTCATCGGGGCCTTCAAAACAAAGCTTGGATATGGAAAAGCCGAGCGCCGCGTCTGCTTCTTCGAACACTCGCACCGCTTCCGCGTAGGCGCCGGCCAGCGATTTGCCCATGCCGGCGAACTGGGACCCCTGACCGGGGAATAGAAATGCGGTTTTGGACATGCCCTCCCAGATTACCAAGTAAGAAAAAACCCGGATCCTTTTGGGGCCCAGATGCGTCGATATGGGTGAGAAGGAGGGAACAACATGACGACCACCAAGCTTGCTCCCGTCACGACCACCGCGAAGGTCTACTGCCCGATGTGCACCCACACCGTCGAAGCCACGGTGGAGCACCATCCCCGGCACGCGTATGTGAAGAGGGGCCAGAAATGCCCCCGCTGTTCCGGCTCGCTCGACGCCGGGTTCATCATGTACCTTGAACGCGCAGCCTAACTTGATATAGTGGGATGGTGAAGAAGAAACGCGAATTGCCGCTGCCTGGGACGCCCGTGGTGGTGACGGCGACGCCCGACGCCATCATCGAGCAAGCCCGCCTGGCGATCGAAGCGGACCGGGTAAAAAAGCCCGCCGGCTGCGTCATCTGCGGCGAGGAAAGCGCGCCTATCTCGACCGAAGGCCTGTGCTGGGTGTGCCGGCGGCTGAAACTGAGCGCGTGGCGCGATTCCGACACGCAAATGACTGCCCAAGAGTAGGATCGTTTGTCCGCATGCTGACGCATGGCGGTTCCCTCCAGACTTGAGCAGCGGACCGGCCGCTACTTCTTGGTCGTGTCCTTCTTATCCAGCTTGATATAAGTCGACGGAGCCTTGTCGAACTCCTTCTTTTCATCGATGCTGCAAAAGTAGTAGGTCTTTCCCTTGTAGTCGGTCTTCGGAGCCGTAGCCGGGTCCACCATCATGCCGCACACCGGGTCCTGCACTTCTTTCGCGGCCTTCTCTTCGGTCTTTTTCGCGTCCTGCGCGATGCTGAAGGGCGCGGCCAAAGCCAGGGCCAATGCCAGATTGCGTAGTTTCATGGGGAGCACCTCGTAACTATAATAGCTGCTCGTAAACAAACGCCGCCGCCGCGACGTCTTCCACGCCCAACCCGATCGATTCGAAAATCGTCACCGGCGAACCCGCCGGACGAGCGTCCAGCTTCGACAATTCCACGATTCTCGGGTCCGCCCAATCGACAGGCGCGAGCAGCAAATCCCCGGCCTCGATCTTCGCCTGTTCGATCGAATCGCAGACGATCAGGTCGGCTCGCGCGATCAAGTCCGAAGGCAGTTCCCGCCGTTGGGCTTGGTTCGATCCCATCGCGTTGATATGCGTCCCCGGCCCGATCCATGCCGATTCCAGCACCGGGTCCTTCGCCGACGTCGCCGTGGCCACAATTCCGGCCCCGCGCACCGCCTCTTCGGCCGTCGCCGCGGTCACGGCGCCGATCGATCTCGCGAACTCCTCGCGCTTCGCTTCATTCCGGCTCCAGACGCGAACTTCTTTGATCGGCCTCACCGTGCGAATCGCCTCGAATTGCGTCTGGGCCTGAAACCCGCTCCCGATAATTGCCAGCGTCGACGCATCCGGCGCGGCCAAAACATCGGTCGCGTAACCCGACGCCGCGCCGGTGCGAATCTGCCCCAGATAGTTTGCCTCGAACTGAGCCAGCGGCCGGGCCGTCTCCGCATCGAATAGCAGGAAGAAGAAATGCGCCCCGAATTTCGGATTCGCCGAATAAATCTTGGTTCCGAAGTATTTTCCCCACGCCCCGGCCATGCTGTGCAGCGTCGAGCCAGTGGGAAGGAATAAACGCCTGCGGGGTTGATTCAGCGCCGCGCCCGACCGCAGCTCCTTGAACACTTCGCGCATCAGCCAGATGCACTCGCGCATCGGCAATAGTTCACGAACTTGCCCTTCGGTAACGAATATCATAAGTCGATCCCCGACAGTCATGGAGGGGATATTTTCGCCGGCCTCACCAACTCAAACCGATCGCTAGTCCGGCAATACGTATTCCCCGCCATGCGCCCTACCGCGTTCAATTTTTCAGGATCGATGCGAAACTCCTCCACCATCGTATCGTCGACGTGGAACCGCACTACCTCGCCCAGAATGAGCGTGCCGCCCATCGGCTGGTTGCTCACCTCGATCGTCTGAAGCAGACGGCACTCCATGTTAACGTGCGATTCCTTCACCCTCGGCGGACGCACCAGGTCGCTGGGCGCAGCCGTCAGCCCGGACATCTCAAACTCGCTCGTCCCGTACGGATACTCCGCCGACGTGACGTTCATCTTGGCCGCGAACTCCTCGCTGACGATGTTCACCACGAACTCTTTGGTCGCGCGGATGTTCACCAGCGTGTCTTTACGAGGCTCCCGGAAGGAGGCGGTGAAGCACAGCACCGGCGGATTCGCGCTGGCCACGGTGAAAAAACTGAACGGCGCCAGATTCGGCACGCCCTCCGGCGAAATCGTCGAGACGAATGCGATCGGCCGCGGCACCACCGCCCCCACCAGCAGTTTATATATGTTCAGTGGAGCCGTCTGCGCAGGGTCGATAATCACTTGGCCGTCCAGCTTGCCCAATAGTCCTTGCACTCGCAGGGCTCCGCCGCCGGCAGCACATGCAGAGGATTCAAACCGTCCAGCATTACCGCGTACTCGTCGGTCGAGCTTTTCTGCTTCTGATTCGCCAGCGCCTTCGGATGAGGCCCGTGATGAATGCCGCGCGGATGCAGTGTCGCCATGCCCGGTTTGATGTTGTCCTTACTGAAAAAGTCGCCGTCGTGATAAAAAATGAACTCGTCGTAATCGGTGTTGCGATGGAAGAACGGCACCCGCGACGCTTCCGGATCCTGCTCCAGTGGTCGAGGAAGAAATGTGCACACGACCGCACCGGGCGTCACGAACGTCGTATGCGCGCTGGGTGGCAGATGCGCGCGCGAGCTCATCACCGGACGAATGTCGCGCATATTGATTTTCCACACCGTCAGATCGCCCTTCCACCCGACGACGTCGAGCGGATTGAACGGATAAAACACCTTGGAGTATTCGTCCTCATGTTTAATGCGTACCTCCCATTCGTGCCCGCCGCCGGGCGGTTCGCCATTGGGCATCGCCATCGGCTCCGGCGTCACGATCACCGCCGGATCGTAGAGCGCGTGCTGTCCTAATAAGCCTCGATCCGGCTCGTCGAACTCACCCTTCGATTGAATCACCAGGAAAAAATTGTCGGTGGTTTTCGGCACAGGCCGGTACGTCACCGAGCGCGGCAGTACGATGTAATCGCCCTTCTCAAACGGCATCGGGCCGAAGTCGGTCTCGATCACGCCCTCGCCGCGATGGACGAACACCAGTTGATCGCCATCGGAATTACGCATGTAATACGGCATCGGCTCGGCGCGCCGCGACACCATGATCTTGATGTCGTTATTCGCCAGAAACGCCAGCGGAGCCCCGCAAGGATGCGACATATCGCGCGGCTCCAGCTTGTTCAGGTCGAAACAATGCGGCCGCAGCTTCCCTTCAAACCGGGTCCAGCCGGTGGGAGGATGCGTGTGATACAAATGCGCCGATTTGCCGAAAAATCCCTTGCGTCCGTGCTCTTCTTCAAACGTGCCCTCCGGAATGCCGACGTGGGCCTGGGACGCGATCTTGCCTTTCTTAAGGGGGTGCATGCCTTCAGCATACCGCCAGCGAAAGGTTCAGGTCCGCTGCCCTATCATGTCAATCTTCTGATGCGAACAGGTAGGTAGAGCGATCTGCGCTAAGCTCGCGCCACCCGGCTAGAATAGAGGGTTCATGCCTCAACTACTGGACGGGAAGACGGCGCTCATCTTGGGCGTTGCTAACAGGTGGAGCCTGGCTTACGCGATCGCGCAGGCGTTTCGCAGGGAGGGCGCGGAGGTCATCCTGACTTACCAGGGCGACAGGGTGAAGCAGACGGTCGAGGAACTGGGCGCGGAGTTGGGCGCTTCGACGATTTTTGAGTGCGATGTGACGAAGGAAGCCGACCTGGCTCGCCTGGCGGAGTTGGGGCGGCTCGATGTGGTCGTGCATAGCATCGCGTTCGCCAATCGGGAGGATTTGGGGAAGCCGTTTGTCGAGACTTCGCGGGATGGTTTCTTGGTGGCGCAGGAGGTGAGCGTGTTCTCGCTGGTCGCGGTGGCGAAGGCGACAGCTCCGCTGATGACCGGGGGCGGGGCGCTGATGACGCTGACGTATTTAGGATCGTCTCGGGTGCTGACCAATTACAACGTGATGGGCGTGGCGAAGGCGGGCCTCGAGGCGGCGGTGCGGTATCTGGCGAGCGAGCTGGGCGAAAAGAAGATTCGCGTGAACGCGATTTCGGCGGGTCCGGTAAAAACGGCTTCGGCGCGGGGGATTAAGGATTTTTCGAAGATCTTGGAGTTGGTGTCGTCGAAGGCTCCGCTGCGGAGAAACACGGACCCGGCGGAGGTCGCGGATATGGCGGTGTTTCTGGCGAGCGATCTGGGGCGGGGCGTGACGGGGGATGTGTTATTCGTCGACGCCGGGTTTCACATTATGGGGCTGTAGGGAAGAGTTAATTGGCCGCCGATCAACGCGGATGAACGCCGATAAGAAAGATTATTTCTTCAGGCTGGAGAGGACAGCCAGAACTTCTTCGCTGTGCTTCGAGGGGCTTACGCCCAGCCACACTTTGGCGATTTTGCCGTCGGGCGAAATCAGGAACGTGTTGCGCGACGAGAAGTGGACGATCATCATCAGGGAATCGTAGGCTTCGGAGACTTTCTTTTCGGTATCGGCCAATAGTTTGAAGTGCAGGTCCTGCTTGGCGCAGAACTGTTTGTGGCTATCCGGCGTATCGACGCTCACGCCGACGATTTCGGCGTTCAGCGCCTGGTATTTCTGGATGTCGCGCTGGAAGTTGTGTGCTTCGAGCGTGCAGCCGCTGGTGCCGTCTTTCGGGTAGAAATACAACACGACCCATTTCCCGCGAAAATCATGGAGGCTGATTTTCGAGCCGTCCTGCGAAGGGAGGGTAAAATCGGGCGCCATCTGACCGACTTGGGGCGCGGAGGCGAACAGCGAGAGCAGGAGAAGAAACGGCATATCATTATTATGATCCATGCGGACCTACTTTCATCTCGATATGGACGCGTTTTTCGTGTCGGTGGAAGAACTGTTCGATCCGTCGTTGAAGGGCAAGCCGGTGGTGGTGGGCGGGAAGGCGAACGAGCGGGGGGTGGTTTCGGCGGCGTCGTACGCGGCGCGGAAGTTCGGCGTGCATTCGGCGATGCCTCTGCGCACCGCGTATAAATTGTGTCCGCAGGCGATTTTCGTGGAGGGCCATCGCGACCGGTACATGGATTATTCCGGGCGCGTATACAAAATCCTGCAAAGTTTTTCGCCCCGCGTGGAGATGGCGTCGATCGACGAGGCTTATCTCGATTTGACGGGCACCGAGAGGCTGCACGGGCCTCCTTTGCGAGCGGCGCACCGGCTGCATGCGCTGGTGAAAGAAACCACGGATTTGAACTGCTCCATCGGGATCGCGGCGTCGCGGATGGTGGCGAAGGTGGCGTCTGACCAGGCGAAACCCAACGGCGTCTTGTGGATCGTCCCGGGGCGCGAAGCGGAGTTTCTGGCTCCTCTCGATGTGCGGAAAATCCCCGGTGTCGGCAAAGTCACGGAAAAACATCTGAACGCCTGCGGGATCCGGAAGGTCGGCGATTTGGCCGCGCTGGAGGATTCGTTTCTCGAATCGAGGTTCGGCAAATGGGGACTGGCGCTGGCCGGAAAATCGCGCGGCCTCGACGCTGGCGCGTGGTTCGACGGAGAGATCGGCGAGGGAAACGATCCGAAGTCGATCAGCCATGAGCATACGTTTTCGGTGGACACTCGGGAGCGAAGTGAGATCGATGCCATGCTGGTGCGGTTGTCGGAAATGGTCGCGCGCAGGCTGAGGGATCATGCGCTCTACGCGCGGACGGTGCAGATCAAGCTCCGATACTCCGATTTTTCCACCTTCACGCGGGCGCGGACGCTGGATCACGCAACGCAGATCGATACAGAGCTGGCGGAGGCGGTTCGATCGTTGTTTCATAAAGCGTGGAACGGAGGGGCGATCCGGCTGCTGGGGGTTTATGCGCAGTCTCTGGAATCGGAAGCCGGGCAGGCGTCGCTGCTCGATGAGGGCAAGGCCGAGCGCTGGCGAAAGACCCTTCAGGCGGTGGACAAGATGCGCGACAAGTACGGCGATTCGACGGTGCAGTTGGCGGCAGGGATGAAGGCTGCCTTCCGGGCAAAGGTGCATGAGAACCCGGAGAATCTGCCGGGGAAAGAGCCGAAGAAGAACTGATGGCTGGTATTCTGAAAGGGGTGCCTATGCTGTCTGTCGTCGTTCCGATTCACAATGAAGAGCCGTCCATCCTGCCGCTCTATGACCGGCTGACGGCGGTGCTCGAAAAACTGCGCAAGCCTTACGAGATTATTTTTACCGACGACGCGTCCACCGACCGCAGCTTCGATCTTCTGGCCAATCTTGTCGAGACCGATCACCGCTTGAAAGTCATCCGTCTGCGGCGGAATTTCGGGCAGACGGCGGCGCTGGCGGCCGGCTTCGACGAGGCGCAGGGCAACATCATCATTTCGCTCGACGGCGATCTGCAACATGCGCCCGAGGATATTCCCGCGCTGCTCGAAAAAATCGAAGAGGGCTACGATATTGCCAGCGGCTGGAGGAAGAACCGCCTCGATAACGCCGTCACCAGAAAAATTCCGTCGCGGATCGCGAACTGGCTGATGGCGCAGGTATCGGGCGTGGAACTGCGGGACTTCGGCACCACGTTCAAGGCGTATCGCGCGGAGATTTTGAAAGACGTGAATCTGTACGGCGAGTTGCACCGGTTCATCCCGGCGCTGGCGGCGTTTTACGGCGCTCGCGTGTGCGAAGTGCCGATCAAGAATCTGCCTCGCGCGGCGGGTGGGTCGCATTACGGGTTGGGCCGCACGTTCCGCGTCATGTTCGATATTTTCACTATCTGGTTCCTGCTCAAATATTTCACCCGGCCGATGCATTTCTTCGGCAAGTGGGGGCTCATCAGCGCGGTGCTGGGCGGAGGAACTCTGTTTGGACTGGCGGTCGAGAAAATCTGGACGGCTCGCGATTTGATCGCGGAGCACGGGCCACTGATGGTGTTCGCGGCGCTCCTGCTGGTCACCGGCGTGATCCTGTTCTGCACCGGCCTGCTGGGCGAAGTCCTGACGCGGACGTATTTCGAGAGCCAGGGGCGCCGCATCTACGCGGTGCGGGAGATTCGTACGCGCAGGGAGCCGCAAGTGGCGGACGGCGCGCACGGCGGACGCTGAGTGACGATCAAGTCCGTTGTTTTCGATTTTGGGAACGTCATCTGTTTTCCTCCCGCCCAGGAAAAACTGGAGCGCGCGGCGGCGGACGCCGGGCTTCCGGTCGATCAATTTTTGCGCGCGATGTGGAAAGACCGCCTGCCGTATGACGGGGGCGAAACGCCTCAGGAATACTGGCGCAAGGTGGCGGCCCATGCGTCGACCGAGTTTGACGATTCGCTGATTGAGCGGATGGTGGAACACGAGATCGGGTTTTGGAACACCTTCGACGCCCGCGTGCTTCAGTGGATAAGAACGCTGCACGCGGCCGGCTTCACCATCGGGATTTTGTCGAATCTGCCGCATCCGATCGCGGCTAGCTTAAGAGGCACTCCTGGTTTCTTGGAACACTTCGACCATGTGACGTTTTCCTGCGATTTGCGCTTGTTCAAGCCGCAGGCGGCGATTTATGAGCACTCGTTTCAGGGCCTGGGAGTGGCGCCGGAAGAGACGCTGTTCATCGACGACAAGATCGAGAACGTCGAGGGAGCTCGGGCGGCCGGGATGCGCGCGGAGTTGTTTACCACTTGGGAAGGGTTCGTGAGCGATGTTCCGGAAAGATACGGGCTGCCAGGCTTGTCACCGGGAGAATCCACGCCCTGACGGGAGGGGTTATAACACCTGGCGTCAGCCAGGGGATTTGCTTGCCAATTTTGGCGGCTAGCCGTGCGTAAGGAGATCCGCGACAGCGCGGATTTCCTCTTCCGTCGCTTCCGCGAAAATCGGGAGCGCCAGCGTCTCTTTCGACAACTGCTCGCTGACCGGGAAATCGCCTTCTTTGAAGCCGAGATGCTTCAGCGCCGGTTGCAAGTGGATTGGCAAGGGGTAATAAATTTCCGTGCCCACTCCCTGCTCGGCCAGCCACGCGCGGAGTTTGTCGCGTTCCTGGACGCGGATCACGAACTGGTTGTAGATGTGACGGGTCTGGTACGGCGCGGGGCGGGGCAGAATCGCGCCGGATTTGGCGAGCAATTCGCCGTAGAGCGCGGCGTTATGCTGGCGCCCGGCGGACCATTGATCCAGATAGCGGAGCTTTATGTTCAGCACCGCGGCTTGCAATGCGTCGAGGCGCGAGTTCTTGCCGGGCCATTGGTGAATATACTTCGCGATGCTGCCGTGGACGCGCAGGGCTTTCAGTTTCTTCGCGATTTCCTCGTCGTTGGTGGTCAGCGCGCCTCCGTCGCCGAACGCCCCGAGGTTTTTGGTCGGGAAAAAACTGAAGCAGCCGATTCTCCCCAGCGACCCCGCGCGCCGTCCTTTATACTCCGCGCCGTGGCTCTGCGCCGCGTCTTCAATGACGGGAATGTTTCCCGCCACATCGAGGATCGCGTCCATATCGGCGCAGGCGCCGTACAGATGGACAGGCAGGATCGCTTTGACGTTCTTGTGGACCGCTAACGCCTGCTCGAGTTTCGTCACGTCCAAATTAAAAGTTTCGGGTTCGACGTCCACGAACACCGGCTTTGCGCCGACCGACAGAATCGCGCCGGCAGTGGCGAAAAACGAGTAAGGGACCGTCAGCACTTCGTCGCCCGGGCCGATATCGAGCGCCAACAGCGCCAGTTCCAGCGCGTCGGTCCCGGACGCGCAGCCAACGGCATGAGATGTCCCGCAATAGGCGGCGAAGTTGCGCTCGAAGCGCTCGACATCTTCGCCAAGGATGAAACGCTGCGATTCGATCACGCGTTCCACCTCGCGCATCACCTCGTCGCGGATGGGATCGAACTGGCGCCGGAGATCGAGAAGAGGAATGGCGCGGGTCGTAAGTTGAGAAGCCATTATGATTTCAGTTTACGGCACTGTGGCATCATGTAGAGGCATGAAAGGCATCGTTCTCGCCGGCGGCACGGGCAGCCGCCTCTTCCCTCTTACGAAAATCACCAACAAGCACCTGTTGCCGATTTACGACAAGCCGATGATTTACTACCCTATCCAGACGCTGGTCGACGCCGGGATCGACGACATCATGATCGTGACCGGCGGGCGCAGTTCGGGCGATTTCCTGCGCCTGCTCGCCAACGGCAAGGAGTTCGGCCTTTCGCACATTAACTACACTTACCAGGAAGGCGAAGGCGGCATCGCCGATGCGCTGGGCCTGGCCGCGCACTTCGCCGCCGGGCATAAAATCTGCGTGATCCTGGGCGACAACATCGTCGAAAAAAGCATTCGCCCGGCGGTGGAGGACTTTCGCCGGCAGAAAAGCGGCGCGAAAATTCTATTGAAGGAAGTTCCCGACGCCGAACGATTCGGCGTGGCGGAATTTTCGGGCGACCGGATTATCGGGATTGAAGAGAAGCCCAGCAAGCCGAAATCGGCCTATGCGGTGACGGGCATTTATCTTTACGACGAGAGCGTTTGGGACAAAGTGAAAACGCTGAAACCTTCGGCGCGAGGCGAGTTGGAAATTACCGACGTCAATAACGCCTACATTCGCGAAGGGTCGATGACCTACGCGTTTCAGGACGGATGGTGGACGGACGCAGGCACGTTTGAGTCCCTGCTGCGCGCGACGAATCTGGTGGCCCAGACGCGCGGCCTGGCGATTTAGTCGCCGCCAGATCGCCCCCGCGTCTTCCCCCCAAAATAACCGCACTCCCCCGTCACCGGACACTCCCCACACTTGGGGTTCGTTGTCTTGCAAACCCTCTGCCCATGCGCCTTCAACAACAAATAAGCCCTCTTCCGGGCATCGAAATTCTCAGCCACCCCGTCTGAAATCAGCTTCTGCGCCTCTTTATAAGTGACCGAGTAGTTCTCCCTCTCCAGCCCCAATCGGATCCGCACCAGCACGTGCGGACAATTCGAAGGCACCGCCGCCACCGGCGCGATCCCTCCAAACAACAAAATCCGATCCGCCCCCGGATCGGCAATATTTGGAAACGTCTTCAACACCGCGCGGGAAATCCCTTTGAGCATCGGAGCCTTCCCCGCGATCTCCTTCAACCGCATCGCCCGCTTCTCCGGCACCATCCCCCCGGCCTTCAGCGCCGCCGCCATCTTCCGAGGATCCGCCGCTAACAGCTTTGCCGGCTCCACTCCAATCTCCCTCTTGAGCGCCGCCCACCCCTTGGCGCAAGCCGCATCGCTGGCCGGATACCCGCAGTGCCACCAAACTATAAACAGATAAGGATCGGTCGGCCAGCCCGGCTCCTGCTTGCCATGAAATGCTTCGAGTTTGTCCAGCAATGGCCCCATCATTGATCAAAACCAACGTGGCGCACGCACTCGTGCGTGCCGCGTCGAGACTCGTCTCGATGCATGCTTCGTGCGTAGTGCCCCTACACAAACCTATGGCTTACTCACCATCGGCCTCAACAACTGCCTCCATTCCGTATCGAACACCCCGCCCCTCACCACCGACCTCTGCCCCGGCGCGATCATCGCGTAATCCCCCAGGTGCGGATACAGGAGCGCATTCGTCCCCTTAAACTCCTCCTCGTGAAACGTGTGCCCGCTATTAAACACCACATACCGCGATGGATTCAAAGGATTCGGCGCAATCATCGCCGGCACCAGCGGAGCCCCAGGCCACGCGCGCATCAGCATCGGCGCGATCTTCTTGGTCCACTTATTACTCGACGTGTCGCCGAACAAAATCAGGTGATATTTCTCCACATCTTCATCCGTTACGGCCTTGTCGTCCTTCATCCGCAAGTCCCCGCGCATCCACTTCGCCCATTCCTTGCGAAACGTCTCCATCGTGTCGTTGATATACGCAGCCGACTCCTTATTCTCCGGCTTCCCTGTCGGCCTCACCACGAGAAACGCGTCCTTAAACGCATCGTCGATCGGCCCTTGCAACCCAGGCTTCTTGTACCGGCCGGCCTTCCCCGCTCGCCTCCAGCCCTCCGCCGTCTTCACCAGAATCCCGAAATTCGCCAGCTCCACGCTCTGCCCGTCGATCACCACGTGCTTCCCGCCCTCGATCGCGATCCTCGACACATTGCGGGTAAACACGCGCATCTCGTCGCCCCACCGGTCCGCGTCCACTTCAGTCTTCTGATACTGCTTCTCCACGCTCTCCACCGATATCCAGTAGCACTGATGATAGGCCGTCGTATACGTCACAAAGTGAATGTGATCCGGCTCCTTGCGCCCCTTCTCGATCACCGCGTCAATGAATTTATTCGACAGCGCCAGGGCCCCCGGCTCCCATTTATGTGCCGTCCCCGGCCCGATCAGAAACAGCATCCGCGGCGGTTCGATGTGTTCGGCCGCCAGCCTCTCCTGAATATTCAAGCTGGCCTGCTTCTGTGGATCGATCTCGCCTCCGTACCCCACCATCGGCACCATCGCCGCGTTGGCCGCATAATCCACCGCGTCGTAAATTCGCAGCAGCCCTTCCTGATACGCCAGCATCGGCCCCAGCTTCGCGTACTTCTTCGTCTCCGTGAACCCCGCCCCCGCCTCCACCGCCGCCCACTTGTCCGGAAAATGCAGACCGATGTCCCACGCCCCCGCGCCTCCCATCGAAAACCCGCGCAGCACGATTTTTTTCTCGTCGATCTTATACCGGGCTTTGACCGAGTCCATCGCCTCGAACACATCCGTCTCGCCCGCCCATCGATACGCGTTGTTCCCGCGCCCGTAAACGTCCAGCGTGATGTAATCCTGCACAACAGGCTTGTCGCCTTCGTGCGCCGCGATGAAACTCACTTCCGTCAGCTCCGCCCCGCGCCCATGCAGCACCACATCCAACCGCACCGCCTTCGACCCGTCATAAGATTCCGGAATCGTCAATGCATAAGGCTGCACGCTCCCGTCGACCCTCGACCGGTACCCGCGCACCATTCTCCCCTTGCGCGATTCCCAGGAAAATGATGCATCGGCCGCCCGCGCGATCCCCTCATCCAGAGCCTTCAGCGTATTCGGAACATACTCCGGCTTGAAAAATTCTTCCTCAAACCGCAGCGCCCACGCCGCCGCCTTCTGATAAATCTCGACGTCGGCAATCCGCGCATCGTCGACGTGCCTGGCCCGCAATTCCTCGATCGCCCGCGTCAACTGTCCGAGCTTCGCAGTAATCTGTTCACGCTCCGCAGCCGTTGGTGGCGAAGCCGCCCCGGCCGTCAAAGCAACAATAAAAACCCAGCGCTTCATTTTTCGCCAAAACAATAAAGGAAGGACACCGTGCGCAGATAAATCCTTCCATCCGCGATCGCCGGCGTCGCATAAATATCTTCATCGATCTTATTCGCCGCCAGCATCTCCTGATCGCCGCCCGCCTTCAGCACCGCCACCGTCCCGCTCTGCGACGCGAAAAATATTTTCCCGTCCGACGCCACCGGCGACGCATAATATTTATCCGATACCGACCTCAGCCGCGCCTGCTTGAACACCTCGCCCGTCTTCGCATCCAGCGTCGTCAGCACCCCGCTGTCGTTGATCATGTAGATCACGCCCCGGTACAGCACCACCGAAGGCAGCTGCGGAATCGACTTGTGAAACTGCCACTCGACAGCGGTGAGGGAAACGTCGCCCTTCCCGCCGATTTTGACCGCCATCAGCGAATTCGTCGCCCCCATGATCGCCGCGTACATCTTCCACTCATACGCATCCAGCACCCCGTCGCCGTCCAGGTCGATGTACGGAAATAGCGACTTCGTCCGCTGATCCGGCGCCTCTTCCTTGGAGATTTTCCCGTCGCCGTTTTTATCGCTCGATTTCAACACCTCTTCAAACGGCGCAATCGCGATCTGCTTCCCCGGATCGTTCTCCGGCGTATTGTACCCGTTGATGTAAATCGTGTCCCCGTCGATCACCGGGACGCTTTTCATCTCCGACGCGAGGCCATGAATAAACCACACGCTCTCGCCCGTGTCCGCCGAGTAAACGTCCATCCGGAACGACGCCGGGGCCACGATCAGCGATTTCCCGCCCGACTTCAAAATGCTCGGCGTGGAATGCCCGCTCAACGCCTCCGGCCTCGCAGTCCTCCACTTTTCTTTGCCATCGGCCAAGGAAAAAGCCGCAATAAACGACCCGGACGATTGGTCGCACACCAGCACCACCTTGTCGTCCACCACCACCGGCGACGCGCCCATCCCATATACGTTGTTGAAGGGTCCCAACGGCACATGCCACCGCTCATTCCCGTCGAACCCGTACGACACCATCCCGTAGTCGCCGAAAAATACGTAAATATTTTTCCCGTCCGTCGCCGGCGATGGCGATGCCGGAGAGTTCCTCTTGTCGATCGACGAAACGCGCGTCCGAGGAGCCTCCCGGCGCCACAAAATCTTCCCCGTCGACCTCTCCAGTGAAAACGTCAGCAGCTTCTCGCCCTCATACGCCGTCAAAAAGATCCGGTCCCCCACCAGAATCGGCGACGAATGCCCCGGCGGCAGTGCCACCCTCCAGCGCATATTCTTGTCGACGCCAAACTCCGTGGGCAACCCCTTCGACTCATTGACACCCGATCCGTTCGGCCCGCGAAACCGGTCCCAGTCACTAATCAACGTGAGGAACGCAAGAAAAACTTGTAAACTAATCTGCATAAACCGTGACTCCCACTATACATCCGGCTGTTACCAATTTAGACGACTGGACCCGCGAAGTTGTCCACTGGCACTTCAGCCCCGAAACCGGAACCCCTTTCTGGATCGAACGCGCCAAATCCCTCGACTTCGATCCTCTCCGCGACATCCACACCTATCAGGACCTCGATAAATTCGGCTTCTTCGAAGACGAGTGGCTCCGCGGAGGCCCCATTCGCCGCTGGGTCCCCAAGGCCTACGAACATAAACCCATCTTCACGTTTGAAACAGGAGGGTCGACCGGCGTTCCCAAGTCGCGCATCGCCCACGAAGACTTCCGCATCGATTACGAAGCCTTTTCGGACACTTTGCCCGACGAATTTTTCCCCCGCGGTGCCGATTGGTTACATCTGGGCCCCAGCGGCCCCCGCCGCCTGCGCTTAGCAGTAGAACACCTGGCCCAACACCGCGGCGGCATCTGCTTCTGCGTCGATCTCGACCCAAGATGGGTCATCAAACTAATCAAGCGCGGCGACATTCAGGAAGCCGAGCGCTACAAACAGCACTGCATCGATCAGGCCCTGACCCTTCTCCGAGCACACGAAATCCACTGCATGTTCACCACGCCCAAACTGCTCGAAGCCCTCTGCGAGAAAATCAATCTCCGCAGCGCCGGCATCCAGGGCATCTTCTGCGGAGGCACGGAAATGACCCCGCAATTCCACCGCTTCGCCAAGGAAGAACTATTAGGCGACGAAATCTACTTCGCCCCCACCTACGGCAACACGCTAATGGGCCTCGCCGTCCACAAACCCTTCGACATCGCCGACAACTACGCCGTAATCTACTACCCGCCCAGCCCCCGCGCCATGATCGAAGTGGTCGATCCCGATCAACCCAACACCGTGGTCCCCTACGGCGCCACCGGCCGCGTGCGCCTCACCACGCTGACCAAGGAATTTTTCATGCCGCGTTTCTTAGAACGCGACGAATGCGAACGCGAACCACCCTGCGACAAATACCCCTGGGACGGCGTCCGCAACGTGCGCCCCTTTAGAAAATTCCAAACCACAGTAGTAGAAGGCGTGTATTAATGTTCGTCCGTCTCCTTCTCCTCCTATCGATCCCCCTATTAGCCCAGCCGATCTCGCGTCAAGGCGCAGATCCCATCCCGCAACTCAGCCTCGCAAACGAACTAACCCGCCTCTCCAAAATTACCAATGGACAAGTAGGCCTCACCGCCATTCACGTCGAGAGCGGCCGCCGCATCGACCTCAACGCCACCGCCCGCTTCCCCATGGCGAGCACCTTCAAAGTCCCCATCGCCGTCCAAATTCTTTCCAAAGTCGACCGCGGAGAAATCCACCTCGACCAGATGGTGACTCTCGAACCCCACGACCTCCACCCCGGCAGCGGAACTCTATCGAACCTCTTCAAACAACCCGGCGTCAGCCTCAGCGTCAGAAACCTGATGGAACTCATGCTTCTCATCAGCGACAACTCCGCCACCGACATCGTCCTGCGCCTGGCCGGAGGTCCCGAAGCCGTAACTCAAAAAATGCGCGACCTCGGCATCGCCGGCATCAACGTCAACCGTTCGACAGCCCGCCTGATCTCCGAATGGCTGGGAGCCGACCTCCCACCCGAAAAGGACTGGACCCCCGCCCTCTTCCAACAGGCCTACGCCGCAATCCCCGCCGACACGCGCAAATCCGCCGAAGCGAAATTCAACGACGACCCGCGCGACACCGCCCAACCCGCCGCCATGGCCGATCTTCTTCTCAAAATCTACAATAAAAAACTCCACAAACCCGAAACCGCCGAGCTCCTCTTGGACATCATGCGCCGCTGCCAGACCGGCGACGCCCGGATTAAAGGAATGCTCCCGCCCAATCTCGAACTGGCCCACAAAACCGGCTCCATCGGAGGCACCATCAACGACGTCGGCATCCTCACCCTCCCCGACAACGCCGGCCACGTCGTCCTGGCCCTATTCGTCAAACAAGCCTCCCAACCGGAACCCGCCGAAAAAGCCATCGCCCAACTCTCCCGCACCATCTACGACTACTTCCTCTTCACCTCACAAACACCGTAGAAAACGGCAGAGCCCGCGAAAAATTGGGGACGGCCAACCCTGTCCGAGAAAACGCACTCGCTCCGCCGCGGCGTCATGTAGGGCGATCAATTTGGGCTGCGGCCGCTTATCAGGCGGCTCTCTTATCAGGAGTGATATATTCCTCTAATGGCCGATCCCCGTCACACCGCCACCATCCGCCTCACCCACTGGATCGCCACACTCTGCTTCTTCGCCCTGCTCCTCAGCGGAATCGAGATCGTCATCTCCCACCCGCGTTTTTATTGGGGCGAAACCGGCAACGCTCTCTCGCCGCCTCTGTTCAAAATTCCCATCCCCGCCTCCCGCTCCACCGTCCCCACGGGCTACAACTACACCCTCCCCGACCAGAACGGCTGGAGCCGCTCTCTCCACTTCCAGTCCGCCTGGCTAGCCGTCTTCATTGGCATCGTTTACGGCCTCTACGGCCTCCTCAGCAGCCACTTCAAAGAGAACCTCGTCCCCGACCTCACCCGCCAATCGATCTCCCAGTCGATCTCCAGCCATCTAACCTTTCGTCCCGATCCGACCGACGACTACAACGTCCTCCAGCGCCTCTCCTATCTCTTCGTAATCTTTATCCTCTCGCCCCTTGTCGTCTGGACTGGCTTAGCCATGTCCCCCGCTTTCGTCTCCGCCTTTCCTCTCACCGTCACATCCTTAGGCGGCCAGCAATCCGCCCGCACGATACACTTCTTCGTGACGATCCTGTTCGTACTTTTCCTCCTGGTCCATCTAGGCATGATCGTCCTCACCGGATTCACCAGCCGTATGCGCGCCATGATCAGCGGCCGCACCAAGGAGTATGTATGAACCGCCGCCAGTGGCTCACCGCCGGCATCTCCACCGCCGCCGGCATGGCCGGCCTCGCCGCCGCCGCCCGCATCGCCGATAAATATGGACTCATCCCGCCCGATCACGGAGGCGTCTACGGCCCCGGCGAAGCGCTCACTTACGCCGCCCAGCGCCTGCTCACCCGCCATTCGCTGGCCCGCGAATTCTCCCGCGGCCAGATCTCCAGCCCGCCCTTCGCCAATGGCAAACCGCTCAACACGGAAGCCTACCAGCACCTCAAAGCCGGCGATTTCGCCGCCTGGCGCCTCTCCATCGACGGGATGGTCGCCCGCCCCTCCACCTTTTCCCTCGATCAGCTAAAGGCCTACCCCTCCTCCAGCCAGATCACTCATCTCGCCTGTGAGGAAGGATGGTCCTTCATCGCCGGGTGGATCGGAGTCCCGCTAACGACCGTTCTCAACGCCGCCGGCATCCTGCCTGAAGCGAAGTTCGTTGTCTATCAGTCCCTCGAATCCGGTTGGTGGGATAGTATCGATATGGACGACGCCCTGCACCCCCAGACGCTCATCGCCCACGGCCTCAACGGAGGCCCATTGCCTCCCGGCCACGGCGGCCCTTTGCGCATGCGAGTCCCCCGCCATCTCGGCTACAAAAGCGTCAAGTACATCACCCAACTCACCGTCACCGACAGCTTGAAGTCGTTCCGGAACGGCCTCGGTTCGGCCGCCCCCGCAGCTGGCTACTCCTGGTACGCGGGCATTTAAGTACGAAGAAGAACGAACCCAACCCCAACAGCGCCCAAGTCGACGGCTCTGGGGCGGACGTGCCGACCACCTGCATGGACACGCTGCCTCCGCAGCTCGTGGCGGACAGCGTGCTTTGGCCAAATTGAAAGCAGTTCCCCGAAGCCTCGGAGGTCCCGCTGGTGTAGTAGACCTGCGGGTAGGTAGGGAACCAGTAGGTCCAAGCGTATCCGTTGGAGTTGGATACGTTGATATACCAGGCAGTTATGTTACCGCTTCCGTCCGTAGCGATATTGAAAAACTCGTTGCCGGTGACGTTCGAGTTGGTGATCTGAAGGCCGGTCCCGTCCGAGAGGATGAAGCTGGTGATGTAGGGTTCAATGTTCCCTCCCGTTCCCGTGCTCAGCGGGCCCTGATTGAAGCTGAGGTTGTCCAGATAGGCGCCCGAAGGCACATCGAAGGTGACGGTCAGCGAGTAGGGTCCGCCAGTACAGTATGGCCCGCTGCACGAGGTATAAACGTCATTCGAGATGGTGTACTGGATGCTGCCGGCGTAGCCGGTTGCGCAAAGGGTGAGCACGGAAATTGCAAGAATCAGTCTCGGCATTTTTGAAACGTCTCCATATGAAAACGCAGAAAGAAGTGGCGGGGAGGGTCAAAAATCAAAACTCGGAAAACTCGGGACGGTATGACCTTCGTCCGGACCAACATCAAGCGGCGTCCAATCCATGCACAGCCCACTTACCGAACATTTTAGGAAACCATGGACGGCCCGCGCGTTTCCTCTGCTTGGCGTTTCTATCGGCCGCTTAACAGCCACCGCCGTGCTAGAATTCAAATTTGAAGCTATCCGATATTGATCCAGGGCCGTACGCCCCCAAAGCCGTCCGCATGATCGTCGAGATCGCCAAGGGCGGCAGCAATAAGTGCGAATACGATATCGAACTGGGCGTGTTTCGCCTGGACCGAGCCCTCTATTCGCCCATGCATTACCCCGGCGATTACGGCTTTGTCCCCGGCACCGTGGCCGATGACGGCGATCCGATCGACATTCTGGTCCTGATGACCCACCCCAGCTTCACCGGCTGCATGATCGAAGTGCGCCCCGTGGGAATTCTCGACATGGTGGACAACTCCGAGGCCGATTACAAGTTGCTGGCTGTGCCCATGCGCAATCCGCGCTATGACGAAATCAACAACATCGGCGATGTGCGCGGCCACCAGTTGCGCGAGATCGAGCACTTCTTCCAGATCTATAAAGAGCTCGAAGGAAAGAACGTCAAGTTGCAGGGCTGGCGCGACGTCCACGCGGCGCACGAGGCTATCATGAGGGCTCGCGGGCGCTATCTCGACCAGCAAAAAGCCGCTAAGTAGCGACCGCCAGTTCCCGCGCGCCGATCTGCTTCAAACAGCGGTCCACCCACTGCTTGGTTAGTTTTTCCTGCACGCCGTTTTGCGATAGCCTGGTCCGCAAATTCGACCAATCGACCACGTCAAGCGACTGGTCCTGATTGAAGCACGAGAACACGACCGTTTCTTCACCGGTGATCGGATCCTTGTGCTGTTGCAGGCACTGCGCGCAAATTTCCTTCATCATGCACTGCATGGGCGAGTTGATGCTGCCGATCGCCTTGTGATCGGGCTTCAGATAAGGTGCGAGCGTGGTATGCCTTGCGCGCGCCACCGCGCCCATCATCGCGTCCGAGCCGATCACCACCAGGCGGTCGACCGAATGCAGAGAAAGAATCGTATCGTCCAGATCGCCGCGACCATACGCCAGAATCGCCTCGACGATATTTCCGACGAAGGCCTTGTCCTGCACCCGCCCCGGCGTGAATCCAGGCGCCTCGTCGCAGCACCAGATCACCACGTCGGCCGCCTTCTCGATTTCCTCGACCTTATAGCGGTCGATGATCTTCTTGTACCCGGCGAAGTACACCGTCCGCGAGCCGTTGGCACGCAGTTCCTGGCCGATGGAGAACAGCACGGCGTTGCCCAGCCCTCCGCCGACCAATAAAACAGTCTCCTTGGCCGGCGTTTCGGTCGGAGTACCCGTCGGACCCATCAAAATCACCGGCTCGCCCGGTTGCAGCAGCGCGCACAGGTCGGACGATCCGCCCATCTCCAGCACGATGGTCGATAGCAGTCCTCGCTCCCTGTCGACATGCGCTCCGGTTAGCGCGAGGCCTTCCATTGCCAGCGTGGTCGATCCCGCCTTCGGCGCCAGCGTCTCGAAGTTCTGCAAGCGATAGAATTGCCCCGGATGGAACGCGCGCGCCGCCATTGGCGCTTTCACGACCACTTCGACAATGGTCGGCGTCAGCCTCTCGACCTTGTGGACCACCGCGCGCAATTCCTCGTTCAGATACCCCAGCAGCGTTTCCGGCAACAGTCCCGTCGGAGCCTTCCGCGCAAGCAACCTCGACACAACCGGGTACCCCTGCTTCGCGCTCGCCATCGCTTTCACCACGTTGCCCGCGAACGACGGATGCAGATCGCCGAAGAAACTGATGCCTCGCCCGTCCTCGCGAATCGACATCAACACGCGCGCCTGCGCCGGCTTCGCCAGTTTCTCCGGCTTCACGGTGTTCCCTTCTTCGTCCACCGCGCGGAACCACTTGCCATCTAAAAACACGTGCTCCGGATCTTCGCGACCGAGTACGGTGTTGGGCTGCGTTCCCGCCGCGACCAGAATCGACCGCGCGGGCATCCGCACCACTTCGCCCTCGGCGTTGCGCAGCATCAGCGCCGCCGCGTGGCCGAATGAATCGACCTCGACTTCCTCCGGCGTCAGCGACTCCGCGAACCGGATGCCTTCTTCGAGCGCCAGCGCGACCTCTTCGTGATTCAGCGTGTAACTCGGCGAATCGATCAATCGCCGGCGGTAGGCCAGCGTCACGCCGCCCCATTGATTCAGAACCTGCACCAGCTTCGGCTCGCGCCCTTCCCTGGCCGCGGCCGCGCGCTCGGCTCGAATCGCGCGCGCGTGGGTGATGAATTCCTCCGCCGTTTGCGTTTCCTCGGCCGTCCAGCGCTCGCGCACTTCGCGCTCGCCGATATCGGCAACCAGAGCCTCGTATCGCGACAGGAATTTTTCGACCTGCACCACGTAATACGCCAGCGATTCGGTCGCCGTATCGATCGCGGTCAATCCTCCGCCTATCACCACCACCGGCATGCGCACTTGCAGATTCGCGACCGAACTATCCTTCGCCGCGCCCGTCAATTGCAGAGCCATCAGGAAATCGGACGCCTGGCGAACGCCCCGGGCCAGTCCGTTCTTCATTGGAATCACCGTCGGCCGCCCCGCGCCCGCGCACAGCGCGATGTGATCGAAGCCCAGCTCGAACGCGCTCTCGACGGTCATCGTGCCGCCGAAGCGCACTCCGCCGAACATGCCGAACTGCTCGCGCCTTTCGAGTAACAGCCGGATGATCTTGAGAAAATTCTTGTTCCAGCGGACCGTGATGCCGTACTCCGCCACGCCGCCAAACCCCGCCATCACGCGGTCGTCCAGCGATTCGTATAACTCGTTCACATCGTGAATCGGACGGAAAGCGACGCGGTCGCCACGCGGCGTGACTCCGGAAATCTCCGCCGGAAGCGGCTCGATCTTCAACCCGTCGACACCCGCAACGGTGTGCCCGTCGTTCATCAGATGATGCGACAGCGTGAATCCGGCGGGCCCCAGCCCGACCACCAGGACTTTGTATCCCGAATCTTCTCTCGGCACCGGCCGCGCAAAATTGAGAGGATTCCAGCGCGTCAACAGGCTGTAAATCTCGAATCCCCAGGGAAGTTCCAGAACATCTTTCAGCGCCCGCGTTTCCACCTGGGGGATGTCCACCGGATCCTGTTTCTGGAAAATGCAGGACTTCATGCAGTCGTTGCAGATGCGATGCCCTGTGCCCGCGCACATCGGATTATCGACAACAGTGATGGCCAGCGCGCCCACCGAATGCCCGCGCTGCTTGACCAGATTCATCTCCGATATCTTTTCGTCCAGCGGGCAGCCGGCCAGCGTCACGCCAAAAACACTTTTCTTGAACTCGCCGGTTTTCTCTTTCAAGCCCGTCGAGCACGAATCCTTTTCCTGGTTGTGGCACTTGATGCAATAATTCGCCTGATCGAGCGCCGCGTTCAGGTTCATTCCCGCATCGGTCAGCTTGAATCCCTCGCGATGACGCCATTCGTGCTGCGGCAGTGCCAAACGCGCAATACCCCCGTCGATCAGCGCCTCGACAGGGATCAGATGGGTCATGTCCAGCTTGTGCGGAACTTTGAACAGCACGCCTCCACGATGTTTTTCGCGCCCCGCCGGCGCGAGCGCGGCCCACGCGGCGTACTCAGCGGCTGTTGCGAGTTGCGCGCTGTGATTTGCCTCGTCGTCCAGCCATCGCGAAACATGATCCACAAAGCTGGCCTCCGTCAGAGGCTCATTAAAAAGCGCTTCCAACTCCATCGCGCAAGCGCGGCCGTTAATGGCCGACGCTTTCTCCAGCGTCACTCCGCTGATCGCTTTTTTCTGGATGAATTTCCGCTTCAGCGCATAAACCGGCGCCAGCGCATCGTGCTTCGCCTGCAACGCGCGCACTCCAGCCGAGATGCCGAACAGGTCGCCAATGAAATCCTCAACATGCGGCGCGAGATCGACCAGCAGTTCCGATTGCTGTTTGCGCGCCGGAAAATCAGCGCGCGCGGCCGTCAGGCGAGCGCAGAGCGCGGCATCGGTGGCCCTCAAATAATCGACAAAAGCGGCGTCAAGACGGACGAGCCCTTCGCGGCGGTATAAATCGTCGAACGAAAGTCCGAACTTAAGACTCAGAGTTTCAGAATTAGGCATGGGACGAACAGGACAACCTGGAGCGATGAACCTACATTGTAGCAACTGCGCGCTGCTTCGAGCGTCGAAACGCGTGCCATGTGACCCATATTGACAACGCCAGCAGCGCCCCATCCCTCGCCAAAGTTTTTGGACCCAGCTGCTCTCCCGGCCCGAAGCAACCGCAATCGCCCTGGAATCCGCGCAAATACAAGACCAGCAGCGTGGTGAAAAAAACCGCCAGTAGCGCCGTCGCGACCGAAGCGGCCACCCGCGTTTGAAACCCAATGAGGAGCAGGAC